>Ga0070737_10001755_pt1 | contig 29221 bp, 24 predicted proteins | sample Coa_R1_10_FD_66438 | JGI IMG/M metagenome (GOLD analysis project Ga0070737, IMG submission 66438) | Surface soil microbial communities from Centralia Pennsylvania, which are recovering from an underground coalmine fire - Coalmine... | ecosystem: Environmental > Terrestrial > Soil > Unclassified... | reverse complement strand
TCGACGCGTACACGCTCGTGCTGGCCAGCCTGCTCATGCTCTCAGGCTCCACCGCCGATCGGCTCGGTCGCCGGAGGGTGTTCCAGATCGGGCTCGGACTGTTCACGCTCGGGTCGCTTGCCTGCAGTCTGGCACCCTCGCTGACCTGGCTCGTGCTGTTCCGGATGATGCAGGCGGTGGGCGGCTCGATGCTGAACCCAGTCGCGATGTCGATCATCCGCAACACCTTCGATGACCCCAGGGAGCGGGCTCAGGCCATCGGGATCTGGGGAGCCGTCATCGGGATCAGCATGGCGCTCGGTCCGCTGGCTGGCGGCGTCCTCGTCCAGGCGGTCGGCTGGCGCTCGATCTTCTGGGTGAACATTCCGGTTGGCCTCAGCGCGATCGTCCTCACGGCCGCTTTCGTCCCCGAGTCCAAGGCGCCCCGTGCTCGCCGCATCGATCCCGTCGGCCAACTCCTCGTGATCGTCGCGCTGGCCTCGCTCACCTACGGGATCATCGAAGGGCCCCGCCGCGGCTGGACCTCGCCGGTCATCGTGTCGCTCTTTGCCGCCTCCGCCCTCGCGTTCGGGGCGCTCGTCAGGTACGAGCAGCGGAGGATCGAGCCGTTGATCGAGATGCGGTTCTTCCGGAGCGTTCCGTTCTCCGGCGCCACGGTGATCGCTGTCGCCTCGTTCGTGGGCCTTGCCGGCTTCCTGTTCCTGAACACCCTCTACCTCCAAGACGTCCGTCACCTCTCCGCGCTTTCGGCCGGCATCGACACCCTGCCGATGGCCGGCGTCACCGTGCTCATGTCGCCGATCTCGGGTCGTGTCGTCGGCCGGTTTGGCGCGAGACCGTCACTCATGGTCGGGGGCCTCGGGCTATGCATCGGGAGCTACCTGCTCACCGGCCTTGCGCCGTCGACCTCGTTCGCACGGCTGTTCCTCGCCTACGTGATCTTCGGACTGGGCTTCGGCGCGGTGAATGCTCCCATCACGAACACGGCCGTGTCGGGCATGCCGGCTGCGCAGGCCGGTGTGGCGAGCGCCGTCGCTTCGACGAGCCGCCAGGTCGGTCAGTCGCTCGGTGTCGCCGTTGTCGGTGCCATCGCCGCGACCGGCATCGCCGGTTCGATCAGCAGCCACTTCGCCGCCGCGACCCACGTCGCCTGGTGGGTGCTCACGGGCTGTGGTGCGCTCGTGCTCATCCTCGGGTTCGTCACGACCACTGGCTTCGCGAAGGGCACGGCCCGCAAGGTGCGGCAGGACTACGAGGCAGACAGCCGCGACAGCGCCGCCTCTTTCATCGCTGTGTAGTCCATCTTGCCGTTGGCATGGCGAATGATCGCCGGCACGGCGAAGACGCGCTTTGGCGCCTTGTAGCCGGCGAGGTGACGCTTGGCATGGGCGACGAGCGCGTGCTCGTCGAACGTCGCACCGGGGTCCACCTCGACGAGTGCCACGACGGCCTCGCCGAAACGCTCGTCGGGCACGCCGACCACCGATGCGTCACGCACGCCGGCTACCCGCTTCAGCACCTCCTCGACCTCTTCGGGGTAGACCTTCTCGCCGGCAGTGTTGATGCAGCCCGAACCTCGGCCGAGGAGCCGGATCGTGCCATCTGGCTCGACTGTCGCGAAGTCTCCGACGATCACGTAGCGCCTCCCGTCGACCGAGACGAAGGTGGAGGCCGTCTTCACTGGGTCCTTGTAGTACCCGAGCGGGAGGTAGCCGCCAACGGCCAGCCGGCCTGCCCGACCCGAGCCAGGCTCGACGTCCCGCTTCTCGTCGTCGAGCACCCGCACGTGGTCTCCGAGCCGGAACCTCGCGGTCGCAGCGTCCTCGGGACGCTCGGTGACGGCTGAGCCGAGCGAGCCCGACTCGGAGCTGCCGAGACCGTCCACCACCCGCGCCCCGGGCGCGTGGGCGACGAGGCGAGCCTTTGACTCGGCGGAGAGCATCGCTCCGGAGGACATGATCAGCCGGACGCTTCCGAGATCCCACCGTCCTGGGTTCGCCTCGAGCTCGGCAAGGATCGGCCGCGCGAACGGGTCGCCGACGATGCAGATCCCCTTCACCCTCTTTTCGACGACCGTATCGAGCAGCTCGACCGGATCGAAGTGCCGGCGCACGAGCGTCACCACAGAGCCCCCGGTGTTCAAGGCGGCCATGGAGAACCAGCAGGCCGTCCCGTGCATGAGGGGCGGGCCGGGCAGGACCCGAGGCCCTGGCCGCTCGTAGCGGTCGATCCAGGCGGCGACGTCTGCGTCGTCAGGGGGTGTCCGCCCGTACTGGCGCTCCAGCATCATGAAGAATTCGTGCTGCGGCCACATGACCCCCTTTGGCATCCCCGTAGTGCCCCCCGTGTAGAGGAGGTTGAGATCCGACCCGGCGCGGCCCCAAGGGCCGAGGACGGGACCGTTGGTCGCCGTGGCCGTGGCCCGCTCGTAGGAGACGGCCCACTCGGGGCAGTCGTCGGGCTGGCCGAGGCGGAGCCACGCCTTCACTCCGGGCAGATGGTGCCGGAGCGCCTCGCAGCGGTCCGTGAACTCAGGGTCGAAGACGACGGCTGCCGTGTCCGAGTCCTTCCAGAGGTAGGCGAGCTCGTCCTCTCCGTAGCGGAAGTTCGTGTTGACGGGCACGAGGCCGGCCTTGAAGGCGGCGAACATCGACTCCAGGTACTCGGGTCGATTGCGACAGTACTGCGCCACCTTGTCCTGATGGGTGAGCCCCAGGTCGAGGAGCGTTGCCGCCAGTCCGTTCGCACGGCGATCGAAGTCATCCCAAGTCACGACCGAGTCGCCGTGCAGCAGCGCGGGCTGTGCTGCGAAGCGCCGGGCAAGGGCCTCCCATACGTCGGCGAGGTTCCACAGGCGTCCGCGAGCGTCTCCTCGATGAACAGTGGACGGTGCGTGGCTGCGCGTCACGAAAGGGTCCGCTACGGCTCAGTACCAGCCGTAGTACCGCTCGTGTGCCCACGCGGCTGCGGGGTTCCCGTAGCGATGCAGGATGTAGCGCTCGGCCGCCAGGCACTGGTACCAACCGGCAGGGTGCCGACGGTCGCCGTACCAGTACTGGCTCCAGGTCACACCTTCGCTGTTGATGAGCGCCCGGTTCATCTGGAACCAACCGTACTGCCCTGCGTTGCTGGCGTGGTACTGGAAGGTGCTCTCGTAGCACACGACCTTGGCGAGGTCGTCCCGGTAGCCCGTCCAGAAGTTGGTCGGCACCCCCGTGTGGTCGTAGGAGACGCCCTGCATGCGCCACCACACGACCCGAGGTGTCTCACGGATCGCGTTGTCGTTGCACGACACCCAGTGGCTCGTGACCGCCTCCGCGACTGGACTGATCGTCGCCGAGACGCCGACCGCTGCAGCGGTCGTCGAGAGCGACAGGGCGAGACCCAACGCACGACGCAGCTGTGGACGCATGAGGATGACCTCCCAATCTGTCGGTGTGCTCCGGAGGGCCTGCACGTCCCGTCCGTCACGCTGGGCGCGACGCGTCCAGTTGGGACGGGAAGGGGCCACTCAACGAGGTGTCAGTGCACCTGCAGCGGGCTTTCGGTGGCAGCTCTCGGTGCCACGAGTGGGACATGTTTGACGAGAGGCCCTACTCCCGTCAACCCCAACGGGTGACGATCCTCTTACGATCCCGGGTCGATCTGCGACAAGTAGCAGCCGGGCTGTGCTGCTCGAGGCTGGTTCGAGCACCCCGGCTTCGCCGATCGTCGCTCGCGAGCTGGGCCGGTTAACGGGCGGGAGGCGCCCTGGCCCCGAGCGGTCCTCTGGGTAGTATCGGGGTCGTTGAGGCGCCCCCCGCACCTGCCAGCCGACTCACCGACTGCGCGCCCTGACCGAGAGCGATCGCTCGCCGGGGCCAAGGAGCTCACGTGATCAACAAACGGATCCGCATCGTGGGGATCGCCCTGCTCGTCTGCTTCTCGTTGCTGTTCCTGCAGCTCAACAACATCCAGGTTCGTCAGGCGTCGTCGCTCAGCAAGAAGCTGCAGGTTGCGACGGAACCCCTCTCCGAGTGGCAGTTGCCGCGGGGTGCGATCTTCAGCGCCGACGGGAAGCTCCTCGCAGAGTCCGTGCCGAGCCACGACAAGTACCGCTGGCAGCGCGTCTACCCGGCCGCCTATGCCTCCGCCTTCTCGAACCTCCTCGGCTACGTGGCCGCCAGCCCGGACTTCGCCACGCAATTCGGGCTCGAGGCCTACTACAACTCCTATCTCGAGCAGCACAGCTCAGGTGGCGTGCTCGGCAACCACAGCGAGACGGACGACCTCATCCTCACCGTCAACACGAGGCTCCAGCTCGCAGCAGAGGCCGCCTTGGAGCGGGCGAATGCTCCGGGGAGCGCCGTCGTCGCCATCGACCCGCGCAACGGCGACATCCTCGCCATGGCCGGTTTTCCGACCTACAACCCGAATGTGTTCGCGAGCCACGATCTTGCGGCGGTAGCTGCAGCCTTCAAGAAGTACACCTCGATCCCGTACTACGAGAACCCGCTCTCGAACATCCCCACGTCGGTGACCCGAGCGCCGGGGTCGACCTTCAAGATCATCACGACGACCGCCATCTTCGACCATCACCCTTCGATCGCGAACCAGATCTTCCCGCAGGTGCCTACTTACGCGTTCCCCAACTCGGGGAACCCGCCGATCGTGCTGCAGAACTACGCCCGGGAGGTATGCGGCGGCGACCTGGCCCAGGCTCTTGCGCAGTCCTGCGACACCTCGTTCAGCCAGATCGGAGTAGAGCTCGGTGCGCAGGTGCTGGGAACAGAAGCCCGTGCGTTCGGCTTCGACAGCAGGCCACCCATCGATCTGCCCTCGACCGAGGTCGCCGCCTCCGTATTCCCTCCGACCAGCGTCATCGACTCCACGCCGCTCGAGGGCTACTCGGCGATCGGCCAGTTCGACGACTCGGCATCACCGCTCCAGATGGCGCTGGTCGCTGCTGCGATCGCCAACAACGGCAGGATGATGGCTCCCCACCTGGTGCAGCGGATCATCTCTGGCTCGGGTCAGGTGGCGTACCGGTACCACCCGCATGTGTGGCGGCGAGTGACGTCGGCGGCGACTGCAGCGCAAGTGCGCCAGCTGATGCTCGGTCCGACGGAGAATCCGCTCGGAACGGCCTACGGCGTCTTCCAGTCCTACTATGCCCAGGGTTTCCCGCCCGCCGCCGCCAAGACCGGAACCGCCGAACCGGCGAAGAACGTCTGTGGTACCTATAACTGGCTCGTTTCGTTCGCCCCGGCCGGCAAGGGCCAGGTACCGCGGGTTGCCGTGGCCGCCATGGTCCCCATCCCGACGAGCATCTATGCCTGCGCGATCAACCCGACCGGTGCCTCGATCGCCGGGCCGGTGCTCCTCCCAGTGCTGGAGACGGCACTCCAGATGGGCAGCTCGCTGCCCTGACCACCGCTACGCCAGCTGTTCTTCGGACTGCGCAGTGAGCAGCGGGTTCGGCAGCGTTACACGGCCGACGCGGGCTGCGGGGGTCGCTCGTCATCGTGCGCGATGTGCCGTAGCTGGCGCCAGATGAGGACGACGAACACGGCCGAGCCGACGAAGGCGAACCAGAAGGGTGCGGTGATGCCGAACCGGTCGGCGATCGGGCCGCTCAGTGCCGCGCCGATGACCAGCCCGCCGTAGACCCCGAGGCCGTTGACGGACGTGACTCGGCCCTGCATGGCGTCGGGCACGGCTCTCTGGCGCACCGTCACCGAGGTCGTGCCCCAGACGAACGCGTGGGCGCCGAACACGACCATGATGGCGAGCGCCACGGCCGAGGAGGTGGTGAGGGCGAGCGAGAGGTGCGTCAGAGTCTCGATGATGAGGCCGATGCGCATGATGTTCCCGAGGCTCACCCGCTTCGTGATCCATCCGTAGCTGAGCGTGCCGAACAAGCCACCGACGGCCAAGGCGGTCGTGAGGAGTCCGAAGCCGACGGCTCCCATGTGCAGTCGCTCGTTGGCGTAGAGGACGAGGACTGCCCAGGCCGCGCCGAAGGTGATGTTGAAGATGAGGATCGTGAGAACGAGTGTGCGGACGGCCGCGTGGTGAAGCGTCCACCGGAAGCCCTCGGCGATCTCGTGGCGCACCTGTCTGCCGGCTGGCAGCTGGTCCATACGGGCCGGTAGCCGGATCCGCAGCACCATCAGGGCCCCGGCGCCGACGAGTATCGCCTGCCCGAGGAAGGGCAGGGCGCGCTCGCGACCGAACAGAGCGGCCCCGATGGGAGGCCCTGCGAGCTGGTAGACGACCGCGAAGCCCAGATAGAGGCGGGCATTCGCCAAGGTGAGGTCTCGTCGCTCAACGAGAGAGGGGAGGAGCGAGCTCGAGGCGGTGTTGCTGAACACCTCGGCCGTGCCGAGGATGAACATGACCACAAGGACGATCGCGATGGTGACTCGTCCAAACAGGATCGTTGCGGCGAGCAGTCCCAGCACCGCCGCGCGTCCAAGGTCGACGCTCGCCACCATGAGCGCCCGATTCCAGCGATCCGCAAGTACGCCCGCGAAGAGGACGAACAACAGCCACGGCAATCGCTGCAGCAGGGTGGCCAGTGCGACGAGCGTCGCGTTGTGCGTCTCGGAGGCGACAAGGAGGGGGCCAGCTGCGAGGGCGAAGCCGTCGCCCAGGTTCGAGATCCACGATGACGTCACGAGCCAGCGAACGCCGGTGCCGAGGCGCGCCGGGAGCACCTTCTCAAGGATCTGGCTCACCCACGAAGGATAGACACGGCGAATCCGCTCCTTCGCTTGGCATTTCGTGCCCCGACCGCTGGTCGTGGCCGCCTTGTATCGCCGACAGAGTCCGGTCAGCGATTCACACGCTGACGCTCAGGAGGATGGTTGACAAACGGCGCTACTTCGAGAAGGTGTCAGCAACCCGTGACAATCCGGGCTCGCACGGTCCTCGCAGGTCGCGGGATCAGGGGAGCGCCACGGGGGTCCGCCCGGCAACAACCCGGAGATTCGTCGAACTGGAGCTGGAGCACCCCCAACGGGATTCGAACCCGTGTTACCGCCTTGAAAGGGCGGCGTCCTAGGCCGCTAGACGATGGGGGCGGGATGCCGATCCTGTGATCGAGGAGATCAACCCGGCGACGTGGCCCTTCGAGGCTACCAGTGCCGTGGTCAGCCGAGGAACCACTCGCTGCCGGCGGCCGTGTCCCTCACCTCGACCCCGAGCTCGGCGAGCCGGTCGCGGACGGCATCGGCGTCGGCGAAGCGCCGGTCCGCTCGCGCCGCCTGCCGGAGCTCGAGCATCGTCTCGACGAAGGGCCCGAGCACCTCTCTCGGGTCCCGCAGCCCCTCCTCGCCCGCCTGTCCGAGCTCGACGATCAGCGATCGAAGGCTTGCCCGGGCTCGGTCCATGGCATCACCGGACGGGATGTCATGCGACCAAGCCGTGATCTCAGATTCGAGCTCGAGGATCGCCTGCACGGCGCCGTCCATGTCTCTTGCCGCGATCGCCTTGGCGAAGTCCTCCTCTCTCGCACGGGCGGCGTCGAGCAGGGGAGAGCGCTCGTAGACGCCCGAGCTACCGGCCGCTGTTGCGGAAGGCTCGCCACCGCTGGGGGTGCCACCTGGGCCCTGACTGGCTTTACCGTCGACCGGGCCGCGCGCAGCATGGGTGTCGGGAGCCACCGCAGGGGCAGTGGACTGAGCCCGCAGCTCGTTGGCAGTGGTGACGATCTCGTCGAAGCCGATCACCTCACCGGCTGCCCACGTCCGGGACCGTCCGGCTGCGCGCACGGTGACGACTCCGTTCCCGAACACCTCACCCGAACGGGCGTCGAGATCGAGCACCAGCGCAGTGTGCTCGTCGACGCCGAGCACGAACGCGCCGTCCGGCAACTCCGACTCGAGCATCGAGAGCCGGCGCTCGCCGAGGTAGCAAAAGCGAGTGTCGTGGGTTCCCCCTTCGGCGTTGTTGTAGTGGGGGATGACCGCTGCGGATAAGCCCGTGACGCCGAGCACGTCGAGGCCCTCCAGCCATCGCGGCTCCTCGCCGACCTTGTAGATCTCATAGACGGGCACCGTCGCGACGCCGAGAGTGAGAGCAGCGGCTGACGAGAACGTGACCGCGCCACCGCTCTGGAGGCGCTCGGTCAACAGCGCCGGGACCACGGTCCCCCGCCACTTGCGTAGTGCGTAGGAGGGCGAGCCGGGGCCGGCGAAGATGTAGCGGGCGTCACGGAGCTTGGCGACGAGACGTTCATTGGCAAAGGGGTCCCGACCTGTTCCGAGCGGTCCCGGTGCGACGCTGCCTGGTGAGCGAGGGCCCGCGCCCGCCACGTCGATCCGAGTGCGGAGGCTCTCCGCGAAGTAGTCGACGACACGTTGCGCGAGCTCGGTCGCGTTCTCCTGGAACCCGAAGGGAGTGTCCAGCAGCACGGCGGGGACCGGTGGTGGTCCAAGCCGCTCGAGCACGGCACGGTGAACTTTCACCATCGTGGGCGCCGTCTCACCAGAGCCCATGATGGTGAGGATCCGCGGCAGGTCGCCGACGGCGTCAGCCGGAGTGCTCACCACTCTGGCCTCGGTGGCCACTCGGGGCGTGGTGTGCCGTCCCAGCGGAGGTCGCCGAGGGGCTCGCCCCATGGGTCGTCCGGAACCGAGTCGTCGGCACCTGGCAAGGGTTCGGGCAGCCACTGCTCCATCACGTCGATCAGCTCCGCTTCCAAGAGGGTGAGGTACTGGTAGATGATCACCTCACTTTGAGGGGCGCCCTCCGGCACTCCAACCTCGTCGTCGGTGACGCCGAGGACGGTACCGAGCACGAGCCGGAGGTCCGTCAGGGCATGGAGCCAGGCAGTCATGGTCTGCTCGTCGAGTCGGCGCGAGCGGGCGTGCCGTGAAAGAGCGTCGAGCGACGCGAGGTGCAGTTCCACGAGCTCGCCGCGGGTCGACTCGGCGTAGGTCCGCTGCGCGTCCTCGTCCCTGCTGTAGGCGACCGGAAAGAGCCTCCGCAGGCTGTCGGGAAGAGGCTGGTTGAAGTCGAGACGCCGGATCGCGGCGGCGAGCTGGTTCGGGAGCTGCTCGAGCAGCTGCCGCTCCTCCTCGGGCAGGTGAAGCTCGCAGCCCCGCTGTCGTCGGGTCGGGCGGATGCGCCGCCGGATCACCTCAACGCCGCCTCACCCGCTCTGTTCCATCGTGGCCCACAGCCCGTGCTGGTGGAGCCGGGCGACGTCGAGCTCGGCGCGTTCCCGGGGACCGCTCGAGACCACCGCCCGACCCTTCGTGTGGACGTCCATCATCAGCTTGTGCGCCTTCTCCTTCGAGTAGCCGAAGAGCTTTTGGAACACGAAGGTCACGTAGCTCATGAGATTGACGGGATCGTTCCACACGATGACGAGCCACGGCAGGTCCGGCCGGAGTGACTCGTGGCCTTCCGGCCGCTCGACCTCGACGGGAGCGGAGGTGGGAGCGCTGGTCAACTGCTACCTCAGCGGAGCGGGTTCGGCGGCCGGTCGCTCGGTGCCGACCGCGGCAATCGTGGTCGCCGGAGTCGCCGCCGCGTCGGCCCCGGTGGGCTTTTGTGCCGGGGTCCGTTCGGGGACGACGTGCTCGTGCAGGCTGAGCAACAGACCGCTCGCCGCGATCCACAGGCACGTCACACCGGCGAGATGGAGCTCGACGATCGCGGCCGCATCGTGCAGGAAGTACTGGGTGTAGCCGAGAGCGCCCTGGAGGATCGTGAGCTCGAACATCGTCCGGGCCCGCCGCTGCACCAACTCCGGAGCCCTCGCGACGCGAAAGGCGAACAGGCTCGCCGTGACGAGCCCTAGCAACAGCCAGGCCAATGAGCTGTGGAGCTCAGCCGCGTCGCGGAACGCGATCGGGATCCGTTCGGTCCCCGTGCTGCCTGAGTGCGGTCCCGAGCCGGTCACGATCGTTCCCGCCATCGTCACCACGGCCAGACAGGCCAACAGGGCGGCGACCAGCCAGCGGAGCTCTCTTGCGACGACCTGCTGGGGCGTACCGTCCGCTGCTTCGTCCGGGACGCCCGTTCGGTGGTACATCCAGATGGCATCGGCCAGCACGACGAGCGTGAGCAGGAAGTGCAGCGCCACGAGGTACGGATTGAGCTTGAACAGCACCACGAGCCCGCCCAGCACGATCTGGGCGAGCAGGCCGAGGAGCAGGCCGAAGGCGGGCCAAGTGATATCGCGCCGGCGCGGAGCTCGGAGCAGGGCCGCGAGGAAGGCGACGACCGACACGATGCTCACGCCGACGGTGAAGAACCGGTTCAGGTCCTCGACCAGCGGGTGGAACGAGAGCGCCGCGACGAGGCGGTGCTGGTAGCAAGAGGGCCAGTCAGGGCAGCCGAGCCCCGACCCGCTCAGCCTCACCGCTCCTCCAGAGAGGACGAGCAGCGCGTAGAGCACGACTGTCGCCAGCGCGATCTTGCGGACCACGCTGCCCGAGACCGAAAGTCGTTCGAACCGCTGCACCTCCGACGATGGTAGGGCGAGCGTCACCTCCGGTGCGACGCCGCCCAGCGCTGCGCGAGTCGGCTAGGTGCTCCTCCCCGCTCTGCCCCTACACTGAGCCCCACAGTGGCTCAGATCACTCCCGCCGAGCTCACCTCCGCCCCTCGAGCCGCCGACACGACAAGGACGGAGCGCATCCGCGGCTTCGTCGCGCTGACGAAGCCGCGGATCATCGAGCTGCTCCTGGTCACGACGATCCCGACGATGTTCGTGGCCCACCGGGGGGTCCCGTCAGGCTGGCTCGTTCTCGCCACTCTTGCCGGCGGTGCGCTCTCGGCCGGCGGCGCGAACGCCACGAACATGTTCATCGACCGGGACATCGACGCGGTGATGCATCGCACGAGCAAGCGGCCGCTCGTCACCGGGGCCGTGCGGCCTCGGGAGGCGCTCGTGTTCGCGGTTGTGCTCGAGCTGCTCGCCTTCGGGCTCTTTGCCACCGCCGTCAACCTGCTCTCCGCCTGCCTCGCCCTCGGCGCAGCGCTGTTCTACGTGTTCGTCTACACCATCGGGTTGAAGCGGCGCTCGAAGCAGAACATCGTCATCGGCGGAGCAGCCGGCGCGGTTCCGGTCCTCGTCGGTTGGACGGCCGTGACCGACCACCTCGGCTGGGCGCCACTGCTGTTGTTCGCGCTCATCGTCATCTGGACGCCGTCGCATTTCTGGGCGCTCGCCGTCAAGTACCGGGATGACTACGAGCGCGCGAGCGTGCCGATGCTGCCGGTGGTGGAAGCATTCGACAAGGTCGCCGTCCAGATCATCTGGTACTCCGTCGCGCTCGTCGCGACGTCGTTCGCGTTCGGTTGGGTCGCCCACATGGGCCCGCTGTACTGGGCCGTCGCGGTCCTAGCCGGCGTGCTCTATCTCGTGGACGCGGTCCGCCTCCGCCTCGAGGGCGGCACCCCGAAGGCGGCGATGCGCCTGTTTCGCTATTCGATCTCCTACGTCACCGCCCTGTTCGCCGCGATGGCCATTGACGTCGTCATCCGCTACCACTGACGGCCGCCGGACGGTCGCGCCAGCAGGCCGGGTTACTCCCAGCTGAACGTCACCGTCGCCAGGATCGGCATCACGAAGGCCCACGCGGCCAGCACGATCCATGCCTCGGCCGGGGGTGCGGCTCCGGACCCGAGCACTGGATGGAGCGCGTCCGACAGCGCTGCAGCGGGGAGGAGCCGGGCGACGGCGGCGAAGCCTCCGAGCTTCGAGAGAGGGAACACGATCCCGCCGATGAGGAGCAGCAGCAGGTAGATCCCGTTCGAGACGGCGAGGTTCACCTCGGCCCTCAGGGTGCCAGCCAGCGCAAGAGCGATCCCGGCGAATGCGAAGGTCGCAAGGAGCAGGGCGACGATCGCGAGGCCAGCTGCAAGGTGGGGGCGCCACCCAAGGCCCAGCGCGATCGACCCGAGCACGACGACCTGAGCGATCTCGACGAGGAGGACCCCGCCGATCTTGGCGACCAGCAGGCGCGGCCGCCCGAGCGGTGTGGCGCCGAGGCGCTTCAGCACCCCGTAGCTGCGCTCGAAGCCGGTTGCGATCCCAAGCGACACCATGGCCGTGGACATCACGGCGAGCCCGAGGATTCCCGGAGCGAGAAAGTCGACCGGGTGCCGCGTTCCGGTCGGCAGGACGTGCACGAGAGAGAAGAACACGAGCAGGAAGGCAGGGATGCCGAGCGTGACGAGCAGCGTCTCGCCACGCTCGAGCGTCATGCGCACCTCGGCGGCCACCTGGGCCCGGAGTGCCTTCACCTGCTCTGCTCCTCGCTCACGAGCCGGAGGAAGACGTCCTCGAGCCGCTCGCGCCCGACTCGCAGATCGGTGAGGGTGAGGTGATGCCCGGCCAGCCACGCCGTGAGCGCGGCGACCCGCTCTGGGGTTGCCGCGCCCTCGAGCCGGTAGCGGCCGCCGTGTTCGGCTAGCACGGCGACCCCGAGGGCCTGGGACAACGCGGTACGGTCGAACTGGCCGTCGACCGAGAAGTGCACTGCCTCGTCACCCCCGCCCAACTCGCCGGTCGCGCCCGACGCGACGATCCGGCCCTTGCCGATGATGACGACCCGTTCGGCGAGCCGCTCGACCTCATCGAGCTCATGGCTCGTGAGCAGGACGGCGACGCCGTCGTCCCGCAGGGAGGCGATGACCTCCCGCACGGCAGCGCGGCCGGCTGGGTCGACGCCGGCCGTCGGCTCGTCCAGGCAGCAGACCTCCGGTCGGCCGATGAGGGCGAGCGCGAGCATGAGTCGCTGCTGCTCCCCGCCGGAGAGGCGACGGAAGGGAGTGGAGGCGACAGCGCTGAGACCGAGCAGGTCGAGCAGCTCGTTTGGCGAACGGGGCTGTGCGTAGTAGGCGGCGAACAGGTTGAGCACGCGCCGTGCGCTCATCACCGGGTACACGCCCCCTCGCTGGAGCATCACGCCGAGCCGAGGCACGAGACGCGAGTGGTCGGCGACCGGGTCGAGACCGAGGACGCGCACTCGGCCCGCCGCCGGCCGCCGGTAACCCTCGATGCTCTCCACCGTCGTCGTCTTGCCCGCGCCGTTGGGCCCCAACAGCGCGACGACCTCGCCGGCTTCGACCGAGAAGCTCACACCGTCGACGGCGACACGTTCGCCGTAGCGCACTTCGAGGTTCTCGACGTCGATGGCTGGCATGCGGGGCGAGCGGCTCCGGATCAGCGTCGAGGTGCCTCGAAGCGGTACCCGACTCCCCTGATCGTGGTGATCAGGGCCGGGTTCGCGGGGTCGACCTCGATGCGCGAGCGAAGGCGCTTGATGTGGACGTCGAGAGTCTTCGTGTCGCCGACGTAGTCGAGGCCCCAGACGCGGTCGATCAGCGAATCCCTCGTCACGACACGTCCCGCGTTGGCGAGAAGGATCTCGAGGATCTCGAACTCCTTCAACGGGAGCCGAACCTCGGTGCCGCGCACGATGCACTCGTGACGGCCGACGTCGAGAGTGACCTCCCCTGCGGTCAGAACCTCGGGCTCGGCCGTGAGCTCGCGTAGGCGGTCGAGCTCCGCCGCAGCTCCCCGGGCAGGGGTGGCGTCGGCCGGTGCGGCCTCCGGTCGTGCCCCGCCGGTCCTCCCACGTCCGGCAGAGCCACCAGCGCCCGCCCGGTCCGGCGTTCCTCCCACCTCTCGCGGGGCGCCGGGTACTCTCCCGGTGCTCTCCTCGAGGCTCCGTCGGCGAAGGACGGCTCGCATCCGGGATACGAGCTCGCGAAAGCGGTACGGCTTGGCGACGTAGTCGTCTGCTCCAACCTCGAGCCCGACCACGGTGTCGAGCTCGGTCGTCTTCGCCGTCACCATGATGATCGGCACGTTCGACCGGGCTCTGATGGCGCGGCAGACATCGATGCCGGACATCCTCGGCAGCATCACGTCGAGGAGGATGAGGTCGGGGTCGTCCTGCTCGAAGCGCTCGAGCGCCTCGATGCCGTCACGGGCGACCGACGCCTGGAATCCCTCCCGCTCCAGGCTCACGACCAGGGCTTCCACGAAGGACTCCGCGTCCTCGACGACGAGGACGCGGACTGGCGCCGCGGCGGTCTGCTTCACCGGCTCTTCGGCTGCGTGGGCAGCCTCAGGATGAACGTCGACCCCTCGCCTTCACGGGACTCGACCTGCACACTGCCCTGGTGGTTGGCGGCCACGTGCCGGACGATAGCGAGCCCGAGCCCGGTCCCGCCGGTCGCACGACCTCTTCCGGGGTCGACCCGGTAGAAGCGCTCGAAGATCCTCTCGAGGTCCCGAGAGGGGATCCCAATGCCCGCGTCTGAGATCCGGATGACCGCCTCGTCGCCCTCACGTTCGGCGCTCGCGTGCACTTTCCCGTTCTCGTAGGAGAACTTCACGGCGTTCTCGAGCAGGTTGTAGATCGCGGAGGTGAGCTGGCGGCGGTCGCCGAGCACGGTCAGCTCCGGGGGAGGCTCCTCGACGAGGAGGTCGACGGCGCGCTGCTCGGCAGCAGCCCGGACGCGCTCAGCCGCCTCGGCGAGGACGAGGTTCACCGGGACCGGCTCGCGGGGTGGGGAGGACTCGTTCTCGAGGCGAGAGAGGTCGATGAGGTCGTCGATGACCCGGCTGATCCTGAACGCTTCGTGGTGGATGCGCTGTGCGAGGCGGCGCGCGACCTCGGGCTCGGTCTCGCCGAGCAGCGTCTCCGCGAGCAGCCCGAGGGCACCCATCGGGGTCTTCAGCTCGTGGGAGACGTTCGCCACGAAGTCACGGCGCACCTCTTCCAGGCGCCGGTGCTCGGAGACGTCCTCGATGACGGCGATGGTCCCGATGACACGCGTACCGTCGTCGATGCTCTCGGTCCGGACAACCAGGGTGCGCCGAGGTGGCCCGTAGAGCTCGATCGTTCGCTCTTCGGTTCCACCCGGCTCGGTCGACTCGAGCAGCTCCTCGACCGCCTGGGCGGCGATGGCGTCTCCATGACGTCCGCTCATGAGCGCAGTGGCGCGCTGGTTCGAGAAGACGGTCTCGCCGGACTCGTCCGTGATGACGACGGCAAGCCGGAGGGCATCGAGCGCCCGCCGGAGCCGGGCGGCCTCCGAGGTCGACTCGGCGACCGCGCTCGCGGCTGCGTTCGTGGCACGCTCGAGCTCGGAGAGAGCCTCTTCGAGGCTACGGGCGTCGTGCGCCTTCTCCGAGCCGAGCTGGGCGGCGGCCGCGCCGAGCCGCTGACGCAGGGCCTCTCGTGCTCGACGGGGAACGAGCCATGCGGCGAGCGCCAGCAGGGCCACCACCACGGCGACCACCACGACGATGTCGAGCACCGTGACGTGCACGACGTTGCTCACGACGACAGCCTGTCATGTCCGGCCCGGCGGGCGCAGGTGTACCATGCCCTCTCCTCTCGGTCGTTCTCTCGACCCACCGTCTCGAATGTGCCGGGATTCCGGCGTGCTCACGGAGGTCGACTGTGACCGGGAACCCGTACCTGCTACTTCACGCCCGCATCCTCGCGGGCATCGTCTCGCTGAACCCGAGCAGCTCGAAGCTGCCGGGCGGCAGCGAGATCGAGCAGCTCGCTAGCGGGATCGGTTGGTGGGCGCTCATCGCGTCGCTCGTCGGGCTCGTCCTCGGGGCTGCTGCCTGGGCGCTCGGGAGCCACACGAACAACTACCAGTACTCGACCTCCGGCCGCCGTGCCGTGGTCGTCTCGGCTCTCGCCGCCCTTGTGATCGGAGCGGCCCCAGAACTGATCAGCTTCCTGTTCGGCGCCGGGCAGGCGATGAAGTGACCGGCCAGGCCTGCCTTGCCGTGCTCGGCCTCGGGCGACTGTTGCACGACGTCGCCCGCGATGCCGTGCGGCTCTGGTTCGCCACCGCCGTGCGCTTCGTCGCTCACATGGACGCCGCCACGGTCCGCAGCGTGTGGACCGCCGTCGACCGATCGACCGAGCCCGTCCTGTCCGGATCTGGCTTCACCTCCGAGCTCTCGACGATGTCGGTCATCGCCACCGCCGTCATGGTCCCGCTGCTCGCTGCGGCCGCCATCCAAGCAGTTGCCCGGCAGGACCCCTCGTCGCTGCTCCGCACGGCGTTCATCCGGGTTCCCCTCTCGTTGCTCCTCACCGGCGCCGCGGTTGGGATCGTCGCCATGGGTGTGAGCGCCACGGACCAGGCTTGTGGAGCGCTGATGCACGGGGCACGCGGACAGCTCGAGGGCATGTTCTCCCGGATGCACTCCTACCTCGGCGCCTCGAGCCCGGCCACGCTCTCGCTCAACTTCCTCTGCCTTGTGCTGACCGGCCTGTTCGCTTTCGCAGTGTGGATCGAGCTTGCGGTTCGCTCGGGTGCCGTTGCCGTCGCCACGCTCTTTCTCCCCCTCGCCCTTGCCGGCTCGGCTCTCCCTGCGACTGCCCATTGGCCCCGCCGCCTCGGCGAGACGCTGGCGGCACTCGTGCTCTCCAAGCTCGTGATCGTCGCGGTGCTCGCGCTGGCGGTCGGGATGGTGACCGACCCGCGAGGTGGAGTCTCCGCCCTCGTGGAGGGCCTGGTCCTGTTCGCGCTCTCCGCGATCGCCCCCTTTGCTCTCGCCCGGCTGCTGCCCATGGTCGAGGCGGGCGCCGTCGCGCACCTGGATGGCCTCGGTCGGCGCACGGTCCACTCGGTGAGCACGACGGCGAGCTCCTCGTTCGCCTGGATCACGGGCGCGGGATCGGGCGGAGGCGGCGGCGGGCGACCCCCCGGTCAGGAGGGGGCACCCGGCGGGGCACCTCCAGGGCCGCGCGGCGGCTCCGGCCCACAGGGCGGTGGGCTGCCGGAGCGGCCACCCTCGTCGCCGCACCCGATGCCGCCCCCGCCTGCGGCGGCTCCGGCAGCTGCGGACCCTCGCGGTACGGCCCCGGGAGCGAACCCGCTTGGCACCAGCCCGCCTCCGGCTGGCACGTCACTCCCGCTGCGGCGGCCAGCTCCGGCCGAAGTGGGGCCATGACGGCACAGGAGGCGCCCAGATACCGGCTCGGCCCCCGCTCGACGCGCGGCCTCATCGCGGGATGGCGCGGAGGCCAGATCGTGGCGGTCGCCGTCAGCGCTCTGCTCGCGCTCGGAGCGCTCCGGGCAGAGCAGGGCTTCGGGGGTGCGCTGCTCGCCCTTCTCGTCGCTGCCGCGGGTGTGGCGGTCGCGACCTGGCCGGTCGCCGGCCGTCCGCTTGAGTCGTGGTTGCCGACGGTGGTGCGCTATGCCCTGTCATCAAGGGTTCATCACCGGGGTCGTGCAACCGTCCGTCTCCCACCGATCTCTGGCGCCCACGCTCGGCGCAGTGGCTCAGGTCATTCCGGCAGGGGTGCTGGTCGCACAGCTCGCCGTGCGCAGCGCAAAGGTGAGCTCGGGCTCCTCACCCTCGGGCCGGCCTCCGGCCTCTCCGGGGTCGGCCCGAGCGCGTTCGGTCGTGACTTCGGCGTGCTCGCGGATGCCGCATGGCGTACGTACTCGGCCGTGCTGCCGGTCGGCAGCTCAGGGTTTGCCCTCCTCGACGACCACGGGCGCGCCGGTGCCGTCGCAGCATGGTCGGGCGTCCTCGCCGCCATGGCCGCCGAAGGTCGGGTGATGAAGCGGCTCCAGTGGATCGCCCGCACCTTCCCATCCGGAGGCGGCTCCGCTGATCGGCCGAGCGACCGCACGCCGGCCGCCGACTCGTACCGGTGCCTCGTGACCGAGGTGGCACCACAGCTGTGGAGCCGCGAGGTGTTCGTCGTCGTCACGACGGAGGAGGATCGTGGCCTCGGAGGCCTCCGCCCCCGCCAGGGGACCTCGACGGGCGCCAGCAGCGAGGTGGCTCGGCGGCTCTCCTCCCTGCTCGGGTCGCTCGCCGAACGCCTGAACGGCGCAGGTCTCGTGACTGGCGAGCCGCTAGAGGTCGAGGAGCTCGCCGCGATGCTGCGCCGGGCGTACGCGGTCGACCCCGCCGAGGAAGGTAGGGCCGAAGGAGCGTGGCCACCACAGGAGGGGGTCGAGGCTCGCTGGAGGCTGCTGCGCACCGGCGGGACCTTCCAGGCCACCTACTGGATCGCGGAGTGGCCCCGGGGCGAGGTGGGTCCGGGCGTGCTGCTCCCCCTCCTCGTCGGGGGAGCCGAACGTCGCACGGTGGCGATGACGATGGCTCCGCTGCCCCCCTTGCGCGCCGTCCGGCGGGCGGAACGGGAGCGGACGGCCGGGGCGGCGGACGCCGAGCTGCGGAACCGCCATGGCTTCGCGCTCACGGCGCGAGCGAGGGCCGAGCAGGAGGCCCGGCTCCAGCGGGAAGCCGAGCTGGCCGAGGGTCACGCCGCCTACCTGTTCTCGGGTTACGTCGGCGTGACGGCCCGCGGCGAGGCAGAGCTCGAGGCCGCCTGCCGTGCGGTCGAGCAGTCTGCGGCGCTCGCTCAGCTCGAGTTGCGCCGCCTCTACGGCGCCCAGCAGGACGCATGGTGCTGCACGCTCCCGACTGGCCGGGGGTGCTGACCGTTGCATCTCCCGGCTCACGAGGCGACGACGGCGCAGCTCGCCGTCGCCTACCCCTTTGCTGCCTCCCTTCCGCTCCCCGTGGGGCGGGTCCTCGTCGGGCGAGATCTCGCCGGAGGCCGCTTCGCGCATGATCCATTCGATCTCTACGCGAGCGGTGCTCTGACGAATCCGAACATCACGGTCCTCGGCCAGATCGGGCGGGGCAAGAGCTCGCTCGTGAAGACCTATCTCTACCGGCACGCCGCTTTCGGGCGCCGGGTGGCGGTCCTCGACCCGAAGGGGGAGTACACGGCCCTTGCCACAGCGCTCGGGACCGAGCCGATCCGCCTGTCCTCGCGTGGCGGGACACGCGTGAACCCTCTCCAGGCGCTCGGTGGCGCGGTGAAAGCTCCTTCGACCAGGCAGACCGCCGAGCTCCGGCTCCAGCGCCTTGCCCTTCTCGGTGCCCTGGCCGAGGCGACCCTGCACCGTCGGCTCCTTTCGACCGAACGCCTCGCGCTCGAGCTTGCCCTCGACGCATGCGTCTCGACGGGCCGGACGCCGACGCTCGGTGACGTCGTCGCCTCGGTGCTGGCGCCGTCGGCAGAGTCGGCACGGGCAGCCGGAACCAGCCGGGAAACGCTCGTCGCCGACGGAAGGTCGGTCGGGCTGGAGCTGCGTCGCCTCGTGCTCGGAGATCTCGCCGGGATGTTCGATGGCACGACGAGCCCGCGTGCGCTGTTGCGACCCGACGTCCTTGTCGTCGACCTCTCCGAGGTGTACCACTCCGAGGCCTTGCCAGCCCTCATGGTGTGCGCGGCGGCCTGGCTCCAGGCGATGACCGGGGCCGGCGACGAGCGGACCATCTTCGTGGTCGACGAAGCCTGGGCAGTGCTGTCGGAGCTCGCCGTCGCCCGGTACCTCCGGTCGTCGTGGAAGCTTGCTCGCGCCCGCGGCCTCGCCAATGTCGCCGTCTGCCACCGTGCGTCCGATCTCGCAAGCGTGGGCGAGACCGGAAGTGAGGAGGCTCGCCTCGCGGAGGGCCTTCTCGCCGATTCGGAGACGGTCATCTGCTACGCCCAACCCGCCTCGGAGTTGCCGGCACTCTCGGCCCTCCTTGGGTGCTCGGTGAAAGAGATCGAGTACCTCCCCAGGCTCGGTCGTGGTGTTGCGCTGTGGAGGGTGGGGGAGCGGCGCTTTCTCGTGGAGCACCTGCTCAGCTCCACCGAGCGAGAGCTCGTCGACACCGATCGGCACTTGCTCGGAGCACGGGAGGCCCGGTGACTCGCGGACGCCGAGGCTCGCGCTCCCGCCCCGGTGGGCGCGCCGAGGCGCGCCGTGCTCCGCGCCCCGGAGCGTGGGGTGCCGGTCTCGGGCCCGACCTGGCCGTCGGCGGTGCCGTCATCGCCGTCGCCGTCGCGGCGGCTGCTCGCCGCACCCGCTTGGGCACCTGGCTCGCCCGGTCGCCATGGCGGCAGTGGACCAGGTCGACATGGTTCCCTGGGCTCGCAGTCGCGCTGCCGGCGCTCGTCCTCCTCGCAGTGGTCCTCGGTGCCGCCGCCCGCCGCCGGCAACAGGTCTCGCGGGTGCGGGGGGCCAGCGGGGACGGTCCCGCGGGCCAGGGGTGGGCGACCCGCCGCGAGCTTGCCTCGCTGCGGTGCCGTGCCCCGACGGGCGACCGTATCGTGCTCGGCGCCGCCGGTCCGCGGGGCTCGCTCCTCGCCGCCGAGCCACGGCAGTCGGTCCTCGTCGTCGGACCGAGCCAGTCGGGCAAGACGACGGCGCTCGCGGTGCCCGCCATCCTCGAGTGGGACGGACCGGTGCTGGCAACGAGCGTGAAGACGGACCTGCTCCACGCGACCAGGGGACAGCGAGCGTCGAGCGGAGAGATCGCCGTGTTCGACCCTACGGGGGTGACCGGCGACCGCAGCTGTGCCTGGTCGCCGCTGGCCGAGGCCACCTCGTGGGGAGGGGCGCGCCGGGTGGCCCACTCGCTCTGCTCGGTCGGGCGCTCCCCGGCAGGGATCGAGGACGCCGCCTTTTGGTACGGCGCCGCCGAGCGGCTGCTCGCACCCCTGCTGCGGGCGGCCGCTCTAGCGAGCGGCTCGATGGGGGACGTTCTGCGATGGCTCGACGAGGAGACCGCCAACGAGCCGCTCTTGGTGCTCGACGTCGCCGGGGAGAGGGAAGCGGCTCGCGTGGCCATGTCGTGTTTCTCCCTCGAGGAGCGGCAACGCTCCTCGGTCTACTCGACGGCCCGCAGCGTGCTCGATGCGTATGCCGATCCCGCCGTGCTGGCCTCCGAGCACGGAGCTCGCCGGGTGACGCCGGACTGGTTGCTTGCTGGCGAGGGTGGCGCGCCAGGCGGCGTCCGCACGCTGTACTGCTGCGCGCCGGCCCGCGACCAGGATCGACTCGCGCCGGTGTTCGTGGCGCTCGTGCGCTCGGTCCTCGACGCCGCCTTCGCCTCCGCGGCTCGCAACGGGCGGCCGCTCGACCCCCCGCTCCTCGTCGTCCTCGACGAGGCGGCCAACGTCGCTCCGCTCGACGACCTTGACCAGGTCCTGTCGACCGCGGCGGGTCACGGCATCTCGCTCGTGACCGTCTGGCAGGACCTCGCCCAGATCGAGGCACGCTACGACGAGCGCTGGGCGACGATCGTGAACAACCACCGCGCGAAGGCGATCTGCCCTGGGGTCGCCGACCCGCGCACGCTCGAGCTCGTGAGCTCTCTCATCGGCGACGTGGAGGCGCCCCAGCTCTCCACGAGCCGTGGCGGTGAGGGCTCCTGGAGCGAGACCGAGAGCCGTTGGCGAGTGCCGGTCGCTCCCGCCGGCTGGATCCGCCGCATGCCGTCCCGCCACGTTCTCGTCGTCTACGGCGGGCTGCCGCCAGCCCTTGCGAAGATGCGCCAGGTGAGCTCACGGCCCGACGGGATCGTTAGCGTCGAACGGCGATGAGACGCCGACCTCGCCGCCGCGCCGCCCGTCCGCACCAGGACGGGCCGACCGGCCTGTCCCGTCCTGAGGCCGACCTCGCCGCCCTGGCCCTCCGCCTCGGCATCGGCCCGATGCTCGTGGCGCACGGCTCGAACAAGGTCTGGGGGGCAGGGGGTCTCGAGGGGACGACGAAGTGGTTCGACCACCTCGGCCTCAGGCCGGCACACCTGCATGCCCGGCTCGCCGCCGCCACCGAGATCACGGCCGGCGCCGCCGTCACTCTCGGCGTCGGAGCACCCCTGCCCGAGGCCGCCGTCATCGGCCTCATGGCGACTGCCGCCCGTACCGACCACCGGGGCAAGGGTCTGTTCGTCTTCAAAGGGGGATGGGAGTACGTGGGGGTCGTCGGCCTGGTCGCGGCCGTGCTCGCCCGTCTCGGGCATGGACGGTGGTCACTCGACCGGCTCGTTGGCCGCCCGACCAGCGGCAGCATCGGGGCCATGGCGGCGGCTGCAGCCCTTGGCGTCGGCGCGGCGGCGGCCCTGCTCGCGACGAGTTACCACCCGTCACCGCCGGTCGAAGGGCCGACAGCGGAGCCTGTCTCCGCCTCGGATGAGGAGCCCGCCGGTACCGACGGCGACCCTGCGCCCGAAGTGAGCTGAGCGGCCTAGAGCGGCGCCCCCGGCGCCACCATTGGCCAGCCCATCTCCCGCTCTGCCACGAGCGCGAGGTCGAGCAGCAGCGGCTCGCGATGGTGGGCAGCCAGCACCTGGACGCCGACGGGGAGGTTGTCCAGCGAACAGAGCGGAATGCTGATAGCCGGGCTCCCGTTCATGTTCGAGGGTGCCGTGAGCGCAGCGTTGTTCATCACTGCCCTCGTGAAGCCGAGCTCTCCGACCAGGTCCCGACCGGGCAGGGTCGAGGGAGGTGGACCCTCGGCGGCGAAGGCGACGTCCGGATTGCTCGCGCAGACAATGAAGTCCGCGGCGTCGAACAGGTCGGCCAACGCTTCGTTGAGCTGGCGGCGCCACGCCTCGATCCGGGCGGCTCGCTCGAGCGAGTAGCTGAGCCGGTAGCGCTCGAGGCCAGCTCGCATCGCGGGGCTCAGCCGATCGATGCAGTCGGGGTAGGCGTCGCCGAGCTCTGCGACAAACGATGGCTGGCCTGCCATCGCCCACTCGCCCCTGAGCGGCGGCAGGTGTGGCTCGGCCTCGACGACGACGAGGCCGGCCTGACGGGCGAGCTCTGCGCCTGCTCCTGCGACCAGATCAGCCACTTCCGGGCGGACCTGAGCCGTGCCGAGGTCTGGGAGGATCGCTACCCGGAGCCCGGCGATCTCGTGCGAGCCGAGGCCCGCCTCCCAGCCTTCGACCCGAGGCAGGCTGAGAGGGTCCCTCGAGTCGAAGCCGTTGCACGCATCGAAGTAGCGAGCTGTGTCGCGCACCGAGCGCGTGAGCACGCCAAGAACAGAGGTGAGCGGCTGGATCCCGGCGCGCGGGCCCTTTGGGATCCGGCCGTAGGTCGCTTTCAGGCCGAACAGTCCCGAGAACCCGGCCGGGATCCGGATCGACCCGCCTCCGTCGCTCCCGGTGGCGATCGGGAGGAGACCGCCTGCCACGGCTGCGGCGGAACCTCCGGACGAGCCCCCAGGCGTGCGCTCGGGGTTCCATGGGTTCCGGGTCGTGCCGTGCAGTTCCGTCGAGGTGCAGTTGATGCCCCCGAACTCACTCGCCGTCGTCTGGGCCAGGAGCACTGCCCCGGTTGCCCTCAGGCGCTTGACCGACGTGGCGTCGTGGTCGGCGACCCGGTCGGCGAAGACGAGCGAGGCCTCCGTGTAGGGCCAGCCGGCGACCGGCTCCAGCTCTTTCACCCCGAACGGCACTCCTCCGAAGGGGAGGTGGACGTCGGCGGCCGCCGCCGCCCGGCGAGCCTGTTCCTCGTCGAGGTGGGAGACGGCGTTGAGCGAAGAGGAGCTGATCGCTTCGAGGCAGGCGTCGAGCGCCTCGACCGGCGAGATGGTCCCGGCGCGAAAGGCGTCGACGAGGCTGCAGGCGTCGCCGAGCCACGGTGCTGGTGGCACGTGTCCCCCTTTCAAGTGCCCGCCCGTCCGGGCAGGCGACCCTAGGGACCGTACCCGGGCGGAGTCAGTCGGGACGCAGACCCCTGAGGAGCAGTCGCGCCACCCGCGTGCCGTAGGCGAGATCGAGCGGCTCGTCACTGATGATGAGGCGGTGGAGGATCGCAGCCGAGCCGAGCTCGAGCACCATGTCGACGTCGGTGTCTTCGCGGATCTCCCGTCGCGCGATCGCCCGCTCCAGGATGACTCGGAGCAGCTCCTGGCGCCGCCGGATGAGCTGGTCATAGACCACATGACGTAGCTGGGGGTCGGGTGCCGCGTCGGCGAGGAGCCGGACGAGGGCTCTTCCGAGCGGCCGCTGCAGGGTCTCGATGAAGCTCTCGAGCAGCGCGTAGACGTCGGCGTCGAGGCGCCCGGTGTCGGGAGGGTCGAGCTCGCTTCCTCCCACGTCGCGCACGGCGTCGATGACGAGGGGCAGCTTCGACGGCCAACGGCGGTAGATGCGCGCCTTGCCCACGCGGGCTCGCTGCGCGATCTCGTCGATCGTGAGGCGCGAGTAGCCGCGGTCGCCGAGGAGCAGGAGTGTCGAGTCGAGGATCGCACGCTCCGGCGCATCGAGCGTGACCAGGTTGGCAGCACTCACCGGTCGGCCACCTCCCCCCTGTCGGCCGGATGCCACAGTCTGCCAAATCGGACGCGCCGGCGCGCCCGGCTGCGGGTCAGCCGCTGATCGCCTCGTTCCGGAGCCGTGCCGGCACCCGCCGGGCGATGTTGACGGCGTGATCCCCCAACCGCTCGTAGAACCGTCCCACGAGGGCGAGCTCGATCGCGAGCGGCACGGGGACGCATCCTCCGGCGATCTCCGCCACGAGCTGGACGTGGAGGTCGTCGAGCTCGTCATCCAGCCGGTCCACCTGCTGGTCGCCCCTTGCCCGGTCCGCGTAGGCGTCGGCGGCGATCCTCCACATCTCGCTCGTGAGCTCGCCCATGCGCTCGAGGAAGCCTCGCACTCTGGCCGGGATCTCGGCCGGCAGGCTGCGGGTCGCTCGTTGCGCGACGTGCTCGGCGAGGTCGCCGCTCCGCTCGAGCTCGGGCAGCATCGACAGCAGGGCGAGCAGCCACTGCATCTGGTTGCGCGAGAGCCCGCCTTCCATGACGTGGTCGAGCACCTGGCGCTGCAGGTTGCGGTACAGCTCGTCCAGAGCAGCATCGCTCGCGACGAGCTCACGCGCCGCCTCGCGGTCACCGGTGAGCAGCGCGTGGGTGGCGCCCGCCACGGCCTCTTCGACGAGGGCGAAGAGCTGGATGACCTGCCGGTCGACCGCCTGCAGCTGGCTGGCGGTGGTGGCCTCGGCCTCGGTGCCGGCCCTCCCGGGCGATGACGGGGAGAAAAGACGCCGGACCACCTCCTTCACGGTACTGGGCCTCCGACCGCCTGGCGCGGCATTGGCCCGTCGCCGCCGATGGCAGCCGGCGGCGACGGTCATGCAGGTAGCTTCGTGGCCGTGGCACAAGCCGATCAGCAGGCCGCTCGGAGCATGGCGCCCGCGCCGCCCGAGCCGGAGGTGCTCGCCCTCGGGCTCAGGCTCGCCGAGCTCGGCTCGGGAGTGAAGGCTCGGGCATACGAGATGTCGAAGGTGACCGAGCTGCTCATGACCCTGGCGATGCGCAAGCCCTCCTTCCAAGCGCAGCTGTTCCGCCTCGTCGACGTCTTCCCGGCGATGAGCGATGCAGCCGACACCGGCCGGCACGTGGAGGAGTACTTCGAGCGCGGCCTGGCTCCGCTCCCGGTCGCCGCCGGCGCCCAGGTCGCGAACCGCCTCCCGCTCGGCCGTGTGGCGCTCGCCCGGGTGACTCGCCGCGAGGTCATGAGGATGGCCTCGCAGTTCATCGTGGGCTCCGACCCCGCCGAAGTGGCTCGGGAGCTGCGAGCGATGTGGGAGGGTGGCACGGCTGCGACGATCGACCTGCTCGGGGAGCACACCTACTCCCATCACGAGGCCGACGCCTATGCCGCACGGCTGCTCGAGCTCCTCTCCGCCCTCATCGACGTGGCCCCGGCATGGCCTGAGCGTCCCGTGCTCGAGTCCGACGACCTCGGCCCCTTGCCTCGGGTCGCCGTCTCCATCAAGCCGAGCGCGCTCGCACCGGACTTCCACCCCCTCACGGCGGAGGCCGGCATCGAGAGTGCGAGCCGCCGCCTGCGACCCGTCCTCGAGCTCGCGGCCGAGCGAGGCGCGCAGGTGTGGTTCGACATGGAGCGCTACGAGGCGAAGTCGCTCACGACTCGGCTCTTCCAGGAGCTGCTCGAGGACCCCGCCCTGCGAGACCTCCACGCCGGCATCGTCGTGCAGGCCTACCTCCGAGACGCGGCGGACGACCTCATTGCTCTTGCCCGATGGTCGGCCGAGCGGATGAGGCGGACCGGGGCGCTCCCGATCGCGATCCGGCTCGTGAAGGGCGCCTACTGGGACACCGAGACCATCGTCTCCGAGGCGTCAGGGTGGCCGGTTCCGGTCTTCGGCGAGAAGGCCGAGACCGATCTCAACTACGAGCGATGCGTGAGGATCCTCCACGGCCACCATGGCCAGCTCCGAGCCGCGTTCGGCTCCCACAACCTGCGCTCCCTCGCCTATGCGATGGCCACGGCCGAAGCGGCCGGGATCCCGCCGAACGGCTACGAGCTGCAGCTCCTCTACGGGATGGCGGAGCCGGTCCACGAGGCGCTCCGGCGCCTCGGCCGGCGGCTTCGCGTCTACGCCCCCATGGGCGAGCTCGTCCCGGGCATGGCCTATCTCGTGCGCCGGCTTCTCGAGAACACCTCCCAGAACAGCTTCGTACGCCACCGCTTCGCCGAGGGAAAGAGCCTGGAGGAGCTACTCGCGCCACCCGTCGCCGAGGCGGGTCGCGCGGCCCTGCTCCGGCGGCTGCTCGGGTCCTCGAGGCCGGCCGGGAAGGCGGCGCCACCCGAGCCTGCGCCCCGGCCGGAGCTCGCGGTCCGGCCCGCCACCGACGCCGCCGCTCCGGGAGCGTACCGACCCGAACCGCTCGCCGAGTGGTTCGTCCCCGAGGTGCGCGCGGCGATGGCGGAGGCGCTCGACACCCTCTCTCGCGCCCTCGACTTCTACGTGCCGGCGCGCATCGGCGGCAAGGAGGTGCAGACCGACCGCCGCCTCGTCTCGGTGGACCCGGCCGAACCGGAGCGAGTCGTCGCCGTCTCGGCCTGCTGCGCCATGCCCGACATCTCTGCGGCGGTGGCCGCGGCCGAGCAGGCGTACCACGACTGGTCCCGCCGGCCCGCCAGAGCGCGAGCACAGGTTCTCTTCAACGCCGCGAAGTGGCTGCGTGAGCACCGCTTCGATGCTGCCGCGCTGCAGGTGTTCGAAGCCGGCAAGGGGTGGTCCGAAGCCGACGGCGACGTCTGCGAGGCGATCGACTACCTCGAGTACTACGGGCGCATGGCCATCGAGATGGACCGGGGCGGCCCTGTGCAGTCGCCTCCCGGAGAGCGGAACACCCTCACCTACCGCGGCCGGGGCGTCACGGTCGTCATCTCGCCGTGGAACTTCCCCCTCGCCATCCCGACCGGCATGACCTCGGCCGCGCTCGTGGCGGGCAACACCGTCGTGCTGAAGCCGGCGGAGCAGACTCCCGCGACGGCCCAGGTGCTCGTGCGGGCCCTTCTAGAAGGCGGCCTTCCCGACCCCGTCCTCAACTTCGTGCCGGCAATCGGCGAGGAGGTCGGGGACGGGCTCGTGACCCATCCGGACGTCTGCACCGTCGTGTTCACCGGCTCCAAGGCCGTCGGGCTCCACCTGAACGAGGTCGGCGCGCGGGTCGTCCCAGGCCAGCGCGAGGTGCGTCGCGTCTTTGCCGAGATGGGCGGCAAGAACGCCATCATCGTCGACTCCGACGCCGATCTCGACGTCGCCGTCCCGGCGGCCGTGCAGTCGTCGTTCGGCTTCGCCGGCCAGCGGTGCTCGGCGGCCTCGCGCCTGGTGGTGCTCTCCTCGGTGTACGAGCAGTTCGTCGAGCGCTTCGTCGAGGCAGCCCGGGCGCTACGGATCGGCCCTCCGCGGGAGATGGGCACCGAGATGGGGCCGGTCATCGACGAGGACGCTCTCACGCGCATCCGCTCCTGGCAGGAGCGGGCGCCGGAGTTCGGCAAGGTGCTGCTCCAGCGCGACGACCTTCCGGAGAAGGGCTACTTCGTCGGTCCCACCATCGTGAGCGGCGTCGACCCGTCGAGCGAGATCGCACAGACCGAGATCTTCGGGCCCGTCGTCGCAGTGATGAGGGCCGCCACGCTCGAAGAGGCGGTCGCGATCGCGAACTCGGTGGAGTACGGGCTCACAGCCGGGCTCATCTCTCGCTCGCCGAGCCACATCCGCTACGCCTCCGAGGAGTTGCGTGCCGGCAACGTCTACATCAACCGCACCATCACCGGCGCCGTCGTCGGCCGCCAGCCGTTCGGCGGCTACGGCATGTCCGGCTTCGGCCAGAAGGCCGGCGGTCCCGACTACCTGTTCCAGTTCGTCGAGCCTCGCGTCGTGAGCGAGAACACGATGCGGCAGGGCTTCGCCCCCGGGACCGAGGGCACCCTCTAGCGACCTTCGGGCGCTCGTTCCAACGCTCCAATCCGAGCCGGCTGCTCCGGCGACCGGTCAGAGCTGCACCCTCGACCCGTCGGATGGCCCACCCTCGCGTGAGCGGCAACGAGGATTTCATCCGAACGTGGCGCGTTGTTCACTGTCGATTCAAACTGGGTTCAGAGCCGCCTCATAGCTTCGCCTCATGCCCAGCGCAGAGGTGAGCGCTCACAGCACGACCTCGACGGTTGCCCGCCGCCTGCCGACGGCCAGGCACGACGAGGTCGGCGACGCATCCATGGTGGCGGAGTCGCTCTCACTCGGTTTCGCGGGGACGACCGTCCTCGAGGACGTGACCCTTGAAGTTCCGCGAAACCGGATCACGGCGCTGGTAGGCCCTTCGGGCTCGGGCAAGACGACGTTTCTCAGGTCGCTCAACCGCATGAACGACAAGGTGCGCGGCTTCGAGATGACGGGCAGGGTGCTCCTCGACGGCTGCGACATCTACGGCCGGAAGGTCGACCCGCTCGTCGTCCGCAGGAAGGTGGGCATGGTCTTCCAGCGCCCGAACCCCTTTCCGATGTCCATCCGCGACAACGTCGTGGCAGGAGCGCGGGTCCACAAGCTGGCCACGCGCCACCAGTGGGGAGACATCGCCGAGACGTATCTCGCCGAGGTCGGGCTCTGGGCCGCCGTGGCTGATCGGCTCGGCGACTCGCCCTACCGCCTCTCGGGGGGCCAGCAGCAGCTCCTCTGCCTCGCCCGTGCGCTTGCGGTCTCGCCGGAGGTGTTGTTGCTCGACGAGCCGACGTCGTCGCTCGACCCGATGTCGACGGAGGCAGTCGAAGAGCTGCTCGTCCGCCTGAAGAGCAGGGTGTCGCTCGTCATCGTCACCCACAACCTGACGCAAGCGCGCCGGGTAGCGGACCGGGTCGCGTTCTTTCACCAGGGCCAACTCGTCGAGGTCGGGCCGACGGCGTCGCTGTTCGAGTCGCCCCGGCGCGGAGAGACCGCGCACTACGTGAGCGGTCAGTTCGGCTGAGGTCCGCCCGTCCCTGCCCGTCGTCCTACTAGGAGCGTGAGTCAGAACCGGCCAGTCGGCCAGATCCGACGATCGGACTCGTTGTCATCATGAAACACTCCAGCCTCAGGGTTGAAGGATGCGCCCGACGTCAGCAAGCTGGCAAGGC
>Ga0070737_10001752_pt1 | contig 29229 bp, 22 predicted proteins | sample Coa_R1_10_FD_66438 | JGI IMG/M metagenome (GOLD analysis project Ga0070737, IMG submission 66438) | Surface soil microbial communities from Centralia Pennsylvania, which are recovering from an underground coalmine fire - Coalmine... | ecosystem: Environmental > Terrestrial > Soil > Unclassified... | reverse complement strand
GCCTCATCGACATCCGCCGCCGTTTGCTGCGTGCGCGGGATGCGTATCTTGATGCCCTCTTTGAATTGAGCCAGGCGCAAACCGATCTCGCTGCCGCTGTGGCTGATCTGTCCTTCGCTGATTGCCGACTCACTCCGACGGATTCCGTAGGTCAGGCTCTCCAGCCTGACGGTCAGGTGGGAGAGCCTGACCTACGAGTGCCAAACACTGGAGAACAACTACCGGCGCCCACCCCGGTCCCTCGTCGATGAAATCAGCGCAATGAGCGCAATAAACCCTCTGCTTTGTGCAAGGTTTCTTCATACTCGTCTTCCGGTGTGGAATCGGCGACGATGCCGCCGCCGACAGGGAACTGTATCCAGCCGCGGCCAAGGGTGAACGTGCGAATCAAGATGTTCGTATCCATGCTGCCGTCGAAGCCGAGGTAGCCGAGGCTGCCGCAGTACGCCCCACGCGCCGTCGGCTCCAACTCGGCGATGATCTCCATCGCTCGCACCTTCGGCGCTCCTGTCACTGAGCCGCCCGGAAACGCCGCCCGCAGCAGATCAATCGATCCCAGACCCGGACGCAAACGGCCCACCACTTCCGAGACGAGGTGATGCACAGTGCGATAGCTCTCCAATCGACACACCGCCGTCACCTGCACACTGCCATAGACACAGACCCGGCCAAGGTCATTGCGCAGCAAGTCGATAATCATGACGTTTTCGGCACGGTCCTTGGCGGAGTGCAATAGATCATCGCGCATCTGAGCGTCTTCTTCAGGCGTCGAACCGCGGGGCCGTGTGCCCTTGATGGGCCGAGTCTCAACGCAGCCCTCTGCGACGTGCAGAAAACGTTCCGGCGAGGCGCTGGCGATGGCGAAATCGCCGAGGTCGAAGTAACCGGCAAACGGAGCCGGATTGCACGTTCGCAAGCGCTGGTACAACTCCAGCGGTGCGTGGGCAGCACGATGGAGCAGGCGCTGCGACAAATTGACCTGGAAGCAATCGCCGGCATGGATGTATTCGATGGCCTGACGCACGGCCGCGAGGTAGCCGGTCCGATCGAAATTGCTAAAAATGCCGGGAAAATTCAGCAGTGGATAAAGATCCGCCGGGGTCGCGATCGTAAGACGAGCAGGAGGTGTTAATCCCCCGGCAGCCTCCATTGGGGCGTTGATACGTCCCACGCGTCTTTCGTTTTCAACTAACCAAGCACGCGCCGCTCGCAGCCGTCGCAGGGCGCGCTGGCGCCGCCGTTTCGGCTCGGCTTCCGGCAATCCAGTCGAGATAATCCACGCGCGCCGCTGGCTGTGATCGAAGGCAACCACCCAATCGTAGAAACCGATCGCCAGGTCCGGCACCTGGAACTCATCATAACGCGGCCGCGGCAGACGTTCGATGTGATGGCACAGGTCGTAGCTGAACAAGCCTGCTGCTCCGCCCTGAAACGGCGGCAAACCCGCAAGGGTCTCGCTCTGCCATTGCTGCAAACACTCGCCCAGGACGACAAAGGGATCGAGCGAGCGAGGCTCCCCCTCCTCCCCCACGATCCGCCCATGACGTACACACAACCAAGAGAAAGGATCAGCCGTAACGAAAGAATAGCGTCCCAGCGCTGGATGCGTGTCGGCACTGTCCAAAAACAGCAGGTGCGGCAAAGGAGCCAAACGTCGGCACACGTCCCAGGGATCGAGCCAAGGCGTCAACTCCTCGACCAGTGGGACCGCAGCATCGTGCCGTTGGACCGGCAGTTCCGTTTCTTTCCTTCCGTATTTTGCTGTATTCGCCGCTCGCTTCGTCATCCCCCTATTTTATCGCAGCAACTTTCTGCGGGATACGCCCGCTACGCTGATCCAGACATTTGAAAATAGAAAGCCCTGTAGGGCAAGCTGCCAGCTTACCTATTCAGGCACGCTGGGAGCGTGCCCTACGGTTTTTTCTGGTAGCTCTTACAATAAGGGCTAAGAGCTACCGGACCAAACCTCCTCCCTCCTTGTGGGGGAGGGCTGGGGTAGGGGGTGTAAAGGCAATGGAGCCAAGGAGTTGTGTCTCCCCACCCCAACCCTCCCCCCAAGGGGAAGGGAAAAGTCCGTTAGCCCTAACGACAAGCTCTGCCGGGCACGCTGTCCGCGCACTGGAGGTTTAGGTACACGGACAGTGTGCCCGGCAGGAATGAGTGTGCCGCTAGATTTTGGCAAGCGGAGTGGCATCCTTTGGGTGAGCGGGGTTGCGTTAGCGCCCCGAGCCGACTTGCCCCGAGCCGACTTGCCCCGAGCCGACTTGCCCCGAGCCGACTTGCCATCCTACGCGTCACAATCTGGCGGCACGCCCTGCAGGAATTACCATTGCCCTAAAACAGGTGTGCGGCCACTTCATTCCAAGGATCTGCGAACAGTGAAACCCTCCCGAAAAGCTACCGTTTTATTGAGTGTGGCCCCTACCGCCCCCTCGATTCCGCCTTCGCGGCCAAGCTCTCCCATCTCCAGCATTCAGCCTGGCGGCGGCTTCTGTTTCGCCCTGGAACGCGCCTGGGGCTGCTGGCGTCGGGCCTGGCTGCGCCGCTTCCGTCCCGGCTACGTTCGCCGCATGGCTCAACTCCGCCAGGGCCATTGCCTCCACTGTCCGCACGACATCCTTGATCCCCGCGATCTGAAACTTTATCGCAACGTTTGTGGCTACTGGTTCCGCCCCGAAGACGATCCGTTTGCCTGGCGTGGCCGCTTGCCCCTGGCCCGCGCCGGATTCGCTGAACTGTTGTTCTTCAGCGCCCTCTTTTTCCTCCTCAGTGCGGCGATTGTATTGCTTGGCATCGTGGTACATCCCTTGCTATTGCTGCTGATGCTCCTGACGGTGGCGCCATGGTTGTTCGTGGTATCGTTCTTTCGCGATCCCCGGCGTGTGATACCCGCCGATCCGGATGCGCTTGTCAGTCCCGCCGACGGAACAGTGACCCATGTAGGCGAAACGAACGATCCCGACTTCCCCGGCGGTCGGGCTTTCACCGTCAGCATTTTCCTGTCGGTGTTCAATGTTCACATCAACCGGCTGCCGCGCAGCGGCTGCGTCACGGCCCTGCGCTATTATCCCGGTGAGTTTCTCGACGCTCGCGCCGCCGAGTGTTCCATCCGTAACGAGCAATTTTGGATCGACCTCCGCGACGCACGCACCGGCGGCCTGGTGCGTATCAAACAGATCGCCGGCGCCATCGCACGCCGCATCGTCTGTTGGCTGCGGCCCAATGAGGAGGTGCAGGCCGGCGAGCGCCTGGGCATGATCAAGTTCGGTTCGCGCACCGAAGTCTCGGTGCCGGCAGCATTGGTTCAGGAAGTCCTGATCCAAGTTGGCGACCGTGTCCACGGCGGCAGCACGATCTTGCTGCGTCTCAAGGAGAGCCTCCCACCGGAAAGCCCTCCGTAAACGGTCTCTGGTTTCACAGCCTGAAGTGGCGAAACGTGGACGGATCAGTTCGGACAGAGGCGTCGTTCAGCACGACCGTGACGCCAAGCCAATCCACAAAAGCGGCAAATAGCGTGTGCTTGCCAGCCTGCAGCTCAAGCAAGGAGGAGCTACCCTTACTTGCGCTGCCAGTTGGCAGGTAGGAGCACTTACTTCAGGTCAAATTTCAGCAATCGGCAAGGAATCTTGCCATTGTACAGCGGTGTCTCTGCTGCCGGCGCCAGGCCGATGGCGGTGGCCAGGCGTGGATTGCCGGTGAACACATACGCTGTCCAACCTCGGCAGCGCTGCGTGAAGATCTCGCCGAGCAAGCGATACAGATTAAACAGATCTTTCTCCTCGCCAAGTCGTTCACCATAAGGCGGATTGCACAGCAAGACGCCTCCCCCTTTATCCCCCCCAACTGGAGAGGGATAAAGAAAGGGCGGCGGCTGGAAAGCGCGCAGGTCGCGTTTGTTGAAGCGGAGCAGGTGGCCGATGCCGGCAGCGCGGGCATTGCGGATAGCCAGCGATACAGCGTCGCCGCGGGCATCCGAGGCGAGGATCGGCACCGGCAGCGATCGGCCGATGCCACGCCGCGCTTCGTCGCGCAGTGCGGTCCATAATTGCACATCGAAATCCATCCAGCCCTGGAAGCCGAAACGTTTGCGTGTCAGACCAGGTGGACGCCGCAGCGCAATCCAGGCAGCTTCGATGGCCAAGGTGCCGGAGCCGCATAACGGATCGGCGAACGGCCGCTCGCCGCGCCAGCCGGTCAACAGCACCAGCGCCGCTGCCAACGCTTCGTTGAGCGGAGCGCGCGTTTGGATGGGGCGATAGCCGCGCTTGTGCAGCGATTCGCCGGAGCTGTCGAGGCTCAGCACGGCATGATTGCGATAGATGTGCAGGTTTAGGCCGATCATCGGCTGGTCCACATCGACGCTGGGCCGCTTGCCCAAGCGCTCGACAAACTGATCACAGATGGCATCCTTGACGCGCAAAGCAGCATATTTGGAGTGCGTAATGTAGGAATCGCGGACATTGCAATCGACGGCCAAGGTGTGTTCCGGTGTCAGGTAGCGCGACCAGTCCAGCGAACGGACGGCCTCATACAGCTCATCCGGCGACGACACGTCTGCTTCGAGGACCGGCCGCAAGACGCGGATAGCGGTGCGCAGCCAAAGGTTCGCCTGATACAGCAAAGCGAGATTGCCGCAGAACGATACGCCGCCGCGTCCTGGCTCCACCTGCTCAGCGCCCAGGGCGCGCAGCTCGTCGGCCAACACCGATTCAATGCCGCGGCCACAGGTAGCAAAAAACTTCTCGAGGCTCAATCTCCGCTCCTCGTTCTTCTGGCCAAAACGGAGCCGCGTCCCGGAGAGGGATAGCATCGCCCCCACACCGCTCCCTGGAGTGCGGCTCGAATGCTCTATCATTCTGACCTACTTCATTGTAAGCACGGGACTTTTCGGCACTGGTCTTGCTAAAATAAAGAGAAGTGGTGATCGATCTGTAAAATCTGTGCCGAGGTGGCCATCATGTCCTACGCTGGTTACTTCCTCATCGCCAAGCCGATTCTGCAGGATCCCAACTTCAGGCGTACCGTCGTCTTTCTGCTGGCGCATAATGCCGAGGGAGCCTTCGGGTTGATTGTCAATCGGCCGGCCGAGGTGGAAGGACTGCCTTGGCCCGTATTTCTTGGTGGTCCCTGTCCGTCGCCGGGCCTCATCATGTTGCACGGCCATGCCGAATGGGCCGAGGCATCCGAAGACGGTGTAGAGCCAGAAAAGGAACGCCAGCTGGCTCCCGGTATTTATTCCGGCGATGCCTCTTGCTTAGACCGTGCCACGCAGACCGACGATGCGGAGGAGTTGCGTTTCCGTGTTTTTAGCGGCTATGCCGGTTGGGGCGGCGGGCAGCTGGAGGGCGAATTGGCCGCCGGCGCCTGGGCGCTGGCACCAGCCAACGGTTCGATCTTGTTCGATACGCCTGTTGAGGAATTGTGGGACCGCCTCTCCCCGCCGCGCATTCCAGAGCCGAGCATCAATTGACAAGCTCCTGGAGGGTATGCAAGCTGCATGCCCTCCGGGAATTCGTAAAGTACTACTTTTCTCAGACCCCTCTTGACTTCTTCGCTCTGCCTGTTACAGTGGAATTAGACTGAGATTCAGTCTCAATAAGGATGTCCGATTTCCCACCGAGAACAGGTACCTGCCGTGAATCTGGATATTCTCCTTCCCTTGGAATTGCTGCGACCGGGCGAATGGGCTGATGTGGCCGAAGTGACAGGCGAAGCGAGCTGGGTGGGCCGGCTGGCCGAGTTGGGTCTACGCAGCGGTAGCCGGCTGCGCTTGCTCCAGGCTGGTTGGCCCTGTTTGCTCCAGGTCGGCGGTTGTCGCCTGTCGCTGCGCAGCGAGCAGGGAACGCAAATCCTCGTTCGCCCCGTGGCGTGCTGATATGCCTTCCCTGGATCAACTTCGTCCCGGCCAGCGCGGCCGCATCACGGCCCTGACCGGAAATGATAGCTTGGTGCAACGTCTCATGGAAATGGGGCTATTCGAGGGAGAAGAGATCGAAGTCCTCGCTCTGGCTCCCCTGGGCGATCCTCTGGAAATCCGCCTGGGTGATTCGCGCTTGAGCCTGCGCCGCGGCGAAGCCGCTCGCATCCTACTCGAAGAGGACAAGGTGACAGGGTGACAAAGGTGAAACAGCAGCGCATGGACTCTGGGCTAATCCCTGCTTCTGCCACGGCCGAAGCAAGTTCCCCTGTTGCTGCCTTATCTTCGGGTCATCTTCGAGCCGCTCTCATCGGCAATCCCAACACGGGCAAGACGACGCTGTTCAACGCCCTGTCCGGCCTGCGCCAGCGTGTCGGCAATTATCCCGGCGTCACGGTTGAGACCAAGAAAGGACAAATGTGCTGCAGTGGGCAGACGTTCGAGCTGATCGACTTGCCCGGTACCTACAGTTTATCGCCACGCAGTCCCGATGAGATGGTGGCCGTCGACGTCATCCTGGGCCGGCAGCAGGGCGAAGCGCGGCCCGATGTCGTCATCTCGATCGTCGATGCCAGCAATCTGGAACGCAATCTCTATCTGACAACGCAGGCGCTGGAGTTGGGTGTGCCGGTGGTGGTGGCTCTGAACATGATCGATGTGGCCGCGGCCCAGGGCATCCGCATCGATGCCGAGCGCCTAAGCCGGCAGCTCGGCGTTCCAGTCGTGGCCATCCAGGCGAACAAGAAGAAGGGGCTGGAGGCGCTCCGCGAGGCAATCTGCCGAGCGGCGAGTGGCGAGCAGAGCGTGTCAACGCCCCGGTTGCAGTCTACCGGGACGTGTCAACGCCCCGCTCACCGCCCGCCGCTCTTTCCTGAAGCCTTCGAGCGTGCCGTCCAACAATTGCATCAGGAACTTGGCACGGATGTGCCGGAGTATCTGGTCCGCCGGCTGGTGCTGGACGTGGGCGGCTGGACGGAACAACGGCTCGTCGATCAACTCGGCGAGGGAGTCCGCCGGAAAGTGCAGGAGGTGCGGGAGCGTTTGGCACAGGCAGGTTGTCCGGTGCCGGCCATCGAAGCGCGGGTGCGCTACGGCTGGATTCGGGAAGTAACCGCTGGCTGCATCCAGCGCCCCGCTCAGCGAGCCGTCACCTGGACTGACCGCATCGACCGCGTGCTGACGCACAAAGTTTGGGGAACCTTGATTTTTTTGGTCCTGATGTTTCTGGTGTTCCAGGCCATCTTCACCTGGGCGCGGCCGGTCATGAAGGGCATCAGCGATGCCAAGGATGCGCTGGCTGATCTGCTGCGCGGCCCGCTTCCGCCAGGACCGCTTACCAGTCTGCTGCTCGACGGCGTGCTTGAAGGCGTCGGCGCTGTGGTCATCTTTTTGCCCCAAATCCTGATCCTGTTCGCCTTCATTGCCGTCTTGGAAGATTGCGGCTATATGGCCCGCGCCGCCTTCCTGATGGACAAACTGATGGCGCGGTGCGGCCTGAGCGGCAAATCGTTCATTCCCCTGTTGTCATCGATCGCCTGCGCGGTGCCTGGCATTCTGGCCACGCGCGTCATCGAAAATCGCCGCGACCGTCTGGCCACTATTCTCGTGGCGCCGCTGATGAGCTGCTCGGCGCGTTTGCCGGTCTACATACTCTTAATTGGCGCATTTCTGACTGGTCCCGGCTTTGCCTGGTGGCTGCCGGGCCTGGTCATGTTTGCCCTGTATGCCATCGGCCTGGTGCTTGCGCCGCTGATGGCCTTGTTGCTTAAACGCACACTGCTGCGTGGCGAAACGCCGGTGTTCGTCCTGGAGATGCCGTTGTACAAGATACCGTCGCTGCGCCTGGTGCTGAGGCGCATGTTTGATAGCGGCTGGGCCTTCCTGCGCCGGGCCGGCACGCTCATCCTCGCCTCGATGATCGTGGTCTGGGCATTGTTGTACTTCCCGCGCGGCGGAGGACCGGAACAACTGCCTTATGACGTGCGCCTCGCTGCCATGCAGAAGGAGCTGGACGATCTCAAGGAACAGGAGCAAGCAGGGGGTATCAACCCCTCGGTACTGGAAGATAAAGAGCACCAGATCCATGCGCTGATGGCTGAATGGAAGCGGCAGAGCTACCTGGGCCGTATGGGCAAAGCGATCGAACCGGCGGTTCGCCCGCTGGGTTGGGACTGGAAGATCGGCATGGCGGCGCTGGCTAGCTTTCCAGCCCGCGAAGTGGTGATCGGCACGCTCGGCATTATCTACAGCGCGGGCAAGCAAGACAGCGACGAAATCCGCGAGGCCGTCAACGTCGCCGATACACCGCTGGCCCGGCGTTTGAAAGAAGCTCGCTGGGACGACGATCCGACGCGCCCGGTGTTTACCATCCCAACGGCACTGTCGCTGATGGTGTTCTTCGCTTTATGCTGCCAATGCGCTTCGACCCTGGCTGTCATCCGCCGCGAGACGCACAGTTGGCGCTGGCCGCTGTTCACGTTCACGTACATGACGATGCTGGCGTATATCGGAGCACTGACTGTGTATCAGATTGGCCGTTTCCTTGCCGGCTAGCAGCTCTGTACTGTTGATTGGTTTACCGGACAGCGGGATTTTATTTGCTAGAGTGCTTATCGGATTCATCCAACTCGATGAGAAATTCGCGCAGCGTGCCACTGTCGGATAGGTGTAATTCCTCCTGTTCGGCAAGAGGGACTTCTTCCATATCTGTCGTCGCTTCTACTATTTCTAACATTTCTTCTGACGGCGGCTTCGTCGCCACTTGCGAGCTGGCTTTCTCCTCGACCTCGACCTGGGCCTCCATCGCCCGCGGCGGTTGCGTATCCGGCTGCGAGCTTGCTTCCTCAACGACCTCGACTTCCGCTGCCGTCTCCAAGTCTTGGTAGGCTTCCTCATCACTCAACGGCTGCAACACTGTTGTGGACAGTTCGTATTCCACCACAAATGTTACCGGGCCTATGCTCAGGCGATCGCCCGGATGCACAATCTCGACGTCGCGAACGCGCTTTCCGTTGAGGAAAGTGCCATTAACACTTTCCAGATCTTCAACGGTGACAAGGCCATTCTCCATGCGCAAGCGGCAGTGCAGGCGGCTAACTTGAGCCGAAGGAATACGAACGGTGCAGCCGCGAGCACGGCCCAGCGTTGCTTCTTTATGGTGCAGTTGCGCGGCCCAAACACGTTTGCGCTTTCGCATGATTACTAATCGCACGTCCATTGGCAGGACCTTCAGGCTGAAGGAAACGGGATTGTTCCAGAATACGCAGAGAAGCGAAAGAGAGCAAGATGGAGGTTAAATAACAGGCGGATAACGCAGAGGCAGCGGAGCAGTGCAGATCAACTTCTTTTCGATCCGCGCTGCTCCGCCGCCTCTGCGTTATCCGCGTGCTCTTCGGACACTGTCAGTGTGCACCGGGAATGGTCGGATTGACCACGACCGGAGCGTTGGGCGCGGCCTTCACGGTATTGAAGACCGGTGTCATCGATAGCCGTAAGGAACGGCGATCAGCCGACAGCACCGCGGAGGCTGTCACGTCCAGCGCGTTCTGCACAAACGGCTTGACGCGCGTCTGATACAAGGTGCGGTCATTATCGGGCACCTCCTTGCTGGCGTTGCGGGCGGGCAGCTGGCGCGGCAAGCTGGGCAAGACGGGCCGGCCCCCTGAGACGATATCGCCGGTGATGGATCGGCCAACGCCCGTTACTTCGGGGTCGGCCAGGACACGCAGTTTGTGTAATACCTTGTCCGGGCTGTCCGGTGTCGCCGGCACCGTGTCCGGTTTCTTTTGGGCGCCTGGCGGCGGGACGTAGGCCGCCTGGATGCGCCGTCCGTTCTCCAGCTTCACCTTGATGCGCTCGGAGTAGCGCGATTTCAACTCGACGGTAAGCAGTTGTTCGCGTTCCTCTGGCGTACCCTGCTGATGAATGATCTTCAACTGGGCCTTGTTATTGAGTGGATGGCCCCAGATTTTTTCGATCTCAATTTCGTAATCGCCGGTGAAGCCCTCAGCAGCCAGGTAGGTTTCGCTGGTCCTGTCGGCCAGCGAATCGCCAATCAAGACGCCACCTCCTATTGTCTGCCGGTGCAGAGGCGAACACATACTGCCCGTCGGTTCCAGGACATGCAGATCAAGATCAGCGTCGCCTTGCCAGCTGAGTTTGATAACCAGATCGCGTCGGCTTGTGCCAGCAAGGGCGGCGGCCAGGCGTTCGGATTCTTCCTTGCGTCCTTGCTGGTTGAGCAGTTTGGTCAGGGCATCGATTTTTTGCAAAGCGCGGTCGTGCAATTGTTTGTTGTCGACTGGCCAATCGTGTCCCAACAAATTGCTAGCGGCCCACTGCATCGCCTTGGGATCGCGGGCCAATTCTGCATAGTTGAGCGCCTCCTCATAGGCGTGTGGCAAGCCCGGTTCGAGCAGGGCTGCCTGCCGACAGAAAGCCAGAGCCAGGCCGTATTTTTCATCCTGGGCCAACGCTGCCGCCGCTTCCAGGTAGCCGCGGGCGCTCTTCGGCGTCATGTCGGCTGTGGATACCTCAGCGCGTTCAATGTCTTCAATTGAGCCGCCCGCAAGACGCAAAGCTACTGCCAGCGCCTTGTACACCCACGGCTCCACGAGGATCCCTTGCCGCAAGTTGGCTTTGAGGAACTCGACAGCGTGATCGAACTTATTCGCCAAGACCAGAAAATCGGCGGTGGCGATAATCAGACCCGGGTTCTTGACACCTTTGATCAAGGCGTCCTGCCAGATCTTCTTAGGATCGAGATCGGGCCGTTCCTCTGCACCACCGGCGACACGAATTTTGGGGTCGCGTTTGAACAAAGCAGCAACGGCAGCATTGGGATTGATAATCAGGTTGCTGGGCCGTGTGTGGATGGTCGAGCTGCCTTTAACCACCAGCGCCATGGCGGGCGGGAAGAAACCTAGCTGGTTGTTCTCCTGATTCAAGCCCTCTGGGGCATTAGCCTGATCGTCCAGCGGATTAATCGGCTGTCCAGTGATCGGATCGAAGTTGATGGCCCAATCTTTGGGCCGACCCACCACTTGGCGGATAAGGGTGAGAAGGATGTCGCTCTGGGTACCACCCTGAAGGCCGAATTGGCCACCCAGGTTGCCGAACTGGCCGAGCTGTTGGCCGCCGAAGCCGATGATGCCGCCAAAGCCCTGATTGGCCGCTCCCTGGAAATTGCCCTGGAAGCCTTGCGCCCCGGCCATGCCGCCGCCGACGCCAAGCTGATTGAAGCCACCGCCGCCCAGGCCGGCAATACCGCCGATGCCGCCCAGCCCCCCCAGGCCAGCCACGCCGGCCACGCCGGCCAGCCCCTGGAAACCACCCAAGGCACCAATGCCGCGAAGGCCGCCAAGAGCACCAAGGGCCCCCAAGCCGCCCAGGCCGCCGATGCCGGCGAAGCCACCCAAGGCGCCGGCACTGATGCCGAAGATGGTGGCCGAACCCATCAGCATCAACGGGTTGAACGATTGAGGAAGTGGTGTCACAATGTCGGCAACCGGGTAAACGCGCACCGTCTTTTCTGCAGCGGCGAAGGTACCGGTGGTGATCTCAATAACATCGCGGCGGATGAGGTAGGTCGTGCCGCTAGGCGCTGGCACGCGCCGGAGGATCTTACGCAACACCGTTGAGAGGGTAGTGCGCATCGGTGGGATCGGCGTCGGATCAGCGACCGGCGTTCGCGCCACGTCCTTGAGCTGATCCATCTCGAACGCTTTTTCGTTGATGTCGAAAGTCAGATTGTAACGCTTGGAGAGCTGGTCGAGCGCATCACTCAAGGTGGCGCGAGGGTCTTCCAGGCCGTCGTAACTGATCTCCTGCGACAGCGTCTGGCGCAGGCGAATGCCGCGCTCCGGCAGATCGGCGCCGAAAGTGGCTGACTCGTAGCGTCCCTTGCGCAGTTCCGACAGCGCCTTCCAGGTAGCCGCTGGCGGGAACTCGACAGGCGGTTCATCAGGGAACGGAATGTGCGAGCGCTCAACTTCCAGCAAGGTGGCCAGCCAGCGCTCTTCGCGGATGCGCCGCAACTCCTGCACTTCGCGGAGATGATAACCGGCCAGACCGACGGCATAGCCGGCCGTCACCGCGGGCGGCACCGGCAAGCCCTGATCGATGAGATCGGTACGGATCGCCTGGGCCTGACGATACGCTTGCTGCTCGCGTCCTTGGTCCATCAGGTTGTGATAGACGCGCATACGGGCGCGGATGGTGTCCTGTTCCTGGCGTTCTTGTGCGGCAAGCGTGACTCGCGCGTTGGCGGCGGCCATCAGCCGCAGGGCTTCCTCCTGATCGCGCTTGACCACGGCGCCTTTAATGTCCACGTTCTGAATGGCACGCTGTAAGCGATTGCTGAGGGCTGCGCGTGCCTCATTACTGATGTCTGGATTGGTGTTCACACTGTCCAGCGTGCGCTTGAGAAACTCATGGGCATCATCGGGGCGCGTCAGCACCATTTGATTGGCCTGGCGAATGGCATCATCGACAATCTCTTTTTGCTGCTGATCGATGATGGCTTGCCGCCCTCGAATCTCATTCATGCGGTTCTGATCGGCCATGTCCGGGGGCGGCGGCGGATTGTCTTTCTTGTCTGTATCTTTCTGATCTGCATTGACAAACAGTTGCTCAGCCGGCAATACGATGCGTCGTCCCTGCTGGAAGCGTGTAAACGTCTCGCCCTTTTTGAACTTGAGCCAGTCCTTGAGATCATCCATCGATTTCTTGCCAGAGCGAAGATCCTCCACCAGCTTGAGTCCGGCCTTGGCCCGCGCGGAGGTGGGATCGGCCTCCAGTGCCCGTTGATAGAGGCGCGCGGCAGCATCGATCTCTTTCTTCTCCAACGCCCACTCGGCCTGAATAACCAGATCGGCGCGGGCCAGCTGATTGCTCTGGAAGGCGAAATCCAGAGCGCGATCGGCCTGGAGCAGGGCCGGGCGGTCCTTCTGCGCCCGCCACTGATCGAGCATGTTGATAAGGAAATAATTGTCATCATCAGGCTGAGGCATTTTCTCGGAAATGGCAATACGAGTTGGCGCGCCGTTAACCTTGCCTGTCAGGGTGTAATCGAAGCGCGTCTCCTCTTTGGCCGGTGCATCGGCAAACCTGCCGACCACCAGTGTCGGCACATCCGGTCGCAACGGTGGCAGCTTGGTCGGCAGCACTTCCGCGACCTGGGCCGGCAGCTGAATTTCGCCATCGTAGAGAACCGGTTGCGCCAATGCTTCGAACAGCTTGGCGGCCCACTGGTCGGGTTTGCTACCAAGTCCGTAGCGGACGACTTTGCCGCCGGTGCAATTGGCGAAGCCGTGCAGATTGTACGGATCAAGATGGCTGCCCAGTGGCACACTATAAAAAGCAATGTGATTGGCTGTCATTTCTTTGCACAACGCTGTTCGCATCTCCGCATCGATAGGACCGGCGATGCTTTGCCCGCTGCCCAGGAAGAGAATGACGTGCTGGCGATCCTGCTTGCCGTCGAAGAGCTTGATGGCTTCTGGCAGCGCCTCGCGGAGATTGACGGCCCCCGCTGGATATTCCTCGCTCAGTTTTTTCAGGGCAGCGCTTAATTTCTGGCTGGGTTGGAAACCGTTGGTCAAGTCGTGATACTTGGTATTGACGGTCCACAAGGCAATGCGATCCTCGTGGCCGACCTGGCGCAGGAAAGTGTTCAGGAGCGTTTGCGCCGTTGGCAGATCGCCGCCAGCCATGTGGGCGGCGGTGTCAATGAGGACGAGGTAATCGCGCGGCCGGGGTGGGACGGCTTGCAGAGACGGCTTTACTTGCAAGGCTAGCAGCGTTTCTTTCTGGTCCGGCCGATAGTAGAGGACCAGCGGCTGTCCAGCGAAGCGCGACAGCGCCATCTCGGCAGCTGCATACGAATCGATGCCCGTCTCGATGGGCCGTTTCGGTTCGGTACTGTCAAGCAGAGAAGGATTTCGTTTGCCTGCTTGGCCCCACAAATGGGTAGTAGCCAGCAGGCCCAGAAGCATCAGTACCGAGCCGACAGCGAAGAGTCGGCGAACTGCGAACATGGTCAACCCCCTAAATTTGTTAATGATGGTTCGCTCTGCTTTCGTAGAAGTGGGACGAACCATTCGGAGCGTTCCGTTAAATCCTCAACAATAGGAATACTAAAATGCTCATGACTTGCGCTGCTAGCCAACTTTCCCAAAGCAATGTCAATCCGTGTATTCCCCCACGGCGCTGCCCGCATAAATCCTTCCTCTTGCATAATCGTTGCAACCGCGCAGCACGCTGCGCGAATCAGGGAACGGCAAGTGAAGCAATGTTCGGTATCCGGTCGATCCATTTTCCGGCGGATGCGTAGACTTCTGCTGAAGGAAGATGCGGAAAAATCAATACGCCCGGCAAAATTTCTCTCGCCAGCCAAACCGCTATGCACGTCTCATTGATTTTTCCCACTCTTCATGGTATCAGCAATTCGCCCGGAAGGTAGGGCGAGCGGGCCAAACGGAGCTGCGACCGTAAGGGAGCGGCAAGCATCCGCTCCCTTACGGTCGCGGCTCGGATAAGCCGATGAGGAGAAGGCATGTACGCCTACCTGGGAGCGATTTGGAATTGCCGCTTCTTTTGGTTGTCGCTCGTGAGGATGGATTTGCGTTCGCGCTATCGCGGTTCGATGTTGGGCATCTTCTGGTCGTTGTTGCACCCCATCGCCATGACTGCGATTTTGTGCGTGGTTTTTTCCTGCGTCTTCGGTCAGGATTTGCGCACCTACGCTCCGTTGGTGTTTACCGGCTTGACGTTCTGGGGCTTTTTAGGAGCCGCCTTGGTGCAAGGGTGTAACTGCTTTTTCCTGGGCGAACCGTACATCCGCCAGCATCCAGCACCGATGGCCATTTACCCCCTTCGTACCGTGCTGGGGGCGGCCTTCCACTCTTCGATCGCCTTAGGATTGGCAATAATCATCGGTCTGCTGGTAGGACCAGACACCCAGAGCAACCCCTCGGCCACGCGCTGGCACCAATTGCTAGCCTTGCCCAGTTTGCTTCCCACTTGTCTTCTAATTTTGTTGTTCGGATGGAGCCTTTCCATTTTGTTTGGCTTGCTCAACGTTCGCTTCCGCGATACGCGCTACCTGGTGGAAATCGGGCTACAAGGCTTGTTTTACCTGACGCCCATCATGTATCGTATCGATGCTTTGCCGTTCAAGGACAAGCATCGTCTGATTCTGCTGCTTCAGTGCAACCCGTTGGTGCCGTTTCTCGATCTAATCCGCGATCCGATTTTGCTGGGGCACATTCCGAGTTGGACAAGCTATGCTCTCGCCGCAACGGTCGTCCTGGTGCTGGGCACGGCGGCGATGGCAGCGTTGTGGATCGAGGAACGGCAGTTGATTTTCCATTTGTAAGGACACGCAATGGCCCGAATTGAGCTGGAGCACGTAGATCTGACCTTCCGCGTTCGCCGGGAACGCCGCATTGGGTTGAAGGATTTCCTTGTCAAGCGCCTGTTCTTGCAGTCACAAAATCCGATCATGGAAGTACGGGCCTTGCAAGACATCAACCTGCGCATTGATCAGGGCGAGCGTGTAGCCTTCATTGGCCACAACGGCGCGGGCAAGAGCACCATGCTGAAGCTGTTGGCCGGCATTTACCAGCCGACGGGCGGCCGCCGCATCGTCGAGGGCCGTGTCTCGTCGCTGTTTGACCTGGCTTTGGGCTTCGAGATCGAGGCCAATGGCTGGGAGAACATTGCCTATCGCAGCTATCTCCAGGGAGAAACGCCGACCAGCGTCCGCGCCAAAAAGCAAGCTATCGCCGAATTTAGCGAGTTGGGCGATTTCCTCAATATGCCTGTGCGCTATTATTCCTCCGGCATGATGGTGCGCTTGGCGTTTTCGATCGCCACAGCCATCGAGCCGGAGATTTTGCTGGTGGACGAAGTACTCAGCGTCGGTGATCTGGCTTTTCAGCAGAAGGCACGCGAACGAATGCGCGAAATGATGGCCAAGGCGCATTTGCTGGTCGTGGTCAGCCATGATCTGGATGCTTTGCCCTACATCTGCAATCGGGCGGTTTGGATGGATCACGGCCGCATTCGCATGATGGGTACGTGTGCCGAGGTCATCGCCGCGTATCGTTCATCAGTGGGCCAGGCCGCCGCTGCGTAGGCGAACGCCCGACGCAAACCGGCCGTTCGCCAGGAATGATTTCTCATGAACACCCCTCTCCGCTTTGAACCGTATCTACGTCCGATGGTTTGGGGCGGGCGTCAGCTCGGCGCTATTCTGGGCAAGTCATTGCCTACCGAAAGTTCCTACGGCGAATCCTGGGAAATCAGCGATCATTCGTCTCATGCCAGTGTCGTTTCCGCCGGTCCCTATAAGGGACAAACCCTGCGTCAATTGATGGAGTGTCACTCGGCTGCACTGCTTGGTGAAGCAGCGGCGCACTATCCCCGTTTTCCCTGGCTCGTGAAATTGCTCGATGCCTGGGACTGGTTATCGGTGCAAGTACATCCCAGCGATGCAGACGTGGCGCGGCTATGGCCGGGTGAGGGCGGCAAAACCGAGGCATGGTTTGTGTTGGCGGCAACGCCCGGCAGCCGCATCTACGCCGGCCTGTTGCCAGGCGTCGAGGAGAAAGACTTGCGGGAGGCGCTGCGCAAGGGCGCAGTCAGCGCTTGTCTTCACCAGTTTGCGCCACGTCCGGGAGATTGTATCTTCCTGCCTGCCGGCACAGTCCATGCCGTCGGCGGCGGCGTACTGATGGCTGAAGTCCAGCAGACCAGCGACGCCACCTTCCGCCTTTTCGACTGGAATCGTCGTGACGCCCACGGACGAATGCGGCAACTGCACCTGGAAGAAGCCTTGGCCTGTATCGATTGGAAGCGCGGCCCCATCTGTCCCATCCGCACCGAAAAATATCACGGGGACGCCGCCTCTTCTGCTGCGTTTCGGCAACGGCTGGTCCAATGTCCTTATTTCACTCTGGAATATCTTCATTTCCATGAACCCTTCTCCTTGGATGGCGGCGTCCTGCAAGTGCTCGTGGTATTACACGGACGCGGCCGGCTGGAAAGCAGTACAGACGAACAGCTTTTGGTCTCTGGCGATACGCTGTTGTTGCCGGCCGCACTCCAGCCTCTAACCTGCCATCCCCAAGGCGGGCTGGGCTTGCTTTTAGCCACTCTGCCTCGAAACGAGTAAGCGCATAGCCAGCCTGAGTGTACTGTTCCAAAGTAACGGAAAGCCCCGTAGGGCACACGGGTAGCGTCTGCCCTACAGGGCTTCCCGTCCGTCCTTAGAGCACTCCTCATCGGGGGGAAAGATCGTTTGAATTATTGAGGCCATCATGGTAAATAGGTTGCTCGCGGTGAGCGGGGTAGCAGCCCCTTGTTCTTGTCAGCCCCAGGGAGCTAATATCCCTGCCGCCTGTGCTATTTGCCGCTCTGGACTCCGTAACCGCCCAAACACCCAGAACGACCAGGGAAGAACGGAAAGAAGAGAAAGATGGGAACAACGAAATTCAAATCCGGGACAAGAGGATTGCGCTTCTACCTGTGCTTGTTTTCGCTTCTTCTCCTTCTTGGTATTTTGGCCGGCTTGGCGACCCTTCGTATCAAACCCACACGGGCGGAGGGGCGCAAAGCCGCTGATTTTTGCCTCCAAGATCCCCGCGATCAAGGCATGGTTGCCCTGTCGGACCTGTTGGAGAAAAACAAAGCCGTCGTTCTCGTTTTCCTGGGCACCGAATGCGTACTCAACAATCAATTCCTTCCCGTCCTGATCGAGCTACACAAAGAATACAGTAGTAAACGGGTCGCTTTTGTTGGCATAAATTCCAACTCGCAGGACAGCCGAGAGCGCGTAGCGGCGCACGCGCGGCAAAACGCTATCCCTTTCCCGGTGGTCAAAGATGTCGGCAACAAGGTCGCCGATCAGCTCGACGCACGGCGGACCCCAGAAGCGTTTGTCGTGGATAGCTCTGGCATCATCCGCTATCAGGGACGCATCGACGATCAATTCGGCATCGGTTACAACCGGGCCGGCAAGCCGACACGCCGCGACCTCGCTATCGCTCTCGATGAGGTCTTGGCCGGCAAGACGGTTTCGGTGCCGCGCACGGAAGTATCCGGCTGCTGCATTGGCCGCGTCGCCCAGCCCAAAGAGGAGGGGCAAATCACTTACGCCAAACAGGTCAGCCGTATCTTGCAGAAGAACTGCCAGGAATGTCATCGCCCCGGACAAGTTGCCCCCATGTCGCTGTTGACCTTCGACGATGCGCTGGCCTGGTCGGACACCATCCGTGAAGTCATCAGCGAAGGACGTATGCCCCCCTGGCGTGCTGATCCGCGTTATGGTCAGTTCAGCAATGATCGCCGACTATCTAAGGAAGACAAAGAGACGCTGCTGGCCTGGATCGATAATGGCACGCCGCGAGGCGACGACAAAGATTTGCCGCCACCACGCCACTTCCCGGAAGGCTGGAAGATCGGCACGCCGGACTTGATCATCCAGATGCCCAATCCCTTTGAAGTCCCGGCTAAAGCGCCGGAAGGCGGTGTTCCTTATCAGTACATCACGGTCGATCCCGGCTTCAAGGAGGACCGCTGGGTCCAACGGGCCGAGGTTCATCCCGGCGCTCCCTCCGTGGTTCATCATGCCATTGTGTTCATCCAGACGGAAAAAATTGATTATCCAACACCGATGCCCGGTGCCCTTCTGGTCGGCGCTGCGCCCGGCGAAACACCGCTGGATCTACCGGACGGTTTTGCCAAAAAGATCCCAGCCGGAGCAAAACTTATCTTCCAGATGCACTATACTCCCAACGGCAAGGCCCAACGCGATCAAACCTCTGTAGGCCTCATTTTCGCCAAGAAGCCGCCGCGTCACAGCGTTATGACCGCACCCATCTGCAATTTAAAATTCTTCTCTCTCTTAGACCGCATTCCTGCCGGTGCAGACAACTATAAGATAGAAGATGAGTATATTTTTCGGCATGACGCCCATCTGCTGAGTCTCGCACCGCATATGCATCTGCGCGGCAAGGATTTTCTCTACGAAGTCATTTATCCGGATGGTAAAAAAGAAACTCTGCTTTCAGTGCCGCATTACGATTTTTGGTGGCAAGCTACGTATTTTCTCGCCAAGCCATTCGCCATCCCTAAGGGCGCGAAACTGCATTGTGTCGCTCACTTCGATAACTCGGCGAAGAATCCCAACAATCCCGATCCGACAAAAAATGTTTACTGGGGTTATCAGACCTGGGAAGAGATGATGGTCGGCTGGTTCGATTATTATCAGGACGATGAAAATCCGGAGCAGCCAGGCAAGGACAAGAAAAGCTCGGTTTCGTCAAACGATCCCACAGAAAAAGAAAGAGGAGATACACAATGAAGCGATTGAGGATGCCCCCCTGGATTGCATCCTGCCTGATCTTGTCGACTGCTTTTTCCGCTTCGGCTGCCGAAGATGCCCGGACGATCCTCAACAAAGCTATTCAGGCCCATGGCGGCGAGGCCAAGCTGGCCAAGCTCAAAACCATGTCGTCGAAGGCCAATGGCAAAGGAATCGTCAACTTTGGTGAGGTGTCTTTCACCTTGGAGACCCACTGGCAGTGGCCGGATCAATTGAAAAATGCTGCCACCTTAACGATAGTCAAGCCGACCACTTTCATCGAGACAATCGCCGGCGACGACAGCTGGTCCAGCTACGATGGCAAACCCGGTCCTCTCGACCCCACCAAACGAGATGAGTTGCGCGCCCAGGCGCACGTCCGCCGCTTACAGCTTTTAACACCCCTGCTGGAGAATAATCTCTATGAACTGTCCGTATTAGACGAAATCCGCGTCAATGATCGGCCAGCTGTCGGCGTTGGTGTCGCTTGTGCAGGCGAACGCGACGTGAAGCTCTATTTTGATGCCGAGACGAACCTGTTGGCAAAGATCGAGCGGCGCGTCCTCAAGGAGCCTAACCTGAAGGAAGTAGTGCAAGAAGACTTCTTCAGCGCTTATCAGGAGATCGACGGCGTGCCCACCGCAACCAAATTGCTGCGGCGGCTCGACGGCAAGAAAACCTTGGAGCTACGCTTCACGGAAGTCCGCTATCCAGATCGGCTGGACGACGCCGTGTTCGCCGATCCGCATCCCTATGTGCGGCGGCGCGACGTCATCTACGGGCGAAGAGCCGGGGCAGCCCTGACGATGGACGTGTTCACGCCCAAGAAGAATGCCAAAGGCATCGCCATCGTCTACTTGGTAAGCGGCGGTTGGATCAGTAATTCAACCCTGATTGACTCGCCTTTGTTCGCTCTCTTCATCGACGAGCCGGTGAAGCGCGGCTACACACTATTCGCTGTCTGCCACGGCAGCCAACCCACTTTTGCTATCCCTGACGCCGTCGCTGACGTGAATCGGGCTGTCCGTTACATCCGCTATCATGCCCGGGAGTTTGCCATCGATCCACAGCGCATCGGCGCCTTGGGTGCGTCATCCGGCGGCCAGTTAGCGCTTATGTTAGGTGTAGCTGGAGATGAAGGTGATCCGCATTCGAGCGACGCCGTCGAGCGTACTTCAAGCCGTGTGCAGGCTGTCTCCTGTTTTTTCCCCTCTACGGATTTCCTCAATTTCGGCGCCAAGGGCAAATTCGTCTTCGCTGAAGATAGTGGGGCGGCCGACTTTCGCGCGGCTCTCGATCTCCGCGAATTTAATAAACGCACCAAACGCCTGGAGCGTATCAGTGATAAGGAAAAATTCGAGGAGTTGTGCCGCCGTGTGTCGCCGGTAACGCGCGTCACCGCCGCGGCAGCGCCAACGCTGCTTATCCACGGTGATGCCGACAAAATAGTACCCCTCCAGCAGTCCGAGGTGATGGTAGCGAAACTAAAAGAGGTCGGCGTGCCCGCAGAGTTGGAGGTCAAGAGGGGAGGAGGGCACGGCTGGAGCAGCATGGGCCAAGACATGGGAACGCTCCTGAATTGGTTCGATAAGTACCTCCAGAGATAGGTGAACGGCTGGTGTCGGCCGGCTGGTAAGCCTTATCAGTCGGCTGACACTGGCTGTTCGTCTGGTTCCCCGCATTCCGGCTTGACCCTGGCGCGCTCAAAATGCTACAAATTGCCGCACAGATCTCCGCCGGGAGGGCGGAGCAGACTTTTGACGCGAAGGACCGCGCGATGGAGAAGAGAGCGCTCATCACCGGCATCACCGGCCAAGACGGCAGCTACCTGGCTGAGCTGCTCCTCGAGCAGGGCTACAAGGTCTACGGCGTTGTCCGTCGCGCCAGCACGGAAAATTGCCAACGACTGGAGCATTTGCTGCCGTGCCTGACGCTTGTGCAGGCCGACCTTCTCGATCAAACGTCTTTAATTGCCGCTCTGGAAGAATCCCAGCCTACCGAAGTCTATAACCTGGCCGCTCAGTCCTTTGTGCCCGCATCGTGGCAGCAGCCCATCCTCACCGCGGAGTTCACTGCCGTGGGCGTGACACGCTTGCTCGACGCTATACGCAAAGTGTGCCCGCAGGCACGCTTCTACCAGGCCAGTTCCAGTGAGATGTTCGGCAAGGTCCGTGAGTCGCCGCAGACGGAAACCACTCCGTTCCATCCGCGTTCGCCCTACGGCGTCGCCAAGGTTTACGGCCACTACATCACGGTAAATTATCGGGAGAGCTATGGCCTGTTTGCCTGCTCCGGCATCTTGTTCAACCACGAGAGTCCACGACGCGGTGTGGAATTTGTCAGCCGCAAAATCACACACGGCGTCGCTCGCATCAAGCATGGGCTGGATGAGGAACTGCGTCTGGGCAATCTGGAGGCCAAGCGTGATTGGGGGTTTGCCGGCGATTACGTACGGGCCATGTGGTTGATGTTGCAGCAGGATGAGCCGGACGATTACGTCGTCGGCACCGGCCAGACGCATAGTGTCGAGGAGTTTGTGCGTTTGGCTTTCGATCGCGCCGGTTTGGATTGGCGGCGGCATGTGGTCATTGATCCGCGTTTCTATCGTCCGGCCGAGGTGGACGTGTTGTTGGCCGATGCCTCCAAAGCGCGGCGCAAGCTGGGCTGGCAGCCGCGTATGTCGTTCGAGCAGATGGTGCATATGATGGTGGACGCTGACATCGCCGCCCTGAGCCCGGCTGTCAAGCCGCGGGCGCGGGCTGCCTAAACCCAACCAGCCCGCAGCGCCAGCAAGGAGAGAAGTTCGACTCATGAGCGGCACGAATCAACCCGACTTGGATCTCGATGAATTGAAAGCCCGTATCCGTGAGCAGGCCGCCAGTATGCGCGAGCGCGCCGCCGCAGCCACGCCACTGCCGCCCGATGGCTCCTCGATCTGGTCGTTCAATTGGCTGGAAGTGAAATCACGCCTCAAAATCGCGGCCGGACTGGCCCAGTTGGGCGTCATGCCGCTGTTGCCGCGCTTCCACGGCCTCAAGCGCCGCCTGGCCTTGGCCGCTTCACGCATAATCCTGTATCTGACGCGCTTCCTGACCACCCGGCAGAGCGATTTCAACGTCTGCACACTCGATGCTCTGCGCGGAATGGGCGAGGCACTGCATGCGATCGAAACACGCCTGGTGCAACAACAAGAACAGATCCGTCTCTTGGAAGCGACCATCACTCAGCTGCAACTACGCGTCGCCAGCATCGGCCCGATTCGCCGCAGCGAGCTGGAACGCAAGGCGTCCTGAGAAATATCCATGACCCGAATCGCCATTGTTAGCCTGACCATCTCACGCGGCGATGCCGTGGGCAACGACGCTTTGGAGATGGGTCGCGTCTTGTCGGCACACGGCCACAATGTCGCCCTATTCAGCTCTCATTGGGTCAAAAAGAGTGAACACAGCCGCGACCTTGCTGAGCTGGACGATTTCCTTGCTGGTGATCCGGAAGCAGTCCTCATCTATCATCATCTTGTCGGCTGGGCAGCGGGCCTGGATCAGCTGCGGCGCGCGGCCTGTCGCCGCGTGGTCAAATACCACAACGTCACGCCAGGCCGGTTTTTCGCCGGTTTTCCTGGCGACAAAGTACGCATCTGCCAGTTGGGCCGCGAGCAGCTACGTGATTTGGCCCAGGCTGATTGCGACTTGTATCTGTCGGCTTCGCTGTACAACCAAGGCGAATTGATCGATGCCGGCGCCCCTCCCGAGCGCTGCGCTGTGGTGCCGCCGTTTCATCATATCGACCGCCTCAATCAGTTGCAGGCGGACACCGGCCTTCTCCACCGTCTCGATGACGGCCATACCAATCTGCTCTTCGTCGGCCGCCGCGCCCCTCACAAGGGTCATCGCTTCCTTATCGACGCCTTCGCTGTTTATTGCGAATATTACGATCGGAATAGTCGCCTTCTGTTGGTCGGCAGAGAAGAACACAAGCTCCAGAGCTACTCGAACCTGCTGCGCGAACAAGCCTCGCGCCTGGGTGTGCTCGACAAAGTTTTCTTCATCGACGGCGCGACCGACGCCGAATTGAAAGCCTATTATCAGCGTGCCGCGGTATTTGTCTTGGCCAGCGAGCACGAGGGTTTTTGTGTGCCACTGGTGGAAGCGATGGCCCTGCAAGTGCCCATCGTCGCCTACGGCGCCGCTGCCGTGCCGCACACGATCGGCGACGCCGGATTGGTCTGGGATGAACCAGATCCGTTTTTGCTGGCGCAGTCTATCGATACTGTAGTCCGGGATGTGTCGGTACGACGAAGTTTGACGGAGCGCGGTCGGCGGCGTTATCAACAATTATTCACGAATCAACGAATCGAGCGTGACTTTCTTCACGCCTTGCGGCCGCTGGCAGCTTAATGAGTCGGAAGCGTAAGCGGCGGATCGATCATGGAGGTTGCATGACTCGCATCGCCATCGCCAGCCCGGCCATCTTGCCAGGGGACGCTATCGGCCGAGATGTCTTGCACATGGGCCGCCTCCTCCACGGGCAAGGACATGAAGTCGAACTGTTCTCCACCACCTGGGGCAAACCCCAGCCGCGCAATGACCGTGGTGTTCACATCCGTGATTTTCTTGCCGACGATCCGTCTGCTTTGCTTATTCTGCATCACGCCATTGGCTGGCCGCACGCTGTACCCCTGATCGCCACGGCCAAATGCCGCCGCGTAATCAAGTATCATAATGTCACTCCCGCACATTTCTACGATGAACTTGATGCTGAATATGCCGAGTTGTGCCGCCGTGGCCCCGAACAGCTGTGCGAGATTATAAAACATAATTGCGATCTTTATATTGCAGATTCTCCATTTAACTTGAAGGACTTGACGGATCGAGGGGCCGATCCGCGCCGCTGCACCGTAATACCACCTTTCAACGATCTAGAAAGCATTCTAAACCTGAGGCCGGACCCGGAGATTCTGCGCGATTACGGTGATGGTCGTATCAACTTGCTTTTCGTCGGCCGCCGCGCTCCCAACAAGGGTCACCGCTTTCTCCTTGATGCTTTCGCCATTTATCACCATCGCTACGACGCCCACAGCCGGCTTGTGTTGATCGGCCGGGGTGAACCAAAGCAAGAAAAGTATACTCAAACTCTCCGCGAACAGACATGGCGGCTCGGCCTGCAAGGGCATGTCGTCTTCGTGGAGAACGCAACAGATGCGGAGCTGAAAGCCTTTTACCAGTGCGCCGCGGTGTTTGTCTTGGCCAGCGAGCACGAGGGTTTTTGCGTGCCGCTGGTAGAAGCGATGGCTCTGCGCGTTCCCATCGTCGCCTACGGTACCTCAGCTGTGCCGTATACAATCGGCGACGCCGGGTTAGTCTGGGACGAACCCGACCCGTTTTTGCTGGCACAGTCCATTGCGGTTGTGGTCGGCGACGCGGCTGTGCGCCGGCAACTGATCGAGCGAGGCTGGCACCGCTATCAGGAACACTTCACCAATCAACGCCTGGGACGGGATTTCCTCCGCGCTTTGCAACCGTTACTTGCTCGTCGTCTCGTCGCGTCCACACAGTTTTGCGATGATTTTGCGGCTCAGGCTGGTCTTGACCGTCGTGTATGGGAGATGCTATACCCCCGTCGATGAAGACGCGCAGGATCGAAACCGAGATGCGTCCAGAGGCGGAACAACTGGCCAAGCTACTTCGCTCTGGCCTGGAGCTTCGCTGGCCGCTTCGTCTTTCACCGGCCCACGAACCCGGACCTTTTCCGCCAGGCGGCAGCGTTCGTGCTTTTCTGACGCCCTATGCAGATGGTCTCAACCATCGGCTAACCTGCCGTCGTCCGTTCCGGGATCGTCTTGTCCGCTGGGCACGTTACCTGGTGCGAGCGGTCATTACTCCCTGGCTGCGCGTCCAGTCGCACTTTAATTTCGCTGCCATTAGCGTCGTCGAACAACTCGAACAGCGCATCTGTGCTCTGGAAGATGCGGAGCGCGCCTTGCGCCAGAAGATCGAGGAGCAGGAAAAAACGCTGCGGGAGAAAGCGTAACATGCACTTGCTCATCGACGGCCAGGCGTTGCAAACCTTGTCGTCACGGCAGCGCGGCATCGGCCGTTATGCCGGCAATTTTCTCCGCGGCCTGGCGGCCGTCCGGCCGAATTGGCGAATCGAAGTCGTACAGAACAGCGCTCTGACACCCATTGCTACGGATAATCTGCACGGATGGCCGGTCCTCGCTTTCCAACCGCCGCAGCCGCTGCACCCTGATTATCACGAGATTAACGATCGCTATTATGCCGATTGGTTGACGGCGCAGGGAGCCGATGGTGTTCTGGTACCCAGTTATTGCGAGGGTTGGGACGCGATCCTGCCGTCCTTCTGCGGGCCGCGGCCGCGCCTGTTCGCCATTGTCCACGACCTTATTCCCTTGCTCTATCCCGAACAGTACCTTCCCGATCTCGAGGCAGTCCGCTGGTACGCTCAGCGTTTTCGCCAACTGCTGCAATGCGATGCGTTGCTGGCCAATTCCGAAGCCACGGCACACGACGTTCGTATGCTGGGCGGCAGCGATGCACCGCGGGTGGTCAACATCGGCGGCGCAGCCGATCCCCTGTTCGCCCCGCTGTCGCCAGGTGCGTTTGCAGTCCATGCCCGTGAAATCCGCAAGCGTTTTGGCTTGCAGCGCGAGTTTTTGCTCTACGTCGGCGCTCCGGATTATCGCAAAAATTTGCATGGTGTCCTTCGCGCTTTTGCCGCCCTGCCGTCCAGATACCGAGCAGCCCTCGATCTGGCCGTAGTTTGCCGCATGAAACCGGATGAGCGTGCGGCTATCGAGACCATGGCACGACAGACCGGCGTTGCTTCCGCGCTGTATTTGATCAACTCGGCCAACGATGAGGAATTGCGGACATTATACATGACATGTCGGATCTTTTTTTTCCCTTCTCTCTATGAGGGGTTAGGGCTGCCGGTGTTGGAAGCGCTTCACTGCGGAGCACCGGTGGTCACATCGGATCGTTCGTCTCTGCCGGAATATGCTGGGCCGTATTCGTGGTTGTGCGATCCCACATCGCCGCAAGCGATGGCGCAGGCGCTCCAGCAAGCGCTTGCCGAACCGCGTGAGGCACATCGCCGTCAACGCCAACAGTTCGCGCGGACTTTTAGTTGGCAGAAAACTGCGGAACGCGCCTGTGCCGTCATGGAACGCATCTCCAAGAAATGCATCCAGCCGAGGCCGCGGCGCCGGCGTTTGGCCTGGGTGATGCCGCTGATGGGGAACACGCACAGTCTGACTGAGTATGCCGCAGAACTGCTGCCGCTCTTGGCAGAACATTTCGACATCGAAGTAATCGCCGCTGGCTCTCTCCTGCACGTGCCGCAGACGCTGTCGCGCTCTTATCTCATCCTGACCGCTCGTGAAGTCCCGGCCCGTCATGCCGCTTTACCTTATGACATGTTCGTTTATCAATTTGGTCCTCTGCCAGTGCCTCCGGAAATGCTCGATCTGTTGCAACGATTTCCCGGCCTGGTTGTGCGTCACGACTTCTCTGCACCGGATTTTCGGCGTTTGGCCGCTGCCTGTGCCGCGCGGATCGACCGGGCCATTCTTGGTTCTGAGCAAAGCGATGGCCTCTGGCGCGGCTTTGCTGTGCGCTGTCTGGCCGACTGTGCTGACAAGAACGAGGCAATCCTTTCATCCTGGGCCGCACTGCGAGTGCGGGGCCAGCAGCACGTCGCTGCCCGGCAGACACGTCCTTTTTCCTCTGGATCTGAATCCGTGACGGTGTTATAGCCAGCCGCCAGAATAATTTTGTTTAGCCGCGAACAGTAAGCGGGCGCGGAATTACCCGCGCTCGCCTACGGCTTATGGCTAAACTTGGATCTGATTGTTGCACAACTTCTGCAAGCGGCGTTCTCTCGGAAGTTAAGGAAGGAGATATGATTATCACGCGCAGTCCGTTGCGACTGTCTCTGGGCGGCGGCGGCACAGATTTACCCTCATACTATGAGAAGCACACCGGTTTCTTGATCGCTGCTGCCATTGATAAATACGTCTGCATCACCCTGCACCACACGTTTGTTCCTGAACTTATCATCAAACATTCCAAACTTGAACGGGTCACGAACATCGAGGAAATCCATCATCCCATCATACGCGAATCGCTACGTCTGGTGAATGTGGATATCTCTGGTCTGGAAATCATCAGTATGGCTGACATCCCAACTCGGACTGGTTTGGGTTCTTCAGGTAGTTTTACCACGGCCTTGCTTAAAGCGTTGCATACGTACAAAAAGAACCTCATTTCCCCCCAAGATCTGGCGGAACAAGCTTGTCACATTGAAATCGAGCGTCTCCAAGGAACTATTGGCAAGCAAGACCAATATATCGCCGCTTACGGCGGTTTGACTTGTTTTCAGTTCCAGCCGGATGGTCGCGTCGAAGCTTGGCCGCTGCGCATTAGCTCGGAGACCTTGTACAATCTCGAAGATAATTTACTGTTATTTTTCACTGTTCCCAGCCGCTCAAGATCGAGAAATCTCAAGAAGAAAAACGAACATGGAAAACAATGCGAACAAAGTATAGTGGATCATTTGCACTTTATAAAGGAGCTAGGCTATCAGACCAAAGAAGCGCTTGAAGAGGGTGATTTAGTTCGTTTTGCTAAATTGATGAATGTAGATTGGGAGCACAAAAAGAAATGCAATGGCGGAACGATCAATAAAGAGATCGAACGTTGGTATCAGCTAGCGCGCGCCAACGGAGCGTTGGGAGGCAAACTCGTTGGCGGTGGCGCCTTCCTTATGTTCTACGCCGAGGACAAAGCTCGTCTGCGCCGCGCCCTGGCACAGACGAAGCTGCGCGAAGTGCGCTTCCGCTTCGAGTTTGAAGGAGCCAAGTGCGTGGCGGCGTAGCATAAGAAGTACCTTGCTTACGCTGCTGGCAAGTCGGAACCGGAGAAAGGCGAATCCTTTCATGCGGGTCTTGGTGAATGGCCTGGCTGCGGCCGGTCCCATGACAGGGATCGGCCATTACACGACACAGCTGCTGCGCTGTTTGCATGCGCAGGCGGACGGTGAAGAGATCTACGCTTTTCCGAATCGCTGGCTACGTCAGGCCCGTTCCCTATGGGTCCGTCTCCGTTCGCGCTTGGAACGAAGCGGTCAACCGGCCAAGACGACGCAGGCAAACGGGGCTACGTCAGTGCCCCAAGAGGCTACATCAGCGCCTCGAGAAACCTGGCATGGTCGGACCCTGCGCGCTTTGCGCGCTTCCGGACAATGGCTGCTAACGCGCAGCTTCCAGGCGGCCTGTCGCAACGGCTTTGATCTTTATCACGAGCCTAACTACATTCCGCTGCCCAGCGATCTGCCGACCGTGGCCACGGTCCATGATTTGTCTGTATTGCTCCACCCTGAATGGCATCCCGCTGATCGCGTGGCCTATTTCGAGCGCCATTTTCGCTGCGGTCTGGCACAGTGCCAACATTTCTTGGCCATCTCCGAATCTGCGCGGCAGGAGATCATCCGCACCTTGCACCTGCGGCCCGATCAAGTGACGCGCACGTATATGGGCATACGTCCAGGCCTGATGCCGCTGCCCGAACATAAGGTCCAGCAGGCACTGCGACAGCTGAATTTGCCGTCGCGTTATCTTCTCTATGTCGGCACCATTGAACCACGCAAAAACTTGACGACACTGCTCCGCGCCTATCGCGCTCTCGATGGGCGGATTCGCCGTGAATATCCGCTCGTTCTTGTAGGCAACTGGGGTTGGAACGCAGGCGAAGTCGCTCGCTTGCTTGAGTCCAAAGACAACGCAGCGGAAGTAATTCATCTCGGCTACGTTCCGGAGGGATCGTTGTCGGCGTTATACAACGGGGCGCGGGCATTGGTGTATCCGTCGCTGTACGAGGGTTTCGGCCTGCCGCCGGTGGAGATGCTGGCCTGCGGCGGCGCGGTCTTG
>Ga0070737_10001751_pt1 | contig 29238 bp, 27 predicted proteins | sample Coa_R1_10_FD_66438 | JGI IMG/M metagenome (GOLD analysis project Ga0070737, IMG submission 66438) | Surface soil microbial communities from Centralia Pennsylvania, which are recovering from an underground coalmine fire - Coalmine... | ecosystem: Environmental > Terrestrial > Soil > Unclassified... | reverse complement strand
AGGGTGACTTTAAGCTGCTGGGGGAGAGAACAACTTATGGAAGCGGCCGCATTCGAAGATCAACCGTCTGAGGCGTCCCTTACGTGTGCTCATTGCGGGAATACGGAGAGGGAAAAAAGATTTGAATTGTCCCTGTGCGCCCAATGCCGCGATCTCCTTTGTCGGCGTCCGTTCCCTGTGTGGATCAAGATAAGCTGCACGATCATCCTGGCCGTTTGTGTTTTTGGCCGAACAGCGGGGACGGTTCGCCGAAGCCGCAGATCACTACGAACAAGTTGCCGAGCGCTTCCCCGACTCCACTCTTGCACTGGGCCAGCTGGCGATTACTCGCTTGCGCGCCGGACAGGTGACGGAAGCCGTCCCTATCCTCGATCGGCTGGAGGGACATAAAACATCGTCTGAAGTAGCTACGGAAGTGAACCAGGCGATCCAGACGCTCAAGAGCAAGCGACCCCCTAAAATCAACGAGTAAAGACCATTCATCCCCGGCGAACTCATCGCGCTCTTGACGTTTCCCGGCGTGATCGTTCACGAGGCGGCCCATCAGCTCTTTTGCCGTTTGTTCCGAGTCGCCATGCTCGAGGTTTGTTATTTCCGCTTCGGCAAGCCTGCTGGTTATGTCCTGCATGAACTGCCGGCGCTTCCTTATCAGCAAATCTGGATCGGAATAGGTCCATTTCTTGTGAACACAGTGGTCGGTGCCTTGATCGCCGCGCCGGCGGCCATCCCGGTGATTCAATTTGATGCGGGCGATCCGCTCGATTACGTCCTCATCTGGCTGGGCGTGTCGATCGCCATGCACGCCTTCCCCAGTACCGGCGATGCGCGCTCGATCTGGCAAACGTTGAAGACGAGAAAAACGTCGCTCCTGACCAAACTGATCGCTGTTCCGTTGGTATCGCTGATTTATCTGGGCGCGATTAGTTCGTTTGTGTGGCTGGATCTTGCCTACGGTATGATGGTAGCCATGTTGCTGCCGAACGGACTGATTTGGCTCATGGTGGAACACTGGGCTCGTTAGCCCTGATAGATACCTAAGTATTCCGATGAACAACGCGCTCCGTTAGCGCTTCGAGAATCGAGCGACAGGGAGAGGGCGGCAAGCACACTAGCTCGGCGCGGGCTTCGGCAGCGAGTTCTTCGGCCCGGCGCTGGGCATAGGCCAAGCCGCCGCCTTCGATCAGATACGGTCGCAGTGATTCGCGCTTATGGTTGTCCGGACTGCTCAGGATTTGTCGGACGCGCGCAGACGACGCCTTGTCGCCTTGGTTGAGAAGATAAATCAACGGCAGGGTCAGTTTTTGTTGCTCCACATCGGTGCCGAGTGATTTGCCGGTCATTTTCTCTTCGCCGACCAGATCGAGCAAATCGTCGGCGATCTGAAACGCCAGGCCGACGCGGCGGCCATAGCGCACCAGCGCCTGCACCACTTCCGGCGGGGCTCCACTGTACAGCGCTCCGAGATGACAGCAGCACGCCGTCAATTCTGCCGTTTTACCATCGATAATATCAAAATACTCTGCTTCGCTCAAATCGAGGTTGCCACGCTGAAGCACCTGACAAAGCTCGCCTTCGCAAACGCGGTCGGTGGCTTCGCCGATCATTCGACAGGCGTGGGCGTCGTCAAGCGTGCTGGCCAGGTGAAACGCATGAGTGAATAGATAATCGCCGAGTAATACGCTGGTTTGCACGCCCCAGACGGCGTTGACCGTGGCCAGACGGCGGCGGATGCGGGCGCCGTCGAGCACGTCATCATGCACCAGCGTGGCCGTGTGGATCATCTCAACGACAGCGCCCAGGACGTGATGTGCCGGAGTCATGCGGCCGCAGGCGCGGGCGGTCAACAACAACAGCATCGGCCGCAGTCGTTTGCCACGGTAGTGCTGGACGTGAGCGACGACCTCGGCGACACGCGGGTGCTTATTTTTCAGGACGCGGGCCAAGATACGCTCGACTTCCTCCAGGTCGGCGGCGATGGGAGCATACAGGTCCAGCCCTGGGGCGATCAATGGCGGAGGAGCCAGTGTGACGGAATTCATAAGGGGTCCACCACCGAACCTCTTACGAGCCGGAAGCGTAAGTGACGGATTGCCTGCCGTCGCTTACACTTCCGGCTCGTAAGAGGTTCGGCATGAGGTTGCCGAAACTTCAATTCTCGTTGCATCCTATGGAGCTGCGGCGGCAGCGTCAATCTTCGCGCCGAAAGACGCCGCTACGGCCGCCACTCTTTTCCTCTAACCGTATGCGCTCAATGGTCATAACACGATCAACGGCCTTGCACATGTCGTAGACGGTCAGGGCGGCGACGCTGACAGCGGTCAGCGCCTCCATCTCAACGCCGGTGCGACCAAAGACGCGCACAGTCGCTTCGATGCGGAGTACATCATCGCCAGCGAACGTGAAATCGACGGCGGCACTGGTGATGGGCAGAGGATGACAGAGGGGGATCAACTCACCAGTGCGTTTGGCGGCCATGATGCCGGCCAGACGCGCGACTTCCAATACGTCACCCTTGGCCAGGCCGCGCGCGCGGATGAGGGCGAGAGTGGACGGCGCCATGCGCACCAGACCGCTGGCCTTGGCCTCGCGCAGCGTCTCGGCCTTGGTGCTGGTGTCTACCATACGTGCGGCGCCGTGTTCGTCGAAATGCGATAATTCTGTCATGGTTGAGCCGTTCGCTTCTCGGTTTCCTTCAGCAACAGCTGCACGTCCTCACGCACCCAGCGCGGCCGAAAGAATTGCAGATCGTAAATCTCCCGCAAACGTCCACGTCTATCGAGTAAGAACACCCGCGAAGGATGGTCTCGTTGCCCATTCGCCGCCGGACGCACCCACATGCCCCAATCCGATAACACCTTATCAATCTGTTCGGGCGAGCCAGTCAAAAACGTCCAGTGTTTCGCCTCGATATCATACAGACGCATGTAATCGCGCAGTACGGCTGGCTTATCGCGTGCCGGGTCGAGGGTGATCGATAAAAGATGCACTTTATCGAGCAAGCCCGCCTTGGCGAGCGCTTCGGCGGCAAGGACCATGCGATGTGTCGTGGCCGGGCACGTGCCGTTGCAAGTGGTGAATACGAAACTCACCAGCACGACCTTACCGCGTAACGAGGACAGCCGGAAGGGGTTGCCGTCTTGTGTCGTCAGGGTGAAGTCCGCTGGCGTGCGAATTACCGCCAGGCGCGAATTATCTGTTTCAGCAGCAGAAACCAGCAATGCCGCTAACAACGGCCCCACAAACATCTCTTGGTCCTCAATATAGCCGTTTGTTGGCTAGAAAAATTGGCGTCGGTTCAAAATGGGCGTCGGTTTCTTACAGACTCGCCAAGGCCCATGCTTCGAGAGGCTCTAGCGTAGATGCTCCGCCTCGTTCGATTCTACACCTTGCAAAACGTCGCCGCCCCCGCCCTCGTGTCTGTTGTCTGAGAAATCTTCGCCCGCTGGTTGGCAGCGAGGTGTTCAAGCACCAGGTATACCGTCTCCGCCGAATCGGCGGCGCCGATATCCCGGGCAATCTGTTCGGCGGTTCGCGGCGTCGCAGACAGGGCCTTGACAATTTTCGTTTGCAGCTCCAACACGGCGGCAGCTGCCTTTTTGCCGGCCTCGACGCCCGGTTGATGGTAGGCGTTGATGTTCACCAGGCTGCCGTAGAAACCGACGGCGCGCTCGAACAGGGCGATCAAAATGCCAATGTTGCGGGCGTCGACCCGGCGTACGGTGATCGTTAGCGATTGGCGCTCGTTGTCAAATAAGGCCGCACGCGTGCCGAGTAGAAAGCCATGCAGATAATCGCCGGCACCAATGCCCGGCTGAACTTCCACGGGCGCGCCACCCGATTCCAGCACACGGATGAACGTGACGAAGAAATTGTTCACGCCGTCGCGCAATTGCTGCACATACGCATGTTGGTCCGTCGATCCCTTATTGCCGTAGACACTGATGCCCTGATCGACGCGCTTGCCGTCCAGGTCGAGGCGCTTACCCAACGATTCCATGACCAGCTGTTGCAAATAGCGACTAAAGAGAATTAATCGATCTTTATAGGGAAGAACCACCATGTCTTTCTGCCCTTTACCGCCGGTGGCGGCATACCACATGAGCGCCAAGAGGGCGGCTGGATTGCGGCGCGTGTCGTGGCAGCGTGTCACCTCATCACAGGCGGCGGCGCCGGCGAGCATGGCATCCATGTCGATTCCTTGCAGTGCTCCCGGCACCAAACCGACGGCGGACATTTCGCTGGTGCGGCCGCCCACCCAATCGAACAGGGCGAAGCGATGCAGCCATTTCTCGGCGACGGCTTGTTTATCCAGGTGCGAACCGGGCATGGTGACAGCAACCGTATGCGGCGCGAAATCCAGTCCTGCTGACTTGAAGGCGGCAGCGGCGACGACCATGCCGTTGTGCGGTTCCGGCGTGCCGCCACTCTTGGACATGACCAGTACCAGCGTCTCTTTCAGCTTGCTCTCCAGTGTAGAGAGTGTGCGGGCCATGCCGTCTGGGTCCGTATTGTCGATAAAGTGCATCTGCATACGGTCTTGCCCTGGTTGGCTCAGCGCATCGGCCACGAACTGCGGCCCTAGCGCCGAGCCGCCGATACCAATGGACAACACCTGCGTGAACTTCGCCGCGTTCGGCGGTTTGATCTTGCCGGTATGAACATCAGCGGCGAACGCTTTGATGCTCGCCACGCTGTCGCGAATCGCTTTGGTGATTTCCGGATTCGGTGCCCGTTCCGGAGCACGCAGCCAGTAATGACCGACCATGCGGTTCTCATCGGGATTGGCAATAGCTCCTTTCTCCAGTGCATCCATCGCCTGGTAGGCGCGCTGTATCGCGGGCTCCATGCGCTCCAGGAACGCATCATCGAAGTGCATACGGCTGATGTCCAGCGACAGATCGATCGATGGGCAGCTGCAAAGATATTGCTGATAGCGCTTCCACAAGTCGGCGGCGTTCATGCGTACTGCTCCTCTGGCAAGAACTTATACAATCAAGGGCGTGTGACTGTTACTATCTTATTCTTCTCGGTACTTGTCGATTACCCCGGAGGAGAACGAGCCGGAAGTATAAACCCATTTCCGGCGGTCTGCCGGATGCGGCATGCCTCTTGCTCTTCTATCTAGTGGAAGTCTGAGGACGAAAGAACGAAAAGAGGAGTGCGGTGCTCTTCGCTGGTGAACCCTTTGTATGAAAAGAGAACGTCATGTTGCCTTTGGCGACCCTTTTGCACCCGACCGATTTCTCCGAGAATTCTGAGTTCGCCTTCCGGTTGGCCTGTGCGCTGGCGCGCGACTATAAAGCCCGGCTGGTTCTGTTGCACGTTCTTCCTCCACCAATGGTGATCTACGCCGGAGGGCCGGTGCCTGCAGAAACCTGGCCCAGTATCGAGGAAACGAAAGAAAAACTCCGTCAATTGGAAGGCCAAGCTCAGGGTGTTCGTGTTGAATCACAGGTGATGGAAGGCGATCCGGTGGACATGATCTTGCGTGCGGCAGAGGAGACCCATAGCGATGTAATCGTCATGGGTACACACGGTCGAACGGCCCTGGCCAGATTGCTGTTGGGCAGTGTAGCCGAAGCAGTGCTTCGCAAGGCCCCCTGCCCGGTGCTGACCGCTAAACCCCTTCTGCAACAGAAACAGACTGCCGACAAAAGCGAAGCGGAAGTAAAAGCCGGCGCACTCCCAGGCGGTCATGTGGAGTAGAAGCCGAAAAGGCTATCCGCACTGCCTTTGCCATCATCGAAAACAACGTCAACTGTCTCGCCAAGGCGAAATGCAGCTCAAAATCGACGCTGCCGCTGTACCAGATATTCCAGCAGGGCCTTATCGAAACTCACACTCGTATCGATGGGAACGTAATCGATGTTGGCTTTGGCGCATTCGCTCCGATACTGTTCCTGAAATTCCGCGATGGCTTGCAGGTAATCCGTGCGCATACCCTTGGCATCGAGCACTAATTTATCCGGCGATTCCACGTCCTCGAATTCGATTAGCCCCTCAAAGGGAAAATGCACCTCGGCTTCGTCGAGAATGTGGAACAGAATGATTTCGTTGCCGCGGTGACGCAGGTGATGCAGGCCTTGCAGCACCGGTTCCGGATCGGTCAGCAGGTCGCTGAAGATCATGACCAGGCTTTTGCTGCGGATCAGGCTGGCGAGCTGGTGCAGCGCCGGGGCCACGGCCGTTTCGCCGGATGGTTTCAAATTGGCCAACACCGATAGGATCGTGCCCAGATGTGCCCGTTTGCTGCGCGGCGGCAGGCTGGTCTGGAGACGCGTGTCGAACGTCACCAGACCGACCGGATCTTGCTGGCGGATCATCAGATAACCCAGCGCCGCCGCCAGGCAAATGGCGTACTCAAATTTGGTCAGCTCCTGTCGGTAGGTCCAGGCCATCGAGGCGCTGAGATCCATGACCAGGTAGCCAGTGACGTTTGTCTCGGCCTGGAATTTTTTGATGTAATACTTGTCCGTTTTGGCGTAGACGTTCCAGTCAAGCTCTTTCAGGTCGTCTCCGGGAACATATTTGCGATGTTCGGAGAATTCGACGCTGAAGCCCTGGAAGGGACTGGCGTGTAGGCCTGAGAGAAAACCTTCGACGATGAACTTCGCCCGTAGATCAAGACGCGCGACCTGACGGATGACGCGCGGCTGCAAATATTTTTCGGCATTGCTCATGTGAGCATTCTATACTTAGGGCGAACGGAAAGCGCTGCTGTAGGGCACGCTGGCCGCGTGCCTGAAAAATGGCAAGCGGACAGCGTACCCTACAGCGCCAGCTGCCCGTCTGCCGTGCCTGCAAGGACATCCTTCCGGGCGCGGCAGACGGGTAGGCAATGGCTGCCTTATCGTTCTCGTTCTCTTTCCTCCCTGCGCTCGGGCTTGCCAAAGTCCATTCGTACTTCGCTGCGTTGCCCGGCCCGGACCTCGACATCCTTGCTATCGCGGATCGTATGGCCGTCACGATTCATTTCCGCTGTGATGTGATAGACATAGGTTTTGCCTGGCTCGAGCGGTGGCGAGGTGAAGATACGTGTTCCCGAACTCTGCCGCATCGGCTGGCCATCGATGCTCAAACTGGCCGATTCCGGCAGATGAACGATGAGTGTCGCTTCATTCGCGGCGTCGGGGTTGAAGTAGAACGATTGCGACATCGGCGTCGTCATTGGGGAATAGGCATAGCCACCCGTCAGCGGCATGGAGGCGCCTAAGGCATAGCCGCCATAGCCATATCCCCAGCCGCCCCAACCCATGCCGTAGCAGCCTCCCCAACCGCCCCAACCCATGCCGTAGCAGCCTCCCCAGCCGCCACCCCAGCAACCCCAACCCATGCCCATACCGCCGTAGCAACCGCCGTAGCAGCCGCCCCAACAACCACGACAGCCACCGCGACGGCCAAGGTCCGGCATATCGGTCCCTGTCGTCAAGGCTGCCATCAACACTATGCTGTACATGCTGCACCTCCTCTAGAAGCGTTTACCGAGCGAAACATTACAAATGCTCTCTTATAAGCGTCTGAATAGGCCAAATAGGCACCATGAGCCGCCGATCACCGCTGGGGCGGAGGAGCGTTTGGAGTCGGCGGACGGAGTTCTTCCCGGCTGGTATTGCCGAAGCGCAGCGTCACTTCGCTGATCTGTCCCGCCTTGACCTCAACTGTTTTGGTCTCGTGGACGAACCGGCCATCGCGATTCATTTCCGCGCGGAGCGTGTAGGTATACGTTTTGCCAGGTTCTAGCGGCGGCGTGACAAAGACGCGTCGATCCGACCGCGAGAGAGTCGGATGATCGTCGATGGTCAAAGAAGCTTGTGGCGGCAGATGAACAATGAGTGTCGCTTCATTGGCCGGATTGGCCGTGGGAGGAATGGCCGAGGCAGGATTGTAGTAGGACGAGCGCGTCAACTCCGGATTAGGGACCACTCCGGCAGAGAAGGCGGGGACGCCCCAACCCCATGCCGAAACCACCGGGGAATAGGCGTAGCCGCCAATCAACGGATAACCGCCATAGACCCAGCCGCCAATCAGCGGATAACTGCTATAGCCCCAGCCTCCCCATCCCCAGCCGTCCCAACCATAATAAAAGCCGAATTGCCCTATACCAGTCCCCGTCGTCAGGGCAGCCATCAACACCATGCTATACATACTGCACCTCCTCCGAACCCTTGCTCAGCCAATGGCCACAATTTTTCTCCACTAGCCACAATTTTTCTCCACTATGGGAGCTTGAGACAAAATGGGCAAAATATGTGCCGCCAGTCTGAATGCCAACGAGCCGACAGCATAAGCGACGGATGCCTTGCCGTGGTTTGCACTTCCGGCTCGTCTCTCCGTCGCTTATGCTGTCGGCTCGTTGGATGTGGGACCGTCGTTGCGCATGGTCGAGAACGACGTTTCAAAGCGGCGTCGCGGCAGCCGTTTCCGTTTCCATGAGCTGTTTGAAACGCAGCAGGTCTTGGTGGATTTGCTGGCGCGGCGCGGCGCCCAGCAGCTGAGCCACGGGGCCAGCCAGTTGGACGACGTGGGTGTCGTACTTGAGGACGACGCGCAGCTCGGTACCGCGGCCATGCGGCAACTCGCGGAAATGCACCGAGCCGGCCGTGTCCACTTCGCTTCCGTCCACCGAGCGCCAGGCGATCAACTCATTTTCCTTTTCGTTGATGATCTCGGCTTCCCATGCAATGTCGAGACCGAGCGGCCCGCGCGCTATCCAGCGCGATCTCCGATCGTCGATCTCTTCGACGCCCTTTAAATGCTGCATGATGCGGCCGATATTCTCCAGCTTGCGCCAGAAGCGCCAGAGAGTGGCGGCATCGCGATGGATGAAGATGCGGTCCTCGACTTTGACGCCGTGGCCGGCGCGGACACTGGTGGCTGAGCTGACCGGCGGCGCTGTGCTGACTCCCAGCATCTCATAACAAACACAATGGCCGGTCAATCCGCGATAGACCAGAGAGCCGCCTACAGCGGCCAAACCCAACCCACCCAGAGAACGGCGCGACAGCCCGAACAGCCCCAGAGCGACGCCGCCGAGAAGGGACAGCAAGCGTTCTTTGTCACCAACGTTGATACGCGGGGCCATCCGGCCAACCTGCCGTAGCAGCCAGCGGCGCCTTTGAGGTGGAGCAATTGCAGTGGACATCGGAAACTCCTTTTCATGGACAATTATCTCGAACACAGGGGCCTCGACGCAGCGTATCGCGGCATGTGTTCCCATGCAGAGCGTGGGAATGAAAAGGGGTGCAATTCCCATACCGCAGATGCGGAGGAACCAAGCGCTGATATACCCGTCGGTGGCGCCGTAACGCGGTTGACCGTGAGCCGAAGCGAGCCTGGCCGCACTCCCCGTACCCATCTCTTTCTCTACCCGTAGCATACAGGGTGCCAAAGCGGTGGGAGGAACAGCTATAATGTTTATGAGACATTGTGCCGGAGCAACTATGATTGTCTGTCCTTCCATCACTAAGCGCTCCATCCGCCGTCATTACGAGTTGGCGACACCGTTCTATCGCCTCTTGTGGGGACGGCACATCCATCATGGGTTATGGGAAAAGGACGAATCGCCGGCTGTCGCTCAACAGCGATTGGTCGATCACTTGGCGGCGGCTGCGGCACTGGCGCCAGGACAGGCGGTCCTCGATGTAGGCTGCGGCATGGGCGGCAGCACCATTGACCTGGCCCGCCGCTATGGCTGCCTCACTACTGGATTGACGCTCAGTGCTGTGCAACGCGGCTGGGCAGCCCTGGCAGCGCGATGGCAGGGCGTGAGCCGCCGAACGCGCTTCCTCCAGGCCGATGCCGAGACCATCGATTTTCCGCCGGCATCATTCGATGTGGTGTGGATTATTGAGTGCAGCGAGCATTTCTTTGATAAAGCCGCCTTCTTTCGCCGCGCCGCTGGCTGGCTACGTCCGGGAGGCCGCCTCGCCGAGTGTGCCTGGCTGGCCGGCGATTCAGCCGATGCCACGCGCGAAGCGCTGCTCGTTTGTGAGGCGTTTCTCTGCCCTTCGCTAGGTACGGCTGAAGATTATCACAGCTGGCTGACGGCGGCGGGGCTGACTGTCCGCACTTTCGAGGATTTGACTGCGCGTGTCGCCCCAACCTGGAACGTTTGTATCCGCCGCGTTCGCGCCAGCGGCATCGGCCTGTTGGGGCGCCTGGCCGGTCGGGAGATGTGCTTGTTCCTCGATCATTTTGCGACGCTGGGCAATGCCTATCGCAGCGGGGCGATGCGTTATGGTTTGTTCCTCGCGGAGAAAGCAGGCTACAGAAGCGGCGGCGCCGCCGTGGACACTTCTGCAAAGCGCCGCTAACCGCTACACGATCTGTAAAGGCGCAAAAATCTGGCCGCCCGCCATGCCAGCAAGGGTTGTCCTGTCCTTGCTGGCATGGCGGGCGGCCAGAGTATTTGTTCGTCGGCCCTTATTCCAGATGAATGTCATACGTTTGCGGTCCCTTCTTGACCTTGTATTGGAGGCCGGAGGTCTCGAAGGCGTGATATTTCTCAGGCAAAGGCACGTAGGTGCCGTGGACGGAGTCTTCGTTGGGCTTCGGGGCGCCCGCTGGCATGGGGGGAGGAAGCTGATCGGATTGTTTCATTTTCAACATGCGGTTTTCTACAGCGATTTGCACTTCGCCGACGGGCGCCCGGCACTGATAATGCCCTTGGGGATCGATAATGGCCACGACAATGTGTCCTTTAGGGGAGGCGATCTTGATGTGTCCGCCAGGCAGCGGTTTCCCCTTGTAGAACACTGTGCCGGAAACGTCGGCCTCTTCTCCTACCAAAGAGCGTTGGCAGCCCCCTGCAAGCACGGTAAAGAGGAGAAGGAACAGGCTCAACCCGGCAAGCGAACACCTCGTCATCATTGATGTCCTTTCCATAGCGTTTAGACTACTTGCTCGCCCGCAGGTAAGCAAGGAAAAATACGCCCTTGCTTGCCTGCGGGCGAGCAAAGGGAAATGTTCGCTCGTCGTTACCAGTCAGGGCCAAGGGGTAGGCCATCCTGGGGATTGCAGGCATAAAACCAGGTGTTCCCGCTGATCCCCTGCGTGACCAGATGGACGCTGCCGTCGCCCATCCCCACATTGATACCGCCGGTGTGTGGCGACACGGCCCGGCACATACAAGCACTAACGGTGTTTCCGCCTGCAGAGGTCGTGTTCGTCAAGCAGTAGCTGACCGGCGGTGTGAACAAAGGGAGATAAGCAGGACCGCTATGTCCGATGGAGCCGCACGAACCATCCCAGCCCTGAGGCGTCTGGAAAGTGTTATAGTTCCACCAATAGATGCTGAAATAGCCATTGGGAAAAGTAGGGCTGGCGCCGGCGTACTGCTCGCTGAAGAGGATGGTGTTCGACGTTCCATCGGAGAGACTGGCCGGGAAAGGCTCACTGATACCGCCGCCCCATTTGTCCTCGCGGAAGACCATGCCGTTAAAACAATAACTGCCCACCGCCCAAACCGGATTGGGCGCCAGACCATTGTTCGCCGTCGGGTCCGAAGGGCAAATCATGACCTTGAGCGGCGTTCGCATGGCGATGCCGCCGCCGCCTTGTTCGACATCGTAACCTTGACCATTGGGACAAGCGGTGAGATTGTACAGGTTACCTTGCTCGATGAATGGCAACAAATGATAGAAGCATCCGCCATAAGCACAAGAGGGCGAGCCGCATCTGCCCCCATAGAAATTCACTCCCGTGTTGTTGGGATAACTTCCCAGAGCGGGCGGCAGCATTCCCTGGTGCGTATCGGCGCAGTTTTGTACGGCCAGGCCGAGCTGTTTAAGATTGTTCTGGCATGACATACGAGCAGCGGCCTCGCGGACTTTTTGTACGGCAGGCAGCAACAGACCGATCAAGATGGCAATAATAGCGATCACCACCAACAACTCGATCAAGGTGAATGCCTGCCGCGATCGCAGAAGAAACGTCCTCATAGAAATCTCCCTTGAAACGAAGGGCGAATCAGGGATTTGGCTTGCCTATTTCGTAAAGATCCCGAATTTCTTGCGCTTCCAGGGCCTGTTTGAATAATGCGAACTCGTCCATCCGGCCGTTGAGATTGCAGATGCGGTTGGGATGGCCGGGCTTGGGCGCCCCCCAATTGCCGATGGCAGCAAAGCGGAACTGAACCTTATGAGGATAGAGCAGCCCATGCACGCTGACGGCCCGGCCGTTGACATAGTGCTGGGCTGTCCCCGCCGGGCGGTTGTATACAGCGGCCAGGTGGGTCCAGCGCCCAAGGTGGGCCGGCCCCATGATCGGTGGTGAGGCCAACTGATCGTGCTCGCCGGGACGACGCTCCATCGACATGTAAAGCATTTGGTCCTGGCGGATTTGCCATTGAAGGTAGCCGTCGCCCCACGAGTCGGTCACAAGCAGGCCGTTGTAGCGGTTTTCCAGGCTATCGAGGCATACCCAGGCCATAAGAGTGATCGCATCATACTCGCCCGGCACGTAAATGCGCACCCGGTCGCCGGGGCTTTTGAACTCCAAGGCTTGCTTGCCTGGCCAGCGCCCGTTGGTCCATTCGCAGCCGACGATCGTCCCGTCCAATGGTGTCTGTCGGCCTTTTACTCGATCGGGTAAAATGCGGTCCCAGGGCCGGTCGGTCTGAAAGGTATAATAGAGCAACAGCCGGGGATCCTGACGCAAGCGCTCACTGGCGGCTAGCCAGGCTTGATAGCGGCGGCGCGACTCTTGCTCGGCGAGATGCGCCAACTGCTGGGCAGTAGGGAAGGCCGAGGGCTCCGGAACGATAACGTGAGCCATTCCGGACTCGTCTACCCGAAGGCCGTGCCCCGCGGTCAGTTCGCGCTGCGAGGCTTCCGCTTGCCCGGAACCGGCGCCGTACACTTTCACTTTGCCCTGAAAGACATGGACCTCGGTTTGCGCGCTTTCGTCTACCCGTAAGCCAAATTCGGTCCCCAAATCGACCAGTTTCAGCTTCGGCGAACCAATGGTAAAACCACAGGCTTGGTGCGGGATGGTGGCCCGCAGTTTGCCGCGGGCACAATAGGCTTCCTGGGGCGAGATCAGTTGTACATCGGCCGGACCTTCGAGGATGACCGTGGCTCCGCTATAAAACTGGATTTGAGCCATACCTGATCTTAAATGCACCCAGCCGGCGGGCAAGGAAGCACCCGGTTGGGCGGTTAGGCCGTTTTTCTCCCACTCGGCCCCGGGGGCTTGCATGAGCCGGGCCACATTCACATCGATCGGCTCGGCCTGCTCCGGCGCAGACACGACCGCCGGGGGAGGTGGCGGTCGGAAAAGAGGCAAGGCCAAAAGCAGAACAGCCGCCAGACTTCCCAGACCAGCAGCAGCCACAACCAGAAAGGGAAGACGGCGACGCGAACGAAACGGCGGGACTGGCTCGCTGGCTTCGTCAGACCCCGCCGCCGCATACTCCCAGTGAAGGGACGTCCACAACGCTATGGAGTCGAGGTAATAAGTCCGCGCCTGTGGATCGCGACGGAGAATTTCCGCCAACCGGCATTCCTGCTCTTCGCTCAGCTCTCCGTCGGCAAGGACAGCAAGGAGTTGGCGCAATTCTTTCGGCGGAACGTAGGACATTATCCATTCTCCAGGGCTATGCGCCGTTCGATACAGCGCATCAGCGCCTCGCGGATGCGGCGCAACGCCTCCGAGACGGCCTTGGGCGAGCGATTGCTGCTTCGCGCGATCTCATTGACTGAACCGCCCGGCTCATAGCGCCGCGCCACCAGTGTCCGCTGTTCGGGCCGAAGTTCACGCAAACATTCCAGCAGAGCTTGTTGCCGTTGATCGAACTGCTTCAGCCGTTCTTGGGCCTCATCGGCCAGTTGGGCGATTAACACGTCGTCGAAATGCTCGCGGGCGCGGCGGGCCTGCTTTTTACGAAAGGCCATGACCTGGAACTGAGCGATACGTCCGGCCCAGGCCATGAAGTCCGTGCCGGGCTGAAACTCGTCCGCCTTGCGCCACAGAACAAGATTACATTCCTGCAGAATGTCTTCGGCGTCGGCTGCGTGACGCACCAGCGCGTAGATGAAGGCGTACAGACGCCGTTGACATCGGCTTAATTGGCCGATGAATTCCGCTGTGGCTCCCCGATCTGGCGGAGTGGGATCCACCGTGTCGTACTCCTCCGCGGCCGCCGGGCAGAACAAACCAACTGCTCCCCTCAGGCGAACGAGCCTCGTCATTAGGTAAATAGCCATTCGCGACCGAATCCCACGGTGTTTCTTCTGGACTGTACTCTCCGCTGCCGCGTCACCCGCTTTTCATGGGGGAAAATCATAGTCCGGTCCTGCGGGATAGTAGAGGCCAGCCGGACCTTGGGTCAGGCGGTCGCCGACGAGAAATCCAACGAGGCGGAGGGCTTTTGTGGCCAAGAGGAGCAGGCGTGCTAGCTATTTCTTTAGGATGATCTCGACGGCGCGTACATCGGCGACCTGCGTGCTGGCCGTCTTTGTCGCTTGCAGAGTCAGGGTGGCTTGCCCGGCTGGCAATTCCGCAGTCCCAAGTGACAAGGGCCGGAAGTCTTTGACGTAAGACTCTCCGCGCCGCGGGACACGGTCCTGTTCCTTGCCACGTAGCGGCGGATCGTGCGCTTCTGTGATTGTGCCGGTCCACTTCACCTTGCCTAAAGATAGCTCCACCACCGATCCCACGTCCGACTGCGGGCAAGTATAGTGAAGGATAGCTTCGTAGCGGCCTGTAGTATGTACCTCAATCTCCCATGTCATGCGGTCCTCCGACTTTGTCCAGTGCGTGAAGAACGAACAGTTCGGGGCCGGCGCGCTCCGCTTCACGCCTCCATGAGGTACGCCATCGCGGGCCGGCAGCACTGTTCGCGGGAATTCGGCGAATCCCACCGGGAACGGCCGGCGATCGGGCTTGGGCAGTTCGCTCAGCACCTCGCGCTTCCAGCGCGCCACGGCAGCGGCGAGATGCCGGGCGATTTCCGGATGTTCGGCGGCAATATTTCTTTGCTGCCCCGGATCGTTGGCGAGGTCGAACAGCTGCCCAGCCGCATCGAGACGAAAACGCTGATTGCGGGCGCTGACTTTCCCCGCCCAGTGTTGGAAAAGAACACGATCGGGAATCGGAGCGTCCTTGCCGAGCAGCCATGGCGCGAGGCTGATGCCATCGAACGGCTTGTTGCCTATCCGAGCAATGCCGGCCAGATCAAGGAGCGTTGGATACAGATCGATGGCCGCGGCAATGGGGGTGATTACGATGCCGGGACGGATCTTCACTGGCCAACGGATGAAGAGCGGCGAGCGCACGCCGCCCTCGTCGGTGCTGCCTTTGATTCCCTTCATGCCGCCGTTCCAGCGTGGACCATTCGGGCCATTATCACTTAAATAGATAAAGATAGTATTGTGATCTATTTTATTCTTGCAGAGGAATTCGAGGAGGCGGCCAACGTTGGCGTCAATGTTCTCGCACATGGCGAGGGCAGCCCGCGTGTGGCCGATATCCTCATTTTTGCCGCCGCGGAGGTGCAGTGCCGTATTCTCGAAACGCTGCCAATATCTGGCGGGTACCTGCATCGGCGAGTGCGGTGTGTTATAAGCGAGATAGCAAAAGGACGGTTTGCCCGCAGTGGCATTCTTGCCCAGAAATGCCATCGCTCGCTCAGTCAAATCGTCCGTGATGTATCCTCGGCCCCGAATGGGCTGGCCGTTATGGTCCAGTGGCGGGTCGAAGTATTCGCCCCAGTGGCCGGAAGTGAAGCCGTAATATTCTTCGAACCCGCGGCCATTGGGGTGGTAGGGATACTGGGAGCCGTTGTGCCATTTGCCAAAACAGCCGGTGGCGTAGCCTGCGGCCCGAAACGCTTCGGCGATAGTCCGTTCATCAAGGTCGAGGCGCTCGGCCCCGGTGGAGACGCCGTGGACGCCGCCGCGCGGATGCCAGCGTCCGGTCAGCAGCTCGGCCCGCGTCGGCGCACAAACCGGCTGTACAAAGAAGCGCTCAAAGCGCGCCCCGTTCTTGGCCAGCGAATCGAGGTGCGGCGTGCGCAGGTTCGTGTTGCCGTTCAGACCCAAATCGCCCCAGCCCTGATCGTCGGCCAGGATGAGCAAAATATTCGGTCGTGCATCGGCTGCGGATGCAAGCGCCGGAACGAAAACAACTGCGATAGTCGCCAGTAAGAAAAGCCGCATCCTCGTTTCTCCTCGAGAATACCCAGTAATTGTCCAGCTGCCTGGCACGTTCCCCAGTTTTATTTTTCTTAGGGCTTTTATAGTGGTGGGATTCCGTTGGACTATTTCCAAGATGGGGCGCGAATAGGACGAGAAGAGAACGCGCATGACCACGCATACAGCGCATCAGCAGTGGATGGCCAGCGTCAGCTCAGCTGGCAGATATCCCCCAGTCGGTTGACGGCAGCGGTTCGCCGCCTATTGGTGCAGTGGTTGTAACTGCGGCTCTTCCACGCTGACGCGCAACAAACGATTGCAGAAGGGGCAGGGGATCGCATCGGGGGGCAAGCTGGCGATTTCCCCACCATGTCCGCAAGCGGGGCAAGTGTAGTGATAGGTTCGCTCGATTTTCCGCTTGCCGAGAAAACGAGTGATGACGCCGCTTTTGGGCTTGAACGCTGGCGTGGCTGTCACCCGCAGTGGAACTTCACCGATGCCATCGAGAACGAGGAAATGAAGCTGTCCCTTCTCGCTGCCCAGGACAACCTCGGTCCCGGACGGTGCCAGATCGCCGCACAGCGGGCGGATGGAACTGGCCAACTCTGTCTGCATTTCCAGATCGGGCAGCGACCATACTGCCATCCAGCCGTCGGCGTGGACCGTCAGTACCGAAGCGCCGTCGCCCAGGCACCAACAACCGCGAACTTCCTCCTGGAGTTGCACCGAGCGCACTTCGGTGTATCGCCGCAGGTCCCACAGTTTAACGGCGCCGTCTCGGCTGCCGGAGACAGCCCATTGTCCATCACGGGACAGGCAAGCCGCACTGACGCGGTCGGCGTGGCCCTCAAGGCGAGCGACCTGGTAAGCGCTATCGGCATCCCACAAGCGTAGCGTGCCGTCGTGTGACCAAGACAAGAGGTGCTTGCTGTCGGCCGACCAGCGGCATCCGGCCACGATGTCTCGATGGCCGGCAAGCGATCGACTTTCCTGTTCCTTGCCTACACGATACAGCAGCAGCTTACGGTCCCAGGAAGCCGTGGCCAGGTAGCGGCCGTCAGGCGAGAACTGGATGGCCGAGATAGGGCGAATATGGGCGACGAAACTTTGCTTCCGTTGATGCGAGACGGCATCCCACCAACTTAGGACGCCGTCCATCGAGCCACTGACCCAGGATGCGCCGTCGGGCGCGAAAGCACACGCAGACAGCGGCTTAAGCGCGGCTGGTAAAGAGGACACGAGCTGCGCTCCGGCCGACAGCCACAGACGCAGGCAGCCATCCCATCCTGCCGAAAGCACGAAGGTGCCATCATTGCTATAGACGCAACAAAACACTTCGCCGCCGTGCCCTCCCTCGATTCCGCAGTCGCGCTCATGCAACGTTGGCATGGTTGCTCTCCTGATGCTCTCCGAGCCGCGACCGTATACAGTAGTTTCAAGAATCCCCTAGCGGGGGGCTTACGCTCCTCGCTCCGATTGGAAACGACGGGTAAGGGAGCAGTAAAGCGGCCGCTGCCTTCCGGTCGCAGTCCTGTTTACAACATAGCTTGCGTTTTGCCTTCGCGCCGGAGCAAAATGATTCAAGTTTTCGGGCCGTGAAACCGCCTTGACAGAAATTCCCCCTTTGACTATTGCTCCGCCCTCCCGTGCGCCAGTACGTACCGGACGCCAGTGGACTTTACCATGCAAGTGATGGAACGCTTCCTTCTATCCGCGGCCCGCTGTGCTGTCGTGGTGCTTGGCCTGCTACTCAGCAGCCGGGGCGCCTTGGCGCAGCTGACTCCGACACCGGGGAAGGTCCTCATCAGCGACGTGATTATCACCGGCAATCAACGGATGAGCAAAGAGCAGATCAAGGCGCGCCTGCGCACCAAAGTCGGCGACGAGTACAATCCCGCTATCGTCGATGAAGATGTACGGGAGCTGTACAAGACGGGTCAGTTTAGCAACATTTATATCTCGATTCAGCCGGATGGAGCGGATCACGCCAAAATTTATTTTGGCGTGCGAGAAATGCCCAACATGGTGCAAAAAGTCACCTTTCTGGGCGCCAAGCACATCAAACCAGAAGACTTGACAAACCTCACCGGCGTTCGGGAGAGCATGCCGCTCAACCCCAATCTCAACCGCCAGGGTTGCCAGAAGATCATCGAGAAATATGCGGAACAGGGCCGCTGGCTCGCGGATTGCCAACTCCTCAAAGGTGGCGACTTGGCCGATACCGAAGTGATCTACCAGATCACCGAAGGCCCAAAGGTCAAAGTGCGCGGCATCAAATTTGTCGGCGACTTTCATCATTTTGTCAGCAGTGCCCGCCTGCATACTCAAGTGAATTCGTCCCAGGAGTGGTTTCACCTCATCGGCGGCACCTACAATAAACAGATGGCCGATGCCGATGTCGGCAAGCTTTACGAATATTTTCACAGCTTTGGCTATCAGGACGCGCGCATCTCTCTGGAGACGCAGCGAACAGCTGACAGCAGCGGAGTGATTCTCATCTTTCACATTCAGCTGGGACCACGCTATCGACTCCAAGACGTGCCTGATGTACACGGCAGCCAAGAAATTCCCCGCGAGCAACTGATTGCTTTGTCTTCTTTCAAACCGGGCGAATATCTCGATGAAGCCAAGATGAAGCGTGATAAAAAAGTCATCACGGACTACATGGGCGCCAACGGCATCGATGCGCGCGTTGATGCGATCCCCGTTTGGTCGGATACGCCCGGCGTGTGCAATGTGCGCTATGAGGTGGTCGAGCGGCCGCCGGCGCGTGTCGGCCAAATTTTCATCATTGGCAATGAGCGCACGCGCGACAATGTCATTCTCCGCCAGGTGCCGTTGTTTCCCGGCCAGTTCTTGACCTTTCCCGACCTGGACATCGCCAAGGCCAACCTGACGCGCTTAAATATCTTCACCAACGGCCAGGACGGGCCGGCTCCCGAAGTCAACGTGCTCGACCGCGAGGGCGATGCGGAGTTCAAGGATATCGAAATCAAAGTCAACGAAGCCAACACCGGCAGCTTGATTTTCGGCGTCGGGGTCAACTCCAATACGGGCCTGGTCGGTAGCATCGTGCTTAATGAGCGCAATTTCGATCTTTTTAATCCGCCGACCAGCTTGCAGGACTTTCTTAATGGCCGGGCCTGGCGCGGTGCCGGCCAAAACCTGCGCATCACGGCCATGCCTGGCTCCATCTTACAGATGTACGATGTTTCTTTTATCGAGCCGTACTTGTTCGATACGCGCAACAGCCTTCATGAAGACCTTTATTATCGCCAAATGTATTTCAATGAATACTTCGAGCAGCGCGAGGGAAATCGGCTTACCTTGGGGCGGCAGCTGAATCGCTTTTGGAATGTCGCTATCGGCACACGCGTCGAGAATGTTCGGGTCGGCAATCTGCCCAGTGGCGATCCCGTCGATTATACCTCGGTGGAAGGCAACAATTTCCAGATTGGCTTCCCTATCACCGTTACACGCGACAGCCGCGATTCGCTCATTCGTCCGACTCAGGGAAGCCAAATTCAGGCATCGTATGAGGAACTGACCGGCGAGTTTACCTTCGGTGTGTTCAATTTCCTGCTTAATAAGTTCTTCACGACCCATCAACGCCCAGATGGCAGCGGCCGGCAAGTGCTGGTCTACCGCGGCCAACTTGGCATCGCCAGCGCCCAGACACCGGTTTACGAGCGCTTCTTTGCCGGCGGTTTCACGACGATTCGGGGTTTCCAGTGGCGCGGCGTCGGCCCGAATGTCAACGGCTTCTTCACCGGTGGTGATTTTCTATTGCTCAACAGTCTGGAGTATCAGGTGCCTATCACCGCCAACGACCAGATCTTTCTGGTTGGCTTCGTAGACAGCGGTACCGTGTCGCGGCGCATCACCGACTTTGAGAATTACGCCGTATCGGTGGGGTTCGGCATCCGTTTCACCGTCCCCATGTTGGGGCCGGTGCCAATCGCCCTGGATTTCGGCTTCCCTGTGGTCAAGCCGCCGGGCGATATCACCCAGGTCTTCAATTTCTGGATGGGCTTCTCGCGCTAAGCTCACGGCGTCGGAGCGGCGGCGGGAGCGATCGACGGCATGTGTCTTCCGGGTCGCGTATAAACGTACGGGTAAGGCGCGCCATTGTAGAGCCATATGCCATAGCCATCGTAGGGTGTTTGCATGATGCGCGGACGGAGCCAGCCGTTGTAGGTCACGCCATAGTTCTGCCAGACCTGGTATGCACTGGGTCGATAGCCGGGAATGGGATAAGGAGAAGCAGCCAGTGGCAGTGTTGGTACGGGTTTACCGACGGGGGGTAGAACGCCGCGGATCATATTGGCGGGAGGCAGGGCTTGAGGTGGTGGCAATACTTGAGCGCGAACTTCGCCGCAGGTCAGCACCATCACGGCGAACAGAACGAGTGGAAGACGCATATAGGACCCCCCGGCGGATAGCGTCAAGGATGCAGAGCTTGGGATTTTTGCGATTATTTCATTGTTGCATTCTGTTGGCGACGTGCCAGCCGAACGCAATGCGGCCGGAAAGAAAACAGGTTCTTGCCGCCCGTGAAATCGCTATTTTCGTCAGGACCGAAACGAAAAAAGCAGGAGAGCGGACAAGGGACGGGGGAATGGTAGAATAAGACTGGCGCATGGGAAAGGTCCAACTGAGGTTGTTCCCTAACGTAAGCCTGCAAGTTCCCATGCCCTTATAGTCTTCCTTGAGGCTACTAGTACGGTTGTGGCTCCGTTTTGTTCGGAGACCCTCATGCTCCTGTCCGAACCACGTGCGACACGCTGGGACTTGCATGGGCGCGTGTTCGGCGCGGAAGTGCGTATCCGTCCCCTTTTTTGGGGATCGTGTGTGTTGCTTGGCGTTATCTTTTACCGCGATCCCGACTTTGGCGGCATGGCGATGTTCTGGTCCTGGATCGCTGCCGTCTTGATTTCTCTATTGGCACACGAAATATGCCATGTTCTCGCCGCTCGTTTCTTGGGAGCGCGCGTGCGAATCGTGTTGTCGGGAATGGGGGGAAATGTTTTCGGTCTGGATGCGCAGAAACGCTGGCAGCGCGTGCTGATTCTTTTGGCAGGACCGCTAGGGAATGTCTTGTTCCTCGGCATCCTGTGGGGGATCACGGCCGCTTCCTTGCCGGGAGACTGGCGGGTCTTTCTCGCTCCTTATGTCTGGCTGCTCATGTGGATCAACGCCTTCTGGGCCGCCCTCAATTTGCTGCCGTTATGGCCGCTCGATGGGGGACAATGTGCCGTCGAAATTGGCGACGCGCTTTTGGGACGCCGCGGACAAACAGCGGCTTTGTTGCTATCGTTGCTTGTCTGCCTCTTGCTGAGCTTCACGGTTGTCGGCTGGGCCCGCTACAATCTTACGAATCGCTTTGACCCACGCTATCCCCTCTATTTCTCCTATTTCTTCATCCAAGCCCTTTACTGCTATTTTTTCTGGATGAGTACCTTTCGCGCTCTTTGGGGCGAACCGGTGCCGCTGGACGAATCCAGCCAATCCGGTCGGGCCGTCTGACGAAGAGTGCCCTTCTGACGGTCACGCAGATGCGCTTTCACCTTGACCCGTAACAAGCCCTGGAGTAGAACCCAGCGCTCGCCTGAGACGACAACCGGCGGGGTAGAGGGAGTGGCTAAACCGACAGACTCTTCCGGAGAGGCGGTGTCGCGCCGCAGACTGTCGGTCCTTTCGGAACAGGAGAACCGAACCGTGAAGAAAGCGGTATTGACGGTAGGGACAGTCCTTGTCCTGGGGGTGTTGTGGTACGTCGGACCTTTGAGCGGTCAGACACCGAACAATAACAATTATCCTACTTCGGCCACGCCGGCGGCCCCGGCAGGCACGCGCATCGCCATCTTGAACCTCACCTATGTCATCAAAAAATACGCCAAGTACCAGCGTTTCCAAGAAGAGATGAAGGCCATCGTCGAGCCGTTTACCAAGCGACACAACGAGCTGCAACAACAATTGGAAGAATTGCGCAAGCAAGCTGCCAACTTGCCTCGTGGGCAGTCGGAGCAGGGCGCAGAGATAGAAAAAAAGGCCCGGGACATTCAGCGTCAGATGGACGACAACAAGACCGAGGCTCAGCTGAAGATGGGTAAACGCAGCGACGAAGAGATGCAAATCATTTATATGGACATCTACCAGGCAGTCCAGGGTTATGCCTCTTCGCACGGTTTCGACCTGGTGCTGCACTATAACGATGCCATCATGAAGGACGACTTCCTCAGCGCTCAGAACATTGCTCGCAAATTAAACACCGGTGCGCTCATGCCTCTTATCACGGCTCCCAATTTGGATATCAGCAAGGACATTGCCGATTTGCTGAATGCCAGCACGGGTTCGCCCAACGGCGCGTCGCAAGGAGCGGCGCCGGTTGGAACACAGCGCTAAAATGTTCCTCTCTGGCAAGCGAGACGTTGACACGCCCTGGTTGATTCCTTGCACCCGGGCGTTGACACGTCTCGCTTACCGGAGCGCAAATCGGAGAAAGGACAAGGCCAACGTGAGACGGTTCAGTTATCGCTATCAGCGGACCCTCGCGCGGCCGGCCGAGGTATGGGGCGTGGGCTATCTGACCGGAGCGACCGTGCGTCTGCGCTTTGTGCCGGCGCCGCCGTCCACCGGCATCGTTTTTGTCCGCACGGACCTGCGGCCGCGCCAGCAGGTACCGGCCCACATCGATCAGGTCACCGGCACGCAGCGGCGAACCACGCTGGGCCATCCGCCGGCCCAGATCGGCCTGGTCGAGCATGTGCTGGCAGCGCTGGCCGGCTTACGCATCGATAATTGTCAAGTCGAGCTGAATGCACCGGAGCCGCCCGGCCTGGATGGTTCGGCGCGCGGCTTTGTAACAGCGTTGCTCGATGCTGGCATCTGTCGGCAAGGAGCACGCCGTCCCATCTTCGGCGTTGAGCAATCCCTGGTGCTGTCGGCGGGCGGCGCCACCTTGGCCTTGCATCCTCCTTCCTGCACTTCTGGCGCTGTCTCGCTCCGCCTGGGAACGGCAGAAGGGCCAAGCATCGCTTCAGAGCACGAGTTGTATCTCAGTTATTTTCTCGATTATGGTTTGACCGCGCCCATTGCTCGCCAGGTCCACACGCAGGCACTCACGCCCGGCTTGTTCGTACAAGAATTAGCCTCTTGCCGGACCTTTATTCTCGAAGAAGAGATAGCGGAGCTGCGTCGCCAGGGTCTGGGGACGCGGACCAGCGCTGCCGACCTGCTCGTCTTCGGCCCGCGTGGTCCTGTGGACAACACGCTGCGTTACGCCAACGAGCCGGCGCGGCACAAGGTGCTCGATCTGGTCGGCGACCTCGCTCTCTTGGGCGCTGACCTGTGCGGCCACGTCGTCGCCTATCGTTCCGGCCATCCGTTCAACGTGGAACTGGTCCGCCGCCTGCATCAGCAGCTGCCGGCCGCCGCTGTGCCGGAGCGTCAGGCTGCCTGAAGATGACTGGGTGACAAGGTGACTGGGTGATAAGGTGGATCGAGATAAATAGAGAGAGTTCAAAGAAGTAAGGTGACAATTTTTTGTCATCTTGTCCCCTTGTCACTGGAGAAAGGGATTTTATGTCGCGTCTGCGGGTGGGAGTGGTGGGTGTCGGGCATCTCGGCAAGGAACATGCTCGCATTTTGGCAGCGCTGCCGGATGTCGAGTTGGTCGGCGTCGTTGATCCCAATGTTCCCCAGGTCGAGATGGTGGCTCAGCGTTGCAATACGCGCGCTTTCCGCGATCACCACGCTCTCTTGCCACTGGTGGACGCTGCCGTCATCGCCGCACCGACCTCGCATCATGCCGCTCTGGCCGCCGATTTTCTCGCGCGCGGCCTGCCGCTCCTGGTCGAGAAGCCTATGGCCGTTACCGTCCGCCAAGCCGAAGAAATGATTGAGTTGGCCGAGAAGCACAATACGCTTTTGCAGATCGGCCATATCGAGCGCTTCAATCCCGCTTTTGAGGAATTGCGGCGTCATCCTTTGCAGCCGAAGTTCATCACCTGTGAGCGCTACAGCGGTTTCTCCGGCCGTTCCACCGACATCGGCGTAGTGCTCGATCTGATGATTCACGATCTCGATTTGGTGCTGGCGCTGGTACAGGCGCCGGTACGAACGGTCGAGGCGCTGGGCGTGGCCGTGCTCGGCGGCAATGAAGATTTGGCCCAGGCGCGGGTGACGTTTAGCAACGGCTGTGTGGCTGACTTGAAGGCCAGCCGAGTACACCCCACGCCGGTGCGTTGCATGCACGTCTTCGGACCCGAAGGAGTCGCTGGCGTTGATTTCGCGCGCCGACATCTGACGCTGATGCAGCCGGCCGAGCATTTGCGGCAACGCCAGATCGACACGCGCCGCCTCGATGCCCCAGCTTTGGCGAGCCTGAAAATGGAGCTGTTCGGCCGGCATGTGCAGGTGCAAGAACTGGATTGTAACAGTGGCGATCAATTGACGCGGGAGTTGCAAGAATTCCTTCATTGCGTGCGAACGGGCCAACGGCCACGCGTTGATGGCGCCGCCGGTCGCGATGCCTTGGCCCTGGCCGGCCGCATTCTCGATAGCCTGCGAACGCATCGCTGGGAAGGCACAGCTGATGGCCCAGCTGGCCCCTGGCACCTGCCAGCGCCGCGCGGTCTGTTATTCATCCCCCCATCCCAGCCAATGGCAGCATAGCGCTGCACGGAGCCGTAACCGGGGGCAAAGGGGGACAACTCTGTTATCAAAGGCCCCCTCCCCTGCATTTGTCCAGTTTTTCGTTTGGCCCCGGGCAACAGCGCGTTCCTTCGGCTCCCGTTCGACTCGTCGTCATCACGTTCGGTGAAGAGGTCAAGGTCGTCCAGGGGTTCGTCTCGCCTGACCAGTTCCATAGATGCATCTTGGGGATTTGCAGCAGCAGGCCATTCCCCCCAACCAGCCGACTCGCCAACATCAATGGGTCAACGGCCCTGGTATGGGTCGGGACGGTCTTGCAAGGCGAAGCATCGGACGGTCTAATTTAGCCTCTTGGCCATCCAACCCGGACACGGAGGTCGCATGAAAACCGTCATCGTCATTCCCGCTCGCTATGCTTCGAGCCGTCTGCCTGGCAAACCGCTGTTGCGGCAAACCGGCAAGTACCTGGTGCAACACGTCTACGAACGCGCCTGCCAGGCTCAGCGGGCTGACCACATCGTCGTGGCCACCGATGATCCTCGCATCGTGGCGGCGGTGAAGAGTTTTGGCGGCAACGTCGTCTGTACACGCCGCGATCATGCCAGCGGTACGGATCGCGTCGCTGAAGTCGCCGCTCGCCTCGACGCCGACTTGGTGCTCAATCTCCAGGGCGATGAACCGCTCATCGATCCCAATCATCTCGATCTGTTGTTCGATTTGCTGATGCAGCATCCCGGCGTGGACCTGGCCACACTGGCCACGCCGTTTCGCTCGCTGGAACAATGGCAAGACTCCAATTGTGTCAAAGTGGTCTGCAACAACGCTGGCCACGCTTTGTATTTCAGTCGCAGTCCCATCCCCTATGTCCGTGACGGCCAACCCGACTTCACACAGCGGCCACCGCGTTTCCTTTTGCACCTTGGTCTCTATGCCTATCGCCGGTCCTTCTTGCTGCGTCTGGCTGCACTGCCGCCAGAACCATTGGAACAGCTGGAAAAACTGGAGCAACTCCGCGTCCTGGCCCTGGGACACCCGATCCAGGTTGGCATCGTCGAAGAGAGCGGCTTCGGTGTCGATACCTACGAGGATTATCAGCGTTTCGTTTTCGCTTACCGTCACAATCGCACCGGTCACGCTGCCTGATCGGTTTTCGGTTTTCAGTTTTGGTTTTCGGCTTGGTCTCTTGCCAGTAAACTGAAAACGGAAGACTGAAACCCCCAAACGGAATACGAAAGGCCGAAGACTGAAAACGGAAAATCATGACTAAACACATTTTCGTCACCGGCGGCGTGGTCAGCTCGCTCGGCAAGGGGTTGACTGCCGCCTCCATTGGCATGTTGCTGGAGCATCGTGGCCTCCGCGTCCGCTTGCAGAAATTCGATCCTTACATCAACGTCGATCCTGGAACGATGGACCCCTACCAGCACGGCGAAGTTTACGTTCTCGACGACGGCACCGAAACCGACCTCGATCTGGGTCATTACGAACGCTTCACCAATGCCCCCCTGACGCGCGACTGCAATTTTACCACCGGACGCATCTACGAATCGGTCATCCGCAAGGAGCGCAAAGGCGCCTACAAAGGCCAGACTGTGCAGGTCATTCCGCATGTCACTGATGAGATCAAAGCGGCGGTGCGCAAGCTGGCCGCGGACGATGTGGATGTGGTCATCACCGAAATCGGCGGCACGGTCGGCGACATCGAGGGACTGCCCTTTCTTGAAGCAATCCGTCAGTTTGCCCTGGATGTCGGCAAGCACAATTGTTTGTATATTCATCTGACGTTGATTCCCTATTTGAAGGCGGCTGGCGAAGCCAAGACCAAGCCAACGCAACACTCGGTCGAACGCTTGCGGCAGATCGGCATTCAGCCGGACATTCTCATTTGCCGTACCGAGCGCGAACTAAGCAAGGAAGCAACCGACAAGATCGCTCTGTTCTGCAACGTCGAGCCGCGCGCCGTCATCGAAGAGCGCGATAAGACTTTTAGTATCTACGAAGTGCCTATTAGCCTGGTTGAAAATCACCTGGACGAATTGATCGTCGAGAAGCTCGGCCTGCGGGCGCAGCCGTTGGACATGAACGGCTGGCGCACGCTGGTGCAGCGCATCATCAACCCGGTCCACGAGACAACCATCGCCGTGGTCGGCAAGTACATCAAGCACCAGGACGCTTACAAATCGATCTACGAAGCCCTGGACCATGCCGGTATTGCTCTTGCGACGCGCGTGGTGGTGCGGCGCGTCGAGGCCGAGGAAGTGGAGCGCGAAGGGGCCGAACGCGTCCTGGGCGGCGTCGATGGCATTCTCGTCCCTGGCGGTTTCAACTACCGCGGCGTCGGCGGTAAGATCGAGGCCATTCGCTATGCGCGGGAGAAACACGTTCCCTTTTTCGGCATCTGTTTGGGTTTACAGTGCGCCGTCATCGAATTTGCCCGCAACGTCATCGGTCTGGAAGACGCCGATTCGACGGAAATGAACCCGCGTTGCGGCCATCCGGTAGTCTGTCTGCTCGACGCCCAGTTTGCCATCACCGAACTGGGCGGCACAATGCGTCTGGGCAGCTGGCCGTGCCAACTCGCCGAGGGCAGCCGCGTCCGCGCCGTTTACGGCAGCGGGCTGGTCAAAGAGCGGCATCGCCATCGCTACGAGTTCAACAATCAGTATCGCCAGCAATTCGCCGCCCACGGCATGGCTTTCACCGGCACGACGCCGGATGGCAAGCTGGTAGAGATGATCGAGTTGCCGGAACATCCGTGGTTCGTGGCGGTGCAGTGCCATCCGGAGTTCCGCTCCAAACCGACGCAGGTACACCCGTTGTTTCGTGGTTTTGTCGAGGCGAGCCTGAAGCGGCGCGAAGCCCGAAAAAAAGCTGAGGCCGCCCGCAGCCGGGCGGCCGTCAGCACAACATGAGGATGGGTTGTGGAAGAAACGGTTGAAGACTTCTGAGCGGCGGGTGTAAGCCCTCTGAGCAAAAGTCTCATCCAGGTTCCCATTGCTCCTGTCCCCTCGCTGTCTCTTTCTTCCTCCCCCTGGTAGGGGAGGGAGAAAGAGCCGGCAACATCGGGAGCTTGTATCAGAGGAACTTACGCCTCCCACTCAGAAGTCTGGAAACGAAATCACTGGGGTTTCGCTTCGAAGTTCTTCTCAGTCGGCTTGCCTTCGACGATTTCGATCTCTTCGCCCCGACCGCCATTTTTATTGAGATAGCCGCATCTCTCGTGCCAGACGACGACGCGTACTTTGCCGACAGGCAGATTCTTGATCTCGTAGGTGCCGAATTTGGGATCATCTTCCTTGACTTTGTTGGTCCCATCAAGCGTGTCGGAGTAGCTGATAGCGTAATAAGGCGTATCGACCAGCCGAATGTAAGCATCCATCCACGTGTGGATGTTACAGTGCAGCTCCATCGCTTTGCTATCCTCCTTGAGGTTCTCGATCTTCATTTTACCGCCGGTGGGGATGGTCTCATTGCCGTTGGGGTTCTTGGTTCCGGCTTCGTATTTGGTGTTGTGCGACGTGAAAGTCGAATCGTTGACGATCTCGATGAACTGTCCTGTCTGCTTTTTAACTTTGGGATTTTTGGGATCGGGATGATACTCGGCCCAAACGATGGAGCAATGGGGGATGAAAGCACAATGCGGCTGCCGAATCTTGATCGGGTTCTCTTTTGCCTCCTTGAGGGCTTTTTCGTCAACCTTGAAGAAAGTGCCTTCTACCGGCAAGACCCACACAAAGACGTTGCCCAGCTTGCCGTTGGCGCCGACGCGATAGGCTTGTTCACTGATTTCCCCAGCGTCTCCCTTCATGCAGTTATCTTTCTGGTCCGGTTTCTCCTTGGCGATTCTGTTTTGCAGATCCTCAGTCATTTTCTTGACATCCGGTCTGCTCGTTAGGGTAATCGAGCCTTTCAGTATGCCCCCTTTAGGTTCGAGAATTTTCGCGGGTCCAGAGGGCGTTTCCTTGGTCACTTCGCCGCTGCTGCCGCCCGCAGCGGGGCCGGTGTCTTTGCCGCCGCCGCAGCCGGTGAGCATGAGGGAGAGAGCAAAGGCGGGCAGCGCAGCCAGCACTAGCCCGAAAGAAAATCGACGCATGGTCCTACCTCCTGGTTGGAAAAGTCCGGCGAGCGGGGCCGCGTTAACGCCCCGAGAACACTTCTCTGAGGGTATTAACGCGGCCCCTGCTCGCCAAATAGCGCTTACGGTTCCTCACTCCGCCGGTTTCAGGGGGATCTGGCCGAGATTGGTCGTCTCGCCGGCCTTGATGGTGATCTTCTTGCCGTTCTTGGTCGGCTTGGTATCGCCGATGACCCAGCCAGCTTTCTCGTGCCAGATAACCAGACGGAAGTCGCCAGCCGGGGCGTCCTTAATCTCGAAATTGCCATCCGCATCTGTAACAGCGAAATAAGGGTTTTTCAGCACGGCAATCCAGCCGCTCATCCACGGATGCAC
>Ga0070737_10001749_pt1 | contig 29250 bp, 22 predicted proteins | sample Coa_R1_10_FD_66438 | JGI IMG/M metagenome (GOLD analysis project Ga0070737, IMG submission 66438) | Surface soil microbial communities from Centralia Pennsylvania, which are recovering from an underground coalmine fire - Coalmine... | ecosystem: Environmental > Terrestrial > Soil > Unclassified... | reverse complement strand
CGGGAAGACCTCGGTGATGGTGGAGCGGTTCGCGCGCGCGGTGCTCGAGGACGGGATCGAGGTGGGAGCGATCCTCGCGATCACGTTCACCGAGAAGGCCGCGGGCGAGCTGCGCAGGCGCGTGCGGGCTCGCCTGCTGGAGCTGGGCGCCGCCGAGCACGCGCGTGCGACCGAGCGCGCCTTCATCTCGACGATCCACGGCTTCTGCGCCCGCGTTCTGCGCTCCGGCGCGCTGACGGCCGGACTGGATCCGGGCTTTGTGATCCTGGACGAGGACCTCACCCAGACGCTCTCGGCGCTCGCCTTCGAGGACGCGCTGGCGCAGCTGCACGCAGATGACGCACGCGCCGTTGAGCTGGTGGCCGCCTACGGAGCGGGCGCGCTGCGCGAGTCGGTCGTGGCCGTGCACGGCCGGCTGCGCAGCGCCGGGTCGCGCGCGCCGCGGCTGCCCGAGGTCGCGCCGGTCGACCCGAGCCGGTTGCGCGAGGCCGCCCGCTCGCTCGCCGGCGCCGCCGAGGTGGTGGTCGCCGAGCTTTCGGCGATCGACTCGCCCGGCACCACCGTCGCCGCGGCGATCGAGCGCGCGGCCTCATGCGCGCGGCTGGCGCGCGCCGCCGACGGCATCGGCATCTGGCCGGTCGAGCTGGACCGCCATCGGCTGCCCGTCTCCGCCGCACCGCTTCGCAGCGGCGCGTGCGAGGCCTACGCGGGGTCGCTGTCGCATCTGCGGGCGCTGTCCGCCGCGTGGGCGGCGAAGCCGGTGCGCGACCTCCTCAACCGGCTGCTCGAGCTCTACGGGGAGCGCTATGAGCGGCGCAAGCGAGCGGCCGGAGGGCTTGACTTCGACGATCTTGAGCTGGTTTCGCTGGGTCTGCTGCGCGACGACCCGCACACACGCCGGCGCTGGTCTGAGCGCTTTGAGCGGATCATGGTCGACGAGCTGCAGGACACAAACGGCGTCCAGCTTGAGCTGATCGACCTGATCGCGCGCGGGAACCTGTTCGTGGTCGGCGACGCCAGGCAGTCGATCTACCGCTTCCGCAACGCGGAGGTGGGCCTGTTCGTCGAGCGCTCGCGGCGGCTGGAGGCGCGCGGCGCGCGGCTGTCGCTGACCGTGAACTTCCGCTCGCGGCCCGAGATCCTCGCGGCGATCAACGCTGCGTTTGCCCGGCTCGGAGACGCTGGGCCGGCGCTGCGCGCGGCGCGACCGCCCGGGTCCCGCGCGGGGCGCGCGCCGGTGGAGCTTGTGCTGGTCGACAAGGGCGGCGAGTCAGACGGCGACGGGCCCGCGGCGCCCTGGCGGCTCGCGGAGGCGCGCGCGCTGGCCGCGCGCCTGGCTCAGATCGTCCAGGATGGCTGGTCGCCGGGTGAGATCGTGGTGCTGCTGCGTGCCACCACCGACATGCGCGTCTACGAGCGCGCGCTCGAGGACCGCGGGCTTCCGACCTACGTGGTCGGCGGGCGGGGCTACTGGCGCCACCCGCAGGTGCTGGACCTCGTCGCGTACCTGCGCGCGCTTCGCAACCCTCGCGACGAGGAGGCGCTGTACGGCGTGCTGGCCTCGCCGATCGTGGGGGCGTCGCTGGACGCGATCGTCATCCTGGCAGACGCCGCCCGGGCGGGCGGGCGCACTCCGTGGGCGGTGCTGCGCGATCCGCGCGGCGAACTCGACCAGCTGGCCGGCGAGGACCGCGAGCGCATGGACCGCTTCGCGTCGTGGTTTGGCAAACAGCGAGCCTGCCTTGGAGACCTGGGCCTCTCGAGCGGGTGGGGCGCCCCCGGCGAGCGAGGCCGCTCGAGCAGGTGGGAGGCCGCGGGCGAGCGGGGCGTCCCGGGCGAAGCGCAGGCCGCGGCCGAGCGGGGCCTTGAGGAGCTGATCGACGCCGCGCTTGAGCTGAGCGGTTACGACGTGGCCATGCTGGCCATGCCGGGCGGCCGGCGGCGGCTGGCCAACGTGCGAAAGCTGATGCGCCTCGCACGCGAGCACGAGGCAATGTATGGACCCGATCTGGCGTCCTTTCTGAGCGTGATCGAGCGCCGCTCGTCGGAGGGTGCGGGCGGGTCGGCCGAGAGCGAGGCTCCCCTGGCGGGCGAGGGCCTTGACGCGATCAGGCTGATGACGATCCACCGCGCCAAGGGGCTCGAGTTCCCGGTGGTCGCGGTCGCCGACCTGGGGCGACAGCCCGGACCGCGGGCCGAGATCGTTCGCCTGGGCGCCGACGGTCGCCTGGGAATCAGGCTAGCGCGCGCGGGTTCGGCCGGCCGCGCCTCGGCGCTGGACTTCGACGCGCTCGGGGTCGAGGAGCGCGCGGAGGCAGAGAGGGAGGAGCGCCGGCTGTTCTACGTGGCGATGACGCGCGCCCAGGACCAGCTCGTGCTGAGCGGGGCGCTGCGCTTTGAGTCGCTGCTCTCGGGCGCAGCTCTCGGCTCCTGCACCGCGGCGTGGCTTGCGCCGGCGCTAGTTCCCAACCTGGCGGACCTGGTGGCGCAGGGGGGAGGCGTCCACGAGGATGGGGACGCGCGGGTCGCGGTGTCCGTCTGCGATTCGGGCCCTGAGCGTGACGGGCCCGCTGCCGGGCGGCCACCCGAGGTGGTGGCGTCGCGCGGCCTCACGGCCTCGCCCACGCCGACCTTCCCGCCAGCGCTCGCCGCCCCGCCCGTCTTCCCGTCCACAGCCAACCCACGGCCTGCGGCTGCGGTACGACCTGGGGCTGCCGCACGACCTGCGGCTGCCGTACGACCTGGGGCTGCCGCACATGCCACGGCTGCCGCACATGCCACGGCCGCCGCACACGCCACCGCTGCCGTGCGCCCCCTGGCTGCCCCAGGCGCGGCCGGCTGGCGCGATCGTGCCAGCGCGCCGCCGCTGCCCATCCTCAGCTACTCAGCGCTCGCCGCCTACCGCGGCTGTGCCCTGCGCTTCTACGCCATCCGGGTGCTCGGCCTGCCAGACGCCGAGTCGCAGGCCACCGCCGCACCGTCAGGTGACGGCGAGCCTGCGGGCGGCGCGGCGCGGGCGCGTGCGCAGCGCGGCCGCTCGGCGGCCGAGCGAGGGGTGCTGCTGCACGCCCTGCTGGAGCGGCTTGACTACAGGCGCCCCATGGTGCCCTCGCCAGAGGCGGTCCGCGCGGCTGCTCTGAGCGCCGCGATCTCGCCGGCGGTCGGGGCCGCGGAGGCCGAGGAGCTGAGAACGATGGTGCGGCGCATCGCGCACAGCGCCCTCTGCGCGCGCCTGGGCCGCGCGCTCGACTGCGCGCGTGAGCTTCGCTTCACGTTCGCCGCAGGAGGCGTGCTGATCGCCGGAGCGTTCGACGTGCTGGCCATCGAGCCTGGCGGCCGCGCACTCGTGGTCGACTACAAGAGCGACCGGCTCGACGCGAGCAGCCCCGCCACCCTGGCGGCAGGCGACGCCTACGCGCTCCAGCGCCTGGTGTACGCGATCGCGGCGCTGCGCGCGCGCCACCGGGTGGCCGAGGTCGTCCACTGCTTTGTGGAGCGACCGGAGGAGCTGGTATCCCACACGTTCAAGGCCTCGGATCTGCCGGACCTGCAGAGGCGCCTCGACGCCCTGCTCGAGCCCGTGCTGCGCTGGGAGTTCCCGGCCTCGCCCGCCCCGCATCGAGCGCTGTGCTCGGGATGTCCCGCGCAGGATGGGCTCTGCACGTGGCCCCGCCGCCTCACCGTTCGTGCATCGCCCGCCCCACGTGGCTGAGCCGTCCCCGGCCGACGGTCTGAGCCCGCTGTCCCGGCGGGTGCCCGGTGCCGGCCCTGCTGGCTTGCGGCCCCGGGCGTCCGTGCTGGCGGGGGTCCCGGGTCGTCGGTGCTGGCTGGGCCCTCGGGTCGTCGGTGCTGGCTGGGCCCTCGGGTCGTCGGTGCTGGCTGGGCCCTCGGCTCGTCGGTGCTGGCCGGGGTCGTGGGTCGTCCGTGCCGATGGGCGCCCCGGTCGCCTGTGTCGGCGAGCATCCACGGCGCCGGTGCGGGCGCCCACCGGGCGGATTGACGCTCAGCCCCCCGCGGGATCAGCGCCGCCGGCGGAGCCCGGCGGCGGGCTTGCGGGGTCGGCCATCGCGGGCGCATCGAAGCTCACCTTGATGCGCTCCTGCTCGGAGCGCTCCTCGACCTTGGCCAGCGCGGCGAGCGTGCGCCGATCGGCGGGCTCGTCGGGCGGCCCGAGCAGGCTTCGCGGCCACAGGCCGCGAGCGAGCACCACGTTGAGCTCGGCGCACAGCAGGAGCAGCTGCGCGCCGAGGTGCAGCCAGACCAGCAGCGCGATGACCAGTGCGAAGGTGCGCCCGACGGTGCCGCTCTCGCGCGCCAGCACATGGCCCACGTAGAAGCCTCCGAGGGATTGCAGCGCCGTCCAGGCGACCGCTCCGCACGCCGCACCCGCCCGCAGCTGGCGGGTGGGGATCGAGCCCGGCCCCATCAGCCTGAAGGTGGCCATGAACAGGCAGAGGTTGACGACCAGTGCGACCGCCCAACCGGCGATGAGGTCGCCGACGCCCCCGAAGCCGCCGCTGACCAGGCCGGAGGCCGCGGTGGACAGGGAGAAGAGAGCGCCGAGCGCCGCTAGGAGCCCCAGGCCGCGCAGGCGCGACTGCACGAACCCGGGCCGCTGCTTGTAGGGGACCGCCCATACCCGGTCAAGCGCAGCCTGGGCGGCGCCGCACACGCCGAGTCCGGCCCACAGCGACAGCGCAAGCCCTATGATCACCGCCGCCGCGGAGCCGCCCTGTCCCCGCACCGCGATCTGATTGCCGACTATCGGCAGCTGGCGCAGGACGGTGCCCTGCACCGCTCGCTGCGCTGCGACATCGCCGCTCAGCACGAAGCCAAGCAGCGTCGTCAGGGCGAGCAGCAGCGGAAACAGTGAGAAGAACGCGTAGTAGGCCACCTGGGCCGCCAGCCCGCCGCCCTGGTCGTCGGCGAACTTGCGCAGCACCGCCACGGCGATGGCCAGCGGCGCCCGCCGCTGCTGCACGTGATCGAGTGAGCTGAGCAGCCTCCGGAGCATGTGCGAGGTCTACCCAAATCAGGCGTCACCCGCACCAAGGACCGGTGAGCCGATGGCTCGGCCGCTGGGACGGCTGGGCCCTTCGAGGGCTGGGGCTGGGCCCTTCGCGGGCTGGGGCTGGGCCCTTCGCGGGCTGGGGCTGGGCCCTTCGCGGGCTGGGCCCTCGAGGGCCCGGCCCCTTTGCGGTCTCAGGTGGCCGGCGGGTGCTGGCCGCGCTCGATGGCCAGCAGCATCCGCTTGCGCTCAAGCCCACCGGTGTAGCCGCCCAGACCGCCGTCGGCGTGCACAACCCTGTGGCACGGCAGGACGATGGGGAGGGGGTTCGCGCCCAGGGCGTTGCCCGCCGCTCGCGCGCCGCGCGGGCTGCCGGCAAGCTGGGCGACCTGTGCGTAGGTGGCGGTCTGCCCGTAGGGGATCCCGGCGGCCGCGTGCAGCACCCGGCGCGCGAACGCGGTCAGTCCTCGCAGGTCTAGCTCAAGCTCAAAGCTCCGCCGCCGGCCGCCCAGGTACTCGTCCAGCTCGCGCCGCGGACGGTCCAGCAGCCGCGGGGCGCGCATGATCCTGGGCGACAGCCGCCCCGCGAGCCGTCGCAGCACGGCGTCCTCGTCGCGCCCGGTGACCTCCTCCAGGTAGGCGACGCACGCGAGCCCAGCCGGTGTGGAGGCGAGCAGCAGCTCGCCCAACGGCGTCTGGATCGTGGCGTAGGCGACGTCCAGCAGCCCCGCGGCGCGGGCGGCTCGCTCGATCGTGGGCGGCTCGCCGCCGATCCGGCCCGCCGCATTGCGCAGCGCCCGCTCGAGCTCCCGTCCGCTTGCGGGCTGTCTCATCGCTCGCCGATCTTTGTGCTGTCGCATCGATCCTCCGTGTGCCCCGCCTGCGCCGCCTGCTGCCGCAGCTGGCGCAGGCCCTCGTGGACGTTGCGGCGCGCCGCCTCGGGGCTGGTTCGCATCGTCTGCGCGATCTGCCGGTAGTCGCAGTCGCCGATGTAGCGAAGCGCCAGCGCCGTTCGCTGCTTGGACGGGAGCGCCGCCACCCGAGCCCACAGCTCGCCGTCTGCGGGCAGGGCCTGCGCCGGGTTCGCGCCGCCGGGCGCCGGTCCGTCTGGCGGTCCGCCGCGCGACGGTTCGCTGCGCGCCTGCGCGCCGATCGTCCCCGGGTCCACCGGCGTGGCGCGGCGCCTGCGTGCCCGGGCAGCGTCGATCGCCTTTCGGTGTGCGATCGTCAAAAGCCAGCCGCGCAGGTTTCCGGCATCCCTGACCCTCGGGTAGGCGCGCAGCGCCGCCAGGAAGGTCTCCTGGTAGCAGTCGTCGGCCTCCATGGCGCCAACCGTCGCGACCAGGAACCGGTGCACCGTGCGACCGTGCGCGTCGATCAGCTCCTGAAACGGGGGCGGGGCGCTCACGGCCGGTTAACGCGCCGGACCGCGACCTCGTGAGATCGGCGGCCGGGTCGCCGAGGGCTGGCCTGGGCTCGGCCGGGGCTGCCGGGGGTTCGCCTGGGGCCGCTCAGGGCTCGGCCGGGGCCGGCTGAGGCTAGTCGGGCGCCAGCTGGGTCTCGCCGGGCGCCGGCGTGGCCCTCCGGCGACTCGCCACAAGCGCCGGTTGGTCGGTGCCGCCCCCGACGGCTAGCCTTGCGGGCATGCAGCAGCGCGCTCTTGGCACCCAGGGCCTGATCGTCTCGGCCATCGGGCTCGGGTGCATGGGCATGTCGGAGTTCTACGGTCAGGCCGACGAGCGGGAGGCGGTCGCGACGATCCACCGGGCGCTTGATCTTGGCATCAACCTCCTGGACACGGCCGACATCTACGGTCCTTACACAAACGAGGAGCTCGTGGGCGGGGCGATCGCCGGTCGGCGCGACCAGGTGGTGCTCGCGACCAAGTTTGGGATCGTGCGGGACCCCTCCGACCCCGCAGCCCGCCAAGTCAACGGACGCCCCGAGTATGTGCGCAGGTGCTGCGACGCCTCGCTTCGCCGCCTGAGGGTCGACCACATCGACCTCTACTACCAGCATCGCGTCGATCCCGCCGTTCCGATCGAGGAGACGGTGGGTGCCATGGCGGAGCTTGTGGATGCAGGGAAGGTCCGCTTTCTGGGGCTGTCTGAGGCGGGACCTGGCACGATCCGCCGGGCGCACGCCGTGCACCCGATCAGCGCGCTGCAGAGCGAGTACTCGCTGTGGACGCGTGACGTGGAGGCCGAGGTGCTGCCCACGCTGCGCGAGCTGGGGATCGGATTGGTCGCCTACAGCCCGCTTGGCCGTGGCTTTCTGACGGGCGCGATCACCTCCGCCGAGGACCTTGCGCCCGATGACTTCCGCCGCACCAACCCCCGCTTTGCAGAGCAGAACCTGGAGCGCAACCTGCGCCTGGTCCAGCGGGTGCGGGAGCTGGCCGAGGAGCACTCGGTGACGGCGGCGCAGCTGGCGCTCGCCTGGGTGCTGGCGCAGGGCCGCGACGTCGTGCCGATCCCCGGCACCAAGCGCATTCGCTATCTGGAGGAGAACGCGCAGGCGGTCGAGCTCGAGCTGTCCGCGTCGGACCTGGCGGCCCTGCAGGAGGCTGTGCCGCCCGACGCCGTTGCCGGCGAGCGCTACGCCGACATGTCACGGATCGGCATCTGAGCGCCGTCTGGAGGCCTCGCCGCCCCCGGGCAGGGGTCGCAGGCGGATGGTCCGCGTGACGTTCCCTCTGCCCCAGTCGTCGTACCCCTCGCACCGCCCGGCATCCCGCGCGCCCGGCCCGGCAGGAACGCTCTCACGGCTTGTCCCTCGGGGCCGCGTCCGCTACAACCAGCTCAATGGCCCGGGCGATCTGGAGCGGCGCGATCAGCTTCGGGCTCGTCAATGTCCCGGTGAAGCTCTACAGCGCGACCTCTCCCAAGAGCGTGCGCTTTCACCAGATCTCGTCGCGCACGGGAGCCAGGATCCGCCAGAAGCGCGTCGATTCGGCGACCGGCGAGGAGGTGCCATTCGACGAGATCGTCAAGGGCTATGAGCTCTCCGCCGACCGCTACGTGCTGGTCGAACCCGAGGAGCTCGACGCGCTTGACCCCAGGGCGACGCGGACGATAGACATCGAGGAGTTCGTCGAGCAGTCTCAGATCGACCCGATCTACTACGACCACTCCTACTACGTGGCGCCGGCCGCCGGCGGCGCCAAGGCGTACAGGTTGCTGCTTGAGGCGATGCGGGAGTCAGGCCGGGTCGCGATCGGCCGGATCGTGCTTCGCTCCAAGCAGCAGCTGTGCGCCCTGCGTCCCGTTGGCGACGTTCTCACATTGTCCACGATGCTGTTCGGCGACGAGGTTCTCGAGCCGCGGCTTGACGAGCTGGACTCGCTTTCGGATGTGGCCACGACCGACCGAGAGCTTGAGATGGCCAAGCAGCTGATCCAGTCCCTCTCGGCCGACTTCGATCCCACCAGATTCCACGACGAGTACCGGGAGCGCGTGCTTGCCCTGATCGAGCGGAAGGCCGCCGGGGAGGAGATCGCCGTCGCTCCCGCGGCCGATCAGCCGCCGTCGGCGCCGGATCTGATGGCGGCGCTGGAGGCGAGCCTGGCGCAGGTCGAGGCTGCCCGCTCGGAGCGGCCGGAGCCCACACGGCGCGCCCAGCGGTCAGGGGCCGCGCGGCGCACCGGCGCGGCGCGCGCCGGGCGCGTCAGCGAGGATCGACGGGAGTCCGGAGAGGGGTCCGGGGAAGGGTCCAAGGAGTCCCGCAGGGCCGGCGAGGGGCCCGGGGAGTCCAAGCGGGGCGGTCGCAGCGCCGTCCGCGCCCGGGCCGGGCGAGCTCGCGCGCGGTGATCGGCGTGCCGCGACCTGTCCCCGGCGCGACTGCCGGCCGGGTCCCGGCGGCGCAGCGCTTTCGGCTTCTTGGCCGGCGGTCGGGCGCCTAGCCGGGGTCGGGCGGCTGCGCGGGTCGGGCGCCGGCTGCCGGGGCGGTCAGGCGGCCGCGAGCGTCCGCCGGGGCGGTCAGGCGGCCGCGAGCGTCCGCGTCAGCGCGTCCTGCGCCTCGCGCAGCGTGACGGCCAGGATCTCGCACATCTCCTCAAGCACCGCGGCGTCGCAGACCAGAGGCGGCGCGAGCTGGACGACCGGATCGTCGCGGTCGTCCAGGCGAACGATCAGGCCGCGCTCGTAAAGGCGCTTTGAGAGGACGTCGCGCAGCAGCCAGCGCGCCTCCTCGGCGCTGAAGGTCGACTTGGCGTCCTTGTCGCGCACCAGCTCAAGGGCCCAGAAGTGGCCCATGCCGCGAACATCGCCGACGATCTCCAGCTCCAGCAGCTCGCGCAGGCGCGCGCGCAGCAGCGGCTCGTTGGCCATCACGTTGTCGAGCATCCGCTCGCGCTCCATGATCTCAAGGTTCTTGAGCGCGATCGCCGAGCCGACCGGGTGCCCGCCGAAGGTGACCCCGTGCATATACATGGAGCCCTCCATGAACGGAGCCGCGACTCGGTCTGAGATCAGGACCCCGCCCATCGCAAAGTGCGCCGACGTGAGGCCCTTGGCGAACGTCAGCAGGTCCGGCAGGTAGTCAAGCCGCTGGCAGCCGAACCAGGTGCCGATCCGGCCCCAGGCGCAGATCACCTCGTCCGAGCACAGCAGGATGCCGTGGCGATCGCAGATCTCCCGCAGCCCCGCCCAGTAGCCCGGCGGCGGGACGAAGCAGCCGCCCGCGTTCTGGACCGGCTCGGCGATCAGCATTGCGATCGTGTCGGGCTGCTCGAACGCGATCACCTGCTCGATCTCGTCCAGCAGCGCCCGGCAGAACGCCGCCTCATCGCCAGCCAGCGGATGGCGGTAACTGTCGGTCGGCGAGACGAAGCTGGTCGGCACCGCGAGCGGCTCAAACGGGGCCCGGCAGGACGTCAGACCGGTGAACGAGAGAGCGCCGAGGGTGGTGCCGTGGTAGGCGACGCGACGGGCGATCGCCTTGCGTCGCTGCGGCTCGCCGCGCGCCGCGTGGTACTGGCGCGCGAGCTTCCAGGCGGCCTCCACCGACTCAGAGCCGCCCGAGGTGAAGAACACGCGGTCAAGCCCCGGCGGCGCAAGCGCGGCGATCCGCGCCGCCAGCTCGATCGCGCGCGGATGCGCGACGGTCCAGTTGGACGTGAACGGCAGCTCGCGCATCTGCTGAAGTGCGGCACGGCCGATCTCCTCGCCGAAGCTGTGGCCGATCTGCGTGCAGTAGAGGCCCGAGAGGCCGTCGATGTAGCGCTTGCCCTCCGTGTCGAACACGTAGGGGCCCTCGCCGCGCGCCAGCACGAGCGGGTCGGCGGCAAACGCGGGCATGTCGGTGAAGTGCAGCAGCATGTGGTCGCGCGCCGCGCGCTTCAGCTCCGCGTCGTCCATATGGGCCTCCTCTCCTCCGCATCGGATAGTTTGAGTGGCCGATCAGGATACGGCATCGCCGCCTGCGTAATTCGCGCCGCGATACGCGCCGTGTGGCCGGAGTGCGGCCGGGGGCGCCCGCTCGGGCCGGCGACCGGCCACGGGAACGAGCGCGCGATGGTCGCGATCGATCAGCGGTGCTGTTGGGCGGGCACCCTCCACGGCCGATCGCGAGGCAGCTCGGCGGCGGCCCAGAGGCCGGATAGGCCGGTGAGCGCAGCGACGATCGCGATCGCCCACCGGTATCCAAGCGCGTCGGCCGTGGCGCCGGCGACCGCGCCGCCGAGCGCGTAGCCGAGGTCGCGCCAGAAGCGGTAGACGCCGACGGTCGTGGCGCGCGCGAGGGGCGGGGTCTGGTCGGAGATCGCGGCGATCAGCGTCGGATAGACGGCGGCCGTGCCGGCGCCGAGCAGCGCCGCCGCCACAAGCGGGGCGCCGAACGCGCCGCCGGACGCCGCCAGCATCGCCAGCGCCGCAGCCTGAACCAGCATGCCGGAGACGATCAGCCGCCGGCGACCGATCCGGTCCGACGCGGCTCCCGCCGGGATCTGGCCGATCGCCCAGACGGCCGGGTACAGCGCCGCAACGGCGGCGACCTGATCGCTCGAGGCCCCTTGCGCGGAGAGGAACAGCGGGGTCAGGCCCCATGCGAGCCCGTCGTTGAGGTTGTTGAACAGGCCCGCCTGAGAGCAGGCTCGCAGCCCCGGCACCCGGAGGCTGGCCTGCTCGAATGCGTGCCTCAGCGTCGGCCTTCGCCGGGCATCGGCTCGTGAGGCGGCATCGGCGATGTGGTCAGCCTGCTCGAGCGCCACGTGCGTGGAGGTGTCCTTGACGAACAGCACCGAGGCGGCGAGCCCGATGAGGGCGATCGCGGCGCCACCGACCTCCACGACGGCTCGGGGCGAAACCGTCGCCACCAGCGCACCGGCCACGGCGGTCGCGATGGCGAGGCCGCCGTAGCCGGCGGCCTCGTTGAGCCCGAGGGCCAGGCCCCGTCGGCGGGGTCCGACAAGGTCGATCTTCATGTTGACGGTCATCGACCACGCCAGGCCCTGGTTGGCGCCGAGGAACAGGTTGGCGGCCACGACCAGCCACCATCCGGGCGCCGCCCAGATCAGCAGCGGCACCGGAAGCGCGAGAGCCCAGCCGACGATGAGCAGCCGCCGGCGGCCGCCGCGGCGTTCGGCGAGCGCGCCGGCGGCGAGGTCCACGAGGGCCTTGCTGGTGCCAAAGGCGATGATGAACGAGAGCACCGCCAGGCTGGAGGACAGGTGGAACTGCTCTCGCCCGGCGAGCGGCAGAGCGGAGCGCTCCAGCCCTACCATCGCCCCGACGAAGGCGTTGATCGCGACCAGCAGCGAGAACTGGCCGAGGTTCTCGCGCAGCCCGAGCCGCACGCGAGTGGAGCTCATGCGGACCTGACGAGTGGCCGGCCCGATCGGTTGGCCGCGATGATCGCGGCCTGGTGGTCGGGCGCCGGGGGGATGTCACGCGGCAGCGTGGCCACGCAGTCGCCCCGTGAGCGCGGCTGCGTTGGTGCGGCGGGGTGACGCGTCGTGGAGACCGCCTCGATGACCGTGCTGCACAGCTTCGGCCGCTCTGCTTCGTGCAATTCCACGACCGCCGGCTGGGGGCGGGTCTTGCACCCGAACAGGTAGGAAGCGCACACGGTTTCGTCGTCGAGCAGCTGCCGAAAGTACATGCCGCCTCCGTTGGAGCAGCGGGTTCAACGTCGTAAACTATCAAGCAAACTATTGAATCTCATGTGCATGCTCCCGATGACGAGGGCCTCAACAGGTGAAGATCGCGAGACCGCCACGGCAGATCGCGGAAAGGCCGCGCTGTTTGAGGCGATCGCGATCATGGGAAGGGCGTTTTCCAGTCCCGTCCGGCTGGAGCTGCTCGACCTGCTCGCACAGGCTCCTCGCACCGTCGAGCAGCTGGCACGCGCCAGCGGTCAATCGGTCGCCAACACCTCGCAGCACTTGCAGACGCTGCGCGCCGCCGGCCTGGTGAGCCGCGCCAAAGACGGCTCGAGAGTCCGCTACGAGATCGCCGGCGACGAGGCGCTGCGAGTCTGGCTTGCGCTGCGGGACGCGTCGGTCGCGCGGCTCGCCGAGGTGGAGCGCGCCGTCCGCGCGCACGTCGGCCCCGCCGTGCAGACGATCGGCCGCGCGGAGCTGCTGTCTGGGCTGCGGAGCGGCGAGGTGGTTCTGATCGACGTCCGGCCCGCCGAGGAGTATGCGGCCGGGCACATCGCTGGCGCCCGCTCGGTGCCGCTGGATGAGCTCGAGCACCGATTGGCGGAGCTGCCGCAGGGACTTGAGATCGTCGCGTACTGTCGGGGCCCATTCTGTGCCTATGCGCACGAGGCCGTGAGGAGGCTGAACGCCGCCGGGCGCCGGGCGCGCCTTCTCGATCAGGGGTGGCCGGAATGGCGGATGCACAGCCGGCGCCGGGAGCGCGCCGGGGGACACGGAGCGAGGAATGGCCAGGGTGGCCGCACGTCAGCTCGACCCGGCGGGCACAAGGGGAGCTGAGCTGTCAGCTGATCGGCGAGCCCGCAAAGTCACCGGCCAGGAGCTGCAGCCCCGGGGCTCTGTCGAGCGGCCCCTGGGCGGTCGTGAGTTCGCAGGGTCGACGGTCACGTGGATTGCGCCCGTGCGAGAGGGGGTGCATCGGCGGACCGCACGGTCCTGTCTTTGTGGCCGGTGTGGCCGGTGTCCATCCGGGGCGAGGAGACGCGGGTCGGTGCACGCGCCGCCCGCCGGCAGAGCCCGGCGTCGAACGTGACGAGGACCGGCTGACCGCAAGACCGGTTGACCGTAAGAGCGTCCGCGCGGCCAACTGCGCGTCTGTCGGCCTTGGCGGTGAGTGAGACCATTGGGTTGGCCGGCGTGACCGCCACCCCGTCGTCCTGAGCGGCGGCGATCTATGCGGGGCAGGGACGCGTGGAGCCGGCCGTGGCGTCCGCGCGTGCCTGGCGTGCGTCGGCGCGCCGGTGAGACCGCAGGTCATGGGCAGCGGACATGCGGACATGTGCCACAAACCCCGCTGAGCGTCGGTCGCTGGTGATCGACCCGACCTCGGGCCAGGAGCCAACCATCTGCGAATCGCGCCCTAACCAAACGTTCACCTGAACCTTCGCACCTTGACCGGCGTAATCCCACTCGCAGGCTTGACAGAGGCGCCAAGAGTTAAGAGTGGGCGTCCAAAAGAAAGGAGAAACCCATGCACCAAGTACAGGTGAGCGACCGGGCAGGCGGATGGCGCCAGCGTCTGAGCGCACGCTCCGGTCGCCTCGGCGCGGCGGCCGCCGGTGCGGCGGTCGCGCTCGGCACGGTGGCCGCCGCCGGCGCGGCGCCCGCGTTCGCCCACAGGGGTGCGTCCATGGCGGCGCGCGGCCACCATGGAATGGCATCGAAGCGGCACCGCGGCATGGCGCAGCCTCCGCTGAAGGTGACCGTCTTCTCGCCGGGCGCCGGCGACCACTCGGGCGCTGGCGGGTTCGGGTTCGTCGTCGACCTCTCGATCGACGCGACCAAGGCCCGCGACAACTACCTGCTGTCGGCGGCGGCCGGTTACCAGCCGTTCTTCAACGATCCCTCGGCGCCCACGTTCCATCCCGGCCCGGACCCCGGAGCGCCCGGTCTCGTCGTCCTGCTGTCCACCACCCCGAGCAGGCCCGGGACTCCGTTCCAGGGTCCGCGCACCAACCTCGCCGGACTGTTTCAGATCAATGGGGTCGCCCGCGTGATGGGTGGCCTGGCCGAGACATGGAACACCTGGCAGGTGGGCAAGCCGCTGTTCGGCACCGGCCCCACCCGGCTCGCCGTCTACGTGGTGAAGGGCACCGCGCCGGCCGTCGTGCCCACAACCGGGCTCAAGCGCATCTCGAACGTCGTCACCGTGCCGTTCGACATCAACGGCTGAGCATCTGGCGTTTCGCGGTAGCGACGGTCTTCGAGCCGCCGCCCTCGCCTTGACGGGCCCGGCTCGGCGCCGGTATTTTCGCTGAATGGCAGTTCGACATTCAGCGGCCGAGGGCAGCCAGTCCTCCGAGCAGCCCGGTGCGGTCGGCGAGCCGGCGGAGGGTCGCTGCCCGCCGCCGGGGGAGGTTGGCCGTGACCTTTCCGCGGCGGCGCGCGTGGGCGTGACGGCGCCGGCGCGCGGCGGCATCCGGGAGCTGGTGCTCCCCCGCTCGGTCGCTGTCGTGGGGGCGTCGCCGCGGTTTGAGCAGACGATCTCGGCGCTCGTCGCCGGCGAGGTTCGGGCGTGGGGCGTGCATCCGCACCGTCGCGAGGTGCTTGGCCTGCGGTGCGTGCCCGACATCGCCGATCTCGACGAGCTGCCGGAGGTCGCACTGCTGCTGGTGGGACACGAGCGGGTCACCGACGCGTTCGAGAACGCGGTCGCGGCGGGCGTGCGCGCGTTCGTGATCCCGGGCCTCGGAGCGGAGGCGGGCCGGGCCGCGGCGCCGATCGTGGCGCGACTTGCCGAGCGCGCGCGGGAGCTGGATGCCGCGATCCTGGGGCCAAACTGCATGGGCGTCGCACGCCCCGGCGGCGGCTCGCTGTGGATCGGCACGGTCCCCGAGACGTTCATCGCCGGGCACGTGTCCGTCGTCGCCCAGTCGGGTTCGGTGGCCGAGGCGCTCCTGGCCGCTGGTCCGCGGATCGGCTTTCGCGCCGTGGTCTCCTGCGGCGGGGAGATGGCCCGCGACGCGGCGGACTTCGTCTCGTTCTTTGCGGCCGACGAGGGCACGAGGGCGATCGGGCTGTTCCTTGAGGCGGTGCGGCGTCCGGCGGCGTTCGCGGATGCGCTCGAGGCCTGCGCGCTGGCGGGCAAGCCCGTCGTCTGCCTGAAGGTCGGCAGCTCCGAGGCCGCCGCCCGGGCGGCGCTCGCGCACACCGGCGCCCTGGTCGGATCTGACCGGGCGCTCGGTGCCGTGCTGCGACGCTTCGGGGTGATCTCGGTCGACGACGTGCACGATCTCGTCGAGACGCTGGAGCTCCTCGGCGCCCGCAGGGCTCTTCCGCGCGGCCGCCGGATCGGCGCGATCTCCGAGTCCGGCGGCGAGGGGGCGCTGCTCGCCGACCGGGCCGCCGACGCGGGCCTGCCGTTTGAGGCGCTGAGCGACCGGCTCGCCCAGCGCCTGCGCCGGGCGTTTGCAAACTACCTGAGCCCGACCAACCCGCTCGACGCCTGGGCGGTCGACGCGGCGGACCGGGTGTTCCCGGCCTCGCTTGAGATGATGGCCGCCTCGGGCGAGTTCGACGTGCTCGTGGCCCAGGTGGACCTCTCTCGCCACCGTGGGGAGAGCGAGAACCGGTGGTGTGAGATGGTCGTGCGGTCGCTGGCCGCCGCGGTCGACGGTCGGGCGATCTTCCCGGTCGTCACCTCCGTCGGCTCAAGCGACCCGCCGGAGGCGATCGCGTCGGCCGCCAGGTCGCTGGACGTTCCCCTGCTGCGCGGCGCGGCGCACGCGATGCGGGCGCTGTCCGCGGCCGCGGCCTGGGCTCCGGCATCGCCGCGGCGGGCGCCCGCCGAGGCGCCGGTGGACCTTGAGGCGCTGGTCGGCCCCGGCGCTGAGGGGCCGCTGCCGGAGCACGAATCGGCGCTGATCCTCGAGGCGCACGGCGTGCCGGTGGCGCCACGGCGCCGCGCCGCGACGCCCGCGCAGGCCGCCGACGCCGCAGCGGAGCTGGGGCTGCCGGTCGTCGTCAAGGTTGACGGCCCGGCGCACAAGAGCGCGGCGGGTGGCGTGGCGCTCGGGCTGGACAGCCTCGATGCCGTGCGTCGCGCGGCGGAGCGGCTCGGCGGGAGGGTGCTGGTCGCGCGCCAGGTGCCGGCCGGCCCGGAGCTTCTGTGCGGGCTTCTGCGCGACCGCGACCACGGGCCCGTGCTTGCGGTCGGGTGGGGCGGCGCTGCGGTTGAGCGCACCCGCCCGGCGCTCTGCCTCGCGCCCGTGGACCGGCAGACCGCCGTCGAGCTCGTGCGCGAGGCCGGGCTGCCGGCGGAGGCGGAAGCCCTGGCCGACGTGCTCGTCGCGCTTGGACGGCTGGCGGCACAGCAGCCCCGGGTGCTGGCCGTCGACATCAACCCGCTGATCCTCGGGCCCGACGGCGTCATCGCCGTCGATGCCCTCGTCGAGATTGGAGCCGTCAGATGACCGACGCCGAAGCGGTCTCCGAGACCGTCCTCGTCCAGCGGCGTGGACCGGCCATGTGGCTCACGCTCAACCGGCCGGCCAAGCTAAACGCGCTCAGCGGCGAGGTCGTGCGTGCGCTGCACTGCGCGCTGGATCGCGCCGAAGGCGACGACGAGGTCAAGGTGGTGGTGCTGACCGGCGCCGGCCGCGCGTTCTGCGCCGGCTACGACCTGGCCGAGGAGGCGGGCGCCGCGGTGTCGGGAGCCGACGCCTGGCACTCGGTGCTGGCCGCTGATGTCGATCTGACGATGCGGCTGTGGGCCCTGGCAAAGCCCACGATCGCCGCGGTGCGGGGCTGGTGTTTGGCCGGCGGGTGCGAGCTGGCGATGGCCTGCGACATGATCGTCGCCACCGCCGACGCGCGCTTCGGCGAGCCTGAGATCCGCTACGGGTCCGGGCCGGTGGCGCTGCTGATGCCGTTCTTGATCGGGCAGAAGAAGACCAACGAGCTTCTGTTCTGCGGCGACACGATCGATGCCGACGAGGCGCGTGCGATCGGGCTGATCAACCGGGTGGTCGCCGCCGATGAGCTCGAGGCGGCCGTCGACGAGATCGTGGCCAGGATCGCGCCGACGCCGCTGGTCGTCCTGCGGCTGACGAAGCTGGCGCTCACGCGCGCCTACGAGGCGATGGGCCTCCGCCAGGCGGTGCATTCAAACCTCGACCTGTCGGCGATCCTCAACGCGGCCGACACCCCCGAGCAGCGGGAGTTTGACCGAATCGTCGCCGAGTCGGGGCTGAGGGCGGCGCTTTCGTGGCGCGACGCCCGCTACGGGCGGTCGCTGAGCGACGGCTGAGATCCGCTTGCCCGCCCGCCGAGAGGCGGGCGGCAAAGCGCCACCGCGATCCGCTTTCCCGCCCGCCGAGACGCGGGCGGCGAAGCGCCAGCGGAGAACCTCGGCGACCCCAGCGCACGCCGGCCCTCGCCTGCCCTGCGCCCAGCCCCCGACCAGCCCAGGTCGACCGGGCGCGTTTGGACGAATTTGCGCTCGGGCCTTGCGGAGCGTGGGGTGGGTGATATAGACTGAGCCGCCATTCAAGGTTCGAGGAGAGAGCGTTGGGTCCGGGCTCGCAGTCCGATGGGCACGTGATCGAATCGTCCGGTGCGCTCCGGGCGCGGGTGCGTCCGAAGAGGTGAGGAGTCGGTCCCAAGAGGTGAGGAGTCAGTGATGCATCCACGTGAGGGATGGTCTGAGGGCGGAATCCGGCGGCGGCCGGACGGCGAGGCCGAGGCGATCTCGCGCCGCCAGCTGCTGGGCGCCGGCGCCGGGATCGCGCTCGGCGCGCTTCTGGCGGGCTGCGGATCGAGCTCCGGGGGCTCCGGGGGCTCCGCTGCGGGGGGATCCGCAGGCGGCTCAACGGCGGCCGCGATCCCGCTGCCGCGCCCGAACAACCCGGTCAAGTGGCCGATCTACGCCGACAACAAGCCGATCGCCTCGGGCCTGGCGCCTGAGCGCGGCGCGACGCTGCAGCTCTACAACTGGGTGGCGTACATCAACGAGGCGGTGATCAAGAACTTCTGCCGCAAGTACGGCTGCCGCTACCAGCTGACGACGTTCAACACGATGTCGGAGGCGATGGCGAAGCTGGGCACGGGGGAGCTCAAGTTCGACGTCTTCTTCCCCACCATCGACGTGCTCGGCCAGCTGGTGGAGTCAAAGCTCGTGCGGCCGCTGAACCAGAGCTACATCACCAACATCTCAAACGTCTGGCCCGACTATCGCAACCCGTTCTACGACGTCGGCTGGCAGTACACCACGCCGTACTCGATCTACACCACGGGCATGGCGTGGCGCAAGGACAAGGTCGACCTGCAGCCGTCGTGGAACATGCCCTGGGAGGGAGCAAAGTACAAGGGCAAGGTCGCCGTGCTCGACGACTATCGCGAGGGCATCAGCCTCGCGCTGCTGCGCGCCGGCAACCTCAACGTCAACACCACCGACACCGCTCAGATCCAGGCGGCCGGCAGGGCGCTGTCGCAGCTTGCCACCCTCACCAACGTCAGGATTGACAACAACGACTACACCGACGTGCCGACCGGCAAGACGTGGATCCACCACGCATGGTCGGGCGACATGGCGTCGTCCTATCAGTACCTGCCCAAGGGCACGCCGGTCGACGTGCTCGGCTACTGGTTCCCCGCCGACAAGAAGGGGCCGGTCGCCAACGACCTGATGGTCAACCTCTCAGGCGGCGCCAACCCGGTGCTCGCCCACCTGTTCATCAACTACATGCTCGACGTGTCAAACGCGCTTGAGAACTACAGCTACGTCGGGTACATGCAGCCCTTGACCGCGGTCACGGCACCGAGGCTGATCGCCGAGAAGCTGCTGCCGCCGCAGCTGTCGTCCACGGTCGTGCTCCCCTCCTACTTCCGGGAGGGGGTGGAGGAGCTGCAGCTCCCGGAGTCCGCCAACCTGGTCTGGGAGAGCACCTGGAACTCGTTCTCCAAGGGCCTGTAGAGGGCTGAATGGGCCGTCAGGCGCACGGCACCGACCGGCGTGCCCGCTGGCTGTGGATCGCCCTGGCGGCGCCTGGCGCGATCTGGCTGCTGGTGCTGTTCGTCGTGCCCTTCTACGCGATGCTGGCCGTCGCCGGGGGCGGGATCAACGCGTTCTTCCAGACCGCGGTTCCCATCTGGGACCCGCTCAGCTGGTCGAGCGCGAACCTCGCCGCGGTGTGGAACGACATCGTGGGCCCCGGGTCATTCATTGGCCCCGCGATCGTGCGAACCCTCCTGTACACGGCGGCGGCATCGGCGCTTGCCCTGGCGATCGCGTATCCCGTCGCCTACTTCGTCTCCAGGTACGCCGGAGCGCGCCGGGGGCTGTTCCTGGTGGCGCTGATCGCGCCGTTCTGGGTCAGCTACATGATGAGGATGCTCGCATGGATCGACCTGCTCGGCCAGGGCGGCTTCGTAAACCACGCGCTGTCGCTGGTGGGGCTGCCCGGCAACACCGACTGGCTGGGCGGAAAGCCGATCACGGTCATCCTGGGGCTCGTCTACGGTTACATCCCGTACCTGATCCTCGTGCTCTACGCGGGGCTTGACCGGATCGATCCAAGCCTGCTGGACGCCGCGCGCGACCTCGGCCTCAGTCGCTGGCGGACCTTCTGGCGGGTCACCGTGCCGCTGTCAAAGCCCACGCTGATCGCCGGAGCCTTCATCACCGTGCTGCCGATGCTCGGCGACTACTACACAAACCAGCTGATGTCGGCTGCGCCCGGCACCACGATGATCGGCAACGTGATCGAGGGGCAGCTTGAGTCGCCCGGCGAGACGGGCCAGGGGGCGGTGCTGTCGATCATGCTGCTGATCGCGCTGCTGGCGCCGATGATCTACTACGTGGTCAGCACCGCGCGCGCCTCCCGGGAGTACGCGTGATGGCGAGCGTCGCGGGCGAGCGCGTCGGTTCGGTGGCGGTCGGCGGTCCGCAGGCGCTTCGCCGCCGCGGCCCGCGCGCCAACCCGTGGCGGCGACCGTGGGGCCTTGAGGCGTTCACCTGGCTGTACATCGCCTGGTCGATCCTGCCGATCGCGGTCGCGGTCCTGTTCTCCTTCAACCGGGGGGCCTCGCAGCAGGCCTGGCAGGGGTTCTCGACCCGCTGGTATGTCGGCGCCACCGTCCAGTCGGTCCTGCACAACCCGGAGCTGCACGAGGCCGTCGTCCAGACGCTCCGGCTCGCCGTGCTCACGACGCTCATCACCGTCCCGATCGGCGTCGGCTTTGCGATCGGCATCGATCGCTGGCGCAGCCGCACCTCCACCGGGCTGAACTTCGTGATGATCTTCTCGTTCGTGATCCCGGAGCTGCTGCTGGCCGTGGCGCTGTTCATGCTCGTCACCCAGCTGCTGAAGTTCATCGCCCTGGGCACGACGGCGGAGGTGGCCGGGCTGGTGGTCTGGAACTTGAGCTGGCCTGCGATCATCGTCAGGGCGCGGCTGGTCACGATCGGGCGAAGCTACGAGGAGGCTGCCGCCGATCTGGGCGCGTCGCGCCTGGAGGCCGTCCGGCGCGTGCTCATGCCGATGCTGATGCCGGCGATCTTCGCCAGCGCGGTCCTGGTCTTCGCGAGCACCGTGGACGACTTCGTGATCGTCGAGCAGCTCTCCTCGACGGCCGCCACCCAGCCGATGTCGGTGCTGATCTACTCCAACGTGCACGGCGGCCTGCAGGGCCCGGCGCTGAACGCGCTGGCGACGATCATGCTGTTCTTCTCGCTGGTGGTCGCCGTGATCGGCTTCTTGGCCTACCGATGGATGACCCGGGGCGAGCGCAAGACCGGCGCCACCGAGGCGCTGACGAGCATCGCCGGGATGTGAGGCGGCCGTGGCGGGCGGACACATCCAGCTGCGCTCGCTGACCAAGCGCTTTGGCGCGGTCACCGCCGTCGACGACTTGTCGCTTGAGATCGAGGCGGGCGAGTTCTTCTCGCTGCTCGGCCCCAGCGGATGCGGAAAGACCACCACGCTGCGGATGGTGGCCGGCTTCGAGCCGCCCACAGGCGGCTCGATCCTGCTGGACGGCGTCGACGTGAGCCGGCTGGCGCCCAACCGCCGCAACGTCAACACGGTGTTCCAGAGCTACGCGCTGTTCCCGTTTTTGACCGTCGAGGAGAACGTCGCCTTCGGGCTTCGCTACCGCTCGGTGCCCAAGCGTGAGATCGCCGCGCGCGTGGGCGAGGCGCTTGAGCTCGTCCGGCTGCGCGGATACGGCAGGCGGCGGCCCAACCAGCTGTCCGGCGGCCAGCAGCAGCGCGTGGCGCTCGCGCGTGCGCTCGTGCTGCGCCCCGCGGTGCTGCTGCTTGACGAGCCGCTCGGCGCTCTGGACGCCAAGCTTCGCCGGACCCTGCAGGTGGAGCTGAACGCGCTGCAAAAGCAGGTCGGGATCACGTTCCTGTACGTGACCCACGATCAGGAGGAGGCGCTGACCATGTCCGACCGCCTCGCCGTCATGCGACACGGACGCATCGTCCAGCTCGGCTCGCCCGAGCAGGTCTACAGCGAGCCGGCCGACGCCTACGTCGCCGACTTCCTCGGCGTCTCCAACCTGATGGACGCGACCGTCGAGGCGGCGAGCGGCCCGGGCGCGTGCCGCGTGCGGCTGGGAGAGTTCGTGCTGGAGGCGACCGCCGGCCGCCGACAGGTGTCAGGCGCTGTGAAGCTGGCGATCCGCCCGGAGCGGGTGCATCTGCATCCGCACGGCGAGCAGGGGCCAAACCGCATCCCCGGGATGGTCGAGCGAATCGTGTTTTTGGGCTCCACCAGCCAGATCTTCCTTCGCCTGGCCAACGGGGCCGCGCTGCAGGCGCTCGAGCGAAACGACGGCGACCAGGGACGACCGGGGCAGGGGACCCCGGTCAGCGTGCAGCTGCCCGCCGACGCGCTGCGCGTCCTGCCCGACGGCGAGGGCGCAGTCGACATCGAGGGCGCCGCAGCGGTGGCGGAGCCCGCGGCGCGGTAGGCCCGGCAGCGCCCTTCAGGTCGCTCGCGCGCGCGCCCTCGGCCGCGGGCCCAGAGGATGAACCGACGCAGCGCCATCGGGGCTGGGACGCCGGCGCGGCACGAACCCCAGCTCGCTTGCGGCCGCCGCCAGGCACAGCCGCGCCATCCGCTCGCTGCTGACCTCCGGCAGGCCGAGCGTCACCTGCACCCCGAGCCCGTCGATCAGGGCGCTGAGCATCGTGGCCACATCATCGGCATCGACGGCGGCGCTGAACTCGCCGGTCTGCTGCCCGCGGCGGATCACCTCGGCGATCAGCGCCTGTTGGCCGCCGCGCTCCAGCCGCTCGTATGCGCCGCGCAGATGCGGGCGGTGGCGGACCTGCAGCCACAGCTCCATCCAGATCGTCCAGTCGTCCAGCGCCTCGGGCGGGGAGCTGGAGCGCTCGATGATGTGAACAAGCTGGGCGCTTGCGCTGTCGAGCGCCGCAAGCTCGGCTCGCAGCCGGCCGTAGAAGCGCTCGTCGGACTCGGTCAGCGCCTCGAGCAGCAGCTTCTCCTTGGACTCAAAGTAGTAGAGGATCGTCGCGGCGCTGGTGCCGGCGCGATCGGCGATGTCGATGATCCGCGTCTCGGAGAACCCGCGCTCGTAGATCGTGGCGAGCGCTGCTTCGATGATCTGCGGCCTGCGGATGTGGCCCAGCTTGGGGCGCGGGCTCACTGCTGACTTTCTCCCCCTGAAAACTGAACTGGCAGCCAGGAAACTACCCCACGGGGCAGCCGCGTGTCAAGCGGCGGGGCACCGGCCCGCCGGGCCCAAGGCGCGGCCGGCCCTCACCAGCCGGTCGCCGATCCCGAGGTCGGCCGCAAGCGAGGCGGAGACGGCGCGCCTGGCACGCTCAAGCGGGACCGCCGGGTCGCCGATCAGCGCGCGCACGCCGAAGCCGTCCAGCAGCGCGAGCGTTCGGTCTGCGACGTCGTCGGGGTCGCAGCGGGCGAACTCGCCGTCGGCCACGCCGGCGGCGATCTCCTGGGCAAACCACGCCCGCATCCGCGCGTAGAGCTCCTCGGCGAAGGGCCGCAGCTCGGGGTGGCGCACGGCGCGCAGCCACAGCTCGACCCACAGCACCCAGTCCTCCTCCAGCGCCGGCGTGGTGGGCAGGCATTGGTCGATCATCGCCGCCAGGCGCTCGGCATGGCTGGCGTCGGGAGGGAGGTCCCCGGCCACGCGCGCGTCGGCGGCCAGCGAGTAGGAGTAGTCAAGCGCCTCGGCCAGCAGCGCCTCCCGGGTGGCGAAGTGGTAGTGGACGAGCGCGGGCGAGACCCCGGCGTCCATCGCGATCCGGGCGATCCGCACGCCGTCGATCCCCTCGCGGGCGATCCGCCGCACGGCCGCGGCGAGGATCCGCTCGCGCGCGCCGTGGTGGAGCGCGGGCGGACGCGGGTCCGCGCGCTCGGCCGGCCGCTGGGCGGACGCGCCGCCGCGCGAAGCGTCCTCATGGATCCCGCCGCGCAACGCCTTCTCCCGTCAGGCCGACCGCGCGAGCGCCGGGTGAAGGTCCCGCCGGATCCGCTCGGCAAACCACGCGACGGCCGTCTCGCGTCCCCCCAGTGGGCCGCACTCGTAGCCGCGCGTCTGAAGCCCCTGCTGCACGTTGTCGACCAGGTCGATGTCCTCGTCGAGCACCAGCGAGTTCAGACGCTGGTTGGCCCACTGCGCCAGGCGGGTGCGCGGGTCCGCGCCGGCGGGGCGATAGCAGGCGAAGCTGTCGCGCGTGCGCGCCACCCCGTCGGGGAGCATCTGCCAGGTGTTGACCTGGTCGGGGTAGAGGTCGATCGTGGTGTTGGGGTAGATGAACGCGTACCGCCACACCCGGCGGTCCGCCTCACCCAGTCCGGGCATCGGCGTCACGAGCCTCGCGTAGAGCCGCTCCAGCCGGTTGCCGGAGGGCCGCTCGCGCAGCGGCGCCTCAAACCAGACGTGGTGCTCGTGCACCTCGGTGCGATAGCGGCTGTAGTCGAGCATCCGCATCAGCCCCGGGTGCGCGATCGGGATGTGGTAGCCCTCCAGGTAGTTGTCGGCGACCACCTTCCAGTTGGCGGGCTGCGTCCCGCCCCCCGGCGCAAACGGCGTCAGCGTCTGGATCCGGTAGGGCGCGAGGCGCTCAGGGAGGTCGCCGACCAGCTCGGCCAGCGGCCGTGCGTCCGGGTCCAGGTTGACGAACACCAGCCCGTTCATCACCTCCACGCGTGCGGGCAGCAGCCCCAGCGACCGCTTGTCGAGCCGCTCGCCGAAGGCCAGGCCCTCGGGCACGCCGATCAGGGTGCCGTCGAACCGGTAGGTCCAGCCGTGGTAGCGGCAGCGGATGGCGGCCTTGCACTGCCCCGAGCCGCTCAACAGCCGCGAGCCGCGGTGGCGGCACACGTTGCGGTAGGCGCGCAGCTCGCCCCGCTCGTCGCGGAGCACCAGCACCGGCTGCGTGCCCGCCTGCGCGGTGATGTAGCTGCCCGGACGCGGCAGCGAGGCGACGTGGCCGGCCAGCTGCCAGGTGCGCTCGAAGATCAGCTCCTGCTCGAGCTCAAGCAGCGCCGGGTCGGTGTACATGCTCGGCCGCAGCGCGGGGCCGGTGAGCGAGATGCCATCGCGCGGTACGCCGGCCGGGGTTCCCGTCACCGGGGTGGCGTCGGTTTCCGGGGTGGCGGGGTCGGTCGTCTGGCCGGTGGCCTCCGTTGCCGGGGTGGTGGGGTCGGTCGCCTGGCCGGTGGCCTCCGTCGTCCGGTGGTCGGCGTCCGTGCCCCGATCGGCGGCGGCGCCCGTCGCCCGTGCGGTTGCTGAGCCGGTGCTGGTCAATGCTCGCTCCATCCTGACTTTGTGATCAGTTTGCTGTAGTCTATCGCCATGCGCGATCTCGAGCCCGGCGGCCGCAGGCCGCACCCGGCGGTCCGGCTCGTCGCCCGCGCGCGCGCCGTCGGGGCCGCGCGCGGCGCGTGGCGGTCCATCACCCCCGAGCCCGAGCGCGAGCTTCCCCGCGCGCTGGCCACGCTTGCGGCGGGCGGCCGGCCCGACGACTCGGCGGTGCAGGCGCAGGAGCGGCGGATACAGCGGCTCGTGCTGGCGGGCCGGAGCCGGCGCTGGCTTGCGTACCTGAGCGACGCGGTGTCGCTGATCGAGCGTCGCGCCGCCTGCGAGGACCCGGAGGTCGCCGCGGCGCGGCGGGTGGCGGTCGAGGTGCTGCGAAACCACCACAGCCTGATGCTCGGACTGCCCGGCCGCGGGTCGGCTCGCACGGAGCTCGAGCGCCGGCGCCTTGAACGCATCGCAGCGGCCCACGAGCTGCTTCGCACGGGCGGCGGCGGGTCCGCTGCGGTCGGTGGCGGGTCCGCGACGTTCGGTGGTGAGCCTGCTGGGGCCGGCGGCCGGGCTGCCCGGACGAAGCCGGTGGTCGCATGACGGACGAAGCCGGTGGTCGCATGACCGTCGAAGCCGGTGGTCGCATGACGGACGAAGCCGGTGGTCGCATGACGACCTCGGCGCCCTTCACCGATCTGACGCCGGCGCAGCTTGAGCTGCGCGAGCGGGCGCGCGAGTTCGTGGATCGAGTGCTGGTCCCGCTGGAGCTTGAGGCGGAGATGGCCGACGGCCGGCTGGCCGAGGAGACCGTGGAGACGATCAGGCGGGAGGCGATCGCCGCTCGCCTGCACGGCGGCAGGGTCGCGCCGTCGCTGGGCGGCCAGGGATGGTCGATGGCCGAGTGGTTCGTCGTCAACGAGACGTTTGGGAGGGTCACCAACGGCCTGCACTGGCACGTTCCCAACGTCTACAACGTGTGGGAGGCCGCGACTGTCGAGCAGCAGCGCCGCTGGGTGACGCCCGCGCTGCGGGGCGAGGGCGGCGACGCCTATGCGGTCACCGAGGCCGAGGCCGGCTCCGACACCTCCGCGATCCGCACCACCGCCGTGGCGACCGACGGCGGCTGGCGGATCGACGGCGAGAAGTGGTTTGTGACCTCCGGCGACGTGGCCCGCATCCTGATCGTGATGGCCAATGTGATCGACGGCCCCGATCGGCTGCCGACGCTGTTCCTGGTCGAGCCGGATGCGCCCGGGGTCCAGTTCGTCGACAGTCCGAGGTTCACCCACAACTATCCCCACGGTCACCCGACGATCCGCCTGAGTGGCGTGGAGGTCGCGCCGGACGCGGTGATCGGCGAGGTCGGCGGCGGCGATGAGCTGCAGCGGCGCTGGTTCACCGAGGAGCGGCTCGGGATCGCCACGCACGGCCTGGGCGCGATGTGGCGCCTGCTCGATGAGACGGTTGGGTGGGCTCTGCGCCGGGTGCAGGGAGGCAGTCGGATCATGGACTACCAGGGCGTCTCGTTCCCGCTGGCGGACTCGGCCACCGACGCGGCCGTCGGCCGGCTGCTGGTGCGCCAGGTCTGCGAGATGGTCGATGCCGGCGCGGACCCGAAGATCGTCCATGCCAAGGCCGCGATGGCGAAGCTGTTCGTCTCCGAGGCGGCCGGCCGCTGCGCCGACCGTGCCGTGCAGGTGTTCGGCGGTCGCGGATACATGCGCTCAAACGTCGCCGAGCGGTTCTCACGGGAGCTGCGCGTCGACCGCATCTGGGAGGGAACAAGCGAGATCCAGCGGCTGATCATCGCCCGCGCGCTGGAGCGGCGGGGGGTGGAGGCGACGATCCATTGACCGCCGGCGCGAGGTCGCGGGCGCCGCGGCACGCCGGGCCGCTTTCGCGACCCGGGCGCCCGTCACCGTCCGACGGGTTGCGGCGGCTTTTGGCGCCGCGGTCGATCGCCGTCGTCGGCGCCAGCGACCGCCCCGGAAGCTACGGCGCGGATGCGCTGCGAAACCTCTCGCTGCTCGGCTTCCCGGGGCCGGTGTGGGGCGTCAACCCTGGCCGGCGCGAGGCGCTGGGCCGCCCGTGCTGGCCCTCGGTGGCCGACCTCCCGGAGCCGGTTGACGCCGTGGTGGTGGCGATCCCCGCCGCCGGCGTGCCAGACGTGATCGAGCAGGCGGGAGCGCGCGGATGCGGCGGCGCGGTCGTCTTCAGCGCCGGCTTCGCGGAGGTCGCGGCGGGCCGTGAGCTGCAGGCGCAGCTGGTCGACAGCGCTCGCCGCCACGGGCTGGCGCTCTGCGGTCCCAACTGCAACGGGATCGTGGTCCCGTCCCGGCGGGTCGCGCTGTGGGGCGATGCCCTTGGACCGCTCGCGCACGACCCGTCCCAGCCGTCGGTCGCGCTCATCTCCCAGAGCGGCAACGTGGCCGTCAACGCGCTGGCGTCGGTGCGCGGCCTGGCGTTCCACACGGTGATCGCCAGCGGCAACCAGGCCGTGCTGGGCGCGTCGGACTACCTGCGCGCGCTGGTCGCCGATGGCCCGGAGACAGCTCCCTTCAACGAGCTCCCAGACGCCATCGCGCTCTACCTGGAGGACGACGGCGGCCCCGAGCTCGTCGACGCGCTCGCCCTCGCCGTCGATGCCCGCGTGCCGGTCGTGGTGCTCAAGGTGGGGCGCTCGCGCGCCGGCGCCAGGGCGGCCGCCGCGCACAGCGGCGCCCTGGCGGGCGACCAGCGGGTGTTCCACGCGCTCGCGCAGGAGGCGGGCGCGGCCTGGGCCGACGACGTGCACGAGCTGCTGGAGCTGGCCGGGGCGCTGGCGGTCCGCCGGCGCTCGACGCCCGCGCGGTCGCACGCTCACGCGCGGGCCGCCCGCGAGGGCGCAGGCCGCGGGGTGGCGATCATGACCTGCTCGGGCGGTGACTCCGCGCAGGCCGCCGACGAGGCCGAACGGCTTGGGCTGTCGCTGGCGGAGCTCGCTCCCGCCACGTTGAGCAGGCTGGGAGAGCTGCTTCCGCCCGCCGCAACCGCCGCCAACCCGCTCGACTACACCTCCATGCTCTGGGGCGAGGTCGACGTGCTCAGCGAGCTGGTGCGGGCGCTCGGCGCGGACGCGGACGTCGACCAGGTCCTCGTTTGCTTCGACCAGCCTCCACGCCTGGACGGCGCACAAGCTGACTCCTGGTCGCGGTCGCTTGCGGGGATCGCGCGGGGCGCCGCTCGCAGCCCGGCGCCGGTGCTCGTGTGCTCGACGCTGCCGGAGCTGCTGGACGACGCCGCGGCGCGCGAGCTGCACCGGCGCGGGATCGCCACCGCCGCGGGACTGCGCACCGGCCTGCGCTGCCTGGCGGCGATCGCGCAGCACACCGTGGATGCCCACGCGGATGTGGTCGCGCGCGCTGCCCGGCTGCGCGAGATCGCGGCCGTCGCGCAGCGCGCCGGGCCCGCCGGCGGCAGAGGGCGCACGCGGCCGGGAGGGCCGGCGTGCCCGGGCGACGGCGACGAGCGCGGCTGGCTGGCCGAGCACGAGGCGAAGGAGCTTCTGGCGGCCGCCGGCGTGCCGGTGCCCTCCGGACGCACCGTGCGCGACCGTGACGACGCCGTCCGCGCCTGGCGTGAGCTCGGTGGGCCGCTCGCGCTCAAGCTGAGCGCACGCTCGGTGCGCCACAAGAGCGAGCTTGGCGGCGTGGCGCTGGGACTGGACTGCGAGCCCGGCGTGCGCGCGGCGTTCGATCGCCTGCGGCACCTGGCCGGCGTCCACGGGGGCGAGGTCCTCGCCGAGCGCACCGCGCCCGCCGGGGTGGAGCTGCTGGTGGCCGCGCACCGCGACGGCGTCGTGCCGGCCCTGGTTCTCGGCCTGGGCGGCGTGCTCGCCGAGGTGCTCGACGACGTTGCGGTGGTCGCGCTGCCGGCGCGTGAGTCGCAGATCCGGCGGGCGCTCGCCGACCTGAGGGCAGCGCCGCTGCTGCTGGGGGCGCGCGGCGGCGCAGGGGTGGACGTGGGAGCGGTCGCGGCGATCGGCCGCCTGCTGGGCGAGCTGCTGCTGGAGCGGGACCTGCGGGTGGTCGAATGCAACCCGGTGATCGCCTGGGCGCCCGGCGCCGGCGCACAGGCTGTGGACGCGACGATCAGGGAGGGAACAGCCGATGGATGAGATGACCGCCGCAGGACGCCAGCACGGCGCCGGCGCGCGATCCGAACGCGACGCGTTCGACGTGGCCGTCGTCGGCGGCGGGTTCGCCGGCCTCACCGCGGCGCGCGAGTGCGCGCTGCGCGGGCGCTCGGTGGTGGTGCTGGAGGCGCGCGACCGGCTCGGCGGCCGCACCTGGAGCGCCGACTG
>Ga0070737_10001746_pt1 | contig 29268 bp, 24 predicted proteins | sample Coa_R1_10_FD_66438 | JGI IMG/M metagenome (GOLD analysis project Ga0070737, IMG submission 66438) | Surface soil microbial communities from Centralia Pennsylvania, which are recovering from an underground coalmine fire - Coalmine... | ecosystem: Environmental > Terrestrial > Soil > Unclassified... | reverse complement strand
TCCTGCTCGGTGAGGCCCGGGGCGCGGTAAATCCAGGAATTCGGATCGTCAAAGTAGATGCCCGCCGGTTCCTTCTGTTCGCACAGTTGGCGGACGGTGGTCGCATCCTGGGGGAAGGCCACATCGGGAAGGCTGTCATAACCTACTGCATAAGCAGGCCGGTAGAAGCCATCGCCGCCAATCAGCGCCGTGACCTGGGGCACGTGCAGCGAATCGGCGATGCTGCGGCAGACGGTTTCCAGCAAAGGGCGTGGCTCAATGATGGAACGCACCTGGTCGCCCAGTTCGCTCAGAATCTTTTCCGCATGGTAGGCGTCGCGGAAAAACTTGCGGTCAATCCAGAGGCGAAGCTTCCTGAACGCCTGGCGAGTCATGACGAACACGAAGACCGCCGCCCCAATGATCAGGAAGAAAGAAATGGAATAGGGTCTGACTTGTCGCAGAATGAAGATGAGGAAGGCAATGAACCCTGCGCCAAATCCAATCCGGATGGCATTGACCCCGCTCTTGGCAAAAGCGTACCGCAGTCCCTGCCGGATGACCACCCGGACGTCCATGGCCCGTTCCACGACGATGACGTAAGCCAGCGTCAGCGGAAACAGGAAGACCAGCGCGAAAGTCGTAAGCCACAACCAATTGGGGAAATGGCTTCCAAAGACCCAGCCATTGAGCCAGGTGATGATCGATAAAACAAAAAGGGGCGTCAGGCTGATCTCCGTGCCGGTATAAAGCAGCCGCAGACGCCTTCGGGCATCGGAGGAAATAGCCATGCGTATTTTAAATGCAATACAAATAAAAAAGCTGGCGACACCCGCGACGGAAAAAGCTGCGCTGACCGGCCCCAATGCGGTTTCCAGGCTTAGCAGAAGCCTGACGGATGCGTAGTTTTCCACCGCGGCCACAGAATTGATGGTGTGGATGACGGCGAAGAATGCCAGAGGGGTGACGATTGGCCATCGCACCCATTTCCATCGTGGCCACCAGCTATCCCGCGGGAACGGTTCGGGGAAATAGATTCCAAACAGAAGCATCCAGATAGGCCAGGTTGAGCCCAGCGCCGCATAGTAACCTGCGCCGAAGCTGGCCAGTGACGGCTTCCAGAACTCAACTCCCGGATCAGCCATCGCAGCAAACCACAACATCAGGGCAAGAAGCAGCCATGCCAGAGGATCGCGAATCCGAACTGCCGCCACCCAGAATCCAAGCGCCAGGCAGAAGATCGGGCTGATCACAAAAAACAACCAGGTCAGGAGGGTTGCCGAACCTCTTGCAGATCCGGCTTGGGGAATAGTGAGCGAAAAGGTCCGCTCCGGCAGCAGCTTGTGCGCCCGTTGGCGCTGGACCGTTATTTCGAGCACGTCGCCGGGCCGCGCATTGATGATCGCCTGGCCAAAGACCGTAAGCCCTGTTACAGGCTTTCCGTTAATGGATTTCAAGATGTCGCCTGATTGGATTCCGGCCTTGAGCGCCCAGGATGAGATCCAGCCCACCGTGAGCCCCTGCGGTGAGGACTCTACGGCGAAAGGGCGCTCGACCGCATGGGCCTGATGAAACCATTGCGGAAAAAGATATTTGGCGCGGGCCACCTGATAGACGGCGGTCACCGCGCAGATGATTGCCAGGAGGCTGTATAGGATAGCCGGACGCTTCATGGGGGCATTATTCCAGTTGATTAAATCACTTCTGATGCGCGAAAGAAAGAGCTGGGTATGGACGTTCCGCAGTGGACGCCGCTGCTGTCATTCCCGCGCAAGCGGGGAGCTATGCGCTGTCTGGATGCGCAGGCGGGCAGCAAGGCCCCAGAAAGCGGGATCTTCCGATCCAATACGCCATGCTGCGAAGCCTTTCAAGTGGTAGTCCGAAATCAGTTGCAGCTTTTGGCGCAGGCTGATCTCATTCTCGTAATAGATCGTGCGCAGGGAGCCGCCCGCGCGGTATCGGAACCACGGCGCTTGCCATCGATCATCCCATCGCGGCTCCAGGCGATATTCACTCAACAAATGACGGATATCCTGAAAGGTCATGCTGCGGGCCATGTAACCATGGCGCGTGGCGCTCCACTCCCTTCCATAGAGGGGGATTCCCATCAAAATCTTGTTGCTGGGTATATGGAGAAGGGAATAGGTCAAAACCCGATTCACCCAATTCAAACCGGCAATCGGTCCGGGCGGGTCGTTGCGTCCGAAATTGTCGTAGGTCATGACAGTGACAAAGTCTGCCGCCTGGCCTAGCGCCTGATAGTCAAAGGCAGCCGCCCATACGCCCGGAGCCGGAGCGCCGGGGCGGCTTACGGCTCCAAAGGCCACATCTGAGAGGCGCGGCACGAGGGCCACGCTCAGCAGCATGTTGTAACGATGCATGGTCAGGGCAGCCTGCTTTACAAATTCGGTGAACAGGTTCCGGTCCCTGGGATCGATGTTCTCGAAATCGATTTGAAAGCCTGCGCAGTGGTTTTGCCATGCGAGATAAGCCAGATAAGTGATGGCGCGCTTTTGCGCCGCAGGGCTTTCGAGCACGGCGCTTACTGTGGCCCGGTCGAATCGGCGGTTGAAGACCAGGGGCATCAAAGGTATTCGGGCGCGTTGAGCCACGTCCAGAACGCGGGCCGGAATCTGGCCATAAACAGAGCCTTGAGAATCGATCCAGAAGGCTTGCGGCGCCAGCAGATCAATTTCGGACGCGTGCGCCTTCAGCGATTCGAAGCTGGGGGCGTCGTCGACGTAATAGTAGAGGCGCAAGGGCTGGGCTTGAAGCAAGCGCGAGCGCAAGGTGGAAAGATTCAATGGGGCGGCATTAAGAACAAGGGTTTCAGCAGGTTGCTGAAGAAGCTCGAAAGCTGTCATCCTGAGGCGACGAAGGATCCCTGTATTTGTTTGATTTGGGTAATACGGTGATCCTTCGCTGTGCTCAGGATGGCAGAGCCCGGGCTTTTTCAGTGACCTGCAAGGCCACGGCAAAATAGTCAGAATTGTAGCGAGCGCCACTGAGAGCGCGAAGCCCAGATGGGAAGTCCTGTATCTCAAAAATTCACCTCACAGTTTTTGACGCTTCCAGCAAGTCCACAGGAAATACGCCGGAATGCCGCTCACAATCAGTGCCAGGCACCCGATGGCATCCGATGGACTTGTGAAGAGTGTATCGGCCAGGATCAGAATAGCGAGGATCACAAAAATAGCGGGAACCGCAGGATAGCCCCAGGTGCGATAAGGGCGAGACAGGTTAGGCTCCCGCCGCCGCAGCACAAAGATGCCGGCCGTGACCAGGGCGTAAAAGACCCATTCGGAATAGATGGCTTTGGTATAGAGCGTTTCATAGCGGCCGCTCAGCGCAAATGCGCCGGCAATGATTGCCTGGGCCACGATGGCAACGGCTGGCGTGTGAAATTGAGGATGAACGGCCGCCAGCGGCTTGGGGAAAAGTCCTTCGCGCGCCTGGGCGTAAGGGATTCTCGATCCGGCAAGAATCGAGCCGTTCAGCGTGGCAAAGGTGGAAATGAGCACGCCGATGGCGATAAACGATCCTCCCACAGGCCCTAAAAGGCGCTCAGCCGCCTTCGCCGCCACGGTTCGCGTGGAGGCCACTTCAGCGGGTGTTAAGACATAAAAATAAGCGACGTTCACCAGGAAATAGATGATTCCCACCAGTATCGCCCCTGCGATCAGCGCCGCCGGTATGTTCCGCTGCGGGTTTTTGACCTCGCCCGCCACCATGGAAAGGTTGTTCCAGCCATCATAGGCCCAAAGGGCCGAGACCATCGCGATGCCCCAACCTGCCCAGGCCCCGCCTTGTGCGCCGTGGGTGAACAGCGACGAATGAAGGTTTGTCCACGAGCCGCGCCCGAGGGTCAAACCCAAAATAATCAGCGCTGCCAGCACCGCGATCTTTGCAATCGTGAACAAAGTCTGAATTGCGCCGCTTCGCCGGACTCCCAGGATATTGATCCCGGAAAGCAACAAAATCATGAGGGCAGAACCTACCTGAATACCTGTTAACGTCAGCGTGGACTGATGGCCAGCCAGAGAAACAGATGATTTCCAAAAGGTCTGAGACAGACCCGGAAAGAAGTAGGCTAGATAAAGCAGGAAGCCCGTGGCAATTGCGGCGATAGACGCGGTTTTGGCCACGATAAATTGAGTCCAGCCGTAAAGAAATCCCAAACCGGGTCCGTAAGCGTGATGCAAGTAAACGTACTCGCCTCCGGCTTCGGGCAAGGCCGCGCCAAGCTCAGCATAACCCAGCGCGCCAAACAGGCTCAAAGCTCCGGCGACGACCCAGATGACGAGCACATGCGAGGGAGTTCCAACCTGCCCCAACATGAGGCTTGGGACCACAAAGATCGCCGTGCCGATCATGGTCCCTGCAACCACGGAGGCGGCTGCGTAAAGTCCTAACCCGTGAATGAGATCGTCTCGTTGTGCCATGGCCCTATCAGATGACAACTTCTGCCAGTGAATAAAGAGGCAGTATATGCTACCGGACTCTGGATGCGACAACCGATTCCTCAGCAGGATACTGAAAAACGTTGATGGACGTTACTATTCCGAGTCTTTCGTCTGTCATTCTGACGCCGAGACCTTCGGCTTCGCTCAGGTAAACTTCGCGAGGCGGAAGAATCTCCGTATTTCGCTGAGGATAAACTTTGAGCGGAATCTCGCTCTGCCAATAAGAGCTTGCGAGATTCTTTATTGCCCGTGTCTCCTGAAAATCACCCTCGCCGGAACGCCGCCATTGAAGATTCAAATCAAAGCTGTTGTTGAAATCGTTACTTAGGTAAATGTCTTAATCAGGTTCCAGTAACCATCGAGTACCCTAAAGTGGAAGAAATTTTCTCTCGGTTGACACGAATTCATCATAAGAGGTCCATCGTCTGGTAATAATGCTTTATCAAACAAGCCAAAAGTACAGCTTATCGTCAACAAGATACAAGGCATTACTGACACCAGGTTTGTGGAAGCCTAATTGCAAATATTGCCAATCGGTGGGTAACCCAAGGGCGGGGAAGGGGGGAAGGGCGCCTTTTTTGACAGGCGTCTGATGGCTCAACTTAAAGCCCTGCTGCGGGCGGAATATAGTCCCAGCGAAGTTAGGAACCAGGGGCTATACCAAACAACGCCAGACCCTGGTTTTCATAGGCCAGGGTGGTCAATCACAACCGAGGAGAAAGAGATGGCACGAATAACAAAGCTGGTTGTCACCGTGACAGCAGCCTGTCTGCTGGTTGTCTTAGGCTGCATGTCTGCTCAGGCCGATCAGTACACTCTTGGGGCAAGCAGCCAGGATGTGTCCTTTACCGGTCAGGGAAACGGTGTTGTCTCGGTCACATTTGGAGCTTGCAGCTTCAATAGCGGAACCAATCAGACCACGTGTACGCTTTCGGGATCTGCATTGACTCCAAACAATTCGGTAACCAACTACACTCTTGAAGAAATCTTTTCCGGCAACGGCCCAAGCCCTGTCACGGCTGGGCCTGGTAATGGAGGCGTTTTCGCCATCAACATGAATGGGGCAACGGCTCAGATCAGCTTTAATGGAGGGACGAGCTGGAACCCCATTGACTACGTGGCCTGGAACGATGGGTCCGCCAATCCTCATGCCAATGGCACCTGGGATGGCGGCCTTCCGTTCGATTATACACTTCACAATATCACGGGCTCGTGCACCGGGCTCAGCTCAGGCATGCCTTGCACTTTGGATAATGTCGCCATGACTCAGGGCGCTCAACTCAAACAGACGATATCTTCGGGTGAGTTCGTTAATACTCCTGAGCCGGCTTCGCTCAGCTTGCTTGGCATCGGTTTGCTTGGGCTTGCCTTCGCATTCCGTCGTCAATTGAAGGCTTCGGCCTAAAAGCTGCTTGCCCAACGAGCATCTTTCACTTTGATCATGCAGAATTAGGCGAATAGGGAGATTCATTCGCCTAATTCTGCATCTCTGTTTCACGAACTTCCGCTTCTCCGCTTACCCAGAGAGCTTCATTTTCACCCCTGGTTTACGTGGCTTAAGCCTTCGATCTGCTAAAGAACGCGCAGCCGCGCCTTCATGCCGCAAGATAACAGACGTTGTTCGGCAAAACCCAGGAGCTTGGGGCCGACGTGCGTGAGAAAGTAGGGCCTCCAGAGTTTGCCTCCGGGCGCTTGGGTGGAGACATCCCCTTGCATGACGCGTCGTTCGGGTTGTCGCCGCTCAAATCGCGGGTATGGAACGCGTCTGGGGATGAGATTCCTTGTGGCTGAAACGGCGCAGGGTTCCGAGGGGAACGTCTGCTGCGGATTGCTGCGCCACGAGTCGATGCCGGAATGAAAGTGGTAGACCTCCGTGAAGGCGCGCTGGAGAGAATATCGCTCGACCTTCTGCACTTTCTCAGAAAGTATCCTGGCCTCGAAAGGCTTCTCACGATCACCTGTTGCGGCCAACACCCGAGAGCCTGCGGTAATTTCCGCCTGAAGGAAGGATGGCTGGTTCAAAACATAATAGCTGTTGACGTTATACCCCGCCACTTCGATGGCCACAATATTGGGTCCTGCGGATAGGGCGGGCGTGATATCCCACTCGTCCACGCGGAAATAACCGTGCGGGCCGCGTGCCGGACCAAAGCCGCGAAAATCACCGTTTACGAAGAACCGGTATAGCGTGGACCCTGCCACTCGCAGCGTGACCGGCCCCTCGTTAGGCGACTCGAAGATGGCCCGAAAGCCAACGAACAGGTTCATTTCGGTTTCCCGGCCTTTCGGCCAGACAGGCTTTGCCTTGAGGAAGAAAGACTGAACTCCGGCCGTAAAACCTATCGATGGCTTGGTGGCACGAGGCTCAGCAACGAAAAGCTCATCTTGAGGGACTAGCAGCGAAGCGCTGCACAATGCCAGGAGTTGTCGGCGGTTCATGAATTTTCACCTTCAGAGAATTCGAAAGTCTGATGTCATGTTGCCCTTGGTGCAACGCGGCGCTGCGGGAGGTCGATGGCTCACAAGAGTTTCCCAACTCTACGGACATGCATTCATGGATTGGTTTCTTGCGGATGGCTGACCCCTTCCGATCCATTGACATTTTGAGCGCTGGAAAGTTTGTTGAATAATTCCAGTTCCCGCTGGCTGTCGGCAGGCTGACGCAATTTGCGATAAACCTGCGAAAGAAAGTAGTGGCTGCGCGGGTCAGCAGGATCTAAACGGGCGGCGAGCAGCAACTCAGTCTTGGCTTGCTGAAGTTCATTCAGCCCAATGTAGCAACGTCCGAGAAGGATGTGGGTTTGCGCGCTTTGAGGTTCGCCGGCTTCGGCTTGCTTCAAGTAGTCGCGGGCTTTGCTGAATTGCTGTTGGACCAGAGCAATATCGCCCAGATAGAAGTTGGCGCGAGGGTCGTTCGGCGATTCCTTGAGAGCCAGAAGGAACTCTTTCTCTGAAGGCCCGAACTGCCTCAGCATCCAATACGCAACCCCCAGGGGGTAATGAATGCCCGTGGCGTCCGGTTGCATCCGCAGCGCGGCCTGGTATTCCTCAATGGCTGCCTGGTAGTGTCCTTCGTCGGCATAAAGTTCGCCCATCAAGGCGTGAAGCTGGAAAGAATCCGGATCAAGCTTTCTGAGCCTCTTGATGGCCTGGAATGAAGCGTTCATGTGCAGTCGGGCCAGTTCGTAAAGCACGGTTGCCTTATTCGGATTCTGGGCAGCGACCTGATCGAGTTGGACGATGGCGTCTTCCGTGTGGCCCTCCGCCTCCAGAGCCAGAGCGAGATAGTATCGCGTGGCCGGGTGTGGGGCGGGCGTTTTCAACTCGTCTTGGAAGCTCGCAATTGCGTCGTTGAAATCATGCAAGCCGTAATAAGAAAGGCCCAGGAAGAAATTGACTTGCGGGTAGTTCGGATGCTCGCGCAAAATGCGTTTAAAAAGTTCAACGGAGTCGTTGAACCTGAGTTCGGTCTGTTCAACAATGCCCAGGCGCTTGAGGGCTTCGGGATTGTCAGGGTGGGAGGCGAGCACTTTTCGATAAACGCTTTCTGCCGCAGCGTAATTCTGTTCGCGCTCATAGACTCGGGCTTGCTGGAACAGATCGGTTGTCCCTTGCTGCGCCAATCCCGCCGAGATCATGCCGACAAACCATTCCAGCAACGCAATCGCCATGATCAGTGTGAAGCTGGACCACGCGACCCGACCCGATGCGAGTTTGTGAGCGTTTTCTTTTCCCATGGATGCGCTTCCTCATTATAGAGTCGATCCGAACTTTATATCAGATCGTGTTTTTCATAGGGTCAGGTATGGAGCGTCACTGAGGATTACAAACTACGGTGGCGGCATTTTCTGTAGCGCCGGTGTCCTCACCGGCGTTTTGAGCTACAGCCCTTGTCGTCACGGTAATTTGCGAGCCTCAGTGGGAGGCGCGCCGCGACAAGGTCCTGTGGTATAGTCTGAAAAAATGCAGGCCCTCAACCATGGCAACAAAAACCTTGATGAGCATTGAAGAGTACGATGCGCTGCCTGAAAAGGAAGGCGTGAAGTGCGAACTCAATGAAGGAAAACTGACTGTTGCGATTCCCTCACTCCGTCTTGTGCACAATCGTGTGCGTGATCGTTTGAGTCGGAGGCTCGCAACCTTCGTGGAAGAAAACGGATTGGGGGAAGTGACCTCAGAAACCGATTTCAATCTGTCGGAGGGCGTCGTCCGCATTCCGGATGTGGCTTTCATCCGGACGGATAGGGTGCGGGGAATCGATCCGAGAAAGCGGATCGAAGGCGCTCCTGATCTTGCCGTGGAAGTGGTCTCGCCCAATGACGATCCGGACGATCTGGTGGTGAAGGCCCGGCAATATCTTCGCTCGGGCGCGCAAGCCGTGTGGGTGCTATACCCCGAAGCTCGCATGGCCTACATTTACAGACCTGGAGAGCGACCTGAAATTCGGGAGGCCGGTCAGAATCTGGACGCGCCTGAGATTCTTCCCGGTTTTTCAACGCCTCTCACCGAAATCTTTGCTTCTAAATTCTGAAGCCACCGCGCGAGATGTTTCCATCCCCCTTGATGCGCACATCAAGAGAATGACAGACTGCGAGACTTTTCAGCGCCTGTTACGCTCCGGCCGCTTTGGGGAAGCTGGCGATAGCTTCAGCTTCATCCTCGTGAGCATCGAAGACCGTCAAAAGCTTGGTGATCTGCAACAGATCTCTGACTCTCTTGGTGAGATGCAGTAGCTTTAACTGGCCGCCTCGATTGGCGGCTGCAACGTTGGCGCTGACCAGTTCGCCGAGCCCTGCGCTATCGATGTAGGAAACCTCCGCCAGATTCAGCAGAATGTTTTTGTGGCCTTGAGCCAATAGATCGCGGATCAACTGGCGCAACTGCGGCAAGTCTTCGCCCAGGGTGATTCTCCCGTTCAGATCAATGATAGTGACTGAGCCTGTTTGGCGTGTATTTGCTTTCACGTTCTTATTCTCCTTTTCTCAAATTGAGCGCTGCCTGTCTCACAATATCGCAAAATCCTGGCATCCGGAAATCTTTCTATGACGAGCCTGTCATGCTGAGCGAGGCGAAGACTCCTGACCACGGTGATGAGTGAAAATGACAAGAGACAAGAAAAGCAATCGAAGCGTCGCAAGCAATATTTGCTCATCACTCATCACTGTTTTTGCGCTCCTCGAAAGACAGACTATTGAGGATTACAAATTATAGTGACGACTTCTTCTGTAGCGCCGGTGTCCCCACCGGCGTCTTTCGGCGCTGAGAGCCTGCCCTGAACGAAGTGAAGGGACAGCGCCGCTAAAGCAAATAGTGTCACTATAATTTATAATCCCCTGTAGATGATTTTTTAGCGAATCTGTTTTGGCAGCCTCCTTCTATCCCTAAATTAACACTACCGGCTGTAACAAAAAATTAGAAACTTGGATCATTGTACGTCGTTTTTATCTAAGTATTCCAAAAGCCACAAAATAACTCTACATCTCCAGCTTGAATCGGGTTTCAGAGAGCCGATAAAGAGGTTTCCAGACAAGCCGGTTGATGATCACCACGATAGCGGCCATCGTGAATGTCGCCGCCAGGAGCAGATCAAACCTCCCGGCGTCCGTCGCCTGGCTGATGATCGCTCCAAGTCCGAGGGTTGAAAGCGTTTGTCCCCCGAAGCGGAAATATTCGGCGATAATGCTGGCATTCCAGGCGCCGCCGGCCGCCGTCACGAGGCCAGTGATCAAATAAGGAAAGATGCACGGCAGGATCAGTCGTCGCCAGCGATCAAACCGGCCAAAGCGGAAAGCGGCGGCAACCTGCTTCAAATCGCTCGGAATCGCCATAGCCCCGGCGATGACGTTAAATAGCAGATACCATTGCGTGCCGAGAATCATGAGCAAAATAGATGCAGCGTTCATGCCGCCGCCAGCGCGAATGAGAAGCAGCAGAATGACGGGGAAGAGGGCGGTGGCGGGCACGGAGGCGGCGATCTGTGCCAGAGGTTGAGCAAATTGGGCCAGCCGCTGGCTCGATCCGATGGCGACGCCCGCCGGGACGGTCCAGAGAGTCCCAAAGAGCAAGGCGGCAGCGACGCGCAGGAAGGTGGCGCCCGAGCCTGAAAGCAGATTTTTAAGATCTGATCCGGAGAGGCCGGCCATGAGCGCCCCAGCCCTGATCACACCGTAGACCACCACGACCAGCGCTGCCGCGGCCAGCGCCCGTCCGCACCAGGTTTTCCATCTTTGGGGTGGGTGGAGGGCATTTGCGCCGGTTCGGCGAGCGAAGTGCAACGTGAGGCGCTCTGTGATGGGCGCAAACGTCCTGGAGCGAATCTGAGCCAGAAGAGCTGAGCGGCGCAGCGCGTTGAGAACGGAGGAGCGCGGGGCGCTTCCGCTACCCACCTGCTCGAACTTGAATTTGTCGGCCCAGGCGATCAGGGGATTCCATATCAACTGATCGAGCACAACAATGACTCCGATCATGGCGGCGAGTCCCCAGAGGATCGAGGGCGTGTCTCCGGCGGAAGCGGCGGTCTGCAAATAGGACCCCAAACCCGGAAGACGGAAGTCCCGCTGACCGAGCACAAACATCTCGCACGCCATCAGGAAGAACCATCCACCGGCCACCGACATCATGGAATTCCACACCAGACCCTGGGCGGCATAAGGCAGCTCGATCTGGGTCAGCCGCTGCCAGCGGCCGAATCGATAGACGCGCGCCACGTCCATCAGTTCTCGCGGAATGGCCTTCAATGAAGAGTAGAAGCTAAAGGCCAGATTCCAGACCTGGCCGGTAAAAATGAGCGTGATGGCGCCCAACTCGAGGCCAATCTGGCTGCGGGGGAAGAGGGCAACCATCGCCAGCATGACCCCGGGAAGAAAGCTGAGCACCGGAATGGATTGGAGAATATCGAGCAGCGGAATCAGAAGGCGCTCCGCCCGCATGGAGCGCGACGCCGCATACCCAAAACAGACAGCGAAGGCGAGGCTCAGGACGTATGCAATGGCAATGCGCAGCAGAGAGTAGGCGGTGTAACCCGGCAGTGCCAAGGGGCTGCGGGAGATGTGAACCACCGGCGTGTAGGGTCCCAACCAGGTGCGGGCAATCTGGAGGATGCCGTAAAAGACCGCCAGGCCGACGGCGAAGATCGCAACGTCGGTGAGCCGCGACCATGTTCGTCCGCGCAACAGTCTGGGTAGAGGAGGGATGTTCATCGCCTGAATACGGGTCCATACAGTCGTTATGTTCGCAAGCCATCAGCTTTGGGTTTCGGGCAGGAAAAGACGCCCGGTATCCGCGTCGTAATCAAAGATTTCCGCAAAACGGCCCCAATTGATTGCGGTTTCAAGCTGGCGCTGGGCTTCCTCGCTGGTGAAATGGTCGTCCAGGACGCTGAGGAAGAACGCGTCCGGCATGGCATGGTCTGACTTTGCGCGCAGGGCCTGATCCATCTGCTTCAGCAACGTGACGTTCTCAAGGGTCGCCGCGCGGAAAAGTTCCTTTTGAGCCAGAATATCCGCCATGGCAAAGTTCCGGCCCTGCGGCGTCAGCTCCACGTCGCCTTCCTGGATGCGCACAAAATGGAGCAGGGAGGCGGCCTCAACCAGAGGAAGCAGATCGTCCACTTCCATCCCGAATTCGTCGGCCAGGCGATAGAGATCGTCGCGCCCTCCCCGATCGTGAAGCATTTCGAGCAGGCCCGCGATAGCCCCCGGTAAGGCGCGAGGCAGCATCGGATATTTGCTCCGAACGCGCTCTGGCGTTGCGGGCGCTGCGGGCGGCAGCACTTCCGTTTCCGGCTGGGTCAGAATCTTATAGGTGTAGTCCACCAGACTGATAAACTGAGGGGACTGGTGGTCGCGCGGGTGGGCCAGGGCGACTTCAAAATCCGCGCGGATGCGCGCCGGGTTGCGGCCAATCACCACCACGCGGTCGGCAAGAAAAATGGCTTCTTCAATGTTGTGTGTCACCAGAAAGACAGCGCGGGTGGGAATCTGCTTTCTGAGCCATAGTTCGAGCAACTGGCTGCGCAGGTTCTCGGCGGTAAGCACGTCCAGCGCGGAGAACGGCTCGTCCATGAACAGCACTTCCGGCTCCACCACCAGGGCGCGGGCAAATCCGACCCGTTGCTTCATACCGCCGGAAAGTTCCTTTGGGTAGGCGGTTTCAAAGCCGTCAAGCCCCACGGTGTCAAGGATTTTAAGCGCGCGCTTTCGCCGCTGAATCGCCCCAATGCCAAGCGCCTGTAAGGGCGCCTCAACGTTTTCAAGCACCGTCAGCCAGGGAAACAGGGCAAAGCTCTGGAAAACAATGGCCACATTGGGCCTTTGCCTGGCAAGGGGTTGTCCGTGCCAGAGGACCTCTCCGGAGGAGGGTTTCGCCAGTCCTGCCAGGATTCGCAGCAAGGTGGACTTTCCCGAGCCGGACGGCCCAAGCAACGCCACGATCTGCTCCGGGTGGATTGCCAGGTCCGTGGCTCCGATGACTTCGATCGCCGCCCCGTCGCGCTGCGTGAAGAATTTGGCCACATTGCGGGCCTCGATAATGGGTTCGTTCGCTGTCTGGCGCATCGGGCCAATCGTACCTTAAATCTCTCAGTTCGACCATACAGCCTTCTCGAATGATATCCGCCACCGGAATTTCCCGATTGCAATGGGCCGTTCCACGCTGTATTCTCGGTGGAGATTTAAGCCCGCTTTTAGTTTGATAACAGCGTTCCTGCCTGCATGCTGCGCAGAAGTGCAGGGAAAGGGAGGCGATGGCGATGAGCAAAAGTGGACAGCATCCCAGACCGCCTGTGCCATACTCGGGTGCGGGGAAAGGGAGACGATGGCGATGAGCAGAAGATCGCAAAAGATTCTTTCGGTTACTCTCGCAGTTGCGGTTCTATTTCAGACCACGATCATGCTATGCGGAAGCCCCCCGTTTCCGGCGCCTCAGGTCCAGACGGAAGCCGCTGTGGTGGAGGCGGAACAAAAGACGGCAGCCGACTTCACGTCGTCCCCGCCGCTCGATGAGGTTGAGGAGATGCCTTCCATCGAAGTGGCAGCGCTGGCCGAGAAGTTCGATTACGCGCCGAAGGACGTTCAGGCGCGGATCAAAGCCTTGAAGAATGAGAGCGAAGCCCGCGAGAAAGCTTACAGCAACCAGGCCAAGGCGGCTGACAAGCAGGTGGAGGCCCTGGAAAAGCAGCTTTCCAAACTGCCGACGACGAAGAGCGATCCCAAAGTGGTTGCGGAGCGCCAGAAAATCCAGTGCGAGATTCTGAAGATCAAGCAGAAAATGACGGATGACGCATATAGCTTCCTTCAGGAGCAGATCGCGCGCGACGTGAAGATTTCCCGGCTCAACCTTCTTGCGGAATGGAAAACGGCAGACCAGCAGATCAAACAGCAGATTGCGGATGGGACCGCGAGCAAGCGCGAGTTTGGCAACGTCCTGGATATTGGCCATCGGGGGTCCTCGAAGCCATTTGACGGTCAGCAGAAGGATGTGGCCATCGGGCAGAGAGAAGTTGAAAACGCGCGGCAGCGGGGGCAACTCCCCAAGGCGGTTCAGGACCCGGTGGTGACGGCTTACATTCAGAAAATCGGACAGAACCTGGCGCGCAACAGCGACCTGCAAGTGCCGCTCCACGTCTTTGTCGTGCAGCAGGAAATCCGCAAGGATGGCCGGCCCGTGATCGGGAAAGATGGTCAGCCCGAGCAGGTGGCCAACGCCATGGCCCTGCCGGGCGGCTTCACCTTTGTGTACGCCGGACTCATTCTGATGGCGCAGAATGAATCGGAGCTTGCCGGGGTGATGGCCCACGAAATCGCTCATGTGACGGCGCGCCATAGCGCCCGCATGTCGAGCCGAGCTCAGAAGTTCGGGATTCTCCAGATGGCCGCGATTATCGGTCTGTCGCTTTTCGCTCCCGGTCTTTTCCAGGCCGGGAGTTACCTCGCCTATCAACTCAAGGGCCTTCTGCTGCAATCCATCATGAACGGCCTGGGACTGGTTTTTACCATCAATATCCTGGGGGTGAGCCGTGATTCTGAGTTGGAGGCTGACACGCTCGGAATGCAATATGCGTGGAAAACCGGCTACGACCCGCGAGGCATCCTCACGCTCTTCGATCAAATGGCGACAAAAGGCGGTTACGCCAGCCGAACCTCATTCTTCGCCACGCATCCGGCTTTCGGCGACCGGATTATGGGCGCCATGAAGGAATATCGGGTGCTCACGTCCATCGAGCCCAACAAGCAATATCTGGCCGATACCCAGCAGTTCAAGGAAATCCAGGAGCGACTGAAGAAGGAACTGCACAAGACCAAAGCGCAAATCCAGGAGGAGGAAGCCAGCCGGCCCTCTTTGAAGCAGGGTGAAGTTACGCTGGAAGGATGCGCCTCAATCCTTTCTTCGGGGTCTTCCTCTTCCGCCCCACAGCAGTGAACGATGGGGGCGCTGGCGCGGTTTATTGGAAAGGCGGGTATAAGCCGGGTTGCTGACCGCTCCTGCGGTGCGCCATTCCGGGGAACCGAAAAAAGTGATCACTGACGAGTGATGAGTGACGAGCAAAAAATCAATTCGAGGTTCTGATTGTTTTTGCTAGCCGCTTGTCACTTTGCACTCATCACGGCCATCGGGATGGCAAGCGAAGGGCTTGGACGGGACTTTGAGAAAAGGAGGCAATTCAAATGAGAAGGCTGCTGATAATCTTTATTTTATTAACCTCGTGCGGGGCGGCGCTGGCGAAGGAAAGTGATCAGGCCAAACAACTGGCAAAAGCTAATGCAGTCCTTACGGAAATCATGCAAACGCCGGACAAAAGCATTCCCAAAGACTTGCTGGATAAAGCGGTATGTGTGGGAATTGTTCCCGCTCAGATCAAATTCGCTTTTGGCATTGGCGGGAGCTACGGGCGTGGAGTTCTGGTTTGCCGCCGGCATGGAAATGGTCCCTGGGGCGCGCCTTCTTTGTTCACTATGGGGGGCGGAAGCTTTGGGTTCCAGATTGGCGGGAAAGCGACCGATATCGTGTTCATCGTAATGAATCCCGGAGGCGCCAAGAAGCTGCTCCAGAGCAAGGTCACGCTGGGCGCCGATGCATCGGTGGCCGGCGGCCCGGTGGGGCGCTCCGCATCCGCCGAAACCGATGCGCAGTTGCACGCCCAGATTCTCAGCTATTCACGCTCTCGCGGCCTTTTTGGTGGCGTGGCTCTGAACGGAGCCGTGCTGAAACAGGATTCCGACGATAATGAGAAACTCTATGGCCGCAAGATCAGTCCTGGCGACATTCTGATTAACGGCAAGGTCTCTGTCCCGGCTGCAGGCCGGGCGCTGGATCGAACTTTAACGAAATATTCGCCCCGCGGCGGGGCCGCCTTCGCGGCCTGAGGACTTGGGGGCGTTTATGCTCACTCTTCGCAAGACACGAAAACCAAGGCGGAAGCTGAAGATCGCGCTTATCGTAAGTCTGACCGTCGCGGCGGGCGGCCTGTCAGCGACGCCGGGCCACGCCCAGCACTCGGAACCCGTTTCCCTCTATGTCACCGTCGAACAGGGAGACAAGCTGATCCGCGGGCTTCAGCATCAGAATTTCCGACTGCTTGAAAACGGCGAGCCCAGAGAATTCCGACTCGAACAGCCGGAAAAGCCCGTTTCTATTGCGCTGCTGGTTGAGTACAGCCGAAACTCTGACCTGTATTTCAATGACATTCGGGCGGCGCTTCAGGGCTTTATGAAAGCCGCTCCTCAGGATGACTGGCTGGCGGCGGCAACGTTCTCGAACAGTATGGATGTTCGGGTCGATTTCACCAAGGATCGAGGAGATGTGGAAGATGCGTTCGCTGGCCTGGGCCCGCCCATGTCAAGCGAGATCAATACCTATGACGCTGTCTACGAGATGCTGGAGAGGATGGGTAAGCTGAAGGGTCGGCGGGTGTTGATCTTAATCGGCTCCGGCCTGGACACATTCAGCAAGCACACGCTCGATGACGTGGTGCGGAAAACACTCCAATCCAGCAACGTGACAGTTTATGGAGTTGGGGCAGGTTCTTTATTGCGCGGCAGGTATGCGCATGGCCTCAGCACCGCTCAGCGGATGCATCTCACCCAGGCCGAGTCGTTCATGCGAATGCTGGCCGACGAGAGCGGCGGCGAAGCCTGGTTCCCGAAATTTGAAAGCGCCTTCACCGGAGTGATGCAAGGCGTCATTCAGAGTCTTGATTCCCAGTATCGGTTAGTCTATACGCCGCAGGTTCCCGCCAATCAGAAGTTCTACAAGATTAAGGTGGAGGCATTTCACGTTGTCAACGGTAAGCGCCAGGACTTCAAGGTTCGCGCTCGAGCGGGATGGCGGCTCTGAGAGGTTATCGAAAAACTCCGCACGATCCGCCAGATCGCGTTTCCGGCTCTTCGCACTACGCCTTACGCCGTGATGCTAAAGACAGCGAAACGTTCCCGATGGATCAAATTTTCGAGAATAGCATCGTTAGATTAAAAGATAATATTGTAAATGAATTTTCTAATTTTCTAACTATCGTTACTGATGATATTCATTGAATTGCGCGGCGCCACAGCGTGAAAAACCGGATATCCATGCAGATTCTTTAGTCGCCAATCTTGAAAGGCCAAGGGGTTCGCTTTGCAAAAGACCCCAACTGGCAGCAGTAAAACGGGTGTTGGGGCTTACTTTGACGTAAGCGATAAGGCAGCCAGTACATGGTTGATACCTTAACCGATAAGCGACTTGACGATCAAAGTGGCGGACGGTATGGAGAATCCACGGAGAGTTGTTATCTCGTTTTACAGTCCCCAAAACCCTGAAAATTGATGCACGAGCAAATCCAAGTCGGAAAGGGAGGAAAGCCAAAATGGCTAATGTACTCAGAAAGTCAGGTTATCTCTCAATAGCAGCACTGGTGTTCGGAATGGTTCTTTTTGTTTCCGCGTGGGCGCCGGCCTTCGGTGACTCCGCCGAAGCCTCAAGGCTTCTCCAGGAGGCCCGCATGTCAGCCGCTCAACTAAGACGGGATGCAGTCCAAATGGAAAGTTATTCGAAATCCCGGCTCAGTTGGCAGAGTCATGCTCACCAGATCGATTTGATCAAGGAGCACATCAATCGAACAGGAAAGATCGTCTCAGACCTGCACAACGCGCGGGACGGCGCTGAGGCATGGCAGCAGGATGCCATTGACCGTATCACGCCTCTGCTGCAGGAAATGGCTTCCAACACGGAGTCGATTATCAACCACCTGAACGACAGGAAACAAACATGGCACCCGGAATACGAAGGTTATCTAAAATCCAACGCTGAACTTGCGGGGCAATTGTCGAAATTGATCGGCGATTATGTGGATTACGACAACGCCAAATCCCGGACCCAGGAGTTGGGGAAAAAGCTGGGATTTTAAATTGGTCGCACAAAATCTCGCGCTTCCTGAGGTTTGCAAATTAACGTAACCGCGCAGGCTGTAACGGCGCTGTTCTCAACCATCCTTTGGCCCCTTCCTTCGCAGAGAGGGGGCCGAAGGGTTGTCCACCGGCGGCGACATCAGCGCTACAGAACAAGGCGCTGGGTAGTGTCCTGAATCCGGTTTGCATCACGTGGCACGGCCATCCTGGCCGTGGCGGTTCAATGCTTCACGGGCGAGGCGCCCGTGTCACACGGCAAACTGGAACACTACCAAGCGCTGTGCGTCCATTACGTATTTTTTGTATATTTTGTATCATACGTACAATACAATTTATACGCCCACGGCGTCTTTGAACTGTTCTACACTCTTCTTGTCTGTCGATGATTGCGCGCGCAGGAGGCAGGCATTCACTAAAAACGCCATGGCGTTTTCTCAACAAACGGTTGGATATCCCGAAGAGCGATACGGCCTTCGGGGTCAATAACTTCTTTATTTCCTTCGCTTCAAAAACCGACGGGACTGAACTTCCCGTACTGATACCGCAGTGTATTCTTCCCACCCCACTCCAACAGGTTGCCGAAAAACGATTCTGAACACTGTCATTCCGAGCGAAGCGAGGAATCTCGCTCTGTAGAGAAAAAGAAAGGACTTGCGAGATTTCTCGTCGCCTGCGGCTCCTCGGAATGACAGGCTCCGGTGACGGCCCAATTCAGGGAAAGGGCCGTATACTCAAAAGTGGTCCTTACGATGGGCTGACCATGAGGGAGAAAGACAATGGCAACAGCGGTCATGGAAATGATCTTGATCCTGATTCTCATCCTTGCTAACGGGATCTTTGCGATGTCTGAGATTGCCGTGGTTGTGGCGAGAAAGGCCCGCCTGCAACGATGGGCAGAGAACGGAAACGCCCGGGCTCGCGCGGCCCTGGATCTGGCTAACAGCCCCGGCCAGTTCCTATCGACCATGCAGCTTGGAATCACCCTGATTGGCATTCTGGCGGGCGTTTTCAGCGGCGCGGCGGTTGCCGACCTGCTTGCGTCGCAGTTTCGGCGGATTCCCTCAATTGCGGCTTACAGTGAAACGCTGAGCCTTGCCTGCGTGGTCGGCGTCGTCACGTACCTGTCTATCATCATTGGGGAACTCGTCCCAAAACGGCTGGCTTTGCGAACGCCCGAACGCATCGCAGTGGCCGTCGCAAGAAGTTTAAAGTTGTTGTCGCGGATCGCTTCCCCGGCCGTTCATTTCATTCATAAGTCCACGGAGATCGTTCTGCGAGTTCTTGGGATTGGGCCTTCGCGCGAGCCTCCGGTCACGGAGGAGGAAGTACGGCTATTGCTCGATCAGGGGACCCGGGCCGGCATTTTCGAAAAGGCGGAGCGAGTCATGGTGGAAAGAGTCTTTCGCCTGGCGGATTACACCGTCCGTGAGATCATGACCCGAAGAGAGGAAATTGTCTGGCTGGACGCTCGTGAGACAACTGCGAGAATCCTCGAAAAAATTCAGCAGAGCGGACATTCGCGCTTTCCAGTTTGTCTGGGGGATCTTGATCACGTGCTCGGCGTGGTTTTAATCAAGGATCTGCTTGCCTGCAACCTGGCCGGTGGAAACGCCGATCTTCGGCCCCTGGCGCGTCAGCCGCTACAAGTCTCGGAACATTTGCCGGCGCTAAAGCTGCTTGAGGCGTTTCGGCGATCCAAAACCCAGATCGCGCTGGGACTCAATGAACAAGGCTCCGTTACGGGCCTCGTCACCGTCCACGACATCCTGGAGGCGCTGGTGGGTGAACTGCCCGGCGCGAATCTGACCTGAGCTGCGACGCGAACAGTTCACGCCATGCGGTCATACTTTGCATCCCGTATCGAGCGGGAAATTCCAGGGAAGACCCGCGCCTCGCTCGCGGCCGGCAGCTTCAGGCTGATACAGCACTTCTTCGATTCTTAACTTTCTTGTGCCGCCCGGCACTTTCCACTCAATCACATCTCCTGCGCTATATCCAAGAATCGCGGTTCCAATCGGAGCAAGAACTGAAATTCTGTTCCTTGAAATATCGGCTTCCTCTGGAAAAACCAGGGTATAAATGGCGATTTCTCCGGAAACCAGGTCCCGGATTCGCACCCGGGAACCTAGCGTGACCACATCCCGGGGCACTTCGGAAGCGCCCACCACTTCCGCGCGATCCAATTCCTTTTCCAGCGCTTCCAGGTTCCTCTGATCGGTCCTGAGAGACTCTCTTTCCGAGTTCACGATCCGGCCAAGTTTCTCTCTGTCGGCTTCGGTAATGAAAATAACGCGCTCCTCCAATATCGTCATGATTCCTGCCTCCGTTCCGTCGTTGCTCCTTTTTCTGATTTCCAGCGCAAGGCGCCTGCGGCTTACTGCTTGGAGGGGGGACGCAGGGCGCCCGCGCTGTCCTTACACTTCAATAAATAACATTTTCCGGATTGTGTTAAAAGTAGAAATGATAAATGTTATAGTTAGGATAAAGCGAACAACATGGTTTCGGAGGATGACCGTATTGCATACGGGTGATCTGGGGAATTATTGCGGCGCGCTGCCTGCGGGCGCTTATAATTAAGTCAGGCCCGGCGGAACCCCAATCCAGCCGATCGAGCAATCCCAGGGAGTTTTTGAACGGCAGCCGCCCCATGAGCAGTGTTATTTCGAGGTATTCGGAACAGGATGTGCTTTCGCCTCTTCGCGCGATTGCGGATCAGGCTTTCTCGCGCGCTGCCGGCGCGCCGCTCGTGCACGGAAACCGCTTGCGCATCCTCAAAGACGCCGGAGAGAACTATCCCGTATGGCTTGAGGCCATGCGCGCAGCCCGGAAGCGCATTTTTTTTGAAAGCTACATCATTCGTGATGATGAAGTGGGACGCCAATTCGCGGGGCTTCTCGCGGCCAAAGCGCGGGAAGGCGTTCATGTCCGGCTGATTTATGACTGGATGGGGTCTCGCCGCGGCGTGGGACGAAGCTTCTGGAGAAATCTGACGGAGTCTGGGGTGGAAGTGAGGTGTTTTAACCCTCCGCGGTTTGATAGCCCCCTCGGCTGGCTCAGCCGCGACCATCGCAAGATGATTTCGGTTGATGGTCGCGTAGGTTTTGTGAGCGGACTCTGCATTGACCGCCGCTGGGTGGGCCGTCCCAAGCGCGGGATAGGTCCGTGGCGGGATACCGGGGTTGAGATCGAGGGGCCAGCCGTCGCGGATATCGATCAGGCGTTTGCTGAAACGTGGGCGGCTTGCGGCGCGCCCATCGCTCCTGAAGAGCTTCAGCAAAATCGTGAATCCATAGCCGCGGCGGGTGAGGTGGCATTACGCGTGGTGGCGAGCTCGCCGAGCGTGGCAGGCGTTTACCGGCTTGACCAACTGGTGGCCGCCATCGCCCGGCGGTCCATCTGGCTGACCGATGCCTACTTTGTGGGGACCACGGCGTACGTGCAGGCTCTGCGGGCCGCAGCTTCGGACGGAGTGGATGTGCGGCTGCTCGTGCCGCGTTCGACGGATGTTCCCTTCATCGGCGCCCTGTCCCGCGCGGGCTTCAGGCCCTTGCTCGAAGCCGGCGTGCGGGTCTTTGAGTGGAATGGGCCGATGTTGCATGCCAAGACCGCCGTGGCTGATGGCCGGTGGGCGCGGGTGGGGTCCACCAATTTGAACCTGGCAAGCTGGATCGGGAACTGGGAACTCGACGTGGTGGTGGAGGACGAACCGTTCGCCCACGAGATGGAGCAGATGTATCTGGATGACCTTGCGCATTCCACCGAAATCATCCTCAGCGAACGGCGCCGGTTGCGCTTATCCGAGGAGCCGGAGAACCCATCGCATCGCGCCCGGCGCGCGCCCGGAAGCGCGGGTCGCGCCGCATCCAGCGTCCTCACTCTAGGCAGCACGGTGAGCGCCGCGATCACCCGCCGCCGCCTGCTGGGGCCCGCCGAATGGACGATCATGATTTACGCGGGCGCTGTTCTTCTGGGCCTCGCCGTCGTCGCAGTCCTCTGGCCGCCCGTGATTGCCATTCCGCTTGCGGTGATCTGCGTCTGGCTTGCCGTCTCGTTCGTAATCCAGGCCTATAAGCTGCGCTCCCAGCGGAAAAAGTAGCTTCCCTCACTAACCCTTGTGGTAGCTGCGATACCATTCCACAAAACGTTCGATGCCGATCTCGAGCGGAGTTTGCGGTCGAAAGCCGATGTCACGGGCAAGATCATCCATATCGGCGTAGGTTGTGAGCACGTCGCCTGGTTGGAGAGGCATGAGGTTGAGCTTCGCCTTCTTCCCCAGCTTGGATTCGAGAATCCGGATGAGCGAGAGGAGTTCGACCGGCTGATGATTTCCAAGATTGTAGAGTCGGAATGGCGCAGAGCTCGAGGCGGGGTCGGGATGATCGCCGTCCCACTTGGGATTCGGTTGCGGAATCCGGCCAATTGTTTGCACGATGCCTTCGATGATGTCGTCGATGTAAGTAAAGTCCCTCTGCATCCTGCCTTCATTGAAGACCTCGATAGGCTCGCCGTTCAGGATGGCCTTGGTAAAAAGGAATAATGCCATATCGGGCCGTCCCCAGGGACCATACACCGTAAAGAATCGAAGTCCGGTTGCAGGCAGTCGATAAAGGTGAGCGTACGCATGGGCCATAAGTTCGTTGGCCCGCTTGGTGGCTGCGTAAAGGCTGACGGGATGATCGGCGCTGTGGTGTTCAGAAAAAGGCATCTGAGTGTTGGCGCCGTAAACGGAACTTGACGAGGCGAAAACCAGGTGTCGCACTCCGCCATGGCGGCAACCCTCCAGCACATGGGCGAATCCGACCAGGTTTGAATCGACATAGGCATAAGGATCTTTGAGCGAATGCCGCACGCCAACCTGAGCGGCCATATGGGCGACGAGTTCAAACTGTTCGGTTGCGAAGAGTTCCGCCACCTTTTGCCGCTCCGCAAGGTCGATGCGAACGAATCGGAAGCGGGGGTGATCAGAGATTTGCGAAAGCCGGGCAGCCTTCAGCCTGGGGTCGTAATACTCGCTGAGATTATCCAGACCGCAAACGTCATATCCCAGCGCGAGCAGCCTGCGACAAAGATGAAATCCGATGAAGCCTGCGCAGCCGGTGACTAGAATTTTGGACATAAAATCGTTTTTCCCTGGGCAAGCCTGGGACTGAAATTGAATGATCGACGGATGGCTTAACAGTTTAGAAAGGACTTACCGGGGTGGAACGAAAGATTACTGGCCTTCGTCATCGACGCTGATCCTGAGACCGCGCAGGAATTCGGCATCCTCAGTGGTGAGCTGAAACTCGTGGGATTCTTTCCGCCGGCTGGCGCTGCTTCGAGTTCTACGGGGTGTTGAAGCTTCCGCTTTCCCGTTCTTGTTGAAGCCGATGGTGACTTCCAGCACCAGAAAGAGATCGTAGCCTGCCGCCCTGATGCGCCCCATCACATCCGCAATCTGGTCAGATTCAGACAGGGACTCATTAATAGCGTTTCCCAATTCCTTGATCAGCCGTTTGAATTTATCGTCGAGTTCCAAAGAGCCTCCAAGTTTGGATTCTATGATTCCGTTCAAAAGGCTGTCAAGGTAAAAGGTGTCAGGGGGTGTTTCAGTGGTTGTTGCGGTGAGTGACTGGAAGCGGCATAGGTCCATGGACCTTCTGCCCTGAAAATGCCCCGTAATGCTGGCATCCCTTCGCTGCGCTCAGGGCAGGCTTTGTCCAAAGCCAGCGAGGCGCTGGCGCGGCATTTTCCCCGGCATTGACGATCGCAGTTCAATTTCTTACGATGGCAGGAGGGTGAGATGTCAAGGTTACGACAGCAGTACGCAACGATTGCGTGTCAAGGACTCAGCGGGCAAACGGCCAGAAGGTGAAGCGTTGAGCAAGTTGGCTTATCGACTGGGCCGGGCAAAGCGGCAGGCTCACCGCATCTTTGAATTTGTGCTGGGACTCTGCTTTTTGGGTCTGGCCGGAATTGGCACGGAGGCCTCAATGATCGAGTGGCGGCGCTACTTGAGCCATCCTGCGGCCGGCCTCTTCTGGTTTTATGCCTGCGCCGCGTTGACATTGATCCTGATCTTTTTCTCTTTGTATTCTTTCCTGAAGGCGCGCAGCATCCGCTAAGCAGCGCCGAATTCCTTGCCAGACAGGACGTGGGCAGGGAATATGAGCGTGCTTTTCAGCCCGCGAGTCGATCCCATGGGAAAGCTCTTCTACACCGAACGTGATCTGGACTCGTGGGATTGGGAACGCGATCTCGGTTTTCCCGGCCAATATCCTTACACGCGCGGCATTTATCCCACGCTTTATCGCAGTCGATTGTGGACCATGCGCCAGTATGCAGGCTTCGGCACGGCGGTGGACTCCAATCGGCGCTATCGCTATCTGCTTCAACAGGGCACCACGGGTCTTTCCGTCGCGTTCGATCTGCCCACCCAGATTGGCCTCGATTCCGACCATCCGCTTGCCCGGGGCGAGGTGGGCCGTGTGGGCGTGGCCGTCGATTCGCTGGAAGACATGGAAACGCTCTTTGCGGATATTCCGCTCGATCGCGTTTCCACTTCCATGACCATCAATGCCACGGCTCCGATTCTGCTGGCCCTCTATTTTGCGGTGGCGGAAAAGCAGGGAGTCAGCCTCAAGCGAGTTTCAGGAACCGTGCAGAACGACATTCTGAAGGAATATATTGCCCGCGGAACTTATATCTATCCCGTGCGCCCTGCGCTGCGCCTGGTGACGGATATTTTTGCGTTTTGCCGCGACCACGCCCCCGAATGGAACACGATTTCGATCAGCGGCTATCACATCCGCGAGGCTGGAGCCACCGCCGTCGAAGAGGTGGCTTTCACCCTGGCGAACGCGATTGGATATCTCCAGGCTGCCGTTGAGCGCGGGCTGAGGGTGGATGACATTGCGCCTCGGATTTCCTTTTTTCTGAACGCGCATAACCGCCTGCTCGAAGAAGTTGCAAAGTTCCGAGCTGCGCGCCGTCTCTGGGCTCGCATCGCGCGGGAGAAGTTCCAGGCGCAGGATCCGCGCTCCTGGATGTTTCGCTTTCACACGCAGACGGCGGGCAGCGCGTTGACCGCGCAACAGCCCGACGTCAACATTGTGCGCGTTGCGCTTCAGGCGTTGGCGGCGGCGCTGGGCGGGACGCAATCGCTCCACACGAATGCCCGCGACGAGGCGCTGGCCCTCCCCACCGAAGAATCGGCGCTTCTCGCCCTGAGAACGCAGCAGATCATCGCCTATGAAAGCGGCGTCGCCAACACCGTCGATCCTCTCGGCGGGTCTTATTACATCGAAAAACTCACCAACCAGATTGAAACGGAAGCGCAAACTCTACTTCAAAGGATCGAAGCCATGGGCGGTGTGTTGAGAGCGATTGAGGATGGCTTCATCCAGCGCGAGATTCAGCAGTCCGCCTATGAATATCAGAAGAAAATTGAATCCGGGGAACAGGTCGTGGTGGGGGTGAACCGATATGTTTCAGAGGCAGCGCCTTCGCCGCCAATTCTTCGCATCGATCCTGAAATCGAGCGAGAGCAAGTCGACCGGCTGCGCAGACTGCGCGCAAAGCGCGATGCGCCTCGCGTGACTGCCTGCCTGAAGGAAGTTGAGTCGGCCGCCCGCGAGAATCAGAATGTGATGCCGGCGATTCTGCGGGCAGTGAAGGCTTACGCCACGGTTGGCGAAATCTCCGATGCCCTGCGCCGCGTCTTCGGCGAGTATCAGCAATCCGCAATGAGTTAGCCCGCCTTAACCTTTCCTCTGTCATTTTGACTGCTTAGAGTATAATCTCTCTGCGCATCGAGCCTTTTGAGGCGCATCGTTAAGCTCAGCAAGGTCTTGTAATCGTCACACCCGATCGTTTTTGACAGCTTGTAAGAGAATTCGGAAAAAGGGAGGCGCAAAGCGGTCCCGCGCCTCCATCGTGGCCCTGCCGGGTTCGCGAGGAAGGAGTCTGATGAAGCAACCAGCAAATGCTCTGTGGAGTTGCCTGTTCATTCTCTCTGCGATGATCGCGGGTATTGTTCCTGCCGGAGCGCACGATGCCCGGTTTTACAAGGTCAGGTTGCCGGCGTCCTCCGCGCCTCAGGAGAACCTGGGTCCGCCGCCAGGAATCAGCGGCCAGGGGAACTTAAGGTTCCGCGTGTTGTTCACCTCCGCGCATCTACCGGAAGCGGCGCAGCAGGTTCTGGTGAAAGCCCACGGCGGATTTGCGGTTGACCGCCGTCCGGGAAAGGGGGAGACCTACTTTGCTCTTCCCGGCGCAGGGATTCTTCAAATCAGCCCGGATTTCCAGAGAATCAGGCTCCTGCCGACTGCGCCGGAGATGAAGAACGTCAACCTGCACGGCACAACGATCTGGTACGACAAGAATGGCAGGCCGTTCCTGGTGTTCCCTTCAAACGATGCCGGGAAGGTTTTCACCACCACGCTCGATGGCAAACTGGTGGACACGCTGAACGCTCCCACCGATGACGATGTCTTTGAATATCCCGAAATCCACGACTATTTCCTGGGAGGCGGCAATTTTGCCCCGACCGGGGTCGCCTACCTCGATGGCCTCTATTACATCACCACGGGTTATTCCAATCTCGATTACGTGCTGACCGCGCGAATCATTCAGACCAATCCTTTCAGCGCCATGTGGAACGATCTGGCGTTTGGCGGCAAAGGCGATGGTCCCACGCAGTTCCGGACGGCGCACGGCATCACCTTGGTTCCCGGCACGAAGCAATTCGATATTTCCGACCGCCCGCATTCCGAGATCAAGAGATTCACGCGCTACGGTCATTACCTCGGGACATTGAAAATGCCTTCCGGTTCCTTGCCCTGCGACATCGATTACCTGGGACATTATGCGGTGGTGGCGGCGCTGGATGGTCCCGACCCAAGCCGCGGCGCGCCGATCTACATTCTGGAAGATGGCAAGCTGGTTTCCACAATTGACCCGAAAGACGATTTGGGCCTCAAGAACTTCAAGCACATTCATAACGCCGTGCTGCGCAGGGTGAACAATAAGCTTTACATTATCGTTCAGGCATGGAATCCCGGCGACTTCGCAATCCTGGAACAAGTAACGGATTGAGGTTGCGGCAGGATATCGCTGTAGGGGCGAACGGCGTCCGCCCCGTCACTGTAGGGGCGAACGGTGTTCGCCCCATGGTGAAAACGACCGCCTATCCCTCGGGCGAAAACTCGGGCGCGCGCCGCGCGCCCCTACGAAATGAAATACGATTCTCGAATACATCATCGCCGTTCAATCCGCCTGCACGGCTACGATTATTCGTTTCCCGGCGCATACTTTATAACCATTTGCGCGTTCAATAAGGAATTTCTATTTGGCCGGATTGTAGATGGGCAGATGCAATTGAACGATTGGGGACAGATTGTTCAGACAGAATGGTTTCGGTCAGGCCGAATTCGGGGGGAACTCAAACTGGACATGTTCATTGTCATGCCGAATCACGTGCACGGCATCGTGCAATTTGTAGGGGCGGGCGGCGCCCGTCCTGTCACCGTAGGGGCGAGCGGCGTTCGCCCCATAGTGAAAACGGTCGGCTATCCCCCGGGCGGAAACTTGGGCGCGCGCCGCGCGCCCCTACGCATGCGTCCGCGATCATTAGCCTCGTTTATCGCAGGTTTCAAATGCGTCGTTACCCGACGCATCAGAGAAATCTCCAATGCGCCGAGAGCAAGAGTTTGGCAACGGAACTATTACGAACACGTCATTCGCAACGAGGATGAATTGAACAAGATTCGGGATTACATTGCCACCAATCCGTTGCGCTGGATGTTGGATCGGGAAAACCCAGCGGCTGCAATACCTCTTGATGATGAATCACCGTGGTTGTAGGGGCGGACGGCGTCCGCCCCGTCGTCAGCGATGCGCAAATTACCGTAGGGGCGGACGGTGTTCGCCCCACGGTGAAAACGGCCGGCTCGGGCGGAAACCTGGGCGCGCGCCGCGCGCCCCTACTTACCTTACCGATTGCCAATGGCCAGTGGGTTGCTGCGCGGGGCGGGTTGTGGAACTGCTTCTCCGCGCCGCGTCAGATAATAGTAGATGGCGGGGGTCACGATCAGCGACAGGACCATGGCGATCAGAAGACCGCCAATGACGGCGATGGCCAGCGGCTGCAACATCTGCGAACCGGCGCCGATCGCGAGCGCGAGCGGCAGCATTCCAACCACAGCCGCCAGCGCGGTCATCAGGATAGGCCGCAATCGCCGTCTGCCCGCCTGAACGATGGCTTCCTTTGCTGAGAAACCTGCGCTGCGAAACTTCTGGTCGGCGTCGAGCAGCAGAATGCCGTTTTTGGCCACAATTCCAATCACCATGATCAGCCCCATAAATGAAGAAAGGTTGAATGTGACGCCGGTGATGAAGAGGGCGAAAAATACGCCTGATGTGGCCAGCACCGCGTTGATGAGGATGGCGATGGGGGCGGAAAAGCTTCTGAATTCAAAGAGCAGCACCAGAAAAACCAGGATCACGGCCAGCACCAGCACCAGCGTGAGATCGTGGAACGACTGCTTCTGGGTTTTGTAGAGTCCGCCGTATTCCACTCGAATCGACGATGGAAGATGGAGATTGCTCATCACCTGCTTCACCGCCGCGATGCCATGACCCAGGTCCAGCCCTTCCAGTCGCGCGGTCACTGCGACGTAGCGCTGCTGATTATCCTCCAGAATCTCGGTCTGCCCGGGAAGTTCCTCGATGGCAGCAAGCGAGCCCAGATTGGCGGTCTGCCCCGTGGGGCTGATCAGCATCGTGTTGGTCATTGCGTCGAGCGACGAACGGACGGATTCCGGAAAGCGAATGCGCAGGGTGTAGGGGCGGTCATTGACAACCACCGGCTGAGGGGCAGTCACGCCATCCAGCATGGCCTCGGCTTCATTCGCCACATCCTGAGGGGTAAAACCTGCGTGGGCGGCTTTGGCGACGTTCACCTGGAAGACCACGGCCGGGCCGCTGGTGGTGGAATCGATGCCGTTATCCACGTCCACCACCGGATGCTTCCCGCCAACCTGGATATTGCTGATCGCGTCGGCAACCCTGGGCGCCCAAGAGTCCAGAAGGTGTGCGTCACGAGAAAACAGCATGATCTTGATAGGTTGCGGAGCGCTGGTCAAGTCGCCGATCATATCCTGCAGTTTTTGCGTGAATTCAACGTCCACCGCCGGTTCCTGCTGAACCACCTTCGAGCGGATTTCGTTCATGATCGTCCAGATGTCGCGGTGACGATGGGTTTTGAGCTTGACGGAAATATCGCCAGTGTTGGCTTCGGTAACTGCCGCAAGGCCCAGTTGCAGTCCAGTGCGGCGCGACGTGCTGGCCACTTCAGGAACCGAATGAACAATTTGCAGGATGTGACTGATCATGCGATTGGTCTCAGCGAGAGAGCTGCCAGGCGGCGTCACGTAATCGAGAATGAAGCCGCCTTCATCCATTTC
>Ga0070737_10001744_pt1 | contig 29303 bp, 24 predicted proteins | sample Coa_R1_10_FD_66438 | JGI IMG/M metagenome (GOLD analysis project Ga0070737, IMG submission 66438) | Surface soil microbial communities from Centralia Pennsylvania, which are recovering from an underground coalmine fire - Coalmine... | ecosystem: Environmental > Terrestrial > Soil > Unclassified... | reverse complement strand
GGGCTCGTGTCGTTCTTCTCGATCGTCGTCACGACGCTGGCCGGGTTCGCGGCCGTCGACCCGGAGCTCGCCAAGCTGATGGCGACGTTCGGCGCCCCGCGACGCCGCCTGTTCTGGCTCGTCGAGCTCCCCTCGGCGCTCCCCGGCGTGTTCACCGGCGCCCGGATCGCGGTCATCTTTGCGGTGCTGGGGGCCGTGTTCGCCGAGCAGGCCGGCGCCGACTCCGGGCTCGGCTACGTGTTCCTGCAGTCGGTCGGCCAGCTCCTCACCGCGCGCGCGTTCGCGGTGGTCGCGATCCTGTCGGTGTTCGCGATCGTGCTGTTCCTCGCGATCGTCCTCGCCGAGCGGATCGCCCTACCCTGGTCACGGCAACCGATCGGAAGTGAGCTTCAGCACCGATGAGACGGACCCTGACCGTGGCCGCGTGTCTGCTCGCCGCGGCCCTGGCGCTCAGCGCCTGCGGCGAGATGAAGACGCGCATCAACCCCGTCGCCTCACGGGCGCAGTCGCTGACGCTCGCGCTCGACGAGCGCGCCGGCGCGGCACAGGCGGGGATCTTCGCCGCGCGCGCCGACGGGGCCCTCGCCCGCGCCGGAATCGATCTGCGCCTCATCAGCGCCACGAGCAGCGAGCAGGCGCTGAGCGACGCCGAGACCGGCCGCGCCGATGTCGCGGTCGCCTCCGAGCCCGAGCTCATGCTCGCCCGCAATCGGCGACAGAAGGTGACGGGCTTCGGCGCGATCACGCACGGGCCGCAGGCGACGATCGTCTCGATCAACCGGCGCAGGCACCGCGCGATCGACTCGGTGCGGGCGCTCCGCGGCGCGAGGCTCGGCGTCAGCGGCCTCGCCTCCGAGGCGACGCTGCTGGGCGTCATGCTGCGCCGCGCCGCCGTCCCGTCGAGCCGGGTTCGCCGCGTGAACGTGAGCTCGAACCCGGTGGCGGCGCTCCTCTCCGGGCGGGTCGACGCCTACTATGGCGAGGACGCCCCGACCGTCGCCGCCGCGCTCCGCGCCCGCCACAAGCGCGTCGAGGTGGTGCCCGCGGGGAGGCTCGGGCTGCCCCGCTACGACGGGCTCGTGCTCGCCACGCGCGTCTTCTACTACGCCCCGCACACGAACCTGCTGCGCCGCTTCGTGCAGGCGCTCGGACGCGGCTACGAGGCGGTGCGCCGCGACCCGGCGGCGGGGCTGAGCGCGCTGCGGGCCGCGCGTCCGGGGCTCGACCCGGCGGTGTCGCGCGCGGTGCTCACCGCGACGCTCCCGCAGATGTTCCCAGGGCCCGGCCGCCCCTGGGGCTGGCAGGACCCGGGCCAGTGGCGGGCGTTCGGCCGCTTCCTCACCGCCCAGCAGGTGATCAGCACGCCGAGCGCCTGGGCCGGCGCCGGGCCGAACGACCTGCTCGCCGGCCAGGGGCCGTGATGCTCATCGGCCGCGACGCCGCCGGCGAGGGCACCTGATGGTCCTGCGCCGTGACGCCGCCGGCGTGCTCGCGGTCGGGCAGCCGGCGCATGCCCGGCTGTGCGGGCAGTTCGCCCGCGCCTGGGGCAACGAGCGGTTCGGCGCGGTCGAGCCGCTCGAGGAGGTGGCGCTCGGCGCCGAGCAGCACGACCTCGCCTGGGGCGAATGGGATCTCACGCCGGCGCTCAACCCCGACACCGGCCTGCCGGTCTCGTTCCTCGAGCTCGATCCCGGCGTGGCCGCCGAGCTCTGGCGACACGGGCCGCCGCGGCTGATCGCGCAGAGCCGCTGGGCGGCGCTCCTGGCGACGATGCACGGCCGGCGGCTCTCCGAGCTGCGCGACGTCGATGAGCTGCCCGAGCCGGCGGCCACGTCGGTGCGCACGCTGCGGTCGGAGTCCCAGGCACGAGAGGCGGAGCTCTGCGTTTGGCTGGCGGCCGCTCCTGAGCTCATCGCGCGCAACAGCGACCTCGTCTGGGCGTGGGACGGGCTCTCGCTTGCGCTCCTGCTCGACTGGGCGCCGTACACGCTGCGATCGGTCCCGGCCGCGGGCGGCTCGCGCATCGACCTTGAGCTGCGGGCCGTCGCCGAGCGCGAGGGCGAGACGACGCTCTCGCTCTGGCCGTGGCCGTTCGCCGACCCGGCGGGCGTGCTCGTTCAGACCGAGGGCCGGCGGCTGACCGCCACGTACCAGACCGAGACCGACCTCCACGCGGCGCTCGGGCGGGCGCCCTGGGAAACCGTGCGCTTCCGGCTCGTGCCGTGCCGCCGAGCTACGAGATGAGCGCTGGGAGCGACCAGATCGGCAACACCAGCCCGTGGCCGCGCGCCGGGGCGGTGGGGTCGCGTCCGTTTTGCTGCCCACCAGCGACCTTTTCGTACGCGACACGTCAGGCGCCCGGTCGTCCGAAGGCGCCGCCTGGGCCACGTCAGGCGGCCATCCGTCCGGCCGCACCGCTGCCCGTCGAACGCAGGGCGTGCGCTCCGGCGAGGCCCGCCCATGGCGCGTAGGGCGCGAAGAACTCCTGCACCTGCGACTCGTCGGCGCGGCCCCAGGGGTGACCGTGGATGATCCTGCCGACGAGCTTGATGTACGCGAGGTCGCCGGCGGGCAGCTGGTCGAGGCGCTGCTGTCCGTGCAGGGCCAGGCACTGGACGGTCCAGGAGCCGATGCCGGGGATCGCCCGCAGCCGTCGCCACCCGGCCTCGTGCGGCTCACCGTGCAGGTCGACGCGCCCGCGCGCCACCTCACGCGCCGCGCGCACGAGCGCGAGCGCGCGCCCCTCGGAGAGGTCGAGCGACGCGAGGAGCGCCGGCGCCTGGGCTGCGAGCCTCGCCGCCGTCGGGGAGTCGGCCAGCCCCGACTCCGCGCAGCGCCGTCCCAGGCGGGCGATGAGCCGGCGTTGGATCGCCGCCGCGCGCTCGTACTCGATGAGCTGCTCGCACACCGCCCAGGCGAGCGCCTCGAACGGCTCAGGGCGCCCGCTGACCCGCAACCCGGGGGTGCGGCGGACCGAGGCGCCGATCAGCGGGTCGTCGCGGAAGCGCTCGTAGAACGCGGCGAGGTCCTGGTCGATGCCGGTCGCCAGGCGCATCCGCTCGATCCCCCACGCGGCGAGCTCGCGGTCGGCGGCGCGGGCGCCGAACAGCACCCGGTCTGAGCCGAGCTGCGCGATCCGCACCCACACGGGCGCCGCGCCCCGATGCAGCAGGCGGTGCACGACGCCGCCGCGCACGCGCTGCAGGCCGTCCATGCCGTTCGCACGGCCGAGCCGGAACGGCCAGCGCGGGCGGACCTCGACGCGCACCTCGACGGCGTAGGCGCCGGTCGCTGTCGGCGCGAGCCGGGGCCTCACTCGGCCCGGAGCATGTGGATGTCGATCAGGAAGCTGCGCGTGCCGACGATCGGCAGCGCCTCAGCGCGGCGGCGGACGACGGCGCGGGAGACGCGACGGCCAGCGACCCCGCGGACGATCGCGAGTGTCGCGGCACCCGCGACGAAGCCCGTGGCCGCAGCGGCGGCCGCCTGGACGACGGCCGGGCTGGCGACGGGCGCGAGCGCGGCGCCGAGCGAGGGGACGACGCTGCGCTCGGGCTCGCCGGAGCGGTCCGGCTCGTCGAACACGGGCTCGCCGTCGACGGCCTCCTCCAGGACGTCGTCGGCGACGACCGCCTGCACGGCGGGCGTCTCGTCGAGCTGACCGGGGTTGGGATGTGGACTCACGACTGCAATGGTGACAGCGCCGGCGGTCGGCTGGCGCAGCTCCGGAGTGGCCGCCGCCGCAAAGGCCGCACGATGCGATCCTCGCAAGGCTCTACAGTGCCCGTGTGCCCACGACGACCGACGTCTTCGCCAAGGTCCACGAGGACGAGCGCCGGGAGCTGCTCGACGCCGCCCGCCAGGCGAACATCTTCCCGTACTTCCACGTGCTCGAGGGGGCGACCGGACCGGTCGTTGAGATGGAGGGCGCTGAGCGGATCATGCTCGGCTCCAACAACTACCTCGGGCTGACCGGCGACGAGCGCGTCCGGGAGGCCGCGATCGACGCGGTCCGCCGGTACGGGACCGGACTCACGGGGTCGCGCTTCCTCAACGGCACACTCGATCTGCACGTCGAACTCGAGCGGGAGCTCGCCGACTGGATGGGCACCGAGGACGCGATCGTGTTCACGACCGGCCACCAGGCGAACCTCGGCGCGCTCGGCACGATCCTCGGGCCCGGCGACACGGTGATCGCCGACGCGACCGATCACGCGTCGATCCTCGACGGCTGTCTGCTCTCGCGGGCGAAGATCCGCCCCTTCCGCCACAACCGCCTCGATCTGCTCGCCAAGCGCCTGCAGGCGGCAGAGGGAGACGGCGGCGGTGTGCTCGTGGTCGTCGACGGCGTCTTCTCGATGGAGGGCGACATCGCTCCGCTGCCGGAGATCGCGGATCTCTGCGCTCAGCATGGCGCGCGGCTGATGGTCGACGAGGCGCACGCGCTGGGGGTGCTCGGGGCGCGCGGCGCCGGCACGTGCGAGCTGCTCGGGGTCGAGGATCGCGTCGATCTGCGGATGGCGACGTTCTCGAAGTCGCTGGCGTCCGCCGGCGGTGTGATCGCCGGCTCTGCGGACGTGATCGAGTACCTGCGGCTCGGTGCGCGGTCGTTCATCTTCACCGCCGCGGCGGTTCCGGCCGCGGTGGCGGCGGCACTCGCCGCGGTGCGCATCTGCCGCTCCGAGGAGGGGCGGGAGCTCATGGCCCGCACGCGCGCGAACGCGCGCTACCTGCACACGGGCCTCGCCGAGCTCGGGTTCGACGTCGTGAGCCCGACGCGCTTGGCGGACGGCTCGGAGGTGGTGACCACGGTCGTCCCGGTCGTCGTCGGCGAGGACTGGAAGGCGGCGCTGCTCTGGCGCGCGCTCTACGACGCCGGCGTGTTCGTCAACGTCGCGGTCCACCCGGCCGTGCCCCCGGCCGGCGCGCTGCTGCGCACGAGCGTGATGGCGACCCACGACGAGCCGACGCTCGATCTCGCGCTCGAGCGGTTCGCAACGGTGAAGCGGGCGTTCGAGGCCGAGCACGGGCCGCTGCCCGGCGCCGGGCGGTAGCTCCGGCCTCCCTCTGGCGGCGGCCGGGCTGTGGCTCCGGCCTCCCTCTGCCGGCGGCCGGGCGGTGGCTCGCACGTCCGCCGAGCCACGCACAGAAAAAACGCGCTCTGAGCGCATGTGTTCATGCTGTGACATTGCTGTGACCGGATCGGTGTTCTAGGTTTCGGGACGTCGCAGGTGCGGGTCGGCCGGGTGGGTCGAGATCCCCGCAGAGATGGGCTCCGGGGACCCGGGTCCACGAGAGGGGCGTGTGCCGGCCCCGCTACACACACAGGGTCGATTCGCGCCGGCCGTCCAGACGGCCGCGTGGGTCGATGAACGTCAACGTCCGCACATCGGACACACCAATCCAGGGAAGTGAGAGCGCCACATGAGGCAGACCGCCACGAAGACCCCCGGGCCGCAGCGACAGCGCGCGCTCGCGCGAGCCAACAGGATCCGGTTCGCGCGCGCGGAGATGAAGCGACGGGTCGCGCTCGGCGAGGTCTCTGCCGCGGAGATCATCCTCGAGTGCCCCGAGGCCGCAGACACCTGGCCGGTGGGTGAGCTTCTGATGAGCCAGCGCCGGTGGGGCGAGATGAGGTGCCACAAGTTCCTGGCGCGCCACCAGATCGGTGAGACCAAGCAGATCGGGTCGCTCACCGAGCGCCAGCGCCGGATGCTCGCCGAGTCGCTGAACGACGCCTCCTCGGCGAGGCGCGTCATGGAGCTCGTGGCCTGACGGAGCGAGGGTCGTCGAGCGCCGGGACGCATGTCGCCCCGCGGGGCTGACGGCGTGCGTCCCGGCCGTTCGCGGCATGCCCGGCCGTCGCGGCCGTTCGCGGCATGCCCGGCCGTCGCGGCCGTTCGCGACGCGACCGGCTTCGTCTCCGCGCGCCCGATCCTCAGATCTGGATCCCGATCGGGGCGGGCGCCGCGCCCGCGAAGAAGAAGAACCAGATCGCGAAAGCGGCCATCGTGATCGCGGCGCTCACGACGAGCACCGCCTCCAGCACGACGTGACCGGGATCGTCCCGACCGCGCGCGAGGCAGTTGGAGCGGTAGACGTCCGACAGCCGGGACAGGATCGAGGCGAGCACGACGATCGAGACGACGACGCCGGCGAACGCGACGGCGAGCGCGTCACCGAGCGACTGCGTGTTTCCCTGTACCTGCGAGCCGACCCACAGCCAGAGCAGCGGCGTGCCCACCCAGAGCACGATCGACCCGAGGATCATGATCGACAGGAGGACGACGGCTCCGGTCCCGGTGCGCAGCAGCGCCCGCATCACCGATCGGGGTGAAGGGCCCTAACGGACAGCCGGAGGAGAGCGTGAGCTCCCACCAGCCCGCGAGCATGCCGATCAGGCCGAGCCGCGGGCGCACCTGCCACACCCCGCAGCCGGGCTCCCCCAGCTCGCGCAACGGGATGCGGGTGAAGCGGTGGCGGCCCGGGTCGAGCCGCATCTCCTCCAGGAGAGCGCGCGCGGCGGCCTGACGCTCGGCGAGCTCCGTGGCGGCGGTCTCGGCGTCGCGCAGGCGCACCGCGAGCTCGTCGCGCACGCGCTCAAGCTCGCCGAGGTCGAGCAGCCGCGGACCGCGCTGCGCCCGGTCGCTGCGCGGTCGGGCCGCCTCGGCGCGGCCACGTCGCTCGAACGAGCGGACGACCGACGCGGACAGCTCGGCCTCGAGGCGCGCGATCTGTCGCCGGAGCGTCATCCGCGCGGCGCGCTCGGCCGCCCGTGCGACGCGCTCGTCGACCGAGACGACGCGGTGTCTGCCCGCGACAGAGTCCGAGACCACGGCCTGTCCCATGCGTGCCGACAGTATCAAGCGTCCGCGGTCGCCAGCGCACCCTGCGCCTGCCAGAGCGCCTCGTGCAGATGGACCTCGGGCACGCCCGGAACGCCGAGCGCGAAGAGCACGACGCTCCGCGTCCGCGGGCCGGGCGCAGAGCCAGGGAGCGGGTCGCCGAGCACCGGCGCGTGCACGCGCGCGGCGTCCGCGACGACGAGCGCGCCTCCGCACAGGCGGAGCTGCGGCCCGCTCGGCGCGACGGCGGCGGCGTCGAGCGCCCACACACCGACGCCGGTCTCGAGCACGGCGAGCAGACACGCGGCCTCGGTCCGGTCCCGGGCCGTGGAGGCGCCGTGCATGAGCCGCGCGAGCGCGGCACGCTCGGCCGGGACGCGCTCGCGGTCGGGGTCGAGGCCGACCTCGCGCGCGAACGCCCGGTAGGCACGCACGACCGGGCGCGTGCGAAGCGCGACGGCGTCCGCGCCGCGCAGGCGGTCGGACAGGAGGCGGAGCCGGCGGGCGAGCGCCTCCCCCACCGGCCCGGGCCGCGCCGCGGCGGCGACCCACCACAGGCTCACGCCCGGGAGCTCGGCGGCGAGCTCAGGCGCGACCAGCCCGGGGCGTGGGTCCTCCGTCGCGCTCATCGCGCTCACGTCTCCCCGAGCGGACCGTCCCCCGCGCTCACCCGGCGGACGTCCCACCGCGCGTCAACGCCGCGACACGCGGAGCGAGCGCCGCGACGCTCGTCCACCGGTCGCCGATCAGGCGGTCGCGGACGATGCCCCCGCGCGCAGCGAGCTCGACCATCGGGCAGGCGACGACGCCGTACTGCTCCCCGACGGCGCCGTCGGGATCCTCGGCGACGGGGATCGTCCAGTGGTGGCTGCGGACGAGGCGGAGCGTCGCCGCCCGGGTGGCGTGGACCGCGACGGCCAGGAACTCGATCCCGCGGTCGCGGCCGGAGAGCGCCTGGAGCGCGTCGACCTGGGCGACGCACGAGGGCGAGCTCGTGAGGAAGAACGAAACGACGACCGGAGCGCGGTGGGCGTCGATGCAGAGGTTGAGCGCCCGCGGGTCGTGCGCGGCCATCCGGCACGTCGGGTGCAGGTTCGCGTCGCCGCGCAGACCGGTGTCCGCCCGGGCGGCCGCGAACCAGCGCAGCCGGTGGCCCGGCGCGACTCCCGTCGTCGCGCGACCGTGGGTGAGGAACTGGACGACCCCGATGACCACGACGAGCGTCAGGCCGATGATCCCGATCGCCCAGCGGTACGGGCGGACGTCGATGACGGGCGGCGGCGCCGCATTGGGGACGGGCCGCGCCGCGCGCGCGACGGCGTCGGGATCGAGCCGGGTGAGCTCCGGCTCCCGTGGCGCGTCGGGCTCGTCGCTCACGCTATTCGCCTCCGCTCGGCATCCGGCCTCGCCTGAAGGTCGGCGGCGTGAGTCGTCCGGCTGCGACCCTCGCCCTGCCCCGACGCCGGCGGAGCACGGGCCTGCGGCGTGCCCCCCGGCCCTCGCGCGCCGGCGAGGCGAGCGCGAGCGCCGCGGGCAGCACGAGCAGCACCCCGCCGAGCGACACCGTGAGGTCGACGAGCGTGACGAGGCCGAAGTCGCGGAGCATCGCGATGTCCGACACGACGAGCACGCCGAAGCCGGCGACCGCGGTCACTCCCGAGACGAGCACCGCGCTCCCGGTCGAGCGGTAGGCGCCGGCGAGCGCCGCGGCCGCAGGCGCCCCCGCCGCGCGCTCCTGGCGCACCCGCTCGGAGAGGAGCACGCTGAACTCGGTCGAGATCGCGATCACGAGCGCCCCGAGCGTCGCCGACATCGGGTTCAGCGGGATGCCGAGCGCGTAGAGCACGAGCGCCGACCAGCCGGTCGCGAGCACGATCGGGATCATCGGCGCGAGCGCGCGGCCCGGATGGCGGAAGACGACGAGCAGCACGAGCGCGACCGCGACGAGGCCGGCGAGCACGGTGAGCAGGCGCCGCCCGGGCGAGGCGAGGGCCGCGTCGGCCTCGGCCGCGAGCACCGGCACGCCGGTGAGCGCGGCCCGCACGCCCGGCGGCGGGTGCAGCCGGGCGCGCATCGCCGCGACCACCCGCTGCTGGCGGGAGAGCGGCATCAGCCGGATGCCGAACGCAAGCGTCGCCTCCCGACGGTCGCGGGTGATGACCGCCGAGGAGAAGTAGGCCGGGACGGCGTCCAGCAACGCGTCGATCTGCGGCCGGGTCGGGGTCGACCCGACCGCCCCGGAGCCACCGGTCGTGCTGAACAGGTCGGGCAGCGACAGCGCCGGGCAGAGGGTCGCGTGGGCGCAGTCGGAGCCGCCGAAGCGGCGCAGGAGCTCGGACTCGTAGCGGCTCATCCAGGCGACGACCGCCGGGGTGGCGACGTCGCGGGCGCGCACCGCGACGTCGATCTCGCCCGAGACGCCGGTCGCCGCCTCGAGCGTGTGCAGGTCGTGGATCGCGGGCGTCGACTGCGGCACGAGCTTCGTGATGTCCGACTGCACGGGCGTGTGCGAGTCGGCGACCCAGCCGCCGACGGCGAGCACGACCCCCACGGCCAGGACCCGCACCGGATGACGCGCGAGCGCCCCGATGGTCCCGCGCGTTCGGTCCCGCCGCGACGGGACGCGGAGGATCTCGCCCGCGCCACGCAGCGACGCAAGCGCGGCCGAGCGCGCCCGGCCGGCAAGCGCGCCGAGCGGCGCGAGGAGCTCGCCGGCGCCGCGCAGCGAGGCCCCGACGAGCCCGCCGCCGGAGCGGCGCAGCGACAGCGCGGCGGGCACGACGGCGAGCGTGCAGCCGAGCGCGACCGCGATCCCGGCAACGAGCACGATGCCGAAGCCGCGGACCATCGGCACGGGCGAGAGCTCGAGCACCGCGACCCCCGCCGCGGTCGCGAGCGCCGCGGTCGCGATCGCGGGCAGCGCGGGGCGCACGCCGTCCTGGTCGGCGCGCGACTGCAGCTGGACGCCGTAGTCGACCGCCAGCCCGAGCAGGACCGGCAGCACGGCGACCGACGCGAGCGTGAGCGCGACCCCGAGGAGCGCGAGCGCCCCGAACGTGATCCCGGTGGCGGCGAGCGCGACCGCGAGCGGCAGCAGCCGCGGCGGGCGCCCGAACAGCAGCGTGAGCACGAGCGCCATGACGCCGACCGCGACGATCAACAGGACGCCGATCGCGCCCGTGATCTGGCCGGCGAGGTCGGCGACGACGACCGGCACCCCGCTCACGACATAGCTGCCGCCGGCGGGCAGCCGGAAGCGCGGCATCCGGACCGCCTCGCGGATCCAGCGGATCGCGCGCGTCTGCTCCGCGGCGCTGAGCGACGCGCGCAGGCGAACCTGGATGAGCGCGGCGTCGGCGCCGGGGAACAGGTAGCGCACCCGGGAGCGCGGCGTCGCTCCACGGGGGCCGAACACGACCCGGCGGATGAACGCCTCGTTCGTGATCGAGGGAAGCGCGTCGAGACCCGTGCCGCCCGCCGCGCGCTCCAGCGCCTGTAGCTGGGCGATCTCCTCCGCCTCGCGGGCGGCGGCGCCGTCGGCGAGCACGGCCTGGCGACCGAGTCCGCGGGCGCGGGCGAGCCGCTCGGCGGTGGCGGCGGCGCGATCGCCGGCCGCTCGCACCCCGGCGAGCGCGCCCCGCAGCGATCCGTTGATCGCCGCCACCGCGCGGTTGAGGAACGTTCCCGGCCCGTAGACGACGAGCGCCGGGTGGTGGCGCATGAGCGCCCCGCACGGACTGGAGGGTCCGCCGTACGGCGCGTGGCTGCCGGCCGGCGCCGGCACGTCGGCCTGGAGCGTCGCGCTCCGCGATACGGACTGCCCCGCGAGGCACGCCTCGAGTTCGGTGAGCGAGTGCAGCGCGGCCGGCCGCAGGAGCTTGGCGAGCGGGGCCCGGACGAGCACCGCCACGGCGTCCGAGCCGAAATGGCGCTGCTCCTGCACGGTGGCCCGATAGGCGGGCGAGGAGGCGGAGACGAACGCGTCGGTGGCCGCCGAGGGCCGCAGCCCGAGCGCGAGGATCCCGCCGGCGACGGCGAGCGCCGCGACCAGCGCGAGCATCGCCAGTGGCCGCCGCGCGGGGAGCTCCGACAGCCGCTTCGCGATCGTCCTCATCGTCCGGCGAGACCGCCCGCGGAGGCGGTGCTCAGTCCATCGTGAGCGGGCCCTCGGACTCGCCGGAGAGGAACTGGCGGATGAACGGGTTGTCGGAGTTCAGCATGTCCTCGGCCGGGCCCGCCTCGACGATCCGTCCCTTCCACAGGACGTTGATGTAGTCGGCGACGCGGCGCGCGCTCATGATGTCGTGCGTGACGACACAGAACGTCGGCAGGTGCGGCTTCTGCTTCTCCTGCGCCTCCTCCATCATGTCGCGGTGAATCTCGAGGATGAGCTCGCCGAGCAGCGCGGTGCGCACCGGATCCAAGCCCGAGTCCGGCTCGTCGAAGAGCACGATGTCGGGCTCCAGCACGAGCGCACGCGCGAAGCCCGCTCGCTTGCGCATCCCGCCCGACAGCTCGTTCGGCATCTTCGACGCGGAGGAGCCGAGGCCGACCTCGTGCAGGCGGCGCATGACGATGTGCTCGATCTCGTCCTCGCCCTTCTCGGTGTGCTGGCGCAGCGGGAAGGCGACGTTGTCGTAGAGGTTCATCGAGCCGAACAGGGCGCCGTCCTGGAACAGCAGGCCGAACTTCTTGCGCATCTCGAACAGGTCGTCGTCGGGCAGGTTCGGGACCGACTGGCCGTGGACGAGCACGTCGCCGGAGTCCGGGTACAGCAGGCCGACCATGTGCTTGATGCAGACCGACTTGCCGGTGCCCGACGGCCCGAGGATCATCGAGACCATGCCCTCCGGCAGGCCCATGTTGAGGCCCTGGAGGATGTGGGAGTGTCCGAACGACTTGTGGGTGTCGACGAACTGGACCGCGTCGGGCCGGCCCGACGGATAGACCTTGTAGGTGTGGAACCGGTACTCGTCCTGAGCGGCGCTCATCGACTCTCCTCCTGAAACGAGTGTAATTCAGAACACCGTGTCCGGCCGCGGGCCCACAGGGTCATCCGCCGATCGGCGCACGCGGGTTGGCGCCCCAGAACAGCTGGGTGCCGAGCATCCCGATCAGGTGGACGGACACGAGGTTGACGACCATCGACTTCGCCGTCGCGGTGCCGACGCCGACCGGACCGCCCCTCGCCGTATAGCCGTAGTAGCAGCCGACGATCACGATGACGAGCGCCATCGCCATCGCCTTGATGAGGCTGAATAAGACGTCGGTCGGGTTCTGGAACTGCCAGAAGACGAGGAAGTAGCCGCCCGCGGAGACGTAGCCGAGCTCCTGCACGACCGCGAGGTAGCTCGCGAAGAACCCGGCGGCGATCGAGCACAGGTAGACGAACGGCAGGACGATCGCGGCGGCGAGCAGCCGGGTCGCGCACAGGAAGCGCATGCCGCTGATCCCCATCACCTCGAGCGCGTCGATCTCGTCGGAGATCCGCATCGAGCCGAGCTCGGCGACGATCCCCGTCCCGACCTTCGCGGCCATCATGTAGCCGAACACGAGCGGCACGAGCTCCCGCAGATCGCACCACGCCGCGAACACGCCGGAGTAGGCGGGCGTCGCCTCCTGGTAGGTGAAGTAGCCGCCCTCGATCCCGCACTCGAGGCCGATGATGAACACGAGGCCCCAGATGACGAGCGTCGAGGAGATGATGAGGATGCCGGCCTGGCGCAGCGCCTCGCCGAAGAAGCGAAACACCCGCAGCGTCGCGATCTCGGCGACCATGCGCACGGCGAAGGTGACCATCTCCCCGAAGGACTCCAGCCAGCCGCGCGGGGTCTGGATGAGCTCGTTCACGCCGGGCTCCCCGAGGACTCGCCCAACGCAGTGCCCCCCGCCATGTCGTTGACGCCGCGCGCGCTCACTTGATGATCGTCGTGATCTCGGGGTGGGTGGCGAGCAGCGTCTGCGTGAACGCGTAGTTGAACGCGAACACGCCGAGGAACGCGATCACGACCGCCTGGTTGACGGCGCGGCCGACCCCCTCGGCGCCCCCGGAGGCGGTCATGCCCTTGTAGCAGCAGACGATCGCGATGATCGCCCCGAACAGCGTCGTCTTGACGACCGAGCCCCACAGGTCGGTCGTTTCGGCGTTGTTGAAGAAGGTCGCGAAGAACGGGCCAAGCGGCGCGTGGTTGACGAGCGTCGCCATGATGCCGCCGATGACGCCGAAGATGAGCGCGTACACGTCGAACAGGCCGGTGAGGAGCATGAGCGCGAGGAAGCGCGGCACGACGAGATTCTTGATCGGGTCGACGCCGAGCACCTCGAGCGCCTCCAGCTCCTCGCGGATCTTGCGGGCGCCGAGGTCGGCGGTGATCGCGGTGCCGGCGACCCCCGCGAGCACGATCGCGTCGACGAACGGCGCGAACTCGCGCACCGAGGAGAGCACGAAGAAGCCGCCGAGCCGGTCGAGCGCGCCGAACAGCACGAGGAAGTTCGCCCCCTGCAGCCCCGGGGCCTCATACCCGAACGCGATCGTCGAGATGAGCAGCGGAAACCAGCACAGCCGCATCGCGAACAGGAACTGGCCGACGAACTCCGAGCCGTAGGGGTAGGGCGGCACGACCGCCGAGTAGATCGTGCGCGCGGTGAGGGTCACCATCTGCCCGACCTCGTCGAGGAACGACCGGGTCGGCGCGAAGGTGCGGTCGGCGACGGCTTGCAGCACGGGCGCGCCACAGCGTACGCCACCGGCCCGCGGCGTGGTCCACGCGTGTACCCTTGCGGCCTCTGGTGAACGCGCGTCGGCATCCCCGCGGCCTCAGGGACGCTCGTCGGCATCCGCTCGTCGGTCTCGCCGGGGCCGCGGTCGCGCTGGCCCTCGGCGGCTGCGGGGGCTCCTCGGGCGACGCGGCCGGCCCGGGCGCCGTCCACGGCCGCTTCCCGGTCGCGGTGCGCGTCCGCTTCGCGAAGGTCCAGCGGCTCGCCGAGCACACCTCGCTCGTCATCACCGTGCGCAACACCGGCCGCCGCGCGCTGCCCGACGTGGCGGTGACGATCTGCGAGCGCAGCTGCGCGCCGAGCGCGCGGCCGAACCGGGGCACCGCCGCCCAGGCGTTCGGCTACGACATCCCGGCGGCGGCGAACACCGCCGACCCCTCACGGCCGCTGTGGATCGTCGACCGCGGTCCGGGCGCCTGCGACTTCCAGTGCAACGCCCCCGGGGGTGGGGCCGGCGGCGGCGTGACGGCGGACACGAACACGTGGGCGCTCGGGCGGCTCGCGCCCGGTCGCACCGTCCGCTTCCGCTGGGCGCTCACGCCCGTCATGGCCGGCCGCCACATCATCGCCTGGCAGGTCGACGGCAATCTCACCGGCACCGCCCGCGCGGTGGCGCCGGGCGGCGGGCTGCCGCAGGGCACCCTGACCGCCTCGGTGGAGAGCGCGGTGCCGCACCTGCGGGTGACGGCCTCGGGCAAGGTCGTCACGGTGCGCTCGAAGGCCCCGAATCGCTGAGCTCGCGGCCCGCCGCGGTCCGGTCGGCGCTCAGCGCTCGCTCGACTGCGCCCAGATGTTGACGCCGCCCTCGACCGCGTGCCGGTCGATCTCGGCGAGCTCTGACTCGTCGAAATCGAGGTTGTCGGCGGCGCCGAGCGAGTCCTCGAGCTGGGCGACGCTCGAGGCGCCGATGAGCGCCGAGGTGACGCGCGGGTCCCGGAGCGTCCAGGCGATCGCCATCTGCGCCAGCGTCTGACCGCGCCGGGCGGCGATCTCGTTCAGGCCGCGCGCCCGCGCGACGTTCTCCTGCACCATGTCCTCGGACAGGTACTGGCCGCGGCGCACGCGCGAGTCCTCGGGTATCCCGTCGAGATACTTGCTCGTCAACAGGCCCTGGGCGAGCGGCGAGAACGCGATGCAGCCGACGCCCTCGCGCTCGAGCACGTCGAGCAGCTCGGGCTCGATCCAGCGGTTGAGCAGCGAGTAGGACGGCTGGTGGATGAGCAGCGGCGTGCCCATCTGCGAGAGGATCTCGACCGCCTCCTCGGTCCGCCGCGGCGAGTAGGAGGAGATCCCGATGTAGCGGGCCTTGCCGGAGCGCACGGCGGTGTCGAGCGCGCCCATCGTCTCCTCGAGCGGCGTATCGGGGTCGAAGCGGTGCGAGTAGAAGATGTCGACATGGTCGAGGCGCATGCGGCGCAGCGACTGGTCGAGCGAGTCGAGCAGGTACTTGCGTGAGCCCCACTCGCCGTAGGGCCCGGGCCACATGTCGTAGCCGGCCTTGGTGGAGATGACGAGCTCGTCGCGGTGAGCGGCGAAGTCCTCGGCGAGGATCCGGCCGAAGTTGATCTCCGCCGCGCCGTAGGGCGGGCCGTAGTTGTTGGCGAGGTCGAGGTGCGTGACGCCGAGGTCGAAGGCGCGGCGCAGGATCGCGCGCTGGCGGGCGAGCGGGACGTCGTCGCCGAAGTTCTGCCACAGGCCGAGCGAGACCGGCGGCAGGCGCAGGCCGCTGCGGCCGCAGCGGCGGTAGCTCACCTGCTCGTAGCGGTCCGGCGCCGGCACATACCTCGTCGCCGGCCCGGTCTCGACATCCTCGCGCACCGGGGGACTACTACCACACCCGGCCCTGCTCCCTGCGGCCGGGCCCCGCACGACGAGTTTGGCCATGCGGATAGTGACCCGTCGGCGCCCGTCACCTAGATTGCGTGCCATCCCTCGGGGGAGCGGTCACCGCCCGTGGCCGCATTCAGCCGCCAGCCGCCGTCGCACAGGAAGGAAGTACAGAGAACGATGCCGATCCGCACGAGGAACGTGAGCGCCGCCCAGTGGACCGTCGACGGGAACGCGATGGGCGCCGTCGACCTCACGAGCACCGACAACCAGATCTTCGGCGCGAACGTCTTCAGCCCGATCGTCCAGCGCCAGCGGCTGCCCAGGGACGTCTACGAGCGGCTCTCCAAGACGCTCGCCCGCGGCGAGGCGCTCGACACCTCGCTCGCCGACGCCGTCGCCCTGGCGATGAAGGAGTGGGCCCTGGAGAAGGGGGCCACCCACTACGCCCACTGGTTCCAGCCGCTCACGAACCTCACCGCCGAGAAGCACGACTCGTTCTACGGGCCGACCGGCGAGGGCACGGCGCTCGCGGAGTTCTCGGGCAAGGAGCTGATCCAGGCCGAGCCGGACGCCTCCTCGTTCCCCACCGGCGGCCTGCGGGCCACGTTCGAGGCGCGCGGCTATACCGCGTGGGACCCGACGAGCCCGGCGTTCATCCTCGAGAACCCCAACGGGGCGCTGCTCTGCATTCCGACCGCGTTCGTCTCCTGGACCGGCGAGGCTCTCGACGCGAAGATCCCGCTGCTGCGCTCGATGGACGCCCTCAGCCGCTCGGCGATGCGTGCGCTCAAGCTGTTCGGCAACACGACCGCCCGGCGCGTGTTCACGACCGTCGGGCCGGAGCAGGAGTACTTCCTGATCGACGAGCAGTACTACTTCGAGCGGCCGGACCTGATCACGACCGGCCGCACGCTGTTCGGGGCCAAGCCACCGAAGGGCCACGAGCTCGACGACCACTACTTCGGCTCGATCCCCGAGCGCGTGCTCGCCTACATGCTCGACTGCGAGAAGGAGCTCGCGAAGCTCGGGGTGCCGATCAAGACCCGGCACAACGAGGTCGCGCCGGCGCAGTACGAGATCGCGCCGATCTTCGAGAACTCGAACGTCGGCTCCGACCACCAGCAGCTGACCATGCAGGTGCTGCAGAACGTCGCCCGCCGCTACGGCCTCGTCTGCCTGCTGCACGAGAAGCCGTTCGCCGGTGTCAACGGCTCGGGCAAGCACAACAACTGGTCGATGTCGACCGACGACGGCGAGAACCTGCTCGAGCCCGGCGACACGCCCCACGAGAACCTGCAGTTCCTGTTCTTCTGCGCGGCGGTCATCGCCGCGGTCAACAAGCATCAGGGACTGCTGCGTGCGTCGGTGGCCGGTGCCGGCCAGGACCACCGGCTCGGCGCCAACGAGGCGCCCCCCGCGATCATCTCGATCTTCCTCGGCGCCGAGCTCGAGCGGGTGTTCGGGGCGATCGAGCGCGGCGAGGCCGGCGAGTCGACGCCCGGCTCGTTCCTCGGGCTCGGCACCCCGGTGCTGCCGCCGCTGCCGATGCACGGCGGCGACCGCAACCGCACGAGCCCGTTCGCGTTCACCGGCAACAAGTTCGAGTTCCGCGCGCTCGGCTCGAGCATGTCGCTCGCCCTCCCCAACACGGTCCTCAACACGATCGTCGCCGAGTCGATCGACCACCTCTCCGCGCAGCTGGAGGACGCGCTCGAGGCGGGCACGGGGCTCGAGGAGGCGCTGCCGCCGATCCTCCAGCGCTCGTACGCCGAGAACAAGCGGGTCGTGTTCGGCGGGGACGGCTACTCGGAGGAGTGGCACGAGGAGGCCGCCCGTCGGGGTCTGCTCAACCTGCCGAGCACCGCCGACGCGCTCCCCTACCTGATCGCCGACGACACCGAGACCGCGTTCTCGGGCTACGGGGTGCTGTCCGCGCGCGAGCTCGCCTCGCGATACGAGGTGATGCTCGGTCAGTACGCCACGACGATCAACATCGAGGCCGAGACGGTCGCGGATATCGCCAAGACGATGATCCTGCCCGCGGCCGCGCGGCACCTCGCGACGCTGCTCTCCGCCCAGCTCGGCGAGCTCGCGTCCGAGACCGAGAGCCTCATCTCGACGCTCGTCGAGCGGATTCGCGTGCTGGAGTCGGCGAACCTCGCCGAGAACCAGCCCGACGAGGATCCCCAGACGTACGCCGACTACCAGCGCGACGTGACGATCCCGGCGATGACCGCGGTGCGCGAGGCGGCGGACGCGCTTGAGAAGGTCGTCACCGACGACCTGTGGCCGCTGCCGAAGTACTCGGAGATCCTGTTCGTGAAGTGACCGGATCGCCCCGGCGCGGAGCACGTCGCGGGCGGCGCAGCGCAACTTGCGCGCTCTCGCCGGGGTTTCGTTACGGTGCGCCGTCTGATGGATCGCGTCCGGTGCGCGGGTGCGCGCACGCTAATCGCGCTGCTGTTGCTGTGCCTCGCGGGGACGGTGGGGGCGCGTGCGGCCTCCGGAGCGGGCGGGGCGGGCGTCGCCTCCGGCCCGCGTCAGACGGGGGCGGGCTCCGAAGCGGGCGGGGCGGGCGTCGCCTCCGGCCCGCAGAAGGCGGGGGCGGCGTCCGGCCCGCATCAGGCGGGGGCGGCCTCCGGTCGGCGCACGGCGCGCCCGGCCTTCGATCCGCGGGCGACGAACCCGCTGCACGGCCGGGCGATGTGGATCTGGGAGCTCGGGCTCACCGACGCCGGCGACCTCTCGCGGATCGTGGCGGCAGCGCGCGCCCACCGGATCACGACGGTGCTCATCAAGTCGAGCGACGGGACGACGGCCTGGTCGCAGTTCACGCCCGCGCTCGTCTCAACCCTCCACGCCGCGCACCTCAAGGTGTGCGCCTGGCAGTACGTGTACGGCAACCGCCCCGGGGTCGAGGCGAACCTCGGCGCGGCCGCAGTCAAGGATGGCGCCGACTGCCTCGTGATCGACGCCGAGACCGAGTATGAGGGCAAGTACGTCGCCGCGCAGGCCTACGTGCACGACCTGCGCAAGCAGATCGGCGGCCGCTACCCGGTCGCGCTCGCCGGCTTCCCGTATGTCGACTACCACCCGGCGTTCCCGTACTCGGTGTTCCTCGGGCCCGGCGGCGCGCAGTTCAACGTGCCGCAGATGTACTGGCGCGCGATCGGCGTCTCGCCGGCCGCGGTGTTCGCGCACACGTACGCGTTCAACCTCCCCTACGAGCGCGCGATCTATCCCCTCGGCCAGGTGTACGGCAACCCCCCGCCGCGCCAGATCCGGCAGTTCCGCCGGCTCGCGCTCCAGTACGGCGCGGGCGGGGTGAGCTGGTGGGATTGGCAGGAGGCCCGGCCCGCGGGCTGGACCGCGCTCGCGGCGCCGACCGGTCCGGTGCCCCGCTTCGCCGCGTCCGCCCGCACGCAGATGGCCACCGTCGGCCTGCACGCACGCGGCGACCTCGTCGTCTGGATCCAGGAGCACCTCGTGAGCGCGGGCGAGCCGGATGCGGTCGACGGGAGCTTCGGGCCGAGCACCGAGGCGGCGGTCGCGGCGTTTCAGGCCGCCCACGGGCTCCTCGTCGACGGACTCGTCGGCCCCGAGACGTGGGCGGCGCTCCTGCGCTACCCGCCGGCGCCGATCAGGTGGGTCCACCACGGGCGCCGGACCGTCGCCGCAAGCGCGCTCGCGGTCGGCCGGCCCGGGCGAGAGCGCCGAGTCGACCGCACCCGCGGGACCCGCTCGCTCGTGGAGCCGGTTCCCGTCTCGGCGGGGATCCGTGCCCGTCGGGATGAGATTCCCGGGCACTTCGGCGCCGGCCGCCCGTGAGCGCCGCTCCGGCGCCGGCCGCCCCTGAGCGCCGCTCCGGCGCCGGCCGCCCCTGAGTGCGCTCCGGTGGCGCGCTGGGCATCTCACCCACACCAGAGGTGGTCAAGATGCCCAGCGCGGCGCATGGCGGTCGCCCACGCCCAGCGCGGCGCATGGCGGTCGCCCACGCCCAGCGCGGCGCATGGCGGTCGCCCACGCCCAGCGCGGCGCATGGCGGTCGCCCGGTCAGACGACGCCGTGCTCACGCGCGTAGGCGACGAGCTCGGCGCGGCTGAAGCGGCGCGTCTTCTGCTGGATGTGGGCGCGATGCGACTCGACCGTGCGCACGCTCAGGTACAGCCGGGCCGCGATCTCGCCGTTCGTGTGACCGAGCGCGATCAGCTCAAGCACCTCCAGCTCCCGCGCGGATAGGTCGTCGGGCCGGGCCGGGCCGTCCGGGCGCTCGGCGGCGAGCTGCGCGCCGAGCTCGGGGTCGAGGTACGTGCGCCCCGCGGCCACCGCGCGGATCGCGTCGATCAGCTCGGTCTCGGCGGCCTCCTTGAGCACGAAGCCGGTCGCGCCGGCGCGCAGCGCGTCGCGTGCGAGCGAGGGCGCCGTGTGCATCGTGAGGATCACGATCCGCGTCCCCGGGATCTGCTGCCGGAGCCGCGGGATCGCCGGAATCGAGGACCCCTCGGGCATGTCGATGTCGAGCACGAGCACGCGGGGGCGCAGCTCCGCGGTCGATCGCTCGGTCTCGGCGATCGTGCCCGCCTCGCCGATCACCTCGATTCCGTCCTGGTGATCGAGCAGCAGCCGCAGTCCTGCCCGGACCACCCGGTGGTCCTCCGCGAGCAGGACCGTGACCGGGCCTCCGGCGGACCCTCCGCTCACTCCGCGGGCTCCTCCAGCACGCTTCCGGCGGCGATCGTCCGCGGCTCGTCGCTCTCGATGCTCACCGCGCCGCGCACGACGACATCGCGCTCGAACGTCACGTCGCCCTTGACGACGAGCCGCTCAGCCTCGCGCAGCGACGGCGCCCCTCCGGGGAAGCGGGCCTCGAAGTCGTCGATGATCTTGTAGAAGCGGGAGTCGAGCTCGACGTAGGGCATGTCGCCCGCCCGCTCGGGGATCGGCTCCACCGCCATCTCCTCCGACAGCGTGTAGGCGTCGGAGCGCAGCACGAGCAGGTCGTCGGTGGTCTTCACCGGCGCAAAGCGGGTGCGGGGGACGAGCAGGAGCTCGGCGCCGTCGAACGCGCCGATCGCGGCGCCCATCGCGCTCTCGAGCTGGATGACGGGGGTCGAGTCCGGATCCCGCGGGTCGACGGTCTTGCGGTTGACGATGAGCGGCAGCTCGAGCACGCCGTCGGAGCGCTCGAGCGACCGTGCGAGCGCGTCCAGGTCGACCCACAGGTTGTTCGTGTTGTAGTAGCGCCAGCGGCGGTAGTCGCGGAACGAGTCGGCGTCCTCGGGCGGGGTCTGCGCGCTCTCGCGCAGGATCAGGCGCCCGTCGGAGCGCCGCCGGGCGAGATGACCGCCCTTGCGGTCGGCCTCCGTCCCCTGGACGACCTCCATCAGGAACGGGATCTCGCGCTCGGCCATGTGGGCGGGCACGCGCGGGTCGAGCTGGGCCCCGAGGTTGTCCGAGTTGGAGATCATCGCGTAGCGAATGCCCCGCTCGCGCAGCGCGGCGAGCATGCCCGAGCGGCGGAGCGCCCCGTACACGTCGCCGTGGCCGGGCGGGCACCACTCAAGCGCCGGCCGCGCCGACCAGCGCACCGGTCCGAGCGACTCCGCGTCGAGCTTCGGGATCATCGACTGCATGAAGTCCGGCTCGACGCCGTCGACCGCGAGCCCCTCGTAGGCCTCGAGCGCCTGCAGCGTCGCCGCGCGCGTCGACTCGGAATCCATCAGCACGAGCGGGAGCGCAACCCCGTGACGGCGGCGGAGGGCGAGCGTCTGTCCGACGATGATGTCGAGGAACGAGCGTCCGTCACGCGCCTCCATCAGCGATTTCGGCCGCTGCAGCCCCATCGAGGTGGCCAGGCCGCCGTTCAGCTTGATGAGTGCGAGCGTCCTGAGCAGCTCCGCGGTGCGCGCCTCGCCGATCGCCGGCAGGTCCTCGAGCGCGGGCACCTCGCCCGCCGGCTCGAGGCTGTCGCTCGGGATCAGCGCCTCGTCGCCCGAGACGAGCCGGTCGTACGCGTTCAGGAACGCCGTCACCGCCTCCTCGTGCTGGCCGGCGGCGCGCATCTTCTCGGCCGCGGCGTCGCGGGGCGGCGCGGGATCGGTCTCGCTCATCGGCCCTATTGTGACGCCGACCCGCGGGCGGCGGCGGCTCGTCGGCGCCGCCGCCGCGGTGTCGGTCGTCGCGCCCTCAGCTCACTCAGTTGCCGACGAACGCCGCCGGCAGGTTGCGGCCGGGCACCTGGTCGGGCAGGTCGATCCGCTTGTCGCCTGGGTAGGCGACCGTCCAGTTGTGCGCCGAGTACCAGTCGAGCCGGTCGAGCTGCGCGGGGTTCGACGCGTCCGGACGCGCGCCGCTCCCGTTGAACCGCCGCGCGTGCGCGCGGCTCCAGCGCACCCATGCCTCGTACACGCGGTGCATCGCGGCCGGCACGGCGCCCGTGCCCTTGAGCGGCCCGCTCGTGATCACGCTCGGGTAGCCGGGCGCGCCGAGCGTCAGCGGGATCCGGTTGGCGAGCGTGTCGTAGGGCGCGAAGTTCGGCGTCGCCGTGAACGCCGAGTACATCGGCTCGGCGGCGCCGTCCTCCTGATTCATCGGCTTGATCCCGAGGATCTGCTCGATCGTGCGCACCATGTTGAGCTGCGTGTAGTACGCGTCGTGGACGCCGGGGGCGGAGTACGGGCTGATCACGAACGCCGGCCCGCGGTGCCCGTCGACGTGGTCGACGCCGTTCTGGGTGTCGTCCTCGACGACGAAGATCGCCGTCGACTTCCAGAACCGGCTGTGGGAGATCTCGTCGACGACCCGTCCGACCGCGAGGTCGTTGTCGGCGGCCTCGGCGACCGGATAGGGATCGCCGCTGCCGACGCCGGCGGTGTGGTCGGTCATCAGCCACAGGAACGAGAGGTTCGGCATCTTCCCCTTCTTCTCGTCCTGCTGGAACACCCGGTTCCACATATCGACCCGGAACTGATCGGGGATGTTGAGCTGGAAGTTCGGGAAGCAGGGGTCGAGGATCTTCTCGAGCGACGGGATGTCACTACTCGTCTGGTACTTGCAGACCGGGACCGGCAGCGTTCCCTTCTGCTTGCCCTCGAGGATCTGCGAGTCCTTGTACCACTTGTCCCAGCTCGGCGGCGGCTGACCGTACGGGTTGTACGCGTACTCGCCGAAGTCCTGGACGGACCTGCCGGCGCGCTGCGCGGCGTTCCACAGGAAGCCGTCGCGCTGGTAGGCGAGCGCGTCCCCGCCCTGAGAGGGATAGGAGCGGTAGAAGGCTCCGAACTCACGCTCGACGTAGTCGGTCGCCTCGGCCTGGGTGATCCAGTTGTGGCCGTCCGCGGACAGCGTGCCCTCGTCGTAGAAGTTGTCGAGGTCGCCGAACCGGGTGGCGAGCGCGTGCAGGTTCGGAGTGACGTTCTGCCCGAACTGCGCGAGCGCCGGATCGCCGTTGCCCTCGCCGAGGTCGCCGAGCACCTGGTCGTAGCTGCGGTTCTCCTTGACGATCACGACCACGTGCTTGATCGGGGAGTATCCCCCGAGCCGCTTGGGAATGACCGACGGCACGGTGTCGTAGGCCCCCTGATCGATCGGTGTGATCTGGTCCCACGCGTTGTCGGTGAACACCTGCCTGGTGTCGTCGGCGAGCTGCGAGCCTGCCGTCGGCAGCGTGAACAGGGTGACGCTCCCGGTGTCGTCATAGGTGTTGTGCCCGGTGGCGGGCTTCGTGTACGGGCCCTTGTCGATCGTCGACTCGGGTCCGCGCGCGCCGATCCCCTTGTCGTTGGTGACGACGATCGTGCCGGCCCCGAGCGTCGGGTCGGCCTGCGCGTTCACCGGATACCAGTCGGTCGGGATCAGGCCGTCGTAGGTCATCCTCGTCCGCGGTCCGTTCCACGTGTACTCCGCGATCGCGTTGTCACGACCGATCGCCACGAGCACGTGAGTCGCGTCGGGCATCGAGATCGAGTCCGCGTAGCTGCCGACCTTCGCGCCGGGCACCGGGTTCGTGGCGACCGTCTGGGTGACCCGGTTCGTGCTCGTATTGATGACCGACAGGCTGTCGTCGTTGGAGTCGGCGACGATCAGCGCATTTCCGTTCAGATACAGGGCCGTCGGCTGGAGGCCGACCTTGATCTCCTGTGTCTCGGAGCTGTTTGCGAGGTTGACGACCGACACGGTGCCGGTGCTCGCCGCGCCGGTCTTCGCGTTCGAGACGATCGGCGTTCCGTCGGAGATGTTCGTGAACTGGCCCGGCCGTGCGGGAGCGCCGCCCTCGTTGGAGACGTACGCCGTCTGCCCGCCGTTCGTGAGCACGATCTGGCGCGGCGCGTTGCCGACCGGGATCGTCTTCGTGAGCGTATTCGTGCTCGTGTCGATCACCCCGAGCGCGTTCGCGCCGTTGAGCGCGACATAGAGCGTCGCGCCGTCGGGCGAGAGCGCCATCCCGGACGGCAGGTAGGCGCCGTCGGGGTTCGTCGGGCCGTACGTGCAGGCCGAGGAGGTGAGCGGCTTGCCGCACAGCGGGATCGTTGCCTTCTCGGTCGCCTGCCCGCTTGCGCCGTCGAAGGAGAAGCGGTCGAGGTAGGCGGACTGCGGGACCCAGATCGTCGTCCCGTCCGGAGACCACAGCGGCCCGTCGGCCGCCACCGAGGTGTCCTGGTTGCCGCTCGGCCCGGTGTCGAGCGGCGCCTGCTGCACGATCTTGTGGGTCTCGAGGTTGACGATCGTCAGGTACCCCTGGAAGTCGTTCCAGCCGAGCGCGGCGAGGTACCTGCCGTCGGGACTGAGCGAGCTCGAGACGAGCCGCGCGTTCGAGTCGAGGATCCGGGTGCCGAGCGGTGTGATCCACTGGTTCGTCGGCAGCAGCGTGCCCTGGGTCGTCGTCTCCCCCACCTGGTTGTTCCCGAACGGGCCGGAGTCCGTCACGGCCGCCACGCCGGCGCCGACCGCCGCCAGCAGCGCGATCGAGAGCGTCGTGAGCGCGAGGACCGCCCGGCCCCTGAGCCCGGGCCGCCGACCGCCCTCCGGGCGGTCGCTCCGCCCCGGCCGCCGGCCATCCTCCGCTCCGTTCCTGAGCCCATCCCGTCGGCCGCCCTCCGTGCCGGCGAAAAATCCTCGCCGCCGACCGCCGTCACCGCGCATCTGTGCCTCCCTGTGAACACCCGTCTCGCTAGGAACCGCGGGGCATCCTACGCCCCCGGCACACGCCGGTGTGATTCTTCGGTGAACCGGCGCGGGCACGGCGCAAGCTGGCCGTATGCTCCGCGCCGTGGACGCGCTGAGGGCGATCGGACTGCGCAAGCGCTTCGCGGCGACGAGCGCCCTGGAGGCGGTGACGCTCACCGTGCCCGCCGGCGAGGTCCACGGCCTGCTTGGCGCCAACGGCGCCGGCAAGACGACGCTCCTGCGGATCCTGTTCGGGCTGATCGCGCCCGACGCCGGCTCGGTGCGGTTGCTCGGACGGCCGCTCGGCGGCCCGGGCTCGGCGGCTCTCGATCAGGTTGCCGGGTTCGTCGAGGAGCCGTCCTTCTACCCATATCTGTCGGGCGCCGCCAACCTGTCGCTGCTCGCCCGCCTCGACGGCGGCGACCCGACGCGCGCGCGCGTCGAGCGGGCGCTCGAGCGCGTCGACCTGCGCGAGCGGGCCGATGACCGGGTGAGCGGCTACTCGACCGGGATGCGCCAGCGCCTCGGGATCGCGGCCGCGCTGCTCCGCTCCCCCCGGCTCCTGCTGCTCGACGAGCCGACGAGCGGCCTCGACCCGGCAGGGGCGCGCGCGGTCGCTGCGCTCATCCGGGAGCTCGCCGCCGACGGGGTGGCGGTCCTCTTCTGCAGCCACCAGATCGGAGAGCTCGAGCGCGTCTGTGACGCCTACACGTTCCTGCGGGCGGGCCGGGTCGTGTGGCAGGGCAGCGCGGTCGCCCTCGCTGCGGAGTCGCCGGCCTCCGAATACGTGCTCGCGACGAGCGACGACGAGCGCGCGCTCGCCGTCGCCTCCGCCCGGAAGGTCGACGCCGTCCGCGGGGCCCGCGGGACGCTCATCGTGCGGCTCGCCGCGGAGGCGCTCGACGGGCTCGTGCTCTCCCTGGCGGCCGAGGAGGTCGCGGTGCGGCGCCTCGAGCTGCGCGCGAGCCCGCTCGAGTCGATGTTCTTCTCGCTCACCGAGGAGCGACCGGTCGACGCGGCCCGCGGGGGGCGCGCGGCGGTCGCGGAGGCCGCCGGCCGGTGAGCGCCGCGGAGGCCGCAGACGTGGGGGACGCGGCCGCGGGCGGTGGAGCGACGGGCGCCGCGGCCACGGGCGGGGCGGCGCTCGACCAGCGGCTCGCGCGTGCGTGGCGAGCCGAGCTCACGAAGCTCGCGGCACAGCCCGTGACCCGGCTGGTCGCCGCGCTCGCCGTGCCCGGGCCGTTCGCGTTCGCGCTGCTGCTCCGGATCCAGAGCGGCACGCCGTCGGACGCGCTGTTCGGGGTCGACGTCCACGACTCCGGCTTCGCGGTCTCGCTCGTCGTCCTGAGCTTCGCCGGCAACTGGGGGGTGCCGATCATCGCGGGGCTCGTCGCGGGCGACATGTTCTCCGGGGAGGACCGCCACAACACGTGGAAGACGATCCTCACCCGCTCCTGCTCGCTCGGCGACCTGTTCGGAGCGAAGCTCCTGGCGGCGGCGACGATCGTCTGCGGGCTCGTGCTGCTGGCTGGCGCGGCGAGCATCCTGGCGGGCGAGGCGTTCTCAGGCGCCCATCCGCTCGTCGGGCTGAGCGGCCAGCAGATCCCTGCGGGCCGCGCGTTCGCGCTCACCGCGGTCGCCTGGCTGCTCTGTCTCGTCCCGGCCCTCAGCTACACCGGTCTGGCGATCCTGTTCTCGGTCGCGAGCCGCAACGGCGTGGTCGGCGTCGTCGGGCCGCTCGTGGCGGCGCTTGCGACGATGCTGCTCGACCTCGTCGGGCAGGGGGTGTGGGCGCATCTGCTGCTCGTCGGCGCGACGTTCGCGAACGAGTACGGCCTCTTCACCGCCCACCCGTTTCTCGGGCCGCTCGCGGTGACGCTCGGCATGGGACTCGTGTGGGCGACCGGGGCGGCCGGCGCCGCCTGGGCGATCCTGCGCCGCCGGGACTTCCTGTCGGGAGCGGCAGGCGCACGCCGCGGCGGCTGGCGCGGCCCCGCGCGCGTGGCCGTCGCGGTCGCGGTGGGCGTCGGCGCGCTCGCGCTCGCCTGCAACCTCGGGCCGGTCGGGGTCACCCGTGCGCGCCTGCAGACGGCGATCGCACGGACGTTCTCAAACGCCTCGCTGCTCCAGCAGGAGCTGCTCGGCCGTCACGCGCCCGCCGGCGCCCGGCTCGACGTCGAGCCCTATTGCGGCCGCGGCGCCGGCCTGCGCTCCCGCGGGCCGGGCAGCTGGCTCTGCAACGTGTTCGTCTACCTGCCGCAGCCGAAGTCGGTCCCGTTCCAGCGCACGAACGTCGAATACGACGTGTCGGTGAGCTCGAACGGCTGCTTCAAGGCCGAGTCGCCCCCGACGTTCATCGGCACCCCGACGATGACCGACGCCGCCGGCGACCGGGTGACGAACCCGCTCTACGTCGTCTACGGCTGCTTCGACCCGCTCTGAGCGGGCGAACCTGCCCGGGAGCACGCCTCAAGCGAGGGGAGAGCGACGGCGACGTGTACCACACGACTGGGACACTCCGCTCACGATGTCCGCCACGTTTCGAGTGCAGGTGACCGTCGACGCTGAGCTCGCGGCGGTACTCGCCGAGTTCGGCGGCCGCTCGCGTTCCCAGGCGGTCCGTGATCTTGCCGTCCGCGGAGCGGAGGCACTCCGCGCCGCCGCCCGGAACGAAAGGCGTTGCGCGATCTCGATCGCGCCCTCAGCGCTGCCTCAGGCGCCCGTCACCCGCGCCGCCGGCGCACGAGCGATCGCGGCCTCTCGCGAACTGGGTGGCGAGCGCCGGCTGCCCGCCGTCGACTATCTCATCGCCGCGGCAGCCGCCGAGCGCGGCTTCGCCGTGCTTCATTCCGACCGGCACTTCGAACCGCTCTGCCGCGTCCTGGGAATCGACAGCATCCCGATCGCCCCGCGCGGTGCATTGACCTGAGGGAGCCCGGAATGACCTCACGGGATGAGGACCGTGTCGTCGGGGAGCACCGTCGCCGGCGAGCGGTCGACCGTCGCGAGCCGGCCGGTGCGGCTCGCCGCCAGCGATGCGAGGTAGGCGTCCGCAGACCGCAAAACGGCGCCGCTCAGACCACGACCACCCCGTTTACGCCGCCTCGGCCTGCGCCTCCTGCCGAGCCCGGCGGTACTCCTCGACCACGATGTCGGTGAGCTCCTCGACCGACGTCTCGGCCGTCGGCTTGTCGAGCGAGATCACACCCTCCTGGATGAGGTTGACCCGATCGCATGCCTGCAGCACGTGGACGTAGTTGTGCAGGATCATGATGATCGAGACGTTGCCCTCCTCCTTGAGGCGCGCGATGAGGTCGAGGATCATCGCGCCCTCCTTGGCGCCCATTGCCGCCAGCGGCTCGTCGAGCAGGATGATGTCCGAGTGCGAGGAGATCGTCCGGGCGACCGCGATCGCCTGGCGCTGACCGCCGGACAGGCGCGCGACCGGCACGTCGATCGTCGGGATGTTGATCCCGATCTCGTCGAGCGCGGCCCGCGTCCGCTTGCGCATCTCGCGGTTGCGCACGAACCCGAACGGCTTGGTCGTGAGCTCTCGCTTGAGGAACATGTTCTGGTAGACGGTGAGCTCGTTGACGAGCGCGAGGTCCTGGAAGACGCAGTCGACGCCGAGCGAGCGGGCCTCGTCGACCGTCCTCGGCTTGTACTCCTCGCCCTTGAGCCACAGCGAACCCTTGTCCGGCGGCTGGAACCCCGCGAGGATCTTGATGAGCGTCGACTTCCCGGCGCCGTTGTCGCCGAGCAGTCCGAGCACCTCGCCCTTGCGCAGGTGGATGTTGATGTTGCGCAGCGCCACCGTCGGGCCGAACCGCTTGGAAACGCCCTCGACGCGCAGGACATCGTCGTCGGCGGGTGTGAGCGTCTCGACGATGTGGGTCTTTCCCCTTGCCACCTCGTCAGCCACGGCCGGCCCCCACTCTCACTCGGGCGATGTAGATGTTGATGGTCATCGCGAGCAGGATCGCGAGGCCCTGATACAGGTAGAGATAGTTCGCGTTGACGCCCTTGAGGACGAGCCCGTCCTGGATGATCCCGAGGAACAGGGCACCGATCATCGCGCCCACGACGGTGCCGAAGCCGCCGACGAGGAGCGTTCCGCCGATCACCGCGGCGGCCACGACCTGGAACATCAGCTCGCTCGACTGGGCGGGATCCGGCGTCGCCGATCCGCTGCGCACCGCCTCGAGGATCCCGACGAAGGCCGCGAGCAGGGCGCAGAGCATGAAGTTGCGCATCATGTTGCGCTTCTCGTTGATGCCGGCCTCCTTGGCGCCGAGCCGGTTGCCGCCGACCGCGACCGTGTAGATCCCCCACTTCGTGAACGACAGCGCGAGTTGGAGGACGATCACGATCCCGATCGCCCAGAAGAGCTCCGAGTAGGTCCCGTTGCCGAACACCGACTCGAACGTGCCGCCGCCGAACAGCGACGTGCCCGGCGTCTGGATCTGCGTGTCGTGCGACATGACGAGCGTGATCCCGAACAGCGAGAACAGCGTGCCGAGCGTCGTCACGAACGAGTTGATCCCGATGTACGCGACGAAGAAGCCGTTGATCGCCCCGACGAGCGTGCAGACGAGGATCGCGAGGATCATCGCCGGGATGAGCGGGATGTGCGCCGACGTGAACTCGTTGAAGATGAACGGACAGATGAGGTACGTGCCGCCGACC
>Ga0070737_10001743_pt1 | contig 29330 bp, 31 predicted proteins | sample Coa_R1_10_FD_66438 | JGI IMG/M metagenome (GOLD analysis project Ga0070737, IMG submission 66438) | Surface soil microbial communities from Centralia Pennsylvania, which are recovering from an underground coalmine fire - Coalmine... | ecosystem: Environmental > Terrestrial > Soil > Unclassified... | reverse complement strand
CGCCGCCGGCCAGGCACCGGCCGGCATCGATGAGGTGAGGTGCCGGTGCCGGCTCGGCCAGCGCCGGACCTCGTCCTGGTCCAGCCCGCTCTCCCCCTTCGCCTCTTTGAGGCACGGCTCTGCGACCCACCGGGTCGCGGCCACCGTCGCCAGGCCCTGGAGCGAGAGCTCGGTGGGGGCCAGGGCCGGGGAGGAGGCGAGGTCGTCGGGGTCGCCGAGCGAGCGGCGGGCAAGGTCTCGCACACGAAGGCCTGCCGGCGGTCTGGGGCCGCATCCCCCACCGCCTCGGTCACCTGCCAGCCGCTCCGGTCGTCGAGCGTGGCCACCACCTCCCTCGAAGGGGCGCCCACCCTGCCGGAGCGACAGGCCTTTAGCAAGTACGGTGGGAGCACTAAAAGGACCGGCGGCGTCCGGACCGCCACACCGCCACCACGTAGGCTGGGAGCACCGCCATCCGGCGCCACCGCCAGGGTTGGAGGACGAGCCGCCACAGCCATTCCAGGCCCAGCCGTTGGAGCTGCCGCGGGGCGCGCCGAACGCGCCCGGCCAAGAAGTCGAAGCAACCCCCTACCCCGATCGCCACCGGGACGCCCAGGCGGTCACGGTTGCGCGCGATCCACAGCTCCTGCTGAGGGGCCCCATAGGCCACCAGGAGCAGGTGGGGCCGGGCGGCCGCGATCCGCAGCAGCGTCTCCTCATCGTCCTCCGGCCGAGGCGAGCCGGCATGGGCGCCAGCCACCCGCAGGCCGGGCACGCTCGCCTCAAGGCGTCGGGCGGCCTCCGCCGCCACCCCCGGCTGTGCGCCGAGCAGGAACGGCCGCCAGCCTCGACGTGCGCACACGGCAGCCAGGGCCGGCACCAGGTCGCTCCCGGTGACCCGCTCCGGCTGGGGGCAGCCCTGGCGCCGCATCGCCCAGACCACCCCGGCGCCGTCGGCAAGGCACAGAGCGGCGCCCTCGAGCACCGACCGAAAGTGCGGGTCCGAGCGCGCCCGCATCACGAACTCAGGATTGACCGTCGCCACCAGCCGGGTGGGCCCACCTGCCTCGATCATCCGCTCGATCTCGGCGACGGCCTGGGCCATGTCGAGGCAGTGGACACGGACGCCGAGGACGCGAACGTTCGGCCTCCCGCTATGATCGGCCGGTGCGGCCACGACTGGTGGTTGCCTGCGAGCTCTCACGACTGAACATGGAACGGCCAGCGGGGGCCGCAGTATACGCCAGCTACGTCCTCGAGCTGCTCCGACGAAGCGGTGAGGTGGAGGTGGTCGGTCCCGAGGAGCAGGACCGTGCCCAGGTGGTGCTCTCCCTCGACGGCCGTTTCCGGTCAGCCGGGGGCCGCCGGAGCGTGACCGCGGTCCTCGACGTCGGCCACCTGTTCCAACCACGGGGCTACGGCGTCAAAGGCTGGCTCAACGCTCACCGGCAGGCGACTCGGGCCATCCGGTCAGATCACCTCCTGGCGCCATCGGCCACGGTCCAGCTCGGCCTGGAACGCTACCTCATGGTCAGCCCGCGCCGCATCACCGTCCTCCCCCCGTTCCCCGCACCCCATTTCCGCCGCCCGCCGCGCGAGCAGGTGGAGGCCCTCCGCCGCCGCCTGGGCCTCCCCGACCGCTACGTCCTGTTCGTCGGCGTGCGCAGCCGGCGCAAGAACCTGGGGCTGCTGGCCGAGGTCTGGCGACGGGTCTCTCCCCGGCTGCCCGGGGTCGAGCTGGTCCTGGCCGGCCCCGGCCGCGGGAGCGTGCCCGGCGCCAGGGATCTGGGCTACGTGGAGGGTGACCTGCTGCCGCCGCTGCTCGCCGGGGCGATCGCCTGGCTGAACCCTAGCCACTTCGAGGGCAGCGCGATCGGGGCCCTGGAGGCCATGGCCTGCGGAACCCCGCCGCTCGTCTCCGCCACCGGGGCCCAGCCTCGGGCGGTGGGGCCAGCCGGCCTGATCCTGGATCCCACCGACGCGACAGCCTGGGTCGAGGCCCTGGTCGCCGTGAGCAGGGATGACGAGCTGCGAGCGGGGATGGTCAGGGCCGCCCTGGCGACGGTGGCCGACCTCCGCCGAAGGCCGCCCGATCCGGAGCCTCTCCTGGCGGCGCTGCGCGGGGACTCCGGCTGAGGACAGGCCGCCGGCTCGGCCTCGGGACCGACCTACCGACGCCGCCCAGATCGTTACCATCGCAGTCACCGCCGCGCGGGGAGGTGGATGTGCCAGCTCGATCGGGACCCAACGTCGACCCAGATGCGATGACCGCTCCTGCGGTGAGGTCGCATGCCGTCGTCGCCGTCGATGTCAACCCGGCTTCCAGGCCGGCACAGACTGGCACCGAGGTCTATGCCCGGGAGGTGGCGAGACGGTTGCCCGAGGTCGCCCCCGATCTCCGCTTCGTCTTCTATGCCTCGCGGCCGACCTCCCTCGTCGAGCCCGACCTCACCGTCCTTCCCGGCCGTCGCCTCTGGTCGCAGCTACGGCTTCCCCGCGAACTCTGGCGGCGTCGTCCCGACCTCTTCTTCGCCCCCTCGCACGTGGTGCCCTTCCTCGCCCCTGGGCGGACCCTGACCGTGATCCACGACCTGGCCTTCGAACGCTACCCCAGGGCCTACCCACGGGGCGCGCTGGCCTACCTGCGCCTGACCACGCGCTGGGCGGAGCGCCGTTGCCCCCGCTTGATCGTCCCCTCCCAGGCCACCGCTCGCGACCTGGTCGAGCTCCACGGCATGGACCCAGCCCGCATCCGCGTGGTCCCGGCCGGCGGGGGCGAGCCTCCCGGCATCCGCCCGCGACGGCCGGCGGCACGACAGCGGGCCGCGGCCCTGGGGATCGACCGTCCCTTCCTGCTCCACGTCGGCAGGGTGGAGCCACGTAAGAACCAGCTCACCGCCTTGGCCGCGGTGGAACGCCTCGCCGACCTGCTCTTGGTCTGCGCTGGGCCGCCCGTCGACCCCGAGCTGGTCGCCCGCCTGACTCGATCGCCACGTTGCCGCGTCCTCGGCCGGGTCGACGAGGTCGACCTGGAGCATCTCTATGCCGCCGCCGAGGCCTTGGTCTTCCCCAGCCTGTACGAGGGGTTCGGGCTCCCCGTCCTGGAGGCGCTCAGGCGCGGCCTCCCCGTGGTGACCACCGCCGTGGCCTCGCTGCCCGAGGTGGGCGGGGAGGCAGCGGTGTACGTGCGGGACCCGCTCGACCCGGCGGAGCTGGCCGCCGCCATCGAGGTCGCGTTGAACGACCGCGAGCGTCTCCGCCGCCTGGGCCGTCGACGGGCGGCCGAGTTCACCTGGGACCGGACCGCCCAGGGCATCGCGGCCGTGATGCGCGAGGTCCTCGACTGATCGACGCCGGCCATCCCCTCCCTTGAGGGCCCGAGCGAGGCCGGAGCCGGCCACCGCACTGCCCAGGCGGTCACGACCGATGCGCTCGGACCACGCGCTCGATCACGCGCCAGGTGCGTCGGGCGGCTCGGCTCCAGGTGAACTCCGCCGCCCGCAGTAGGCCACGCCGCCGCAGGGTGGCGTGGAGGTCGGCGTCCCAGCACACCCGGCCCAGGGCCTCGACCCATCCGTCGGCGTCCCCTGGGTCGACGAGGAGGCCGGCGTCGCCGACCACCTCGGGCAGGGAGGAGGAGTTGGACACCACCACCGGCGTGCCACAGGCCATGGCCTCGAGGGGGGTGAGGCCGAAGCCCTCGTACCAGGCCGGGTGGGCGAGGCAGGTGGCCAGGTTGTAGAGAAACGGCAGGTCCCCGGGCGGGATGGGACCCAGCCTCACCAGATCCGGGCCCATGCGCTCCAGGCGCGCTCGCACCGCCTCGCAGCGCCATCCCCACCCCCCGACCACGACCAAGGGGAGGCGGTCCGGCATCCGCGACCAGGCCTCCAACAGGGTCTCCAGGTTCTTGCGCGGCTCGATCGTGCTCACGAAGAGGATGAAGCGACCAGGGAGACGGAATCGGAGCCGTGCAGCCTCCAGCTGTGCGGGAGAAAGCGGGCGGTACCGCTTGGCCACGCCCTCCGGGATCACCTCCAGGCGCTCCGGCGCCAGCCCGAACAGCTCGGCCACGTCCCGCGCCGTGCTGGTGGAAACGGCGATGACGACCTCGGCCCGACGCATCGAGCGAGGGACGACCACCCGCACCGCCAGCGTCTGGCCGCCCGGGAACCACTCCGGGTGGCGATAGATGGCCATGTCGTGGGCGGTGAGGACGGCGGGCATGCCCACGTCCCCGAGCGGAAGCTGGCCGGCGGGGCCGAAGTAGAGATCGGCACCCAGGCGACGGAGGCGAGCTGGCCACAGCAGGTGACGACCGACCAGGCGAAGGCTCGGCGGCTGGCGCACGGCCAGGGCCGGATGGTCCAGGGAGACGCCGGCCGAGGTGTAGACGGTGAACCGGTTCCCCGGGCCCTCCGTGGCCAGGGCTCGCAGGATCTCGATCGTGTAGGTCCCGATCCCGGCCAGGGGCCGGGAGAGACCGCTGCCATCGACGGCCACGTGAAGGCCGGTCACCCGATCTCCTCCTCTCCGCTCGACCTCCGCCGACCCGGCCCCCACCCGTCCGCCGCCGGCGTCGCTGCGGAGGTCGGTAGCCTCAGCCATGCCAGGGGGGCGCGGGCCCCAGCCGCGTCGCCAGAGGCACGTCCACGTCCTGGATGCCTGGCGATCGTGGGTCTCCACCATGCCTCAGGGCATCCGGGGCCCCCCGGCCTGTCAAGCCAGGTCCTGCACTGCGCTCGGGTCCCGGTCGAGGGCGTGCCCGCCCTCCCCACAGCGAGAGGCGGGCTCGTGGCCCGATGCCGCCTCGAGGGGTCGGTCGAGGGCCAACGACGCCCCCTGGGACGCATCCTTCGCCCTCTCCATCCCCGTGAGGAGGTTGCTCCTCTCGACCCGCACCCGAGCGGCCCACGGCTGGCTCAAGCGGCGAGCGTGGCGCCGGGCACAGCGACCCGTGAGCCCCACCGGTCGCATCCTAGGCCAGATTGTCGTCCCGCTCCCTCGCGCTCCCGTCCACGTCAGGACCCACCCTGGAGCCGGCCGGCCGCCGGGGGAGCCTGGGGCCAGCACCGTCCGTGCCCGAGCCGACCTCGGCCAGCGAGCGCTCCCGACGAGTCCAGCGGGAGACGGGCCGCCGCCGGGCGTCGTTCGGGCACGCCCACTCGGACAGCTGCACGGGACAAGTGTAGGAGGGTCGCTCCCCGTCGCTGAGGCATCGGCGAACGACCCTGCCCTCGGGTCTCCGGACGATCGAGGCCCGTCGCCAGCCGGGGCCAGGTCAACCGGGGCGCGAGCCGTGCCGAGCCGCCGTCACCTGGCCCAAAGGCCAGGGCCCGGGCGGGGCCACGGGCTCACGACATCAGGTAGACCTGGCGACGTTGCACCACCTCGAGCTCGCCCAGGGCACGGCCCGTGCCCCGGACCGCGCAGGTCCGAGGATCGGGCGCGACCCGCACCGGCAGGTGAAGCTGCCGGGCCAGGTACCGCCCTAGCCCACGCAGCAGGGCGCCGCCCCCGGTGAGCAGCATCCCACCGTGCTCGACCTCGGCCGCGTACGCCTCAGGGACCTGCTCGAGCCCCCTTCGAATGGCAGCTGTGAGCTCGGCCAGAGGCTCTTGCAACGCCTCGGCCACCTCATCCGAGACCACCGTCGCGGTCCGTGGCCGTCCTCCCACCACGTCTTTCCCGGCCACCGTCGCCAACAGCGGCCGGTCGAGCGGCTCCGCTGCTCCCGCCGTCCGCTTCACCTCCTCAGCCGTCCTCTCGCCGATCTCCAGCCCATGCCGTCGTCGGACGTAGGCCACGATGGCGGCGTCCAGCCGCGCCCCACCCAATGGCTCGGTGTGGGCGACCACGAGGCTGGAGCGCGAGACGAGGGCCACCTCGACCGTCCCCCCGCCCAGGTCGCAGATCAGGTGGGCCGGGGGCTCGACCACAGACAGGCCGGCGCCCATGGCCGCCACCAGGGGGGACTCGATCAGCCAGGCCTGGCGGGCGCCGGCGGTGATGGCCGCCCTCGCCATGGCCCGGCGCTCGACGCCGCTGGCGGCGGAGGGGACGCAGAACACCACCTCGGGCTTGAACCAACGTTGTCGGCCGTGCAGCCGCTGGATCAGGTGCTCCAACATCCGCTCGCAAGCCGTCAGGTCAGCGATCGTCCCGGCCCGGATGGGACGGACCACCTCGACGTGCCCGGGAGCCCGACCGTCCAGCTCGGCCGCCTCACGGCCGACGGCCAGCACCCTTCCGCTCTTCCGCTCCAGGGCCACGGCCGAGGCCTCGTCCACCACCACCCCCTCGCCCCGCAGGTAGGCACGGACGCTGGAGGACCCCAGGTCAATCCCGATCTTCTTCGTGAACACCCCTCGAGACGGTTCGTTTATAGACGACCGGGCCGGTCGCGGGAAGCCTCAAACACCATGACCCCGCCGGCGCCCCACACCGGCGCGCCGGCCGGGGACGATGGGACCATCGCGGCCGACATCGACGGCCGGCGCCACCGAGCGTCGGCCGCTCAGCGGAGGGGCTGGGAGGTGAGCACCGCGGAGCGGCGCTCGATCTTGGCCCCGAGCGCGCGGAGCTTCCCCGGCATGTCCTCATAGCCGCGGTCGATGTGCCAGACCTCGCCGATCTCGGTCGTGCCCCGAGCGCAGAGGGCAGCGATCACCAGCGCCGCTCCGGATCGGATGTCGGGCACCACCACGTCGACGCCATGGAGCCGGGCCGGCCCGCGCACGAAGGCGTCGCGGCCCTGCACGGTGATCCGGGCGCCCATCCGCATCAGCTCGGTGACGTGCTGGAAGCGGTTGTCGTGGAGGTACTCGGAGATGATCGTCGTCCCCTCCGCCTGGGTCATCAGCGCGAGGTACTGGGCCTGGAGATCGGTGGGGAAGCCGGGATGGGCGTACGTACACATGTCCACCCCCCGGAGCGGCCCCCCCGGCTCACGCCGGACGCGGATCGACCGCTGGCCGACCTCGACCGAGGCACCGGCCTCTTGGAGCTTGAGCAGCACCGAGGGAAGGTCCTCCGCCGGCCCCTCCTCCAAGAGGACGTCGCCCCCCGTGGCCGCCACCGCGATGGCGTAGGTGCCGGCCTCAAGGTAGTCGGGGATGACCCGGTGCTCCGCGCCGTGCAGCCGAGGCACCCCTTCGACCACGATCTCGTCCGTCCCTGCCCCGGTGATGCGGGCCCCCATGGCGATGAGCAGACGGCAGAGGTCCTGGACGTGGGGCTCGCGAGCGGCGTTGGTGATCTCGGTGCGGCCGCGGGCCAAGGCGGCGGCCATCACGAGGTTCTCCGTGCCGGTCACCGTCGGGAGGTCGAGCACCACCCTGGCCCCGTGGAGCCCCTGGGGGGCCCGGGCGATGAACTCGGTCGTCGTCTCCGTGATCTCGGCCCCCATGGCCCGAAGGCCACGAAGGTGCTGCTCCACCCGCCGGGCGCCGATCTTGTCGCCGCCCGGCTTCGGCAACCGAGCCGCCCCTGCTCGGGTGATCAGAGGGCCGAGCAGCACCACCGAGGCCCGCATCCGCCGGGCCAGATGGTCGGGGACCTCGCTCGTCACTTCCCGTGCCCACAGCCGCAGGCCGTCGTCCAAGCGCTCGACCGACACCCCTAGCTCGCCCAGGATCTGCGCCATCACCTCGGTGTCGGCCACCTTGGCGACGTTGCGCAGCACGATCGGCTCGGCGGTGAGGAGCGACGCGGCCATGAGCGGCAGCGAGGCGTTCTTCGACCCGCCGACCCGCACCCTGCCCCGAAGCGGTCGGCCGCCGGTGACGTAGAGGATCTCGTCGGATCGCGGGGCAGACATCGCCCGAAAGCTTAGACGCCACCCCTGGCTGCCTGCTGGCCGGATCGGAGGTGGCCGAACTTACCTCGAGCCTGCCGGCGTCGCCCATCGTCCCAGCGGGCCAGGCCTCGATCGGGGGCGTGAGGGGCGCGGGCGGAGGAGGACGGCTCCCGAGGCCGCCGGTCAGCCCCTGACGTCCCGACGCCGTCGCAGCTAGGGGGAGGCGGGCCGTCCCCTGCGAACGCGGGCCAGGCGCAACCGAGCCTCGGCGACCGCGAGCGCGCGCAGCAGCTCCTGCTGCTCCTCAGGGGAGACCACCCCCGCCAGCCGCTCCTGGGCTCGCCGACGCGCCGCGTCAGCCGCCTCCTCGCTGATCTCCTCGGCCCGCTCGGCCACGTCGGCCAGGACCGTGACCCGGTCGGGCAGCACCTCGAGGAACCCGCCTCCGACGAAGAGCGTGATCTCCTCCGACCCATTGCGGATGAGCAGGGGCCCAGGACGGAGCGTGGTGAGCAGCGGGGCATGCCGAGGCAGGATGCCCAACTCCCCCTCCGCCCCTTGCACGACCAGGAAGGGACGACCGAGGCCATCGACCTCGCCCTCGAAGAGCGATCGCTCGACGCTGACGACGCGCAGCTGAACGCCCACCTCTGCCGCCTACCGCTCCTGCTCCCGACGGATGCGCTCGCCCTGCTCGCGCGCCTCGTCGACCGTGCCCACCATGTAGAAGGCCTGCTCGGGCAGGTCATCGTGCCGTCCCTCGAGGATCTCCAGGACGCTGCGCACCGTCTCCTTCACCGGCACGAAACGCCCCTCCTTGCCGGTGAAGCGCTCGGCGACGAACATGGGCTGGGCCAGGAAGCGCTGGAGCTTGCGGGCACGGGCCACGGTCAGCTTGTCGTCCTCGGAGAGCTCCTCGATGCCGAGGATGGCGATGATGTCCTGCAGCTCCTTGTAGCGCTGCATGGTGCGCTTCACCCCTTGCGCTGCCTCGTAGTGGTCGCGCCCCACCACCCTGGGCTCCAGGAAGCGCGAGGTCGACTCCAGGGGATCGACGGCCGGGTAGATACCGATGTCGGTGAGCGCCCGGCTCAAGGTGACGATGGCGCCCAGGTGGGCGAAGGTGGTCTGGATCGCCGGATCGGTGAAGTCGTCAGCGGGCACGTAGATGGCCTGCACCGAGGTGATCGAGCCCCGCCGGGTCGACGTGATCCGCTCCTGGAGCGCCCCCATCTCGGTCGCCAGCGTGGGCTGGTACCCCACGTTCGACGGCATCCGGCCCAGCAAGGCTGAGACCTCCGAGCCGGCCAGCATGTACCGGAAGATGTTGTCGATGAACATGAGCACGTCCGCGCCCTCGGTGTCGCGGAAGTACTCGGCCATGGTCAGGCCGGTCAGGGCGACCCGAGCTCGAGCGCCGGGAGGCTCGTTCATCTGACCGAAGACGAGCGTGGTCTTGTCGAGCACGCCCGCGTCCTGCATCTCCCGATACATGTCGTTGCCCTCGCGGGTCCGCTCACCCACGCCGGCGAAGACGGAGCGCCCCTGGTGCTCATGGGCGATGTTCCGGATCAGCTCCTGGACGAGGACCGTCTTGCCGACGCCGGCCCCGCCGAAGAGGCCGATCTTGGAGCCCTTGACGAAGGTACAGATCAGGTCGATGACCTTGATCCCGGTCTCCAAGATCTCGACCTCCACCCGCTGCTCCTCGATGGAGGGGGCCGGGCGGTGGATGGGCCAGCGCTCGATGCCCTCCGGCGTGGGCTCCTCGTCGATCGCCTCGCCGACCACGTTGAACATCCGACCCAGTGTCTCCACGCCCACCGGGACCTGGATCGGGCCACCGGTCGCCCGCACCGGATCGCCACGTCGAAAGCCGTCCGTGGAGTCCATGGCCACGCAACGCACGGCGTTGTCCCCCAGCTCCAACTGGACCTCGAGGATGACCTTTCGCCCCTCGCGGGTGGTGACCTCGAGGGCGTCGTACACGCTGGGCAGGGCCCCGGGCGGGAACTCCACGTCGACCACGGCGCCGATCACCTGGCTGATCCGCCCGACGGCACCGGCCGTCGCTCCTCTCGTGTCCTTCTCCAACACGTCCGCCATCTACGACTCCTGCTTGCTCAGCCTGCGGAGCCCCGCAGGGCCTCCGCCCCGCTCACGATCTCCATCAGCTCCGTGGTGATGGTGGCCTGCCGGACCTTGTTGGCCGTCAGGGTCAGCGACCGGATCATGTCGCCGGCCGCGTTGGTGGCGTTCTGCATGGCGATCATGCGGGCCGAGTGCTCGCTGGCCTGGTTCTCCAGCACCGCCTGGTAGACCTGCGCCTCCACGTAGCGTGGGAGCAGCTCGTCCAACACCGCCTCCGGCTCCGGCTCGTACAGGTAGTCGCCACCGGCCTGCCGTCCCTCGCCGGCGGGGATCTCGATCGGGACCAGCGGACGGATCAGGGGCTCCTGGCGAAGGGTGCTGACCCAGCGGGTGTAGGCGAGGAGGATGACGTCCACCCTCCCCTCGTCGTACTCGTCCAAAGCCGCCCGGATGGCGGGCAGGACGACGCCGACGCCGGGGCGGTCACGCAGGTTGCTGACCTCGGCCACGATCTCCCGGCCAAGGCGGACGAGCAGGTCCCGGCCCTTGCGGCCGATGGTGACGTAGCGGACGTGGCCCCGATGCCGCTCCATGGCATAGCGGTTCACCGCCCGCAGCAGGTTGGCGTTGAGGGCCCCGCACAACCCCTTGTCGGTCGTGATCACGATGATCAGGGCACGGTCGCCCTCCCGCCGCTCCAGGTAGGGGTGCCGGTACTCGCGGGCGAGCTGCGAGGTGGTCTGCAGGACCTCGACCATCTTCTCGGCGTAGGGCCGGGTCGCCTGCACCGCCTGCTGGGCACGCCGCATCTTGGTGGCCGAGACCACCTGCATGGCCTTGGTGATCTTCTGGGTGTTCTGGACGCTCCGGATCCGACGCCGGACGTCGCGCAGCGAAGGCAACGGCTACGTCTCCACCCCGTACTGGCGGTTGAAGGCCTCGATCGCCTCCCGCACCTGGCCCTCGACCTCGGCGTTCCACTGCTTGTCGGTCTCGATGCTCTCGATCAGCGCCTTGCGCTCCGCGGTCAGGAAGCGCCCGAAGGCGTCCTTCCAGCCCTTGATCGCCTCGGGGGCGACGCGGTCCAGGTAGCCTCGAGTGCCGGCGTAGATCGTGCACACCTGGACCCCGACGTGCACGGGCTGGAACTGATCCTGCTTCAGGAGCTCGGTCAGGCGCTGGCCGCGCTCCAGCTGGCGCCGGGTCGCCGGGTCCAGGTCGGCGGCGAACTGGGAGAAGGCGGCCAGCTCCCGGTACTGCGCCAGCTCCAGCTTCATCTGGCCGGCGGTCCGCTTCATCGGGGTGATCTGGGCGTCGCCCCCCACCCGGGACACGGACAGCCCGACCGAGATGGCCGGGCGCTGCCCAGCGTTGAAGAGGTCCGACTCCAGGTAGATCTGGCCGTCGGTGATCGAGATCACGTTGGTCGGGATGTAGGCGGAGACGTCGTTCGCCTGGGTCTCGATCACGGGCAACGCGGTCAGCGAGCCGCCCCCATGCTCCGAGTTCAGCTTCGCGGCCCGCTCCAGGAGCCGCGAGTGCAGGTAGAAGACATCCCCCGGATACGCCTCCCGGCCGGGCGGGCGACGCAGGGTCAGCGAGAGCTCCCGGTAGGCCCAGGCGTGCTTGGTCAGGTCGTCGTAGCACACCAGGGCGTCCATCCCGTGGTCGCGGAAGTACTCGCCCATGGCGCAGCCGGCGTAGGGGGCGAGGTAGTTCAGCGCCGCCGGCTCCGAAGCAGTGGCGGCGACGATGGTCGTGTACTCCATCGCCCCGTGCTCCTCCAGCACGGCCCGCACCCGGGCGATGTTGGCGGCGTTCTGGCCGATGGCGACGTAGATGCAGTAGAGGTCCTTGCCCCGCTGGTTGATGATCGTATCCAGCAGGATGGCCGTCTTCCCGGTCTGGCGATCCCCGATGATCAGCTCGCGTTGCCCACGACCGATCGGGATCATGGCGTCGATGGCCATGATGCCGGTCTGCACCGGTTGGTTCACGCTCTGGCGGGTGATGACCCCGGGGGCGATCTTCTCCACCGGGCTGGTCCTGGTGGCGTTGATCGGCCCCTTGCCGTCGATCGGCTGGCCCAGGGCGTTGACGGTCCGGCCGAGCAGCTCCGGCCCCACCGGCACCTCGACGATCCGGCCCGTGGTCCGGACCTCGTCGCCCTCCTGGATGTGCTCGTAGGGCCCCATGATGACGGCACGGACCTGGTCCTCCTCCAGGTTCAGGGCCAACCCATAGACGTCGCCCGGGAACTCCAGGAGCTCACCCGCCATGGCGTCCGTCAGGCCGTAGATCTGCGCGATGCCGTCGCCCACGCTGATCACGCGGCCGACGCTCGCCGTCACCATCTCAGCGTCGAAGTCCTTCAGGCGCTGCTTGATGACCTCGCTGATCTCTTTGGAGCTGATTGCCAACGCTCTCGTTTCCTCGCTATCAGTCACACACCGCTCAGGCGATGCCGAAGCTGCTGCAACCTGGCGGCCACGCTGGCGTCGATCACCCGGTCGCCGATCTGGAGCACGATCCCTCCCAGGATCGCCGGCTCCACTCGGACCTCCAGCCGCACCTCCCTGCCCAAGCGGCGGGAGAGCTCATCGACCAAACGCTCCACCTCCCCCGCGCTCAGGGGGATGGCGGTGGTGGCCGTCACTCGGACGCGGCCGGCCGCCTCGTCGGCCAGACGGCGGTACTCCTCGACGATGCCGTCCAGGGCCGACAGACGGTTGGACTCGACCAAGAGGCGAGCCAGGTTGACACCCTCCCGACCCACCGCGGCCTCGTCGAGCAGGGAGGCGGCGAACTCCTGGCGCCGCCTGGCAGCGATGGTCGGACTGGTCAGGACCTGGCGCACCTCGGGCGTCGAGAGCGCGTCGTGCACGGTCTGCAGCCGCTCGACCCAGGCATCGACCTGGCCCTCCTCGCGGGCCAGGTCGAAGATGGCCCGGGCGTATCGCCTAGCCGCGGCTCCGGCCATTCGCCTCTACCTTGCCGACCTCAGCGATCGCCCGCTCGATCAGGCGCCGATGGCGCTGCTCGTCCAGGGTCTCGCCGACGACCTTCTCGGTCGCCGCCACCACCAGGTCCGCGATCTCCCCGCGCACCGAGTCGATCGCCCGCTGGCGCTCGGCCTCGATCTCCCGCCGGGCGCTCTCGGTCATCCGCCGGGCCTCCTCGTCGGCTCGGGCGCGCAGCTCGGCCCGAAGCTGCTCGCCCGAGCGGCTGGCACCCTCGATGATCTGAGCCGCCTGGCCCCGTGCCTCCTGGATCCTGGCCTCCGCCTCCTTGAGTCGCTCCTCGGCCTCCCGCCGGGCCTGCTCAGCGGCCGCCAGCTGCTCGGCGATCCGGCGCTGCCGCGCCTCCGCCGCCCGCATGACCGGCCCGTAGGCCCATTTCGCCAGGATGGCGATCATCACCACGAAGGCGATGAGCTCGGCCACGAAGGAGAGGCTGAGATCGAGGAGCCCGGCCTCCGCCAGGTACAACGGTGTGGCCAACCTCTCAGTGAACCCCCTGGGCGACGCTGGTGACGAAGTAGAACCCCAGCGCCAGGTTGATGAAGTACATCGCCTCCACCAAACCGATGATCAAGAACATGATCACCTGGAGCCGACCCTGGGCCTCGGGCTGGCGCGACACGCCCTGGATGGTGGCGTTGCCGGCCAAGCCGTCACCGATGGCCGCGCCGATCGCACCTCCTCCCAGGGCGAGCCCGGCTCCGATGAGCGCCCCGGCGATGGCGATTGCGTGGTTCATTCAGAGTCCTCCCTGAATCACTGTGTGATCGCGGCCGTGGCCGCGTCCTCCATGTCATGGCCAGCGCTGGCGGCATGGGCGTGGAGCTCCTCCTCCAGCCCTTCGCGCGCCATCCCGAAGTAGATGATCGTCAGCAGCATGAAGATGAAGGCCTGGATCGTGCCCACGAAGAAGACATCGAAGAACTTCCAGGCCGCAACCGGGAACCAGGCCACGAAGAACGGCAAGAGGGTCAGCAAGTAGACCATCAAGAGCCCGGCGAAGAGGTTGCCGAAGAGCCGGAGCGAGAGGGTGACCGGCTTCACGATCTCCTCGATGATGTTGAGGGGGATGAAGGCCACTCGTACCGCCCAGTTCAGCTCGAAGGGCTTGGTGAAACGGCGAAGGTAGCCCCGCAAGCCGAGGACCTTGATCGAATACCCCTGCACCAGCAGGAAGACCAGGACGGCCATGGCCAGGGTCTGGTTCAGGTCGGAGTTGGCCGGCTCGATCCAGGGGGAGAAGCCGAGCGGGAAGAAATCGATCCAGTTGGCGATCGCGATGTACATCCCGAGCGTGGCGGCGAGCGGGAGGATGAAGCCGGCGTCCTCGGCCACCGACTCCCGGATCAACCCACGGGCGTAGCCGAGGAAGAACTCCAGCAGCATCTGCAGCTTGCCGGGCACGTCCGAACGGACCCGGGCCGCGATCGCGAGCCCGATGACGACGGTGATGATGCCGGCGATCAGGCTGGACACGAGCGAGTCCAGCGTGAAGGCGCAGTAGTAGAAGTTGAGGACGAGCAGGGAGAGGTGCTGATCGCCGCAAACCGGCGTCAGCGGATGGGTGCCGGGGGCGGCGGCCAGGACCATCAGACCCGAACCATCGCCACCGCCGCGGCCACGGCCAGCGCCAGCTGGGCGACCGCGATCCCGACCAGCACGAGCGGGGCCAGGCGGAGGTCGATCAGGGCAGCGGCCCCGATGCCGGCCGCGCTCAGCAGCGCCAAGCGCCCCAGGCTGGTGGTGACGAAGCCGGCGCCGGCGCCCAGGGCCCGGAACGCCAGCAGGCCGTTCACCGAGCCGAGCAGCAAGCCCAGGGCCACGGCCAACCCCTCCTGCCAGTGACCGAGCAGGGTCCCGGTCACCCCCACCACCAGCGCGCCTGCGGCACAGATGACCACCGTGCCGCCCACAGATGTCCTCGTCGTGCTCACAAGTACCGTCTGAACCTCGAATACACGACCGCGGAGGCCGCGATGACGCCAACCATCAACCCGACGAAGAAGAAGAGGGGCCCGCGGTGCAGAGCTGCGTCGAGGGCAAGACCGAACACCAGCGGGAGGACGACCGCCACCGCCAGGAGCACCCCCAGGCCCAGGAGCTCCACCCCTGATGGCCCCTGGCCCGCGGTCCCTCGCTCCCCAGCGGGCGACATTTCCCAGGGAAGTCTACCGAAGACCCCGATCTTCCAGCAGCAGGCGCACCACCCAGTAGAAGGGGACCGGAACCCGGCGGCGTGAGCCCCGGAGCCGCTCGCCGAGCACCGTGGAGAGGACCACGATCAGGAGGACGATCGCCACCGCCAGGATGCGGCGGTGACCGAAGACCGTCAGCCCCATGGCGCCCAGGATGCCCGTGGAGCAGGCGAAGAGCAGACAGATCTCGCGCTGGGTGAGCCCCAGCTCCAAGAGCCGATGGTGCAGGTGCCTGGTGTCGGCGTGCGCGATCGACTGGCCGCTGCGCCGCCGGCGCACGATCGCGAGCACGGTGTCGGCGATCGGGAGCGCCAGGGCCAGCACCGGGACCAGGAGGGCAGCGGCGACCGCGATCTTGGCCACCCCGATCACGGCCAGCAGCGCCACCATCAAGCCCAGGAAGTGCGCGCCCGAGTCCCCCATGAAGATGCGAGCGGGATGGAAGTTGAAGAGCAGGAACCCAGCGCAGACCCCGGCCAGCGCCCCCGAGAGGGCCACCACGTGGGCCTGGTCAGGGCGGTTGGTGGAGGCGATCAGCAACACCAAGGCGGTGACCCCGACCACGCTGGCGGCAAGGCCATCCAGGCCATCCAGAAGGTTGATCGTGTTCTGCATCCCCACGATCCACACCACCGTCACCGGCAACACGAACAGGCCTAGGTCGCGAACGTGCAAGGGGGGCAGGAAGATGAAGTGGATGCCGAACCCGAAGCCCAGGACCGCGAGCACCGCGATCGCCACCTGGACCCCCAGCTTCGCCGGCGCTGGCATCCCGAGCCGGTCGTCGACCAGCAGCACCCCGGTGGTCAGCCCGCTCAGGACGAGCAGGCCTGGGACGCTCGGGGCGTTGCGGAGGAAGATCAGGCAGGCAACGGCGAAGCCCAAGAACATCCCCACCCCGCCCAGGTAGGGGATGGGGCGGGTGTGGATGTCACGGGGGCGAGGATGGGAGAGGAACCCCAACCGCCGAGCCACCAGGATCAGCAGCGGGGTCACCGCCGCCACCACCGCGAAGGCGACCAAGGTCGGCCAGACCGCAGGGGCGACGTTGTGCTCCACCTCGTGGAGGAAGCGCTCGCTGAAGAAGTCGTCGCCGCTGGCGGCGGGATTGTAGAGGGTGAAAAGCGCTGGCACTTCTCGTACTCGACAACGGACGTCGATATCCCGGTCGATGGCGACCGGCGGCTCTACTCAGACGAAGGTGTAGGGTAGCGGGAAGCGCCGGGTGAGATCTAGCGTACGTTCGCGGATCTCCTCCAGCGCGGCGGCGCCTCGCTGCTCCACGAGCGCCTCGAGCAGGTCGGCCACGCAGTCGGCGATCTCCCGCATCTCGGCCGGCCCCATCCCCCGGGTGGTCACGCTCGGGCTGCCGAGGCGGATGCCGCTGGGGTTGTACGGAGGCGCCTCGTCGTAGGGGACCGCGTTGCGGTTGAGCGTGATCCCCACCTGGTCGGCCGCCTCCTGGACCGGACGGCCCCTGAGCCCCAAGGGGCGCAGGTCGATCAGCATGAGGTGGTTGTCCGTGCCACCGCTCACGAGCCGTAGCCCGCGCTCCTTCAGCCTGGCGGCCATCGCCTGGGCGTTGTCCACCACCCGCCGCACGTAGTCCCGGAATTCCGGCTTCAAGGCCTCTCCGAAGCACACCGCCTTGGCGGCGATGGCATGCATCAGCGGCCCCCCCTGCGTGCCGGGGAAGACCGCCGAGTCCAGGGCCTTCTGCCACTCCAGGTCGGCGGCCAGGATCAGGCCCCCCCACGCGCCCCGCAGCGTCTTCTGGGTGGTGCTGGTCACGATGTGGGAGTCGGGGATCGGCGAGGGGTAGGCCCCCCCCGCGACCAGGCCGGCGAAGTGGGCCATGTCGGTCACCATCACCGCCCCCACCGAGTCGGCGATCTCCCGCATCCGGGCGAAGTCGATCGCGCGAGGATAGGCCGAGTACCCCACCATCAGCAGGCGGGGGCGGACCTGCTCGGCCTGCCGCCGCACCGCCTCGTAGTCGATCATCTCCGTCTCGGGGTCCACGGAGTAGGGGTGGATCTCGTAGAGCTTGCCGCTGAAGTTGGCCGGGCTACCGTGGGTCAGGTGCCCACCGGCGCTGAGGTCCATCCCCATCACCCGATCCCCTGGCCGGCACACCGCCATGTAGACGGCCGCGTTGGCCTGGCTGCCCGAGTGGGGCTGGACGTTGACGTACTGGGCCCCGAAGAGGCGACGCGCCCGCTCTTGGGCCAGGGACTCGATCTCGTCCATCACCTGGCAGCCACCGTAGTAGCGACGGCCCGGGTAGCCCTCGGCGTACTTGTTGGTGAGCAGGGTGCCCAGCGCTTCCAGGATGGCGGGGCTAGCAAGGTTCTCGGACGGGATCAGCTCCAGGGTGTCGCTCTGACGTCGGTACTCCCTGCGGATCAGCTCGGCCACCGCGGGGTCGGCCTCGTCCAGGGCACGGAACGTCAACGTCGCCACGGTTTCGCGGGCCATAGGGGAATGCTACCCCTCGCCGCCATCGGGCCTCCCCGGTGACCTTGCCTCCCCTCCCGGAGAGGCGGGGCGGGAACCCCATTCGACCCAGGCGCCATGCCGGTCGACCCTGGCGAGCCGCTCCCCGTCCAGCAGCAGGTCGTAGGCCGAGCCCTCGGCCGACGCGGGCTCCAGGGCCAGCTCGTGGAGCTGAAGCTCGCGGCAGAGCTCGCGCAGCCGCGCCCGGCCCGCCCGGTCGAGCGGCGCGTCGGCGTGCAGCACCACCCGAGTCGCCCCCTGTGGCATCTCGCCGACCAAGGCCGGGAGCACCTCCAGGGCGTCACCGGATCGTACCTGGGACGAGCAACGACGCCCGATCCGCAGGGCCGCCTCGAGCCAGCGGCGGCGCTCGGCCAGCTCCGGCCAGACCAGGGCTCGGAGCCAACGCGCCGTCTCCGGGTCCCTGGGGTCCAGAGGGGAGGGGTCGATGCCCAGCCGCCAGACGATCTCGGGGATGCGTTGGGGCAGCTCCGGCGGTCGCTCTCCCCGCAGCTGGCAGCGGAGGACCAGGTCGGCCTCACCAGGGCCCAGCCGACGGTCGGAGCCGTAGTCGTAGGCGTACCGATCCAGGTTGAGGCGGAACCCCGCCCCCGCCCCTACCTCGATGAGGGCGAGCGGTGGGGCCAGCCGGGTCAGGCCCAGGACCAGCCCGGGGCAGTGGCAGACCCCGTCGGGCCGCACGGACCGGGCCCGCATCAGCTCGCGCACCTGAGCCCGGTGGGCGAGCGCGAACTCACAGAACAGCTCCGCCGCCCTCGGCCCGGCGGGGTCGAGTCCTCCCAGGCTCGGGTAGTACACCGCCAGGGGATGGCGATGCCCGCCCTGCAGCAGGCGGTGGACGGCGGCCAGGAGCAGCTCCGGCCGGCGTTGGCCGGGCTGCGCCTCGAGCAGCAGCGCCAACACCTCCGGGCGCTCGGCCACGGCCGCCCCGATCGCCGCGTAGAGCGGCGAGGTGCCGTCCGCTTCCCGCTCCGCGAAGGAGCGAAAGGCCCAGGAGGCATCGTGGAGCAACGCCTCCCGCTCGCCGATCGGCCCCTGACGCAGCACCTCGGCCTCCGGCCCCACGAGCGAGAGCACGGTCGAGGCCTGCCCACCTGGCGCCCGCCCTCCATCCAACACCGCGGCCAGCCCCTCCAGGCGAGATGCCTCCTCGGCGGTCAGGGCCGGCGGCGCCCCCGAGCGGTTGCAGCTGGTGGTGGCGAGCGGCTCCCCCACGGCTCGAAGGAGCGCCAGGGCCACGGGGTGGTCGGGGATGCGCACCCCAAGCGTCGGAGGGCGGCCGGAGCGGGTGGGCAGGACCAGGGTCAGGGGGCCCGGCCACCAGCGGTCCATGAACCACCGGGCCCGGCCCGTCACCGTCACGAGCGGGTCGAGGGCCTTGGGGTCGGCCACCATCGCGATCAGCTGTCGGGATCGTTCTCGGCCCTTGATCTCGAAGATGCGCTCACAGGCCCGGGCGTCACGAGCGAGGGCGGCCAGGCCGTAGACGGTGTCGGTGGGGAAGGCGATGACCTCGCCCTCCCGCAGCAGCCGCGCCGCTCGGGCCAGGCCAGCCGGGTCGGGGCTCAGACGATCCATGCCTCCAGCACCCTGGTGCGACCTGAGAGGTCGTGGTGGAAGCGGTGGCCAGCGTAGGGGGCAAGGTGGAGGCGGGGCTGGAGCGAGGGGTCGATCTCGACCAGCACCGTCCCGGCGGCGGCCAGCTTGGCCGGGGCCTCGGCCAGGAGACGGTTGATCAGGGCCACCCCGCCCTCGCCGGCGAACAGCGCCCGGGCAGGCTGCGCCATCACCTCGGCCGGGAGCACGGCCCCCTCGGCCACGTAAGGGAGGTTGGCGCAGACCAGGTCCAGGTCCGTGGGCAGGGGGTCCAGCAGGTCCCCGCACGCCAGGTGCACGCGATCCTCGAGGCCATGGGCGCGGACGTTCCGCGCCGCCACCTCGAGCGCCGCCGGGTCGTTGTCGGTCGCCCACACCGTCACCGTCGGCACGTAGTGCGCCACCGCGATCGCGATGCAGCCGCTCCCGGTCCCCACGTCGGCCACCCGCAGCTGGCGCCCCCGCTCCCGAGCCCAGGAGACCGCGCGCTCGACCAGCACCTCGGTATCGGGGTTGGGCACCAGAACGGCCGGGGTGACCTCGAAGTCCAGCTTCATGAACTCCTTGCGGCCGACCAGGTAGGCGACCGGCACCCCCCTGGCCCGCTGCGCGACCAGCTCGCGGCACGGAGCCAGCTCGGCCTCGGTGAGCGGTCGATCGTGCTGGAGGTAGAGGTCCAGGCGCCTCAGCTTGAGGGCGTGGGCGAGCAACACCTCGGCATCCAGCCTGGGCGAGGAGGAGCCGTGGGCGGCCAGGTGGTCGGTCGCACGTCGGAGGACCTCGAGCAAGGTCAACCGCGGGCCGCGAGCCACGCCTCCCCCAGGGCGGCCAGGGAGGACGCCCCGGACACGGGGGGGAGACGGCCGACGCTCCCCCGCGCCCCCGCGGTCGGCTGGCTCAGCTGCCCAAGGCCGCACTCCTCGTCTCCCGCTCCGCCGCCGCCAGGTGGGCGATCAGCTCGTCCAGCTCCCCGGAGAGGATGCGGTCGAGCTTGTACAGGGTCAGGTTGATGCGATGGTCGGTGACCCGGTTCTCCTTGAAGTTGTAGGTGCGGATCTTCTCCGACCGGTTGCCGCTCCGCACCATGGACCGGCGCAGCTGATCCAGCTCGGCGTGCTGCTCCGCCAGCCGCCGCTCGTAGAGACGGGCTCGCAGGATGCGGAGCGCCTTCTCCTTGTTCTTGAGCTGGGACTTCTCGTCCTGGATGGAGACCACCATCCCCGTGGGCAGGTGGGTGACCCGGACCGCCGAGTAGGTCGTGTTCACGCTCTGCCCCCCGGGCCCGGTGGAGGTCGAGGTCTCGATCTTGAGATCCTTCTCGGGGAGCTCCACCTCGACCTCATCCGGCTCCGGCAACACCGCCACCGTCGCCGCCGAGGTGTGGATACGCCCTTGGCTCTCCGTCTCCGGCACCCGCTGCACCCGATGGACGCCGCCCTCGAACTTGAACTGGGAGTAGGCCCCCTGGCCATGGACCTCGAACTCCACCCGGTCGAAGCCCCCGATCCCGGTCTCCTGGAGGTCGACCACCTCGATCCTCCAGCCCTTGGCATCGGCCCAGCGGGAGTACATCCGAAAGAGGTCGGCGGCGAACAGGGCCGCCTCCTGGCCACCCTCCGCGGCCTGGATCTCCACGATCACATCTCGAGCGTCGTTCGGGTCACGGGGGATGAGCAGGGCCTTGAGCCGCTCCTCGAGCGCCTGGATCCGTTGCTCAGCGGCGTGCTGCTCGCCCCGTAAGAACTCCTGCATCTCAGGGTCGCGCTCTTGGCGGAGGAGGTCTCGGGCCTCCTCCAGCTCGCGTCGGGCCTGGTGGTAGTCGTCGCGGACACGGACCAGCTCCTCCAGCTCGCGGAGCTCACGACCCAGGGCCGCCAGCCGCCCGGGGTCGGAGATCACCTCGGGCTTGGCCATCTCCTCCTGGAGCTCGTGGTAACGCCTCACCAGCGACTCCAGCCGGTCGATCATCTCGCGGCCTCCGCCTCCCCCTCTCGGGCCGCGTTCAAGGCAGCGATCGCCACCTCGAGCATGTGGTCATCGGGCTCGCGGGTGGTGAGCCGTTGGGTGGCGAGCACGGGGAGCAACGCCACTCGGACCCACCGGTTGCCACGATGCCCTGCCATGAAGCGGATGCACTCGAAGCTGAGGCTCGTGATCACCCCCAGGCCCAGGGCCCTCGACACCACCACCCAGGGCAGGCTGGGATGGAGGACCGCCACCAGGCTGAAGACGAGCACGCTGACCCCCAGGACCACCAGCAGGAACCCGGTGCCGCAGCGGGGATGGAGGACGCTCGCCAGCCGGGCGTGGGGCACGTCCAGGGGCAGGCCCATCTCGAAGGTGTTGATCGCCTTGTGCTCGGCACCGTGGTACTGGAAGATCCGGCGCACCTCGGGCAGGAGCCCGACGGCCAGCAGGTAGGCCATGACCAGGGCCACCCGCAGCGCTCCCTCGACCAGCACGAAGCCGAACGAGCCGGGGCCATGCACGGCCAGGCTGGCGCCCAGCAAGGGGAGCCCGAAGAAGAGGCCGACGCTGAACGCCAACGCCGTCCCCAGCGAGACGGCGATCGCACCGCTGCCGATCTCCAGATCCTGGGCGCCGGCGGCGACCCGCGCCGACCAGCTCAAGCTCTTGGTGCCGAGGTGGAGCTGCTCGGCCAGGACCGCCAGGCCGCGCAGGAACGGCCACCTCCAGATCCGGTGGGTGTAGATGGCCGCTTTCAGCTCCCCCCGAAGGACTCGGATCTGGCCACTGCCCAGCATCCTGACCGCCACCGCGTAGCAGCTGGGGCCGCGCATCATGACGCCCTCGACCACGGCCTGGCCTCCGTAGAAGAAACGACCGGGCCCCTGTGGCGCAGGCTCGACGGCGGCCGCCGGCTCGAGGGCGGGCATCGGCAGCGTTATCGCCGAGCCGACCTGGCCGCTCGCTTGCGGAAACGCTCGACCTGTCCGCCGGTGTCGATGATCCGCTGCTGCCCCGTGTAGAAGGGATGGCAGGCGGAGCAGACCTCGGTCTTCAGCTCCTTGACGGTGGAGCCGGTGACGAACGTGTTGCCGCAGCCGCAGGTGACGACCGCGTCCTCGTAGAAGGTGGGATGGATCTTCGCTCTCATTCTGGACCTTGTAGTTCCTTACCCGCCGCGGGGAATCGCAAACCAGCAGGGCTGGGTGACCTCGGGCAAGACCAGCGGCCTGGCTCGGACGACCGAGCCACCGAGTTTACCTGACCAGCACCTGCAGGATCTGGTGGGCCTGGAAGGCGGCGAAGCCCAGGTAACCGGTCAGGAAGAGCCAGGCCACGCCCATGGCCAGCCGGGCGGGCACGGGCACCGATCGGTAGTAGGGGAGGCTGTCGTTCCGGAACCGCTCGATCATGGCCGGGATCGCCAGCACCGCGATGATCAGCACGATGGGGCTGAACCCCAGCCAGAACACGGCCAGGACCAACGCCCCCAGCCCCAAGACCTGGAACCACTTGGAGACGACGGCGAGGATCCAGCCCCCGTCCAGCATCCCGATCGGGATCAGGTTGAACAGGTTGATGAAGAAGCCCAGGTACGCCCACAGGAGGAGGGGGACCCACTGGGTGCTGCCGTACAGCACGAACGCCACCGTCGCCGCCACCGTCCCGGCGATGGGCCCGGCGATGCCGATCTGCGCCTGCTTCAGGGCGTTGGTGGGGTGCTGGCGCTGGAAGATGGCGGCGCCGAAGAAGGGGATGAAGAGCGGGGCAGAGGCCCGCATGCCCTGGCGGCGAATCTCGATCACGTGGCCCATCTCGTGGCAGAGGATCATCAACACGAGCCCGGCCGCGAACCAGGGACCGCCAAAGAGCGCGTAGGCACCGAAGCTGATCAGCAGCGACAGGAGGGTCTGGAAGGCCCCGAACTTGAGCAGGAAGAGGAGCGCGTACTTGCCGTAGGCGGCGATGGCGGCCAGCACGGCGAGCAGCGCCCCGAGCACGCCGCCCCGTCGGCGAGGCGAGGTCGGGCGCGGCGGCGGGTACGGGCCATAAGGCCGCTGCCAGGGATCGTACCCAGCTGGAGGCGGCTGCTCCGGAGGGACCTTCGGCGGTCCAGGGGGGCCATAAGGTGGCGGCGCCAAGCTCATGTGAGTTGAGCATACTCACATCAGCATCGTTGCGACCAACGGATGGGGGCGAAAGGCGGAGAACCGGGCAGCGCACATACGAAATCCTTACGGGCGCAGCTGACCCATCGCCGCCACCGCAGGCGCCGACCCAGGGGCCTCGGGGCCGAGCCGACGCCCACCGCCGGCCCGGGAGCTCGCCCTAGGGCAGGTGCCAGGTCTTGACCCGGCGAACGGTATGTCGAAACCGCGTCGACATGTCGAGGGACTCGGTCTCCGCCCCATGGCTGCCGAACACCACGCCCTGCAGCAGCGGCCCCCCGCTGATCCCGGTCACGGCCACCTCCAGCTGCTCGGGGGCAAGGTCCGACACCCCGTAGACGCGCCCCAGCTCGTCGCCGGCCAGGAAGCGCTCCTCGTCGTTCCGGGGCCACAGCCGGGCCTGGACCTCACCGTCGAGGCAGCGCACGGCGCAGGCGGCGATGATGGTCTCGTCCAGCCCGCCGATCCCGACCATCGCGTCGACCCCGGTCCCATTGGCCGCCGCCAGCAGGGCCCCGGCGATCTCGCCCTCCTCCAACAGGAGGATCCGCGCCCCGGTGGCGCGCACCTCCTCGATCAGGTCGCGGTGACGAGGGCGGTCGAGGACCGCCACCACGAGATCCGCCACCCGGACGTCGCGAGCGAAAGCGATCCGGCGAAGGTTGTCCGCCAAGGGATCGTCCAGGTCGAGGCCACCCTTGACGGCCGGGCCCGCCACCAGCTTCTCTGCGTAGGACACCGCCGGCAGGACCGGGAAGGCACCCGGCTCGGTGGCCACCAGCACCGAGATCGCCCCTGGGAGCCCCCGGGCCACCAGGGTGGCCCCCTCCACCGGATAGACCCCGAGGTCGAGGTTGGGGTCCCCGGGACGTCCCACGGTCGTCCCGGGGGAGAGGATGGGGTCGGCCCGAGGGCCGAGCACGATGCGGCCACAGACGCCCACGACCTCGAGCGCGTGGAGCATGGCCGAGGCCGCCGTCTCTCGAGCTCGCTCCACCTCCCCTCGCCCGATCGCCCGCCCACAGGCGAGCGCCGCGGACTCGGTCACGGACACCAGGCTCACGGGCACGCCAGCCCGGGCCTCGACCGACCGCACCCCTTGGCCCTCCATGGCCGCTACGTGATCTCGGCCTGGAGCTCCGGGGAGCTCAGCTCCATCTGGTCGATGCCGCTGGTCTCGATCGCAGCCTGCACGAAGTCTCGGAAGAGCGGGTGCGGCCGCTGGGGCCGGCTTCGGAACTCGGGATGGAACTGGCTGGCCACGAACCAGGGATGCTCGGCGAGCTCCACGATCTCGACCAGTCGGCCGTTCGGCGACAGCCCGCTGAACACCATGCCTGCCTGCTGGAGCGCCTCCCGGTACTCGTTGTTGAACTCGAAGCGGTGGCGGTGACGCTCGTACACGATCTGCTCGCCGTAGGCGCGGTAGGCTCGGGTGCCGGGCTCCAGCCGGCAGGGGTAGAGCCCCAGCCGCATCGTCCCGCCGAGGCCAGCCACGTCACGCTGCTCCGGCATCAGATCGATGACCGGCGTCGAGGTGAAGGCGGCGAACTCGGTCGAGTTGGCGTCGGGCGCGTTCAGCACCTCGCGGGCGAAGTCGATCACCGCGCACTGGAGCCCGAGGCAGAGCCCCAGGTACGGGATGCGGTTGTGCCGCGCGTAGCGCGAGGCCACGATCTTGCCCTCGATCCCACGGTGTCCGAATCCCCCCGGCACCACGATACCGGCCACGTCGCGCAATGGCGAGGTGTCGCCCTGGTCAAGCCGTTCCGAGGAGACCCAGCGCAGATCGATGGCCACGTCGTGGAAGAAGCCGGCGTGGCGCAGGGACTCGGTGACGGACAGGTAGGCGTCGGGCAACTGGACGTACTTACCGACCAGGGCGATCGGCACCGTGCCCTTGGGCCGCTGGATGCGCTCGACCAAGCGCCGCCACGGCTCCAGGTCCGGCGACCGCTCGGCGATGCCGAAGTGACGGCAGATGACCCGGCCCAGCCCCGCCTCCTCAAGCATCAAGGGGACCTGATAGATGGAGCCGACGTCGGGGACGCTGATCACGCCCTCACGGGGGACGTCGCAGAAGAGGGCGATCTTCTCCCTGATGTCCTGGTCGATCGGCCGCTCGGAGCGAGCCACGATCGCGTCGGGCTGGATGCCGATCGCCCGCAGGGCCTGGACCGAGTGCTGGGTGGGCTTGGTCTTCATCTCCTCCCCCCGGATCAACGGCACCAGGGAGACGTGCACGTAGAAGACCTTGGAGCGGCCCAGGTCGTTCTTGAGCTGGCGGATCGACTCCAGGAAGGGTTGACTCTCGATATCCCCGACCGTCCCCCCCACCTCGCAGACGACCACCTCGGCCTGGGACTCCCGCTGCGCCCGCAGGATGCGCTCCTTGATCTCGTTGGTGACATGGGGGATGACCTGGACCGTGGCCCCGAGGTAGTCCCCGCGGCGCTCCTTGGCGATGACCTCGGAGTACACCTTGCCGGTGGTCACGTTGGAGGCGGCGGACAGGTTCTCGTCCACGAATCGCTCGTAGTGCCCCAGATCGAGGTCGGTCTCCGCCCCGTCGTCGGTGACGAAGACCTCCCCGTGCTGGTAGGGGCTCATCGTCCCGGGATCGACGTTGAGGTACGGATCCAGCTTCTGGAGGTAGACGGAGAGCCCGCGGCTCTTCAGGATGGCGCCGATCGAGGCCGTGGTGATCCCTTTGCCGAGGGAGGACGCGACACCGCCGGTCACGAAAACGAAATAGGGCAACCTGGACCTCCTGCGGTTTCTCCGATTGTACCCGGGGCCACCGCTCGCACCTGGCCGGCGCCGACGCCGAGGGGCCGCATCTGGGGTCCGAAGGTGGCGAGGGCCAATCGGCGGCGAGGAAGGGGGCCACCCGTCAGGAGGCGAGCGCGCCGAGCGGAGGCACGGGAACCGTGCCTGCCCCGGCCACGGTGGGGGACCGGAGGCCCGGGGCCATCTCCATCCGCCTCGGCCTCGCCGTTGGAAGCTCCGGCCACGGCCTCCCTCCTCGCCCCACGCCGCAGGGCTAGGCCCGGAGTTCCAGCAACACGACCCTGGTCTCGGCCTCGGCCTGAGTCGGCTGGAGGCTCAGCTTGGGCTGGGGCTCGATCTCGACCACCCCCATCTCCTCGAGGAAGCGTCGCACGGGGCCGAGCTCGCGCTTGATCAGGGGGTGGTCGTAGTGCATGGGGACGACGAATCGAGGCTCGACCTGTCGCACCACCTCGGCCGCTCGGGCACCGTCGAGGACGCAGGCCCCGCCAGCGGGCACCAGCAGCACGTCCACCTTGCCGATGTCGTCAACCGTCTGGTCATCCAAGGGATGGCCGAGGTCGCCCAGGTGGCAGACGGTGACGTCGTCCACCTCGATGACGTAGATCGTGTTCCGGCCGTGATCGGCGCCGTGGCGACCGTCGTGGAAGCTCGGGAGGCCGCGAACGACCACGCCGGCGTGCTCGAACTCACCTGGCGTGTCGATGACGAAGGCCTCCTTCACCGCCTGCACGTGGTCGTGGCTCTGGTGGTGATGGCTCACGGTCACCACGTCCGCCTCCAGCCGGAGCCGGGGGCCGAGCCCGGGCGGGTAAGGATCGGTGACGACCGCGGCGCCGCGGCCGCGCAGCCGGAAGCAGCTGTGCCCCAGCCAGGTCAGGTCCACGTCCTCACCTCCTCCAGGTCACCTCGTCGTCGAGCCGCCTCCCGGCCGAGGAGGAGGCGCCCGTCACCTCGCTCACGGGCACGCTGGATGCCCCCCGTCGAGGGTGAGCTGGACCTGGCTCACCGCACCGTTCCGCTGATACGTCACCGTGACCCGCTGGCCCGGCTGGAAGTGCGTCCGCAGCAGCTGCGGGAGCGGATGCGCATCGTCCACCTCCTGGGCATCGATCCGGGTGATGACATCGCCCACCTGGAGCTCGGCGGCGGCGGGACCACCGGCGTCGACGCTCGTCACCCGGGCTCCCACGACCCCCCCGTGCAGGGCCACCTGGTCCGAGGTCACCTCCACCGTGCTCGCGCCCAAGGTGGGCACCACCAGCTGTCCGGTCTGCACCGCCTGCTGTACCTCTTGCTGCACATCGCTCGAGCTGAGCGCGTAGGCGCCCGGGCCGGGAGCGCCCTCCGCCGAAGCCACGATCCCCACCACCTGGCCGCTGAGGTCCACCACCGGAGCCCCGGCCGCGTCAGGCTGGACGGGGGCATCGGTCTGGAACACGTCTCCGATCTGGAGCGTGCCGCCGTGGCCGTCGCTCACCGTCACGGTTCGCTGGAGGGCGCTCACCACCCCCCGGCTCACGACCCCCGCTGCGGTCAGCGGCCCGCTGACCACCACCACGCTCTGGCCCAGCCCCAGCCCGGTCGAGTCCCCCAAGGGCAACGTGGCCAGATTGGCGACGTGATCGACCTTCAAGAGGGCGAGGCCGGTCTCGCAGTCGTAGTCGACCAACCGGGCCTCGTAGCGCTGCAGGCCACCGCTGGTGGGGACCAGGACCTCCAAGGTGCGCGAGTTGGCCACCACCCCGATCGTGGTCACCACGTACCCGTCGCTGGTCACCAGGAAGCCAGAGCCGTGGGCGAGGGTCTTCTCATCGGTGATCACCGACACCACGGCCGGAGCCGCCTTCTGGGCCACCCCGGCCGTCGCCGAGGCATCGCTCACCGTCGCGCCGCCCACCAGCACCGGCGGCGGGCTCGAGCGCGACTGCAGATGGAGGATGCCCAAGGTCACCCCGGCAGCCACTGCACCGCCAGCGATCGCCGCCACGAGCAAGGAGGCGACGAACGTGCCGGGGGTGATCCAGCCGGCCCCACTCGTGCGCGGTCGCGATGGTGACTCGGGCCCGTCGGGCTCGATCACGGGCCCATTGTAGGCAGCTGGCCGGGGTGGCCCGGGTGGGCCAGCTACCTCGGGTACCAGGTCAGGACGAGCTGACGGGTCGGTCGGAACCCGGCCGCCCGGTAGAGGCGTGTGGCCGGCTCGTTGTCGGGACGGGTCCACACGTACCCAAGGGTCACCCCACGCTCCTCGAAGAGCCGGACGGCCCTCCGCACCAGGGCCTCACCCACCCCACGCCCACGATGGGACTCCCGCACGTAAAGCTCGGCGATCTCCCCTTCCAGCCCGGTCCCAGGGTCGAACAGCACCACCCAACAGAAGCCAGCCAGCTCCCCCGAACGATCGCGGACGGCGAAGACGACGTTCTCGCCCCGGAAGCTGGCAGGGACCTCGGAGAGCAGGTGCTCGTACTGCTCACGGCTGAGCTGGGCGTGATCCTCGTAGTGGAGCTGCTCCTGGAGGTGTAGGTCGACCAGCAAGGGGCGGATGAGCTCCAGCTCACCCTCGGCCAGACGCTCCACCTGAGGCCGGCGGTCCACGTCATGGATCGTAGCGAACCGGGCAAGGAGCGACGGCCTCGTCCCCGGCCCTGAGGACGGGCCGGGGAGGAGCCGAGCGCCTGGCCCGCCCCAGGGCGGGCCTCAGGTCCGCAGGCCGCCCAGCGCGGCCAAGCCTCGCTCCAGCTTGGGACGGACATGGGCGGGCACCTCGAGCTCCGCCAGACACGCCCGCAGGTTGGCGGCCACGACCCGATGGCTGACGCGGTCGACGGCGTTGCGGAGCGCCGCCAGCTGCTGCACCACATCCGCGCAGTCACGCCCATCGGCGATCATGCCCTGGATCCCGCGAGCCTGGCCCTCGATCCTCCGAAGCGCCTTGAGCAGTTCCTCGCGATCCACGTACTCGGTCACCTGGCTACCTCACATCTCCTCATCGCCGAGGCCGATCAGCAGGCGGGCGGCGGGGCCAACTTCCCTCGGCGACGCCGCCCGTGCCAGCGAGGGTCGGCCTCAGCCACCGACACCCACCCATCACCCCCGGCCGTCCCCTCTGGAGCGAGGGAGGCCCTCTTCCGCCTTCTCCCACTCCATCCCTCTCCTCAATACTGCCACCAGTACAAAGGAGAACTCTGCGATGAGAGATACC
>Ga0070737_10001742_pt1 | contig 29341 bp, 23 predicted proteins | sample Coa_R1_10_FD_66438 | JGI IMG/M metagenome (GOLD analysis project Ga0070737, IMG submission 66438) | Surface soil microbial communities from Centralia Pennsylvania, which are recovering from an underground coalmine fire - Coalmine... | ecosystem: Environmental > Terrestrial > Soil > Unclassified... | reverse complement strand
GGCAGCGGTCCGTCGGGCGGCCAGCAGCCGCCGCCCGGTACGATCGAGGGCGAGTTCCGCGAGGTGTGAGCCGCCGGCCGGTCCGCTGCGGGCAGGGATACAGCGCTAGAATGATGGATGAACCCGCGCGCGGGGTGGCCAGCGCCCCCCGCGCCGGCGGTGGAGAGAGGAGAGCAGAGGAGTGGCGACGCGACGGGACTACTACGAGGTGCTGGGCGTTCCGCGCAACGCCACGGAGGAGCAGATCCGCCGGGCCTACCGGCAGCAGGCGCTGAAGTATCACCCGGATCGCAATCCCGACCCCGAGGCCGCGGAGCGCTTCAAGGAGGTCACCGAGGCGTACGAGGTGCTGCGCGACAGCGAGAAGCGGGCGATGTACGACCGCTTCGGGCACGCGGGCGCCCAGGCGCCGTTTGGCGCGGGGGGCTTTGGGGGCTTCGGCGGGTTCGGCTTCGAGGATATCTTCGAGACGTTCTTCGGGGTGGGCACGACCACGCGCGCGCGCCGCACGCGCGCCCGCCGGGGCGAAGACCTGCGCGTCGACGTGACGCTGACCTTCGAGGAGGCGGTGTTCGGCTGCGAGAAGGAGATCGAGGTCACGCGCCACGAGCTGTGCGCCACCTGCCAGGGCACGGGCCTAGAGCCCGGCACCGAGCCCGAGCCCTGTCCGCGCTGCGGCGGCACCGGGGAGCTGCGCCGCGCCACCCAGACGGTGTTCGGCCAGTTCGTGAACGTCACCCTCTGCGATCGCTGCCAGGGCGAGGGGCGGGTAGTCACGACGCCCTGCCAGACGTGCCACGGCCGCGGGCGCGTGCGCACCACCCGCCGCCTGTCGGTGACTATCCCCGCCGGGGTGGACGACGGCACGCAGATCCGCCTGGCCGGCGAGGGCGAGCCCGGCAGCGGGGGCGGCACCCCGGGCAACTTGTATCTGACGCTACATGTGCAGCCGCACCGCTACTTCCGCCGCCAGGGCAACGACCTGCTGCTGGACCTGCCGATCAATATCGCCCAGGCGGCCTTGGGCGCCGAGATCGAGGTGCCCACGCTCGACGAGCCCGCGCGGCTGCGCATCCCCGCCGGGGTGCAGAGCGGCCACACCGTGCGCGTGCGCGGCAAGGGCGTGCCCTACCTACGCGCGTCTGGCCGCGGCGACTTGCTGGTGCGCCTGCTGGTGCAGACGCCGACCGACCTGACCGACGAGCAGCGCCGCCTGCTGGAGCAGCTCGCGCGCACCTTCGGCACCGAGGTGAGGCCGCGCGAGAACAAGGGCTTCGTAGACAAGGTGAAGGACGCCTTCGGGCTGTAGGACGATGCGCTGGCTCGAGCTGTCCACGCAGGCCGAGGCCGAGGCCGTCGAGGCGATCGCCGAGCTGTTCCAGCGCTACGGCCAGGGCGTAGCTATCGAGGAGCCGGTCGTCGCCCTGCCCGACGAGACTCATTACGTCGACTACACCCGTCCCGTCACGATCATCACCTACCTGCCGCTCGATGCCAGCGCGCCGGCGCGCCGCGAGCAGCTGGAGCAAGGGCTGCACTGGCTGGGCCGGCTGCGGCCCATCGCGCCGCTCCAGGTACGCGAGATCGCCGAGGCCGACTGGGCGAACGCCTGGAAGCGCCACTTCCACGTGCGCCACGTCGGCCGCCGGCTGGTGATCGTGCCCTCCTGGCGGTCGTACACGCCCAAGCCCGACGAGGTGGTCCTCCAGCTCGACCCGGGCATGGCGTTCGGCACCGGGGTGCATCCCACCACGCGGCTGTGCCTGCGGCTGCTGGAGCACTGGCTGCCGCCAGCGGGCGCGGTGCTCGACCTGGGCACGGGCTCGGGGATCCTGGCCCTCGCCGCCGCCAAGCTGGGCGCCGCGCGCGTGCTGGCCTGCGACATCGACGCCACCGCGGTGCGCGTGGCCAGCGAGAACGTGGCGCGCAACGCCGTGGCGGACCGGGTAACCGTGGCCCTGGGCAGTATCGAGCGCGTGCCGGCCTACGAGCGGTTCGGGCTGGCGTTGGCCAACATCAACCTGCGGGTGCTGCGCGAGGTGCTGCCCGCGCTGGCCGCGCGCCTCGCGCCGGGTGGCGCCGCGATCCTGTCGGGCGTGCTGCGCGAGCACGAGCCGGCGCTGCGCGAGGCGGTGGCGGCCGCCGGCCTCGCCTGGCGCCAGCGCCGCCGCGAGCGCGACTGGCTGGCCGCCGTGGTCGTCCGGCCGTGAGCGGGCTGATCACCCTCACCACCGATTTCGGCCTCCAGGACCACTACGTGGGCGTGATGAAGGGGGTGATCGCCGGCATCGCGCCCCAGGCGCGGGTGATCGACCTCTGCCATGCCGTGCCGCCGCAGGACATCGCGCGCGGGGCGTACATCCTGGCCGCCAGCTGCCGCTACTTCCCGCCCGGCACGATCCATGTGGCGGTGGTCGACCCGGGGGTGGGCAGCGAGCGGCGCGCCCTGGCCGTCGAGGCCGGCGGCTGGCGGTGGGTGGCGCCCGACAACGGGCTGCTGGGCTGGGTGTTCGAGGCGCTGGCCGAGCTGGGCCTGGCCGTGGGCGCGCCCGAGGGGCCGGCGTGGCGGCTGGGCGGCGCCGCGCGGGCGGTGGTCCTGGAAGCGCGCGAGTACCAGCTCCCCGAGCGCAGCCACACGTTCCACGGCCGCGACGTGTTCGCACCGGTGGCGGCGCACCTGGCCGCCGGCGTGCCGCTGGAGCGGCTCGGCCCACCGACAGCCACGCTATTGCGGCTGCCGCGCCGCCTGCCCGAGCGCACGCCGGCCGGCTGGCGCGGCGAGGTGCTGCACGTGGACCGCTTCGGCAACTTGGTCACCAACTTGCGCGCGGCGCACTGCTTCGGCGGGGCTTGCCGCGTGCGGGTGGCCGGCCGCGAGATAGTGGGGCTCAGCCCCAGCTACGCGGCGATGGCCGAGCTGGGGGCGATCATCGGCAGCGACGGGTACCTGGAGATCGCGGTGCCCAACGGCAGCGCGGCGGCGCGGCTGGGCGCCGGGCCGGGCGCGCCGGTGGACGTGGAGCGGCTGGCGCGGCCGGCTGGGAGTTGACAGTAAGGGCGGCGGTCAGTAGAGTAATACTGGCCCCATATCTACTTCGCCCGGGGCCGAGGTACCGGCGTCGAGACCGCAGGAAGGGAGAAGAGCATCAGTACCCGAGACCTCCGCGTGAACGAGCGCATCCGCGTGCGCGAAGTCCGACTGATCGACGAGAACGGCGAGCAGCTCGGCATCCTGCCCACCAGCGAGGCGCTCCGCGTGGCCCGCGAGCGAGGGCTCGATCTCGTCGAGGTCGCCCCGATGGCTACCCCCCCGGTCTGCCGGCTGATGGACTACGGCCGCTACAAGTACGAGCAGACCAAGAAAGAGCGCGACGCCCGCAAGCATGCTGCCCGGGTGGAACTGAAAGAAGTCCGCCTGCGGCCGAAGACGGACGAACACGATCTGGAGTTCAAGACGCGCGCTGTCCAGCGCTTCCTCAAGGAAGGGGACAAGGTCAAGGTCACGCTGATGTTCCGCGGCCGCGAGATGGCGCATCCCCAGATCGGCCGCCAGCTGCTCGAGCAGATCGCCGAGGCGGTGCGTGAGTTCGGCCAGGTCGAGCGCATGCCCCTGCTGGAGGGGCGGACCATGACCATGATCCTGGCGCCGCTGAAGGCGCGCCCGCCGGCCGCCGCGGCCGCCGCGGCGCCAGCGTCGGCTGCGCCTTCGTCCTAGCCGCGGCCGCGCCACCGCCCGCACGCGGGGCACCGGGAGCGGGGCGTTCTGGCCACCACCCTTTACAATGGAAGCCAGGGAGGTGGTCGTGAACCCAGCTCTGACCGCGCTGGCCCAGCGCTTCCGCGCGGCCGGCTATGACTGTTACCTGGTCGGCGGCGCCGTGCGCGACGCCCTGCTGGGGCGCGAGACGACCGACGTCGACCTGGCCACCAACGCCGAGCCGTCCACGGTCAAGGCCCTGCTCCAGGCCAGCGGCGCCGACGCTATCTGGACAGTTGGCGAGCGCTTCGGCACCATCGGCGCCAAGCTGGCCGGCTTGCAGGTCGAGATTACGACGTATCGTGCCGAGGAGTACACCCCCGGCTCGCGCAAGCCCAAGGTCCGCTTCGGCCTCACGCTCGAAGGCGACCTCGCGCGCCGCGACTTCACCATCAACGCCATGGCCCAAGACCTGTGCACCGGCGCGCTGGTCGACCCGTTCGGCGGCCAGGCCGACCTGCGTGCGCGCCTCATCCGCGCCGTGGGCGACCCCGACGAGCGGTTCGCCGAGGACCCCCTGCGGTTGCTGCGCGCCGTGCGCTTCGTAGCCCAGCTCGGCTTCCGGCTCGACCCCGGCACGGCCGCGGCCATCGAGCGGCGCGCGGCGGCCTTGCGCACCGTGAGCGCCGAGCGCATCGCCCAGGAGATGCACAAGCTGCTGGTCGCCCCGCACGCCGGCCGCGCGCTGCGCCTGCTGTGCGACCTGGGCCTGATGCGCTACATCATCCCCGAGCTGCTCGAGATGCGCGGCATGCGCCAGGACCTGTACCGCTACAAGGATGTGTTCGAGCACACGCTGCACGTGGTGGACAACGCCGAGCCCGAGCTGCCGCTGCGCTGGGCCGCGCTGCTGCACGATATCGCCAAGCCGCGCACGATCAGCCACGTCAACGGCCAGACGCACTTCTTCGGCCACGAGGTGGTCGGCGAGGCCATGAGCCGCCGTATTCTCACGCGCCTGCGCTGCGACCACGAGTTGATCGAGCGCGTGGCCAAGCTGGTGGCCCTGCACCAGCGCATCAACAGCTACGAGGGCGACTGGACCGATGGCGCGGTGCGCCGCTTCATGCGCGAGGCCGGTGACGCGCTCGACGACCTGTTCAAGCTGTCGCGCGCCGACCTGACCACCCGCCGCGAGGACAAGCGCCGCGCCGCCCTGCGCCGGCTGGAGGAGCTGCGCGCCCGCTGCGAGGCCATCCGCGCCGCCGAGGACGTGGCCAAGCTCCGCAGCCCGCTGGATGGCCACGACCTGATGGCCCTGTTCGGCCGCGGGCCCGGCCCTTGGATCAAGCCGATCAAGGAGCACCTGCTAGAGCTGGTGCTCGAGGGCCGGCTGGCCCAGGACGACCGCGAGACGGCCACCCGCATCGCGCGGGAGCTGATGGCCCAGCTGGAGGCCCAGCCCGCGCAGACGACGGGATGACCCCGTCCACCACGCGGCCGCGCGGCCTGCTGCTCGACCTCGGCCACACCCTGGTGCGCTGGGAGGTCGAGGAGGCCGTGCTGCGCGCGACGTACCGCGAGGCCCACGACCTGCTGCTCGTGGCCGAAGGGGCCCCACCGCCGCCCGAGGACGCCGTGTGGCGGCTGGTGCAGCACGTGCTGGCCCAGATCCACACCGCGGCGGAGCGCGGCGTCCTCGAGGAGCAGGATCACTACCAGCTCTGGATGGCCGCCTTGGCCGCCGAGGGCTACGCGCTGCCCGCCGAGCGCGTGCGCCTGCTCGTCGAGCGCGAGCACCGCGCGTTCGTGCGCCACCTGCGCGTCGCACCCGCCACGCTGGATGCCCTGGCCGCCCTGCGCCGCGGCGGCTATCGGCTCGCGCTGGTCTCCAACGTGACGGTGCCCGGTCCGCTCATGCGCGCCACGGTCGCCGAGCTAGGCCTCGCCCCGTACTTCGACGCGCTGGTGTTCTCTTCCGACCTGGGCGTGCGCAAGCCCCACCCGGTCATCTACCAGCACGCCTTGGCCGCGCTGGAGCTCGCCCCGGCCGAGGCGGTGTTCGTGGGCGACCGCGTGCGCGAGGATATCCAAGGCCCGCAGGCGCTCGGCCTGCGGGCGGTGCTGTGCCGCGAGCACCGGCAGGAGCCGCTGGGGGCCGTGCGGCCCGACGGGATCGTCGAGCGCTTCGCCGACTTGCCCGCGCTGCTCGCCCGCTGGTGAGGGCTCAGGGGGGGCGCACCGCCAGCACGGGGCCCGTGGGACGGAAGTCGAGGTTGAGCGGCACCGGCCCCTGGCCGTAGCCTGGCGCGGACTCGTCCCAGCCGCCCATGTGCCAGGCCAGCAGCGCAGCGTTGGCCATGCCGAACAGGTTGCTGCTGACCGTCCAGGGCAGGTCGGGCTCGTCCTTGTACGCCTCGGCGACCTCCTCCAGCTGGTCGGCCAGCGAGCGCACGAACTCCAGTCGCCAGAAGAGCTGCCGCATGCGCGCCTCGAGCACCCAGGGGTTGATGAACGGATCGAAGCAGTCGTAGAGAAACGCGGCTAGCTTGCGTTGCAGCACCCGCACCAGCACGCGGCGGCGCAGGGTATAGGGCGGGTCGGGCCGCAGGTCGGCCGGGGTGAGGTGCAGCCGCTGGTCCAGTTCGACCAGCTCCTCCAGGCTCAGCCGCTCCAGTAGGGGAGCGATCCGCGCCCAGGCCGCCTCCTCGTCGGAGGCAGCGGCCAGCTCACGCAAGATCGCCAGTACTGGTCCCAGCGGTCGTCCGCTCCTCGGTGATCTCGTCCTCGGCCAGCTCGGGCCGGGTGTGCGCGTTCGGGTGGGCGCGGCGCTCGAGCAGGTAGCCGAAGCTGCGCACGTTAGTAATATACGGGCGCTCGCCCTCGGCCGGCACGAGCTTGCGGCGCAAGTGGCGGATGTGCACCTTGACGATCTGCTGTGCCTCGCGCTCGGTGCACGGATAGCCCTGCGCCTCTTGGAGGAGCTGGCGCGCCGAGACCACGCGCCCCAGGTTGCGGGCCAGGCAGCTCAGGATGCGGAACTCGGTGGGCGTCAGCGCCACCGGCTCGCCGCGCAGCCGCACCTCGCACGTCTCGCGGTTCACCTCCAGCTGGCGCACGCGCACGATGCTGTCGGAGGCCCCCTGTTCCAGGGTCTGGCGGCGGCGCAGGGCGGCCAGCGCGGCCACCAGCAGCTCGGGATCGACCGGCTTGAACAGGAACGCGTCGGCCCCACTGCCGAGCGCGCGCAGCAGGCGCGGCTTGTCCTGGGGGGCGCCGAGCACCAGCATCGGGGCGTGGGTCAGCGCGCGCAGCCGCTGGCACAGCTGGGCGGCGTCCTCGCGCGGGTCGAGGCTCCCGCTCGCCACGGCCAGATCGACGAGCAGCACCTGCGGTGCCTCGCGGGGGAGCAGCTGCAGGGCCTCCTGGAGGTCGCGTGCCCAGACGACCGCCAGGTCGCGCCGTGCCAGGCCCATCACGATCGTAGCGGGATCTGCCAAGCGCTCCGGCGTGACCAACAGCGCAGTCGCATCCGGCATAGCTGCTCTCGCTCGCCTCCTCGTCTCCGCTGACGCGCCGCCGCCCGCGCCGGGGGCCGCGCGCTCAGCCCGCGGCATCGCGCCATCGGCTCAGCCAGGCGCTGGCGAAGTGTGTAAATCCCCCCTCTAGAATACTATGTCGGAGCTGCGCCATGAAGCGCAGCAGGAACCGCAGGTTGTGGACCGTGGCCAGCCGCGGGCCCAACATCTCCCCCGCCAGGAACAGGTGGCGCAGGTAGGCGCGCGAGAAGTGCGTGCAGGTGTAGCAGTCGCAGTCCGCCTGCACCGGCGCGGTGTCCGCGCGGTACTCCGCCCGCTCGATGTGCAGCCGCCCGGTGGGGACGTACAGCACGCCGTGGCGCGCGTGCCGCGTGGGCGCCACGCAGTCGAACAGGTCGATCCCCCGCCGCACCCCCTCGATGAGGTCCTCTGGCTCGCCGATGCCCAGCAGGTGCCGTGGCCAGTCCGGCGGCAGCAGCGGCACGGTCCACTCGAGCACACGGTGCATGTCGGCCTTCGACTGGCCGAGCGAGCCGCCGATGGCCACGCCGTCGAACGGCAGGCTAGCGATGGTGCGCGCGCTGTGTTCGCGCAGGTCGCGGTACTCGCCGCCTTGCACGATGCCGAACAGCGCCTGGGGCGTGGACCGGCGGGCCGCCAGGCAGCGCCGCGCCCAGCGATGGGTGCGCTCCAGCGCCTGGCGGGTGTACTCGTAGCCCGCCAGCGGCGAGGTGCACTCGTCGAAGGCCAGGATGATGTCCGCGCCGAGCTGCTCCTGGATGGCGATCGAGTGCTCGGGGGTCAGCCGGTGCAGCGAGCCGTCGAGATGGGAGGTGAACTCGACGCCGTCGTCGTCGATGCGCACTAGCCGGGCCTGCGCCGCGCGCGCCGCCCGCACCCGCTCGGCCCGCGGGGGCGGCTCCTCGGCCGGGAAGATCTTGGCGATCTTGCCCACGCCCTGCTCGCGCCCGAAGCCGAGGCTGAACACCTGGAAGCCCCCGCTGTCGGTGAGCAGCGGCCGCGGCCAGGCCATGAAGCGATGCAGCCCCCCGAGCCGCTCGACCAGCGCGGCGCCCGGGCGCAGGTAGAGATGGTAGGTGTTGGCGAGCACGATCTGCGCGCCGACCGCCACGAGCTCGTCGGGGGTCAGGCCCTTCACGCTGGCCAGTGTGCCGACCGGAATGAAGGCCGGGGTCTCGACGGTGCCGTGGGGCAACGTCAGTACCCCCGCGCGGGCGGCGCAGTCGGGCGCGTGCTGCACGACGCGGAACGTCGCTACTCCCATGGGCTCCTCACGATAGTGCACACCACGTGCAGCCAGGCACCATGTTGGCGCGCGGCACGCGGGCAAGGCGAACATCTGCGAGCACGATGCGGCAGCCCGTGACCGAATCGCTACAATAGAGCAGCGACCAGCGGTATCCGCGCGACTCGGGCCGCTGTGGATCGCTATTGCAGCGACCCGCTGCTGCAATCCATTGCAAGACGACCTCACTGGTGGGTGCGCGCATGCTGCGGCTGTACAACACGCTGACGCGGCGGATCGAGCCGTTCGTTCCCCTTGAACCAGGGCATGTGCGGATGTATTCCTGCGGCCCGACCGTCTATCGGTACATCCACATCGGCAATCTGCGCACGTTCGCGATGGCCGACTGGCTGCGGCGCACGCTGGAGTATTTCGGCTACCGCGTGTTCCACGTCAAGAACATCACCGACGTCGGGCACATGCGCGTCGAGCGGCTCGACCAGGGCGAGGACAAGCTGCTCGCCCAGGCGCGCGCCGAGGGCAAGGCGTCCGCCGAGCTCGCCCAGTTCTACACCGAGGCGTTCCTGCGCGACGAGCGCGCCTTCCGCATCCTGCCGGCCCACGTGTTCCCGCGCGCCACCGAGCACGTGCCCGAGATGCTCGCGATCATCCAGGCGCTGGTGGCCCAGGGCGTGGCGTACGTCGTGGGGGGCAACGTCTACTTCGAGGTGGCCAAGTTCCCCGACTACGGCGCCCTGTCGGGCAACGCGCTGGAGGGGCTGCTCGCCGGGGTGCGCGACGAGACCGCGCCGGACAAGCGCCACCCGGAGGACTTCGCGCTGTGGAAGCTGGCCGAGCCGGGCCGCGAGCTGGCCTGGGACAGCCCCTGGGGCCGCGGGTTTCCCGGCTGGCACATCGAGTGCACGGCCATGGCCATCAAGTACCTCGGCCCGCGGCTGGACATCCATACCGGCGGGGTGGACAACATCTTCCCGCACCACGAGGACGAGCGCGCGCAGAGCGAGGCGTACACCGGCCAGCGGTTCGTCAACTACTGGGTGCACGCCCAGCACCTGCTCGCCGACGGCCTCAAGATGGCCAAGTCGGCCGGCAACACCTACACGCTGAGCGACATCGAGGCGCGCGGCTTCGCGCCGCTGGACCTGCGCTTCCTGTTCGCCCAGGCGCACTACCGCAGCCGCCTCAACTTCACGTTCCGCGCGCTGCGGGCGGCGCAGACCGGGCGCCGGCGCCTGCGGGCCGCCCTCGCCGCGCTGGCGCCCGCGGGCGGGGCGGACGCCGTGGCGGACAGCCCCGCGGCGGCGGCGTGGCGCGAGCGCTTCCGGGCCGCGCTGGCCGATGACCTCCACCTGCCGCGGGCGCTGGCGCTGGTGTGGGACTTGGCGCGCCGCCCGCCGCCCGGCCTGACGCCGCAGGAGCGCTACGCGCTGGCGCGCGAGGCGGACGGCGTGCTGGCGCTGGGGCTCACCGAGGCGGAGCCCGCCCCCGAGCCCCTGGCGGTGCCCGCCGCGGTCACGGCGCTGGTCGCCGAGCGCGCGGCGGCGCGGCGGACGGGCGACTACGCGCGGGCCGATGCGCTGCGGCAGGCGCTCCACACCGCCGGCTACCAGGTGCGCGACACGCGCCAGGGGACGGTGGTGGTGCCGCGCCCGGCCGACGAGGGGTTGTGGGTGATCACCGCGGCCGACGAGGTGCCCGATGCCAGCGCGCTGCCCGACCTGCACCAGTTCAGCATCAGCCTGCTGGCGCACAACAGCCGCGCCGACCTGGAGCGCTGCCTGCGCAGCCTCGCGGCCCACAGCGCCGACGCCGACCTGGAGCTCGTGATCGTCGACCGCGGTTCGACCGACGACACGCTGCCGTACTTGCGCGAGCTGGCGCGCGCCGGGCAGCTGGCGCGGCCCGGCGGCGGGGCGCCGCTGCCGGTGCGCGTGCTGTTCGCCGACCACGACCTGGGGTTCGCGGCGGCGCGGCGGGCCAGCCTGCGCGCGGCGCGCGGCCACATCGTGGTCTGGCTGGACACGGCGATCGAGCTAGCGGGCCCCATCTGGGCCGAACTGGCCGCCGCGCTGGCCGACCCCGAGGTGGGCCTGGTGGGGCCGTACGGCCTGGTCACCACCGACCTGCGCGAGTTCTACCCGGCCGACGGGCCGGACGTGGACGCCGTGGAGGGGTACCTGCTGGCGTTCCGGCGGGCGCTGGCGGCCGAGCTCGAGCCGCTCGACGACCGCTACCGCTTCTACCGCATGGCCGACGTGGCCTGGAGCTTCGCCGGCAAGGCGGCGGGCTACCGCGTGGTAGCCCTGCCCACCCTGCGCGCGCGGCTGGTGCAGCACCCGCACCGCGAGTGGGAGGCGCTGTTGCCCGAGGAGCGGGCCACGCGCAGCAAGCGCAACTACGACCTGTTCCGTGCGCGCTGGCACCACGGCCAGAGCCTCCTGACGGCCAACTTCCAGCCGGGCGCGCGCTGGTTCGGCCACGACCACCCGCAGCACCAGCACCCCGAGCTGGCCGGGCCGGACGGGGTGGTGCATAGCCACGAGCACCAGCACTGGCCGGACCATGCCCACGTGCACCCGCACGCGCATGCGGCGGCCGGCCAGCGCGCTTGACAGCGCACGTTAGAGATGCGTAAGATTTGGATACTGGCGGAGACCCTTTACGGGCCGCGCCGGTGTGACGGGTTTACCTGCGATCCTGGGTAGGTTTCGATTTTCGCGGTCTGGAGCGCCTGCCGACGGGGTTGCCGCCAGCGGGGGCGCTAGTGACCAGAGCCGAGCCTGACCAAACGGGCCGCGGGCGCGTGACGCGGCCCCCCAGTAGACGGACCTGCTGAGCGCTTCCACGGCGTCAGGTGGGCGCGCTGGGGCGCGCTCCCGTGCCGGCCCCAGCAGGCGCGTGAGTCGGCCAGGCGAAGAGTGGTCCAGGCGACCATCGCTGCGGTCTCGGCTCGCGGTCTGCTCCACGGAGGTCGCCGTGGACCCCGTGTGGTGCCTGATCCTACTGTTTCTCCTCGGGCTGTGGCGTATCCGCGCCACCGTCCAGCCACGCCAGGCTCCTCACCTTGTCCCCCTCCGCTCCCAGCCCGTGTGTTGGCGCACGCGGGCGCGGGAGCCGCAGCGTCGAGCCTACCCATGTGCTGACCGCCTGACCCGGGCCCATGGGGAGGTGAAACGCTCTTGGAGCTGGTGATCTCTGTACTGATCGCCCTGATGCTGGGGGCCGCCGCCGGGGGGGGCGTGGCATACGTCTGGCGGCAGCGCACGGCGGCCACCGCGGCGCTGCTCGCCCGCGCCAACGCCGAGCGGCTCGAAGCCGAGGCCGCCGCGCGCCGGAATGAGATCCTCGCCGAGGCCAACGCCGAGGCGCTGCGGCTGCGCAGCGCGGTGGAGGCCGAGGCGCGCGAGCGGCGCCGCGAGCTGCAGCACGCCGAGCGCCGTCTCCAGCAGAAGGAAGAGAACCTCGACCGCAAGCTCGACCAGCTCGAGCGCCGCGAGCGCCAGCTCGCCCAGCGCGAGCGCGAGGTCGAGCAGCGCCACTGCGAGATCGACGCCGCTGTCCAGCGGCAGCTACAGGAGTTGGAGCGCATCGCCGGGCTGACTCGCGAGGAGGCCCGCGCCGAGCTGATGGCCCGCGTGGAGCAGGAGGCGCGCGTCGAAGCCGGCCGCCTGGCGCGGGAGATCATCGCTGCGGCGCGCGAGGACGCCGAGACCGAGGCGCGCCGCATCATCACCCTGGCCATCCAGCGATTGGCCGCCGAGCAGTGCGCCGAGAGCACCGTCTCGGTGGTGCCCATCCCGAGCGAGGAGATGAAGGGGCGGATCATCGGCCGCGAGGGCCGCAACATCCGTGCCCTCGAGCACGCCACCGGGGTGGACCTGATCATCGACGACACGCCCGACGCGGTGACGCTGTCGGGGTTCGACCCGGTGCGCCGCGAGATCGCGCGCATCGCCCTGACCAAGCTGGTCATGGACGGACGCATCCATCCGGCGCGCATCGAGGAGATGGTCGCCAAGGCCAAGCAGGAGGTGGAGCAGCAGATCAAGCAGGCCGGCGAGGCGGCGGCTCTCGAGGCGGGCGTGCACGGCCTGCATCCCGAGTTGATCAAGATGCTCGGGCGCATGAAGTTCCGCACCAGCTACGGGCAAAACCAGCTCCGCCACTCGGTGGAGGCAGCCCTGATCGCCGGGCTGTTGGCCCAGGAGCTGGGAGCGGACGCCAACACCGCACGGCGCGCCGCCCTGCTGCACGATATCGGCAAGACGGTGACCCACGAGGTCGACGCGCCGCACCATGTGATCGCCGCCGACCTGGCCCGCCGTTTCGGCGAGAGCCCCAAAGTGGCTCAGGCGATCATCGACCACCACGACGCCGATCCCGACCATCAGTCCATCGAGTCGCTGCTGGTCCAGATCGCCGACGCTATCTCCGGCGCGCGCCCCGGGGCGCGCCGCGAGACCGTGGAGCACTATGTGCGCCGCCTCGAGGCGCTGGAGAACGTGGCCAACTCGTTCGAGGGCGTCGAACGGTCCTTCGCCATCCAGGCGGGGCGCGAGGTGCGCATCATCGTGCGGCCGGAGCAGGTCGACGATCTGAGCGCGATGCGCCTGGCGCGCGATGTGGTCAAGAAGATCGAGGAGACCCTCCAGTACCCGGGCCAAGTGAAGGTGACCGTCCTGCGCGAGACGCGGGCGGTCGAGTACGCGCGGTAGGCGCGGCACGTCAGCGGGGCCGGGGCGCGGTACGCTCGCGTCCCGGCCCCCCGCGTGTCTGGGGCGGGCGCGAGCTATTCCCCTCGTGGGGTATACTAGCGGGCGGCCCAAGACCAGAGGAGACACTACGGCATGACCAACCGCAATGGGACCCGGCCCCGCGCCAGCGTGGTCGACCTGCACACGCACACCACCGTCTCGGATGGCCGGCTGCGGCCCGAGGAGCTGGTGCGCCACGCCCACGCGGGCGGGGTGCGCTGCCTGGCGGTGACGGACCACGATACTACCGACGGCCTGGCGGCGGCGCGGGCCGAGGCCGCCCGCTTGGGGATCGAGCTGATCCCCGGCATCGAGCTGAGCACCGAGCTGCACGGCCAGAGCGTCCACATCCTGGGCTATTTCCTGCGCTACGAGGAGCCCGCGTTCCAGGCGTGGCTGCTACCGATGCGCGACGACCGCCTCAGCCGTGCCCAGCGCATGGTCGCGCGGCTGGCCGAGCTGGGCTACCCCGTCGCCTGGGAGCGCGTGCTGGCTATCGCGGGCGACGGCTCGGTGGGCCGGCCGCACATCGCCCAGGCGCTGCTGGAGGCCGGCCACGTCGGCTCGATCACGGAGGCGTTCGACCGCTTCCTCGCTGATGGCGGCCCAGCTTATGTCGAGCGCATGAAGCTCAGCCCGCAGGAGGCCATCGCGCAGATCCACCGCTACGGCGGGGTCGCCGCGGTGGCGCACCCCTGCGACTTCGCCGACGTGGAGCGCGTGGTCGCCGAGCTGGCGGCCGCGGGCCTGGATGGGATCGAGACCTACTACCAGGGCTACGAGCCGGCGCGCATCGAGTTCCTGCTGGCGTTGGCGCGCCACTACCATCTGATCCCCACCGGCGGCAGCGATTACCATGGCTTCCCCATGGGCGACGCGCCGACGGTGACCAACGACCCAGGGACCGTGTACGTGCCGCCGGAGGCGGTCGAGCGGCTGCGCGACCGCGCCGCGCGCTACCGCGTGCGCGTCTGAGCGCCGGCGGGCTCAGCGGCGGCCGAACTCGCGCTCCAGCTGGCCGTGGGTGAGCAGCACCGCGGTCGGGCGCCCGTGCGCGCAGGTGTGGCCCAGCTCGGCCTCGTCGAGCTGCTCCAGCAGCGCGCGCATCTCCTCTAGGGTGAGCAGCTGGCCGGCCTTCACAGCCGTCTTGCAGGCTAGCAGCAGGCAGACCGCTTCGCGCCAGTCGGTGGCCGGGGCGTCGTGGGCCAGCGCCTCGCACGTCTCCTGGAGCACGCGCGCGATGGTCGCGGGCCGCAGCGCGGCGGGAATGGCGCGCAGCAGCAGCGCCCGCGGGCCGAACGCCTCGACCACGAACCCCAGCGCGGCCAGGTCGGCCAGGTGCCCGCGCAGCGCGGCGGCCTGCGCCGCGGTCAGCTCCACCACCTGCGGCTCCAGCAGGTACTGCACCTGCTCGCCGCCGGGCCGCGTGCGGCGCAGCTGCTCTAGCAGCACCCGCTCGTGCGCGGCGTGCTGGTCGATGAGGTACAGCCCCGCCGCGCCCTCGGCGGTGATGTAAGTGAGCGCCACCTGCCCCAGCACGCGCAGGCCGCCAAGGCGCGGCCGGGCGGCGGGCTGGGGGGCATCCGCGGGGGCCGGCTCCCACAGGGGGGCCGGCGCGGCCGCGGTGGGGCCGGCCGGGGCGGGCGGCGCCGGCTCGGGCGGGGACGCCAGCGCGCTGACCACGGGGATCGCCCGGCTGGTGCCGACCGCTGCCTGCACGGCGCGGTGGACCGCGGCGCACACCGCGCGCTCGCGCAGGAAGCGCACCTCCTGCTTGGCGGGGTGCACGTTGACGTCGACCTCCGCTGGCGGCACGGCGACCCACAGCAAGGCGAGCGGGTGCCGCCCCACCGGCAGCAGCGTGTGGTACGCCTCCTCTAGCGCGTACAGCAGGGCGCGGGTGCTCACCACGCGGCCGTTGACCACCAGCGTGATCGCCCCGCGCGTGGCACGGTGCAGGCCCGGGGGGCTCACATAGCCGCGCACCTGTACCCCGCCGTCGGGGGTGGCGGCGGGGGGCAGCTCCAGCAGGGCGGCGGCCACGTCGGCGCCGTACACTGCCGCCAGCGCGGCACGGGCGTCGCCGCTGCCAGGGGTGGTCAGCGCGGTCCGCCCGTCGAGCGCCAGCGCAAACGCCACGTCGGGGCGTGCCAGCGCGAGCTGGGTGGTGACCTGCGCGACGTGGCCGGCCTCGGTGGCGCGCGCCTTGAGGAACTTGCGACGCGCCGGCTGCGCCCCGAACAGGTCCTCGACCGTGACGGTCGTGCCGGGCGCGCGCGCCGCGGGCCGCTGCTCGACGATCTCCCCGTAGCGCACGCGTAGCAGCGTGGCTGCCGACGCGTCGTGGGCGCGCGTGAGGAAGCTCACCTCGGCCACGCTGGCGATGCTGGGCAGCGCCTCGCCGCGGAAGCCGAGCGTGGTCAGCCGCCCCAAGTCCTCGAGGTCGACCAACTTGCTCGTCGCATGGCGCGCGAACGCCAGCGGCACCTCGGCGGCCGGCACGCCGCAGCCATCGTCGGCCACGCGCAGAAGCGTCACGCCGCCGTCGACCACCTCGACCGCCACGCGGCGCGCGCCGGCGTCGAGCGCGTTCTCCAGCAGCTCCTTGGCCACCGAGGCGGGCCGCTCGACCACCTCGCCGGCGGCGATGCGCGCGGCGACGAGCGGGGGCAAGACACGGATCGGCATGCGGCTCCCATCGGCCGGTCTGCTGGTCGCATTGTAGCACGCCTGTTCGCCTCGGCGAGCCGCTGTGGCGCACCTGCAACAGCGCCGGGCGGCGGTCGCCCGTGGCACGGCGCGCGGCTATGATAGGGGGGTGAGCGAGCAGCCGCGCTGGCGGCGCGCCGAAGGAGGCAGCAGCATGGCAGCGCCCAAGGTGTTTATCTTCGCGCCCGCGGACCCCACGGAGGAGACACACCGCCGGCTGGAGATGGCGGGGTGCCAGCTGGTGCTGGGCAAGGCGGGCTGGCACACGCCCAAGGGCGACAACGAGGACGAGATGGCGGCCATGGCGCGCGACGCCGTGGCACTGATGGGCACCTCGATCCGCAGCTCGCCGATCACCCGCCGCATCATGGCCAGCTCGGACCAGCTGCGCATCGTGGCCAAGTACACCATCGGCGTGGACGACGTGGATGTCGACGCCGCTACCGAGCTGGGGATCCTGGTCACCCACGGCCCGACCGAGTCGAACTGGGGCGGGGTGGCCGAGGGCACGATGGCCATGATGCTCGCCCTGCTCAAGCGCGTGCGCGAGCGCGACGAGCACATGAAGCGCGGCGGCTGGCGGCTCGACGAGCTGCAGGGTGTCTATCTCGGCGCGCGGCAGGACGGCTACCCCGGCATCACCATCGGCATCGTGGGGCTGGGCCGCATCGGCGCGCGGCTGGCTCTGCTGCTCCAGCCGTGGCGCGTGCGCCTGCTCGCCCACGACCCGTACGTGCCGCGCGACCGCTTCGCCCTGGTGGGCGCGCGGGCCGTGGACCTCGATACCCTGTTGCGCGAGTCGGACGTGGTGACGCTGCACGTGACGCTCACCCGCGAGACGTACCACCTCATCGGCGCGGCCGAGCTGGCGAAGATGAAGCCCACGGCGGTGCTGATCAACACCTCGCGGGGCAAGGTGGTCGACGAGGCGGCGCTGGCCGAGGCGCTGGAGCGCGGCGTGATCCAGGCGGCGGCGCTCGACGTGTTCGAGGATGAGCCGCTGGCCCAGGACAGCCCGCTGCTGCGGCTGGGCCACAAGGTGCTGCTGTCGCCGCACATGGTGAGCAGCAATTTGGCCAGCGGGCTGGGGCCAGGGATCGAGTGGGCCACCGAGTCGGTGCTGCGGGCGCTGCGCGGCGAGGTGCCGGACAACGTCTTCAACAAGGAAGTGATCCCGCGCTGGGTGGAGCGGTTCGGCGGCCGCTCGGTGCTGCCGGCGCCTTGAGCGCGCGGGGCGATCTTAGCGCAGCTCCTACGTCGGTATGCCGTGGCCCTAACGGGGCGGCGCGTATAGTGCTGGTCAGAACGCCGCCCCGGCGGCCAGGTGGGCGGGCGTGGCGTGCGGCCGCGCGGCCGCGGGCCGCCGGGCGGGCGAAGGAGAGGGCGCGATGCTCCGCTACCACCTGACCACCCAGCGCCACGAGTGGACCGCGGCCGACGAGCGCGCGCTGCAGCGCCACCTGCAGCGCCTGGAGCCGCAGCTGCGGCACTTCCGGCCCGACCTCGTGCATCTGGATATCCGCATCGTGCACCAGCCGCGCGCCGACGAGTTCGTGGGCAGCTTCCGGCTGAGCCTGCCGGGCACCGTGCTGGTGGCGCGGCGCAACCGGGCGCCCACCGTGGCCGCCCTGCTGCACCAGGCGTTCGCCGACCTCGAGGAGCGCCTGGCCCGCTACAAGGCCCGCCTGCGGCGGGAGTACGCCCACGAGCGCAAGCGGGCGGCACTGGAGCCGGAGCAGGCGCGCTTCCTGGAGCGCGAGCTGCTCGACCGGCGCGAGCTGCTCGACCGCGCGCTGGCCGGCGACCGCGCGGCGTTCGACGCCCTGGTGGAGGAGGAGCTGCCGGGGCTGCGGCGGCGCGTCGAGCGCCTGCTGGCCGCCGCCGGGCGCGAGGCGACCGAGGCGGCGGTGGAGCACGTGGTGGCGGACGTGCTGGCCAAGGCGATGGCCGAGCTGGCGCACAAGCCGGCGCGCTGGACGCTGGGCGGCTGGCTGGGCTGGCTGGCGCAGCGGGTGGTGCAGCGCGAGACGAGCGGGCTCACCGCCGCGCAGCCCGCCGGCTGACGGCGCGCCGGCCCGGTCCGCGCACCCCAGCCGGCGACCGCGCGGGTGTCCCCCTCGCACGATACATGATAAACTGGATCATGTTTATCGCGTGTGGCGAGGGGAGCAGCATGCCCGACGACTTCGCGCCCGCGGCGTCCAGCGCCGCTGAGCCGGCCGTCTGGTCGAAAGTCGAGCGCATCAAGCGCCAGAGCGACTACCTGCGCGGCACCATCGCCGCCGCGCTGGCCAGCCCCAGCGACCACTTCTCGGCCGATGACTACCAGGTGCTCAAGTTCCACGGCGTCTACCAGCAGGAGGACCGCGATCGCCGCGCCGCGGCCCGCCAGCAGGGCGGCGGCAAGACCTGGATCATGATGGTCCGCGCCAAGATCCCGGGGGGCCGGCTCAGCGCCGCGCAGTACCTGACGTTCGACGACCTGGCCACCCGTTATGCCAACCAGACCCTGCGCCTGACCACGCGCCAGTGCATCCAGCTGCACCACGTCAGCAAGCGCGACCTGCGCCCCACCATCCGCGCGCTCAACGCCGCGCTGGTGACCACCCTGGGCGCCTGCGGCGACGTGGAGCGCAACCTGATGGCCTGCCCGGCGCCGGACACCACCGGGGCGGCCAGCGAGGTGCAGCGCTACGCGCGCCTGCTCAGCGACGCCACGCTGCCGCGCACGCGCGCGTACCACGAGATCTGGCTCAACGGCGAGCAGGTGGTCTCCTCGCGCGAGCCCGACGAGGAGCCGCTGTACGGCCCGGGCTACCTGCCGCGCAAGTTCAAGTCGGGCCTGGCCATCGAGGGCGACAACTGCATCGACGTCTACTCCCAGGACATCGGCATGGTGGCCCACCTCGCCGGTGGCCGCCTGGCGGGCTTCACCCTGCTGGTGGGCGGCGGGCTGGGCCGGTCGCATACCAGGCCCGAGACCCACCCGGCGGTGGCCCAGCCCCTCGGCTTCGTGGAGCCCGACGCGCTGCTGCCCACGGTGCTGGCCATCATCGGCCTCCAGCGCGACCACGGCGAGCGGCGCGACCGCCACTTCGCGCGTCTGAAGTACCTCGTCGAGCGGTGGGGGGGGCCGCGGTTCCGCGCCGCGCTGGAGGCGCGCCTGGGCCGGCCCCTGGCCCTGCCGCGCCCGCTGCGCTGGGCCCACACGGGCGACCATCTGGGCTGGCACCCGCAGGCCGACGGGCGCTGGTACCTGGGCGTGTGGGTGGAGAACGGGCGCATCCAGGACACCCCCGCGCTGCGGGCCAAGACGGCGTTCCGCGCGCTGGTCGAGCGCTTCCGCCCCACCATCTACCTCACCCCGCAGCAGAACGTGCTGTTCGCCGACCTGCGCGGGGAGGATCGGCCGGCCGTCGAGACCCTGCTGCGGGCGCACGGCGTGCCGCTGGTGGAGGAGGTCCCGCTGGCGCTGCGTCACTCCATGGCCTGCCCGGCGATTCCCACTTGTGGGCTGGCGCTGGCCGAGTCGGAGCGCGCGCTGCCGGCCGTGGTGCGGCAGATCCATGCCGACCTGGTGGCGCTCGGCCTCGACGCCGCGCGGCTCAGCATCCGCATGACCGGCTGTCCCAACGGCTGCGCGCGCCCGTACCTGGGCGACATCGGCTTCGTGGGGCGCACGCCGGGCCGGTACCAGATCTACGTGGGCGGCGACTTCGCGGGGACCCGGCTCAGCCAGCTGCTCGCCGACCTGGTGCCGGTGGAGGAGCTGGCGCCGCGGCTGCGCCCCCTGTTCGCGCGGTACGCCGTCGAGCGCCGCCCGGATGAGGGCTTCGGCGACTGGTGCACGCGGGTGGGCATCGAGCGGCTGCGGGCCGTGGCGTTCCCCGAGCGGGCGACTGCGCCGAGCGCCTGAGGCTGGCGGCCGCCACCTGGCGAGGACGGGCTCGCCTGGAACATCTCGGGCCGCCGCGCGTTTAACGGCTGATCCGGCCGCCCCGCGCCCGCCGCGAGGAGCCCGCCATGCCCGCCCGCGCCGCCGCCGTGGCCCTGCTGGTCGCCCTCGCCCTCGGCCCCCTGCTGCCGCGGCCCAGCCCGGCGCCGGCCGCGCCGCTGCGGGGGGCGTGGGTGGGGACCGCCGCAGGCGCGGGTTCCGGCGCGCCAGCGCACGCGACGAGGCCTGCGATGCTTGCGGCCCCCATGGCCAGCGCGCGCCAACGGGCCCGGCGCATGTGCTCTCGTCCAGCCCGAGTTGACCGAGAGTAGAGCACATCCGCACCGGCCCAGCAAGCGCGGCGGCCTGCCACGTTCAGCCCGGACCGTGCGGTGCGCAGGCGATCCCGTCGCGCAACGGCTCCCAGTAGTGCTCGGCGAACAGGTGCGCGACCAGCTCGCCGCGGCTGCGGACGCCGACCTTGTCGAGGATCAGCTTCACGTAGTCGCGGACCGTGTGCGGAGACAGGCAGAGCCGCTCCGCGATCTGCGGGGTGTTGAGCCCGCGCGCGATCAGCTGAGTGATCTGTTGCTCGCGGGGGCCGAGCCCGTACGCCTCGACCAGCAGCGGGGCGATGTCGGAGGCCGTGGCCGGCTCGATAACCACCGCGGTCCGGACGGGGCCAGGGGCCACCCCGTGCAGGGAAAACCCGTGGACGACGCCCCAGCGGCCCGACCGGGTCCGGACCCGAACGCGCCCGCTTCCCTCCTCGATGCCGGCGGCGATGGCGTGGGCGCGCGCGACGACGGCGCGTATCGCCGCGGGCATCGCCTCGTCCAACGCGTCCCCGTTACAGAGCACGGTCGGGGTCAGCTCGTTCAGCCACGCCTCGGCCTGGCTATTGAACGACTCTAGCCGCATGTGGTCGTCGAATACGAGCAACCCCGGCGCCCCGGTCGCCTCGTCGCCAGGGCCGGCAGGCAGCAGGGTCGCACGCCGGAAGGCCTCGGCGATGGGGGCGGACAAGTCGGCGAGCAGCTTCTCTTCCCCGGCGGTGAACGGCGGCTCCTCCGCCGTGCGCCATAGCGAGACGAAGCCCCAGACGGTGGGCCCACAGCGAAAGACCCCCCGCAGCTCGTCGCCGTAACCCAGCTCGCTCCGCAGCTCCCGGTACCGCACGCTACGCCCAGGTTGCTCCCCGGTCGCCCGGAGCAGCGATGCCGCGGGCTGTTTGGCTCGGGCCAGATCGCGGAACAGATTGAAGTCCTGGACCAGGAACTCGCGCTCCCACCAGCGCGCGCACTGGCGCCCCAGGTTTTCGACCCGAGCGGGCGCGACGGCGAGCATGGTGAGCGGGTCACTAGCCGCCCAGAACGACGCCGTGAACGGCACGAGGCGCCGTAGCTCGCAGGACAGCTCGTGGAGGAATGCCGCGTCGGCGACGCGCCGATGCGCAAGGTCCAGGAGGCGGGCGCGCGTGGCGCGAGCGGCGGGCGTCGCGAGTGGGGCATCGAGCATCACGGCGGCCTCCCTCGCACCACGCTGCAGCGATGCCGGCCTGCGGCCAGAAGTGCTCGTAGTATACACCGGCATCCACCGGGTGCTATCCCCCTCATTTGGGGGGGAAGCGGCCCGGCAAGTCCCCGAACTCGCGGGGTTTCGAGCAGCCTCGCATCCCCGGTACCCTGGCCCCAGTGGCCCACGCCCTGGGTGCGCGCCGCACATCGGATAGCTATCGCGGAGGAAAGCGTCCATGAACCGTCAGGAGATGGATCGACTCATCGCCGCCCATCTGGCCGCCGAGCAGGCGGGCGATCCTGCTGGATGCGTCGCCGTCTACACAGACGATATCGAGCACGATATCGCGGGGGCGCCCCATGGCCCACTACACGGCCGGACGGCCGCACAGGGGTTCTACGCCCAGCTCGTCCGCGATATCGCGACCGAGGAGATGGTCCCAGTCCGCAGCTATTACGGCGAGGACTTCTGTGTGATCGAGCACGAGTGGCGGGGCACCGTGCCCGGCACCTTGTTCGGCGTGCCGGGGCACGGGCGCCGCATCGCGTTCCGTATGCTGCACGTCTGGGAGTTCCGCGACGGGTGTATCAGCCGGGAGAACGTGTGGCTCGACCAGCACGCCATCGCGAGCCAGCTCGCCGGCGCCGCGGCACCGAGAGCCGAGCACCACTAGCTCGGGAGGGGCGCCCCACCGACACGAGCTACTGCGGCGGGCGCCTGAGGCAGTCGGCCGTTGGGGGGAGCTCGCCGGTCGCGGCGCCGGCGCTCCCCAGCGGCACGCAGGGCTCACGACTCGCGGGCGCGCTCCTGCAGGTCGAGCAGCTTGGCCAGCGCCTCCAGCGGCGACAGCGCCAGCACATCCAGCCGCCGCAGCTCGGCGAGCACCGGGTGCAAGGTGCCCTCGGGCGCGCGGCCGTTGGCAGTGGGCGCCGGCTCGGGCGCCGCGCCGAGCGGGCCGCGCTGCTCCAGCTCGCGCACCAGCTCGGCGGCGCGCCGCGTGACAGCCGGGGGCAGCCCCGCCAGCCGCGCCACGTGCACGCCGTAGCTGCGGTCGGCCCCGCCCGGCTCGACGCGGTGCTCGAACACCACCCGCTCGCCCTCCTCCAGCACCGCCATGCGGTACGCCTTCACGCGCGGGCGCGTGCGCTCCAGCTCCGCCAGCTCGTGGTAGTGCGTGGCGAACAGCGTGCGCGCGCCGAGCCGTGGGTGGTCGTGCAGGTACTCGACCACCGCGCGGGCGATGGCCATGCCGTCGAAGGTGCTGGTGCCGCGGCCCACCTCGTCGAGGATCACCAGGCTCTGGCGCGTGGCGGCGCGCAGGATGGCCGCCGTCTCCACCATCTCCACCATGAACGTGCTGTGGCCGCTGGCGATGTCGTCCTGGGCGCCCACGCGGGTGAAGATGCGGTCGACCAGTCCCAGCCGGGCCCGCGCCGCGGGCACGAAGCTGCCGATCTGGGCCATCAGCACGATCAGCGCCACCTGCCGCAGGTAGGTCGACTTGCCAGCCATGTTCGGGCCGGTGAGGATCACGATCTGGCAGTCGTGGTGGTCGAGCCGCGTGTCGTTGGGCACGAAGCTGCCGGCCGGCAGGCGGCGCTCGACCACCGGGTGCCGGCCCTGCTCGATCTCCAGCGGCCCCTCGGCCAGCAGCTCCGGCCGCACGTAGCCGTAGCGGGCGGCGGCCTCGGCCAGCGCCGCCAGCACATCGAGCCGCGCCAGCGCCGTGGCCGTGCGGCGCAGGGCCGGCGCCGCGGCGGCCAGCGTGTCGAGCAGGCCCTGGTACAGCTGGCGCTCCAGCTCTAGCGCCTCCTCCTGGGCGCTCTGCAGGCGCGCCTCCAGCGTCTTCAGCTCGGGCGTGACGTACCGCTCGGCGTTGGCCAGCGTCTGCTTGCGCTGGTAGCCCAGCTTGTCGAGCAGCTCGGCCACCGTGGCGGCGCCGCACTGCGCGCGCTGGAAGTGGTCGGTGGGGCTGTTGGCGACGGCGTGGGACACCTCCAGGTAGTAGCCGAAGACCCGGTTGTAGCCGATCTTCAAGCTGCGCACGCCCGTGCGCTCGCGCTCGCGCCGCTCCAGCTGGGCGAGCACCTGCTTGGTGTCGCCGCTGAGGGCGCGGCACTCGTCCAGGGCGGCGCTCACCCCCGCGCGGATGGTGCCCTCGCCGAACACCGCCGGGGGGTCGTCGGCCAGCGTGCGCGCGATCGCCGCGCTCGCGGCGGCGCAGGGGTCGAGCTGCTCGGCCGCGGGGTGCAGGGGCGCCAGCGCCGGGTCGGCCAGCAGGGCGCGCACGGCGGGCACCACCTCCAGCCCGCGCCGCAGGGCCAGGCACTCGCGCGGGCCGAGCAGGCGCTGCGCGGCGCGGCCGGCCAGCCGCTCCAGGTCGCCGGCCTGGCCCAGCAGGGCGCGCAGCTCGGCGCGGCGCAGCGGGGCGTCCACCAGCGCGGCCACTGCCGCTTGCCGCCGCTGGAGCCGCGCGAGGTCCCGTAGCGGCTGGCTGATCCAGGCGCGCAGCAGCCGCGCGCCCATCGGCGTGCGCGTGTGGTCGAGCACGCCGAGCAGCGAGTCGGCGCGGGCCCCGCTGCGGGCGCCCTCCAGCAGCTCCAGGTTGCGGCGGGTGGCGGCGTCGAGCACCATCGCGCCGCTGGCGGCGTACACCTGCACGCGGTCGAGCAGCGCCAGTGCGGCGGCCTGCGTGTCGCGCAGGTAGGCGAGCAGCGCGCCCAGCGCCGGCACCGCCGGGTGCGGCCCGTCGCCGCGCGCGCCCGCGGCGGGGTCGCCGAGGCCCAGCGCCGCGAGGCTCGGGGCGGCGAAGTGCTCCAGCACCGCGCGGCGCGCCCGCTCCGGGTGGAACCGCTCGGGCGGGCAGGGCGTCAGGCGGCAGCGCTCGGGAACCACCGCCCGCAGCGCCGCGTCGTCGGCGTCCTGCGCCAGCAGCAGCTCGGCCGGCGCCAGCCGGGCCAGCTCGGCGGCCAGCGCGTCGAGCACGTCGTCGCCGGCCAGGGCGGTGGCGGCCAGCTCGCCGGTGCTGATGTCGGCGTAGGCCAGCCCGACGGCGCCCGTGGGCGCGCGCCAGAGGCTGGCCAGGTAGTTGTTGGCCTCGGCCGCCAGCAGGCTCGGCTCGACCAGCGTGCCGGGGGTGACCACGCGCACCACCTCGCGGCGCACCAGGCCGCGCTCGGGCACGGGGCCGACCTGGTCGCAGATGGCCACGCGGTGGCCCTGGGCGAGCAGGCGGGCGATGTAGCTCTCGGCGGCGTGGGCGGGGATGCCCGCCATGGGCACGCGCGCGCCGCGGCCGAGGTCGCGCTGGGTGAGCGTCAGGTCGAGGGCAGCGGCGACCAGGCGCGCGTCGTCGTCGAACGTCTCGAAGAAGTCGCCGAGCCGGAACAGCAGCACGCAGTCCGGGTAGCGGCGCTTGAACTCCAGGTACTGGCGGCGCACGGGCGAGGCGCCGCGCGGGTCGTCGTCCAGGAACGAGAGCTGCTCGCGCACGCGGCTGGACATGCCGGCCTCCCCTCTGCGGTTTGGGGATACCACACCGGCGGGCAGCGTGGGCAGGCGCGTGGCGCGGTCGTGAGCGGCCGGCGGCTCAGCGCGGCAGGTGGGTGGCGCGGCCGTCGACCGCGTCGGGCAGCGGCGGGCGCCCGCCGGGCGGGTAGTGCACCGGCTGCACGCGGCCGATGCCCGAGTAGACGAAGCCGAGCGCGGTGAGCGCCGCCGGATCGTACAGGTTGCGGCCATCCACCAGGAACGGGTAGGCCATCACGTCGCGCAGGCGCGCGAGGTCGAGCTGTTTGAACTCGTTCCACTCGGTGACCAGCACCACGGCATGGCAGCCGGTGGCGGCGTCGTAGGCGTCGCGGCCGTAGTAGAGGTCGGGCAGCAGCTCGCGGGCGCGGGCCATGGCGGCCGGATCGTAGGCGCGCACGTGGGCGCCCTCGTGGCGCAGCAGGTGGATGATCTCCAGCGCCGGCGCCTCGCGCAGGTCGTCGGTGTTCGGCTTGAACGCCAGGCCGAGGATGCCGATGGTGCGGTCCTCCAGCCGGCCCAGCTCGCGGCGCAGCTTCTGGAGCACGCGGCGACGCTGGTCGCGGTTGATCTCCATCACCGTGCGCAGCAGCTGCGGGTGCGTGCCGTGGATGCTGGCCATGTGCTCCAAGGCCTTCACGTCCTTGGGGAAGCACGAGCCGCCGTAGCCGATGCCGGCGTCGAGGAACGCGGCGCCGATGCGCCGGTCGTAGCCCATGCCCTGGGCGACCTGCCGCACGTCGGCGCCCAGCCGCTCGCAGATGGCGGCGATCTCGTTGATGAACGAGATCTTGGCGGCCAGGAAGGCGTTGGAGGCGTACTTGATCATCTCCGCCGTGCGGATGTCGGTGATCATGATCGGGCACTTGAGCGGCGCGTACAGGGCGGCCACCCGCTCGGCGGCGGCGCGGTCGTTGGCGCCGAGCACCACGCGGTCGGGGTTGAGGAAGTCGGCGACCGCCGAGCCCTCGCGGAGGAACTCGGGGTTGGAGACCACGGCGAAGGCGACCCCGGGCGGCAGGCGCCGCTCCAGGATGCCGCTGACCCAGTCGCCGGTGCCGATGGGCATGGTGCTCTTGTTGACGATGATGGCGGGGGCGGTGAGGTGCTCGGCGATGCTGTGGGCGGCGGCCTGCACCTGGCGCAGGTCGGCCTCGCCGTCGTGGCCGGAGGGGGTGTTGACGGCGATGAAGACGAACTCGGCGCCGGCGAGCCCGCTGCGGTAGTCGGTGGTGAAGCGCAGGCGGCCGGCGGCCAGGTTGCGCTGGACCAGCTCCTCGAGCTGCGGCTCGTAGATGGGCAGGGTGCCGCGGGCGAGCAGCTCGACCTTGCGGGCGTCGATATCGATGCAGGTGACGTGGTTGCCGAGGTCGGCGAAGCACGCGCCGGTGACGAGGCCGACGTAGCCGGTGCCGACCACGCTGATCCGAGCCAACCTACTGCCTCCTCCTCCGAGAAGCGGGGCGCGGCACGCCCGAGCGGGAACTATACCAGGCCCCGCCGCGCTCGCTCCAGCCGGCCGGCCACGGTGTGACACCCGGCAGGCGGCAAGGACCGCGCGGGGCGGGGCGCGCGGGGCCTGGCAGTGATCAGCCCTCCTTGATCGCGACGATATCTACCAGGTAGGTGGATAGTTGCCCGCTGCGCACCAGTGCCCGATCGACCGCTAGCAGCCAGTTCACGAGGTCGTGGCCCTGGGGGATGTCGTAGAGAGCGTCGTAATTCAGGCCGTACCACAGGATGATCGTTAGGCACTGATCATAGGACAGCACGTGGGTGCGCGGGAAGTAGCGCCGGACCACGGACACGATCTCGGAGGAGCGAACCGCCTCGGTCGGGTCGGCCGCGGCCACCTCCGTGGGGTTAGGCACCGGCAGCTCGGGCCATGGACACCGCAGCGCCGGGTCGAGCGTACGGTAGATGGCACGGGCGAGCTCGACATGCTCCGCGGGGAACGCGAAGCGATCCGGGCCGACGTACTCGTGCGCGAGCAGCACACCGCCCGGACGTAGCGCCTCCCGTACCATCTCGACGACAGCCTCCAGCCGCTCGACGTGGTGAAGCGAGGCGAAACAGGTCACGACATCGCAGCTCGCGGGTGCCAGCCGCAGGGTATTGGTATCCGCGACGTGGCAGCGTACCCGCTCGGCTAGGCCCTCCTGGCTGGCCGTCTGCTCCACCGCTGCCAGCAGGGCGCCCGTGACGTCGTAGAGATCGAACGACGCGACCGCGCCGAGCCGCAGCAAGTCGAGTTCACCGGCCGCCAGCCCGACCCCCAGTCCCACTCCATGCCGCGCACCCGGTGGGATGTGCTGTGCGAAGTACTCGACCAAGGTAGCGCCGCCGCGATAGGCGGCCATGGCTTGCTGCACCAGTGGGTGGCCTTCCCAGTGGCTACGGTCTTGTGGGCAATTCGGGGCACGCTCTGCCCAATAGTCGGCCGTGTATTCGTATCCCGGGGCGGCCGGCTCGGGAGGAGGCGAGGACGCCGGGGGCATGTCATCCGGCATGGCTCTCTGCCCACACGCGCGGCAGGCCAGCCGCTCGCCAGAGCGCCCGCAAGCTGCCCGCAACTGCCAGACCGCCGGCCGCGACCACCGCGAGCACCAGGCCCACGTATAGCGCGCTCTGGGGTGCCACGCTGGACGCCAGCAGCCAGCTCGCCCACCAGTTCAGCCCGTCGTAGCCGGCCAGCGAGATCGGCACCCAATCGCCGCCCGGGCCCACGCGCACCGTCCAGATGAGGCTCTCGCCGAATACCAGGCGATGCAGCGCCGACAACAGCAGCATCCCGCGCCCGACGACGGGCGAGAACTCGGGGTCGAAGATGACCGGGTACCAGGCGGGCAGCAAGGGGCTGGCGCTCTGGAGCACGCCGTGCTGTAGGAGCAGGGCGAAGTAAGCGGGGGTGGAGGTCAGCACCCCGATCACCTGGACCACGCCCCCGAGGGCGATCAGGGCCAGCAGCACCACCCGCCGCCCGATGGTCGGCGTCTCCTCGATGTACGCGGCCACCATGACCACCAGCACGCCCGTCAGCGGGATCAGGTAGCGCGGTCCCCAGGCCCCATCGCCGTGCCAGAAGCTGATCCGCCCATACGCGACTAGAAACACCGCCAGCAGTGCCAGCGGCAGGGTGCCCAGCATGCCGACACGGCGGCAGAAAGCCGGCGCCGCCGCTGCCGCGCACACCAGCGGCGGCGAGTACAGGAAGATGCTCTTGCCGGCGCTCAGCAGCAGGCCGTAGATGCCGATGTACACGGGGATCGCCAGCCCCGGCTGCATCGCGCCCTCGTAGCCCGCCGATACGAGCGAGCCGTACCGCAGCCAGTTCAGCCAGCCGAGCAGGCCCAGCCCCACCAGCAGCGCCAGCCCGTACGCGCCCACCGCCACGGCCGCCTGGCGCCGCTCCGTCCGCCACGCCCGCCAGCCGCCCCACAGCAAGTAGGCCGTCACCACGGGCACTACTAGTAGCAGCATCGCGGGTTGGCTGAGGAATAGCACGGAGAGGCAGCTGCCGGTGAACGCCGCCCACCCCGCTGTCGGCCGCTGCTGGAGGTGGGCCAGGCCCAGGTACGCCCCGGTGATCGTCAGCCCGAGCAGCGGCTCCGACATGTTGCTCTTGCTGTCGGCCCAGATGATGGTGCCCAGCCCCGCCAGCAGCGCGGTCAGCACCGCCGTGCGCCGCGCGAACCCTAGTGCCAGCGCCAGATGGTAGAGTAGCACACACTCCAGTGCTCCGAGCAGCGGCCCCGCCGCGCTGGCCGTGAGCATGGTGAGCTGGACCTCGCGGTCCGTCAGGCCCGTGACCCACGCCAATCCCTGACCCAGCAGGTAGAACGGCACCAACACCATTGAGTAGCTCATGCCCTTGTAGAAGTACAGGCGCCCGTCGGCACCGCGCAGGAACTCGAACGCGTCCTTTGGTTCCTGCAAGTCAGCAATCCGCGGCGAGATCGCCACATCGCGCGCCCGGGCGAGGCTCTCGGCCACGCCGAACATGAACACGCTGTCGGCGTTACCGAGGAACGTGCCCGACATACCGAGCAGGTACAAGGCGCAGAAGAGGGTGAACAGATACAGCCCGATAGGCGCCCTGGACCGCGGTCGCGGGGCAAGCTCCTCTTGTACCCATAGCTCCAGCCGTAGCCGGCTGCGCGCGCGTGCCCCCATCGGCCCTCCCTTCGCCGCTCGCAGACCTAGCATGATTGTGTCAGCGCCCGCGCAGCCGCCGGCCGGCTTTGCGGGCCGCGCTGCGCAGGTAGAACCCGCCGCAGGTCAGCGCGGCGCGCGTGCCGTAGCGGCCCCAGGCGCCGAGTACGTCGGCCACGACCAGGCTGGCGCGTCCGAGGACGGAGCGGGGCCGCGCGACCACCAGGGCGGTCGGCGGGGCGG
>Ga0070737_10001740_pt1 | contig 29348 bp, 28 predicted proteins | sample Coa_R1_10_FD_66438 | JGI IMG/M metagenome (GOLD analysis project Ga0070737, IMG submission 66438) | Surface soil microbial communities from Centralia Pennsylvania, which are recovering from an underground coalmine fire - Coalmine... | ecosystem: Environmental > Terrestrial > Soil > Unclassified... | reverse complement strand
GGGGTTACGGTCGACGTCATCGAGCGACAACCCTATCTGGGCGGACGTGTGGGCGGGTGGACCGAAACACTCCAGGACGGCACCCCGGTGGCGATGAACCGCGGCTTCCACGCGTTCTTTCGCCAGTACTACAACCTGCGAAACCTGTTGCGCCGCATCGATCGTGGGCTGGGCATGTTGCAACCGTTAGCGGACTACCCGCTGGTCGACGCGCACGGCCGATGCGACACGTTCCGCGGCCTGCCCAAAACTCCGCCGTTGAACGCGCTGGCGTTCGCGCTGCGCAGTCCGACGTTTCGGCTGCGCGACCTGGCCCGGCTCAACGCACGGGCCGCGGCGCCGCTGGCGGCGGTGTCGGTGCCCGACATCTACCGGCTCCTTGACCACATCGACGCCCAAACGTTTCTGGGTGAGATCAATTTTCCCGACGCCGCCCAACATCTGGCTTTCGAGGTGTTCTCCCGCAGCTTCTTCGCCGAACCCGCCGCGCTGTCGGCCGCCGAACTCGCCACGATGTTTCACATCTACTTCCTGGGTTCCAGCGAGGGCATTGTCTTCGATGTGGCGAACGCCAATTTCGATGCGGCGCTGTGGAACCCGCTGCGATCCTATCTTGAGGACCGGGGTGTGCGTTTCCACACCGGGGTGTCGGTGACCGCGGTAGAGCCCGGTTCACGATTCGTCATTCATTGCGATTGTGCGGCCGACATGCAGGCCGACGGTGTGGTGCTGGGCGCCGACGTCAGCGGACTGCGCCAGATCGTCAGCAATTCTGCGGGATTGGGCACCGACGATTGGCGGCGACGCATCGCCGCGCTGCGCACGGCGCCGCCGTTCGTCGTTCAGCGACTGTGGCTCGACCGGCCGGTGCACGCCGGGCGGGCGGCTTTCCTCGGCACCGGGGGGCGCCCGCCGCTGGACAACGTCAGCGTGCTGGAACGCTACGAACACCAAGCCGCGACGTGGGTTACCCGCACCGGCGGTTCGGTCGTCGAACTGCACTCGTACGCGGTAACCAGCCCGCTGGACGGCCTGACCGGGCAGATGCTGAGCCGGCTGCACGAGCTGTACCCGGAGACCGGGTCCGCGCGCTGTGTCGGCCAACGCGTGCTGTGCGCCAACGACTGCCCGCGATTTGCCCCCGGTGATTTTGCCCGGCGCCCGGGGGTTGTCACGCCCCATCCGGGCCTGGCGCTGGCCGGCGACGGTATCCGGATCGACGTGCCGGTCGCGCTGATGGAGCGGGCCGCGACGACGGGCTGGGCTGCGGCGAACCGGCTGCTCACGCATTTCGGTCTGGCGGGCCACCCGCTGCAGACCGTGCCGACCGCGGGTCGCTCGGCGGCGCTGCGCTGGCTTGCCCGGCGGGCGGGGCGGCGCCGATGAGCATCTTCGACGGCCTGAAGTTGTGGTGGTCGAAAACCTCGCCGCTGCAGCCGTTGCCCGCCACCCGATGGGCGGCGCAGCAACCCACGGTCGCCGACGCACAACCGGCCGTCATCGACGGCGCGGTGCGCCGGTCACAGCGGCGGCCCAGCGGCAACTGGTATGTGGTTGCCGCCAGCGCCGAGATTGGCCGTCGCCCGTTCGGGACGACCGTCGGCGGCCGCGAAATCGTCGCCTGGCGTGGCGCCGGTGGCGAACTCCACGCCGGCCCCGGCACATGTCCGCATCTGGGCGCCGATTTGTCCACCGGCACGGTCGACTGCGGTGTCCTGATCTGTCCGTGGCACGGCCTTCGCCTCGACGGCGCGCCACGGCCCGGCTGGACGCCGTGCCCGGCGTACGACGACGGGGTGCTGGCCTGGGTGCGCCTTGATGACCTCGGCGGTGAGCCGCCGAGCGAATGTCCGGTGGTACCCGATCGCCCGGTCACGGCCCACCTGCATGCCGTGGCTCGTCTGGTTGGCCGGTGCGAACCGCGCGACATTCTCGCCAATCGCTTCGACCCCTGGCACGGCGCCTGGCTGCACCCGTACTCCTTTAGCCGGCTGCGCGTGCTGAGCGCGCCCGCGCCCGGCGCCGACCTGTCCGACGAATGCGATCGCTTCCTGGTTGCGGTGACGTTTCGGATGGGCCGGTTCGGGGTGCCCGTGGTCGCCGAATTCACCAGTCCCGAGCGGCGAACCGTCGTGATGCGCATCGTCGACGGCGAAGGCGCTGGCAGCGTAGTCGAAACCCACGCTACTCCAATGGGTTTGGGTTCAGACGGTGTACCCCGCACTGTGGTGCTGGAAGCCGTCGTCGCGCACTCCGACCGGCCCGGCTTCGCCCACGCGTTGCGGATCGCGCCACTGCTCACCCCGCTGATGCGGCGCGCCGCGGCGCGGCTATGGCGCGACGATATCGCCTACGCCGAACGCCGCTACCGGCTACGTACCCGTCTCACCTGACACCGGCCCGAGTGCCCGGCTAAACCGTCACGACCCGTTGCTGTGGGATGCGGCCGCGCGCGCAGTCACTTTTCGGAATATTTGACGAAACCGGTTGCGGTGCAAGGGCAGACTGAGATACCAGTAGACGCGTCCGGCAATACCGCGCGGATAGAAGATCGCGCGTTGCTCATAGTGGCTTCCGGATCCGGTAGCCTCGCGCACGCGCATCTCGAGCCAGGCCTGGCCCGGCCTTCGGGCATGGGTGCGCACAAGCAGCAACTCGCCGGGTTTGTGCTTTTCCAGCCGCCACCGATGTTGAACCGCCGTGTCATTGACCGATTTCCAAAGCTCGGCGGGGGTGGCAGGTGTCCAGGCCGAACGGCTGGCCCGGTAAGCGACCTCACCCGCCCATTTCGGATCGCTGGGCAACGGCGCCGATGGCGCACCGTCGGATGCGGCGGAGCCCCAAGAGGATTCGACCTTCGCCTGGGTGGTGCGAAGCAGTGCCAGCCTGACCGCATCGCGGTAACCGGTAAGACCCACCGACGGCGGTGCGATCACGGTGTCGATGTCGTGATCAGCCATGACAGCATCGCAGTGCAACGACTCCACCAGCGGCCGGGCCAGCCCCGCCGGGATCGGCGTCACCAGGCCGACCCACCAGCTGGCGATCGTCGGCGTCAGGAATGGCAATACGACGATGACACGCCGCCGCAGTCCGGCCACCTCGGCGTAGACCTGCATCATCTCGCCGTACTCCAGCACATCGGGTCCGCCGATGTCCCAGGTTCGCGACGTCGGCACTTGCGCCTCGGCGGCCTCGACCAAGTAGTGCATGACGTCGCGGATCGCGATCGGCTGAATCTTGTTGTGCACCCATTTGGGTGTCGTCATCACCGGCAGCCGGTCGGTCAGATGTCTGATCATCTCGAACGAGGCGGAGCCGGAGCCGATGATCACCCCGGCCTGCAGCACTAGAGTCTGGATTCCCGAGCTGAGCAGAATCTCGCCGACCGTGGTCCGCGACTCAAGGTGCGCGGACAGCCGCGTGCCTGCGGGATGCAGCCCACTGAGGTAAATCAGCCTGCGAACGTTGGCGCTACGGGCGGCAGCGACCACATTCATCGCCGCGCGGCGCTCTTCCGCGGCGAAATCGGCGCTGGAACCCATCGAATGGACCAGGTAATAAACGACGTCGACACCGGTGAATGCGGCGGGCAGGGTTTCGGCGGCGCTGAGGTCAGCACAGACCACCTCAGCGCTTTCCCGCCAGGGAACTTCGGCCAGCTTTCCCGGGTTTCGGGCCAGTACCCGCACCTCATAACCTCGGCCGAGAAGCCTCGGCACCAGACGAGCACCGACGTAGCCCGTCGCCCCGGTTACCAAGCAGCGCATTTCATCCTCGTCGTTTCGCGTCAGTCCGCGTCGTGTCCGAGCTGGTGAGCCAGCGCCAGCTGCACCGTGGGGTGACGGAACCGGTGACCGAGCTCTCGCAGCCTGGTCGGCAGCACCCGCTGGTCGGCTTCGGCAAGTTCACGAGCGCCTTGCTGGCCCAACAGGATTCGCGGTGCCAGGGATGGAACGGGCAAGACGGCGGGTCGGTGCAGCACGCGCGCAAGGGCTTTCGTGTAGTCGCTGTTGCGCACCGGTGCCGGACTGACCGCATTGACGGGTCCGCTCAGCCGGGTATCGTAGAGCGCCCGGTAGTAGATGTCGGTCAGATCGTCCAGGCCGATCCACGACAGCCACTGGCGGCCGCTGCCGAGCCGCCCGCCCGCACCGGCAAAAAACAACGGGCGCAACAACTTCAGGGTGCCGCCGCGGGCGGCCTGGACGATCCCGGTGCGCACCGACACCACCCGCACACCCGCGTCGGCGGCGGGCGCCGTCGCGGCTTCCCAGTCGGCGACCAGATCGGCGAGAAAACCGGTGCCGCGCGCACTGTCCTCACCCAATGGCGTATCGCCCCGGTCGTATCCGTAGTAGCCGATGGCCGAAGCGCTGACGAATACCGACGGGCCGTTTTTCGCGGTCGCAGCCGCTTCGGCCAGCCGCCGGGTGGGCCCGATGCGGCTGTCGCGGATGGCCGCCTTGTGCCGATCGGTGAACCGCCCCGCGATCGATGCGCCGGCCAGGTGAACGACCGCGTCCACCCCGCGCAGCAGGCCCTCGGCCGGGGCGGCCGGATCCCACTCGCGTTCGTCTGCTGACGTCGCCGGTCGACGGACCAGCCGAATCACCCGGTGCCCGCCGGTGGTGAGAAACGCGGTCAACGCCGAGCCGACCAGACCGGACGCCCCGGTGAGCGCCACGACGAGCGGCCTCGTCACATGCCCGGCGGCGTCGCGGTGTGCGGCCAGGTCGTCGGCGAGCTGACGATGCCGATACACGAAGGTGGACTTGAGCGCCGCACCCGGCACCGGGGTGTCGACCCGGTCGCGCACCAGGGTGGTGCCGTCGCCGGCGTCGCTGAACTCATGTGTGTGCCGCCACCAACCGATCAACCGCGGCGGCCAGGACCGTGGCCCCGCCGACGAGATCACGTCGACGAACTTGCGCGGCGGCTCGAACTCGTCGGCGCAGTGTTGCGCCACCCACTGCACCCCGCCGGGTAGCCCCAGCACAGCGCGCCCCTCGGCGAGGGACTCGGCTTCGGCCAAGATCGTCATCGGCTGCCAGGGCGGGATCAGCCGGGCCATCGCGCCCGGCCGGGTATGCCAGGCGAAGACATCGCTCTGCGGGTGCTCGACGACGCTTTCGTACTCGATGCCCATGGCTGACTTCCCAAGGTCCAGAGGCCGGGCCCTCAGCGCAATAGCGTTGCGGGCGTTAACGATTGAGCCACCAAATCCGGGTTGACAGCAGCGTCGCGAACGCGCACCACAGTGGGTAGGCGGTTAGCGCAATCCCGGCCGGCTGATTTGCTTCACCGACACGCCGGACCAGGTCCGAGCTGCTGAGTGTCAACACGGCGGCGGCGGCCGCCGACGCACCCAGCTTGCGGTGTCTGAAGAACAGCCAACTCCACCCCGCGTTGAGGGCGAGGTTCGCGGCCAGCGCGGCAGCCAATTTTCGGGCCTGTGGCCCGCGGTTTTGGGCCTGCAAGCGGTCGATCGCGGCGGCGGAGCTGACCGCGATATCGCCGTAGAGCGTGGTCCACGCCAGCGGGAACACGTAGTTTGGCGGAACGTAGCGTGGTTTGCGCAATCGCGCGTACCACTGCCCGGAGCCGCGTCGGCTGGCGATGCTGCCCAGGCCCGAGGCGGTGGCCACCGCGAGGGCGGTGCCGGTCAATGTTGTTTTGTTCAACGCAACTGTCCTTTCACTGCGTGGCGGGTGTCGCGCCGCTTCGGGCGGTTTTGAACTGCGCGGCGGCTTCCATGTGGTCGACGATGCGCGGCGGATAGTCAGGGGCTGACGCGGGCAATTGCCACGGTATGTGGATGTCAGGGCCGCAGATATCGGCCAGCTCGGGGACCCAGCGCCGCACGTACTCACCGTCGGGGTCGTAGCGTTGGGCCTGCCGTATCGGGTTCAGCACCCGGTTGGGTCGGGTGTCGGTGCCGGTTCCGGCCACCCACTGCCAATTGAGTTGGTTGTTGGCCACGTCCGCGTCGACCAGCAGCCTCATGAAGTGAGCGGCGCCGAGTCGCCAATCGAGGTAGAGGGTTTTGGTCAGAAAGCTCGCGGTGATCAGACGCGCGCGATTGTGCATCCAGCCTTCGGCAGCCAGCTGCCGCATCCCGGCGTCGACGATGGGATAGCCGGTGCGTCCATCCCGCCAGGCGTCGAACCACCGCCCATTGTGCTGCCACCGGTCGTGGTGGGTTCGATAGTCGAGGCGGGCCGCCTCCGGCCGGGCGGCGAGGACTTGGTGATGGAAGTCGCGCCAGGCTAACTGGCGGACAAAGGATTTCCGTCCCTCGCTGGATTGCGTTGTCCGGTGCGCGATTTCGGCAGGCGACAGGCACCCGAAGTGCAGGTACGGCGAAAGGCGTGAGGTCGCGTCGGCAGCCAGGTCGTCGTGGCGGCTGTCATAGCGGTCGACCCCGGTGTCCAGCCAGCGGCTCAGCAGCTGTCGCCCGGTACTCTCCCCGCCCGTGGCCAGCCGCGGCGAGGCGGCACCCGGGCACAGCTCGCCGGCGCGGGGAATGGGCTCGCCGCGGCAGTGCGGAACGGTCAGCGTCGTCGGGGCCCGCAACGCTTTGCGGCCCGGGGTGGCGAGCCAGCGCCGGTAGTAGGGCGTGAACACCGCGAAGTGATCGCCGCCGCTCGGCACGATGCTGCCCGGCTCGGCCACCGTGATCGAGCCGGCGTGGACGTGCAGAGCGCAGCCACGCCCGGCAAGCGCGCGGCGCAATCGCTGTTCGCGGCGCCGGCTGTAGGCACTGACGTCGGCGGCGACGTGGACGTCGGTGATCGACAACTCCTCGACGACGCGCAGCACTTCGTCGACGAACCGTCCGCGCCGCACGATCAAGCGGCCACCTCGGCGGCGCAGTTCGTCGTCGAGGTCGGTGAGCGCGTCAACCAGGAAGGCCGCCTTGTTGGGCGTGACATAGTCGCTGGTCAGAATCGCTTCGTCGAGGACGAACAGCGGCACGACCGCGCCGCCGCGACGATGGGCGGCGCTCAGCACGGGGTTGTCGTGCACCCGCAGGTCCCTGGTAAACAGGGCCATCGTCACCGTCATGGCTTCGCATCCTTCGCGCGCTAGCCGCCGTCAGCTCGAACGCGGCAGCGGTCGGGCTGGGCCGCGCGGCACTGCGGCGCCGGGCGGGCACACTTAGCGAATCTACCCGTCGCTGCGCCCCAGCTAAACCGATTTTGCATCATTTGTGCATCGTTAACTCTGGTACGGGATGATCCCGACCAGGCAGTGGGGCATCCGCTGGCAGTACTACCAGCCGTACAGCGGTGCCGCGGCCGCGACCGACGCCAACAGCGCCGACATCACCGCGATCGCGAACGCCGAAAGCAGCGCATCCCCGGGCCGTGGCGCTCTTACAGCTGGCGAGGCAGCTGCGCAGCGGTCGCCGTGAGCACCACCCCACGGGCCCGACGATCTCGTCCTGGAAAGCCCGAACCGGATGGGCCGAAGCAACCATGGCGCAAATGCGTTTGTGACGTGACGGTCATGTCAGCCTGATTGCGAGGCGGCGTCGGCAGTGGCGAACCAGTATTGGATGAACGGTTCCATAGCCCGGCTGACAAGCTCAATACGCGGTCCGGCCGGGCCTTTGCAGTACGCCCACAGAAGTTCCCCGGACCCATCCGGGTTGAATGCCTTCACCTCGTATCGCATGCCGGTCGCCTCGAGTGTCGCAAGATCTGACTCCACGTCGTCGGACCAGTAGCCGAGATGATGCACGCCCGAATCCGCAGGGACCCAGATCGTTCCGGGAACTGTCTGCAGTAGCTCCACCCGAGGTTCTCTCCCCGAGTACGCCATTCGCATGGGAATGGTGATCTCACCGTCCGGCGTCTGGGCGACCTGGTCGACCTCGACCACGTCGGTCCACCGGTAGCCGGCAACTTTGATGAACCAGTCCAAGGTTTCATCGAAGTCGTCGACCACGATGCCGGTGTGGTAGAGGTCCTCGGGTTTCATTCGCTGTCCGTATCGGTGGTGGTCTTCTTGATTTCCTGCTCCAGCCATTGCGTCTCGCTGAAGTTCTCCCGTCCGGAGGCGGCTAGGAGCTGTTCGAGGGCAGCACGCTTCACCCGTAATGCGCCGAGGTCACTGGGTGAGTGGCCAAGGACGATATCGGTCAGGTGCAGCGCCTGCAGGGCACGTCCCTGTTCGACGTGAGTATGGGCACGCTCGGTGAGAGCGGCGACACCGCCGGCGAGATCGACGATGTCGGGCCATACCGCCGACGGCGGTACGTCGTAGAGCTCGGTGGTCGACTCGTACCGAAACCAGCCGACGTGTTCTTCCCAGATTGCCCGCACGATCCATGGCACCTTGCCGTGCACCTGGGGTAGCGCAAGATCGGCCGGCAGCCTGATTTCATGCATCAGGGTCCACAGGTCGGTGCCCGCGTTCATCCCCTCGATGGTCCGGTCGCGCAGATAAGCCGTGGCGTCTCGGACTGTGGTCATCGTGTGCCGTATCTCGTCGGCACCGCGAAAGACATCGTGACCGTTGATGAGCGTCTCGGGCCCGAGTGCGATTACCCGGTCCACCGAGTGGATGAATGCCATCGCGCTGCGGATCTTGTCCCCGCGCAAGGTGTACAGATTTGGCACATGACCGAAGAACGGTCCCATCAGGTTACCGATGAAGGCGGTCCGGTGCTCAGGCATCCAGACGACAAGGGCGTCGGTGGTCTCACCGCCCGGGGTGGAGTAAAGCTCGAACCGGCGGCCTGCGAGCTCGAACGCATGGCTGTCGATGAACGTGGTGGTGAGCGCTGGTTCCGGCGGTAGTTTCAGCGACGCCGCGTCGACATCCACGAATGCGCCCCACAGCCTCATGATGCGCCGCGAGTAAAACGGGTGCAGGCGCCGCCAGTACTCCCGGACATCGGCGTGGTTCGCCTGAGCGATGGTCTCAACACCGGGCCCGTGGAAGGTGCTCCACCCACCCACATGGTCCGGATGGCCCTGGGTGAAGACGATGACTCGAAGCGGCCCGCTGCTCACCCGGTCAAAACGCGCCTTGATTCGGGCGGCTTCGAAGTCGGTGCCGGTGTTGATCAGCACGTCGCCGTCGGCCGTCGTCACCAGGTAGCTGTTGGCGATGTTTCTGGACATAAATATGCCGTCGCCAACATCGACGGCGTCCTGATCGCCCTCGCCTTGTTTCACCAGCGAGTCCAGCGATTGCACCAGCAGTCGACCTCCCATGCCGCGTCCGCTGCCTAACCTAACATTTGTTCTCTACGATCGTATAGTCTCTGGTCGCATGGCGACCTTGCGAAGCACCCAGAACACTCCGGAAGTCGAGCACCTGGTCGCCCGCGCGTGCGAGCGCGCCGGCCTCGACGACTTCGGTAGTGATTCGTGGCGCGAGGGTCTGACGCTTCTGGTGCAGACCGTCGAATCCGCGCCCGGTGTGACCGCCGGGGGACGCGACTACGTCTACGGCCGGTTCGTCGACGCCCTGTGGAACCGACTGCGCGTCGTCGATTACCTCAAGCGGCATCCCGAGGTCGGTGCGGAACGCATCGAACGTCCGCTGGTGGTTCTTGGCCTGCCGCGGACCGGTACATCGTTGGCGAGCTATCTGCTAGATCAGGACCCCAACCGGCGGTCGCTATTGACGTGGGAAGCGGAGAACTCCGTCCCGCCAGCACCGCCTGAAACATTACGCACCGATCCGCGCTGCCTGAAGAAGAAGGCCGAGCTGGAAATGATGGCTGAAGGGTTGAAGGCGGCGAACATCCCGATGGTGCACTGGGATGAGGCCGACGGGCCCACCGAGTGCGTGTTCGTGCAAAGCCAGGATTTCAAGGCCTACCTGTGGGAAGCTTTCATGCCGACCAGCGCCTACGCGGACTGGCTGCTCGAGGCCGACATGACGAGTACCTATGCCTACGAGCGATCGGTGTTGCAAATGCTGCAGTCGCGGGCGCCGGGTGTGTGGTCGCTCAAGATGCCATCCCACGCCGTGCACATCGAAACGCTGCTGTCGACGTTCCCTGATGTGCGCATCGTCTGGGCTCACCGCGATCCGTTCAAGGCCACCGCATCCTTCCTGCGGTTGAACTATCTGTCGCGCGCAGTGCTAGGTGCTGACATCGACGTTGACGACGTGGTGTCCAACGTGCTTCGCCAGTTGCACGCACACGTCGCCCGACCGCTGCAAGCGCGCCGGCGCATCGGCGACGAACGGTTCTTTGATTTGCACTACGCCGCGCTTATGCGCGATCCGATCGGCGTGATGCGTTCGCTGTACGAGTGGGCGGGCGACGAGCTCACCGCGTCTACCGAGGCCGCCATGCTCACGTGGCTGCAACGACACCCGCAGGACCGCTTTGGCGTTCAGCCCTATTCGCTTGACGGCTCCGGCGTCACCATTGCCGATCTGGAACCGGTCTTCGATCAATACCTTTCGGCGTTCGACATCGAAATGGAAGGAACCTCGTGAGGGCGGCCGTTACGACGGAGGCCCACGGATTCGAGATCGTCGAACTACCCGATCCGGCACCGGGTCCCGATGAGTTGGTGATCCGGGTTGCGGCATGCGGCGTCTGCGGCTCGGACGTCAAAGCGCAGCCGTTCATGCCTGCGGGCATCGTCATGGGCCATGAATTGGGTGGCGAGATCGTCTCCGTGGGATCGGAGGCCGGCAACTGGCGCAAGGGCACCAATGTTGCTGTGCTGCCGGTTGTTTGCTGTGGCGCCTGCAGCTACTGCGTGGCCGGCGCAGTCGCGCACTGCGCTCAGACCCGTTACATCGGCATGGGGTCCGATCGGGGCGGGTTCGCCGAGCTCGCTGTCGTCCCCGCGCGGCATGCGTTCGCCCTGCCCGACGATTTGACCGGCGCTTGCGCGGCCTTGGTTGAGCCGTTCGCGGTCGGGCTGCACGGCGTCCACACGGCTGAGATCCGGCCCGGTGACGAAGTGCTGGTTGTCGGCGCGGGTGGTGTTGGTCTTACCACGATCGCCTGGTTGTCGGCGAAAGGAGCCGCGCGGATCACGGCCGCCGACCCCGACCCCGAGCGCCGTAAGTTGGCCAGCGTCATGGGCGCAACCGATGTGGTGGGCTCGGTCACCGAATGCACCGCCGGTGCGTATGACGCGGCGATCGAGTGTGTCGGGCGTCCCGAACTTCTCCAGGCATGCCAGACGGTCGTGCGCCCGCTTGGCCGCATCGTTGTCTCGGGGGCCTGCGCCGAGGCGGTGCCGATCGAACCCGTCACCGCGCTGCTCAAGGAGCTCACAATCCGGTTCTCTGTCTGCTACCGGCCTGACGAGTTCCGCGAGGTGATCGCCGCCTTCAGTCGTGGAGACATCGAGCCGGCCCGCATGATGGGGCCGCAATTCGGCCTGGACCGAATCGCCGACGCCTTCGATCTCGTCCGCAACGCCGGTGTGCATGGACGTGTTCTCGTCACTGCCGACCCAAACCTCCAGCGGCACAGTAGTATTCGGCGTGCGCGCTAGCGCTCCCGCAGCGCGAGTCAGCCCGCCGCCCGGATTCGTGTGTGTTCGGCGGCGACGCCGGTAATTACGGCATGCAGGTACCCCTCGAGTTGCTTGGCGTCGTCAAGCCGGGCCAGACCGTTGGCCAACCGGAAGAGAAATCCGCCGAGGAATGTGACCACAGCGAATGCCTGCTCCTTGATCAGCTCTCGATCGGCGACCGCACCGGCGGGCTGCACTTGAGCCACCGCCTCTTCGCTAATCGCGACGAATCGATCCATGAGGCCCTGGAACACCGCACCCAGTTCCGGATCGCGCGCCGCGATCATCAGCAGCTCAAAACGCGCACGCGCACGTGATCGTTCGGGTTCGACCGCGGTCCTCATTGCCTGCTCGGCCAGTCGAGACAGAAGAGAGTCGACTCGATCGCCGCCGGAGGCACCGATCGCGCTCATCGCGGCGGTGAAGTCCTCCACGTCGAGCTGCACCACCCGGTCAGTAGCCCCGCGCAGCAGAGCAGCTCTTGTCTGGAAGTAAAACGACGTCGTCCCGTCGGCGACCCCTGCGCGCCGGTCAACGCGCAGGTGGGTCAGTCCCCGCGCCCCATCCTCGGCCAACAACTCGATCGCGGCATCGCACAGATCACGGCGCCGCTGCTCAGCGTCTGGCTTTCTCCTCATCGCCGTGACGGCAGTCTAACGAGTCAACTCGTGCCCAATTGGGCACAGGACCCTTGTGCTTCGACGGGCACGCCACAAACACGCGGAGGTCATGAGGTCGGGCCGATCGCAGCCGTGGCTGCTGCGTCGCGAGCGAACCCGGGCACGCCTCGGAGCCGCGTTAGTCCGGGATGATCCCGACCAGGCAGTGCGGCATCCGCTGGCAGTAGTACCAGCCGTAGAGCGGTGCCGCGGCCGCGACCGACGCGAACAGCGCCGACATCACCGCGATCGCTAACGCCGAAAGCAGCGGCCGGTCCTGCACCATCGCCAACATCAACCCCGCGACGGTGCAGACCACGACGTAGACCAAGACCACGAATACCGCGGGAGTCTTGTCGATCGAGTGATACCACCAATAGAAAAGGCCCAACCCGATCGGTGCCGCGACGACCCACACCGCGCCGACGAGCAAGGCGAGCTTCCACCACTTCACGAAGTGGTACCGGCCAGGCACGATGACCGGCTGGACCGGCGCCGGTAGGGGCTCAGACCCCGGTGCCCCGGCTGTCGAAACCGGATCGGGCGCCGCGTGCCGCCCACGGCCCGCCTGGCCCGCGACGGATTCCAGCGGCTGAGAAATCGGGCCGGTGTCAAAGGTCGGCGTGTATGGCTCGGTCTTCGGCTGCGATTCGTCGTCAGGCACTGGAACCCACCTGGATCGCGACGAGCAGACCGAACCACCCCGGCGCCAGCGCGAGGGTGAACGCCCCGAGGGCGGTCACCCAGCGATGCCTGGACAACAGGATCAGCAACAGCCCCAGCGCACCGGGCACTCCGACCACCAACGCGATCACCACGTCCGGGCGCACCCGGGCATGGACACCCACAGTGGCCGCCGCTGCGGCCAGCAACCCCGTTGCGGTGCCGGCCAACATGGCGCTGGCGAGCAGCCAGGCACGTGGAAGCGGAATCACGCCTTACGACCTTACTGCCGCAGCCGTCGGCTAGCGCGTCACTTCCCCGGCGCGCCTTGCGGGTACCGGACACGCGTCGGCGGCTTGCGCGACGACCGGGCCGCGCGACGGCGGGCGTTCGCCGCGCTCGTAGTCGATGCCGGTGATCACCGGCGCGGCGCCCAGCAACGCGTTCTCGGTGTCGCTGAAGGCGCGTCCGCGGCTCAAAAACCGCATCCCCTCCGGTGCTTCCAGGCTGAAACCGCCGCCGCGGCCCGGCACCACGTCGATGACGAGCTGGGTGTGCTTCCACGTCTCGAACTGGGGACCCGAGATCCACACCGGCACCCCGTCGCCGGCCCCGTTTTTTATGTCAAGTACGCCCAACAGGACGTCGCGGTCGCCGACCAGGAAGTCCCCGTCCGGATAGCACATCGGCGACGACCCGTCGCAACAGCCGCCGGACTGGTGGAACATGACCGGGCCGTGGCGCTCCTGCAGCTGGCGCAGCAGCTGCGCGGCGGCGGCGGTGATCACCACCCGGGGCGGTGCCGCGTTCATCACGCACGCATCAGAAGAACCCGAGCGCCTTTTCGGAGTAGGACACCATCAGGTTCTTCGTGTGCTGGTAGTGGTCGAGCATCATCTTGTGGTTCTCCCGGCCGATGCCCGACTGCTTGTAGCCGCCGAAGGCTGCGTGCGCGGGGTAGACGTGGTAGCAGTTGACCCACACCCGGCCGGCCTGGATGTCGCGGCCGGCCCGGTAGGCGGTGTTGCCGTCCCTTGACCACACGCCCGCGCCCAGCCCGTAAAGGGTGTCGTTGGCGATCGCGATGGCTTCGTCGTAATCACGGAACGACGTGACCGCCACCACCGGCCCGAAGATCTCTTCCTGGAAGATGCGCATCTTGTTGTGGCCGGTGAAAATGGTCGGCTGCACGTAGTAGCCGCCGCAGAGATCCCCGCCCAGTTCGGCGCGTTCGCCGCCGGTGACGATCGCCGCACCCTCGCTCTTGCCGATCTCGATGTAGGACAACACCTTTTCCAGCTGGTCGTTGGAGGCTTGCGAGCCCAGCATCGTCTCGGTGTCCAGCGGGTCGCCCTGCCGGATGGCCTTGGTGCGGATCGCCGCCAATTCCAGGAACTCGTCGTAGATGTCGGCCTGGATCAGGCTGCGCGACGGGCAGGTGCACACCTCACCCTGGTTGAGGGCGAACATGGTGAAGCCTTCCAGCGCCTTGTCGCAGAAGTCGTCGTGGGCGGCCATCACGTCGGAGAAGAAGATGTTCGGGCTCTTGCCGCCCAGCTCCAGCGTCACCGGGATGAGGTTTTGGCTGGCGTACTGCATGATCAGCCGCCCGGTGGTGGTCTCCCCGGTGAACGCCACCTTGGCGACGCGGTGGCTCGACGCCAGCGGCCTGCCGGCCTCGGCGCCGAACCCGTTGACGATGTTGACCACTCCCGGCGGCAGCAGGTCGGCGATCAGCGACATCAAATACAGCACCGACGCCGGCGTCTGCTCGGCCGGCTTGAGCACCACGGCATTGCCGGCCGCCAGCGCTGGCGCGAGCTTCCACGACGCCATCAGGATCGGGAAGTTCCACGGGATAATCTGCCCGACGACGCCGAGCGGCTCGTGGAAGTGGTAGGCGACGGTGTCCTCGTCGATCTGGGAGAGCGTGCCCTCCTGGGCGCGGATCGCCCCCGCGAAATAGCGGAAATGGTCGGCGGCCAACGGGATGTCGGCGGCCAGCGCTTCACGGATCGGCTTGCCGTTGTCCCAGACTTCGGCCAGCGCGAGCGCTTCGCGGTTGGCGTCGATGCGGTCGGCGATCTTGCCCAGGATCACCGCCCGCTCGGCCGGCGCCGTCTTGCCCCATGCCGGCGCGGCGGCGTGAGCGGCGTCGAGCGCCTTGTCGACGTCGGCCTCGTCGGAGCGCGGCACCTCGCAGAACGGCTGGCCGGTCACCGGCGTCGGGTTGTCGAAGTAGCGGCCGTGCACGGGCGGCGCCCAGTCGCCGCCGATGAAGTTGCCGTACCGGGATTCATACGACATCAGCGCCCCAGGCGAACCCGGGCGTGCGTAGACGGTCATCGGTATCAGCTCCTTGATGCTTGCTGTAACACAGCTCACAGTACCGCTGCGGCCACAATGTGTTCCATGGCCGGTGAACAGGTGGGCGACCCGTATCTGTGGCTGGAAGACATCACCGGCGAGGACGCACTGAACTGGGTACGGGCACACAACGAACCCACCGTGGCCGAGTTCGGTGGTCCGGATTTCGAACGGATGCGCAGCGAAGCGCTGGAAGTGCTCGACACCGACGCCCGCATCCCCTATGTGCGTCGCCGGGGCGAATTTCTCTACAACTTCTGGCGCGACGCGACCAACCCGCGCGGAGTGTGGCGGCGCACCACGCTGGCGAGCTACCGCAGCGAACAACCGGACTGGGAAGTGCTGATCGACGTCGACGAATTGAGCCGCGCCGACGACGAAAACTGGGTATGGGCCGGGGCGATTGTCATCGAACCCGAATACACCCGGGCACTCATCGGCCTGTCCCGGGGCGGCTCAGACGCGTCGGTTATCCGCGAATTCGACCTGGCCACATGCGAATTCGTCTCCGATGGGTTTGTACTACCGGAAGCCAAGACCTACATCACCTGGGCCGACCCGGATACCGTGCTGGTGGGCACCGACTTCGGCGAAAACTCGCTGACCGAATCCGGTTATCCGCGCATCGTCAAACGGTGGCGGCGTGGCCAGCCGCTGGCCGCGGCGCAGACGCTGTTCGAAGGGTCGCGGGGCGACGTCGTGGTGGCGGCCTCGGTCGACCGCACTCCCGGTTTCGGGCGCACCCTGCTGCGGCGGGCGATCGACTTCTTCAACGACGAGGTCTACGAGCTGCGCGACGACGAGCTCATTCGAATCAACGCGCCGACCGACGCGACCCTGTCGGTGCACAGACAGTGGTTGCTGATCGAGCTGCGCACCGACTGGTCGACCGGCACAGCTTGTTACGCCGCCGGCTCGCTGCTGGCCGCCGACTACGACAAATTCCTCTCCGGGACAGCGCCTTTAGAGGTGGTATTCGAGCCCGACGAGCACACCTGCCTGCACCAGTACGCCTGGACCCGCGACCGGCTTTTCCTGGTCACGCTGGCCGACGTGGCCAGCCGGGTCGAGGCCGTGATACCGGGCAGCTGGGCGCGCCAACCGCTGCCCGGCCTGCCCGCGGCGGCGACGACCGTGATCGCCGCCGCCGACGAGTTCGGCGACGAGTTCTTCCTGGACTCCAGCGGATTCGACACCCCGTCGCGGCTGTTGCGCGGCACCCCTGACGGGCCGCTGGAAGAAATCAAATCCGCGCCATCCTTCTTCGAAACCAAAAACATCAGTGTCACACAGCATTTTGTCGCATCGAAGGACGGCACGGCGATCCCGTATTTTGTCGTCCGGCCGCGCGACGTTTCGGGGCCGGGACCCACACTGTTGTCCGGCTACGGCGGTTTCGAGGTGGCGCGCACGCCCGGCTACGACGGCGTGCTGGGCCGGCTGTGGCTGGCCCGCGGCGGCACCTACGCGGTTGCCAACATCCGCGGCGGCGGCGAGTACGGGCCGCGCTGGCACACCCAGGCCATGCGGGAGGGCCGGCACCTGGTGGCCGAGGATTTCGCCGCGGTGGCAACGGATTTGGTCGAGCGCGGCGTCACGACCGTCGACCGGCTCGGTGCCCAGGGCGGCAGCAACGGCGGGTTGCTGATGGGCATCATGCTGACCCAGTATCCGCAGCTTTTCGGTGCGCTGGTGTGCCAGGTGCCGCTGCTGGACATGCGCCGGTTTCACCGGCTGCTGGCGGGTGCGTCGTGGGTGGCCGAATACGGTGACCCCGACAATCCCGCCGATTGGGAGTTCATCTCCGAATATTCGCCGTATCACCATATTTCGGCCGACGCGCACTACCCGCCGGTGCTGATCACGACGTCCACGCGCGACGACCGGGTGCATCCGGGGCATGCCCGCAAGATGACTGCCGCGCTGGAGGCCGCCGGGCACCGGGTCTGGTACTACGAAAACATCGAGGGCGGACACGCCGGCGCGGCCGACAACGCGCAGATCGCATTCAAAGCGGCACTAAGCTTCTCGTTTCTGTGGCGGATGCTCGGCGGGGAGCATTGAACCTCTTGGCCTCGCCGACCGTCTCACCCGTAGGAGTCGAGGAGGTCGAGATGAGTCCATTACTGCTGGCCTGCCTGTCGGTTGGCGGCCCGGTGGCGGGCCTTGGCCTAGTAGAGCTGCAAGCGCGCCTCGAACGATGGGACCAGGAACGCCACGCCGAGGACTAGCCTCAAGGCATGACCGTCATCACCGTCGACGCCGGACCTCAGCAGGTGAGTCGCGCGGTTGAGGTCGCCGCGCCGGCCAGCGAGTTGTTCGCCATCGTCGCCGACCCGCGCCGCCACCATGAGCTCGACGGCTCGGGCACCGTCGGAGCGAACATCCGCGGACCCGAGCGGCTCGAGGCAGGAGCGCGGTTTGCCACCAAGATGAAGATGTTCGGCGTGCCCTACCGCATCACCAGCACGGTGACCGGGTTCGAACCCGACCGGCTCATCGAATGGCGCCACCCCGTCGGCCACCGCTGGCGCTGGGAGTTCGCCGCGGTCACCCCCAGCAAAACCCGGGTCACCGAAACCTTCGACTATCGCGACGCCGGACCGGTGAAGAACTGGCTCAAGTACTACGAGCTGACCGGCTTCGCCAAGCGCAACGCGGCCGGCATCGAAGCCACCCTGCGACGGCTTGCGGACCGCTACGGCGGCTGACCCGCCCCCGTCCGCGCGCCGCTCGGCTCCGAATCCCTCATGTGCGACGACGATTCGATGCACCAGCACGCTCCGTCGCGGTGATCGGCAGCGGGGTGGCGGGCCTCACCGCGGCGTATGTGCTGTCGCGGCGAGACCGGGTCACCCTGTATGAGGCCGACGCCCGGCTCGGCGGGCACGCACACACCCACTTCGTCGACCGCGGCGACGGGGAGCCGGTCGCGGTCGACTCGGCGTTTTTGGTGCACAACGACCGCACCTACCCCACCTTGTGTCGACTGTTCGACGAGCTCGGGGTGACGACACAGGAATCCGAGATGTCGATGTCGATCCGCGACGAGGACACCGGCCTTGAATATGCTGGCGCGCTTGGCATCCGGGGAATTTTCGCGTCCTGGCAGTGCCTTCGGCCCAGTTATCTGCACATGCTCGCCGAAATCGTCCGTTTCCACCGTGCCGCGACCAGGCTGCTGCGTCAGGGCGCCGACGACGACCTCGAAACCCTTGGCAGCTTTTTAGACCGACACGGTTTCTCCGCGTATTTCGTCGACCACTTCGTCACACCGTTGGTGGCGGGCGTGTGGTCCTGTGGTGGCGGCGACGCGTTGCGCTATCCAGCGCGGTATCTGTTCGTCTTCCTGGCCAACCACGGGATGCTGTCGGTGTTCGGTTCACCACGATGGCGCACCGTCAGCGGCGGCTCGGCAACCTACGTGGCGGCCGTCGCCGCGCGGCTCGACGAGGTCGCCACCGGGACGCCCGTGCATTGGTTGCGCCGGCTGCCCACCGGGGTAGAGGTGCAGGCCGGCGACGCCGCACCGCGGTTCTTCGATGCGGCCGTCGTCGCGGTCCATCCCGACCAGGCGCTGCTGCTGCTCGACGACCCCTCGCCGTACGAGCGCGCGGTTCTCGGGGCGATCCGCTACTCCCCCAACCGTGCCCTGCTGCACACCGACGAGTCGCTGCTGCCCCGTCACCGCCACGCCCGCGCGTCATGGAACTACCTGATCACGTCTGCCAGCGACCAGGTGCTGATCACCTACGACGTCAGCAGACTCATGCGGATCTGTGGCAGGCGAAGGTTTTTGGTGACCCTCGGCGGCCATGACCGGGTCGATCCACGATCGGTGCTCGCCGAGATGATCTACGCCCATCCACTGTATACACCGGAATCTGTTGCGGCTCAGCGGATGTTGCCGACCATCGATGACGACCGCGTGGTATTCGCGGGCGCCTATCACGGCTGGGGGTTCCACGAGGACGGGGCAGCGTCGGGGCTCCGCGCGGCCCGGCGCCTCGGCGTGGACTGGCCGGCGCCTGCCGCAACGAAAGAGGTCGTCGCATGTTGACACCTGCGATCTATCGGACCACCATCACCCACAGCCGGCAGGCCCCGGTGCGCCACTGCTTTCGGTACCGCAGCTATAGCTGGTATGTCGACATCGATGATCTGCCGCGGCTGCCGTGGTGGCTGAGCCCCTTCGCACGGTTCGAGCCGCGCGACCACCTCGTCGGCCAATCCGGTGATTCGTTGCGCGACAGGGTATATGCGTTCCTCGCCGACCACGACATCACGCCGCCCGCTGGGCCCGTCACTGCACTGCTGCAGGCACGGGTGCTGGGTTACGTCTTCAACCCGCTGTCGCTGTTCTGGTGCCACGACCGCGGCGGCACCGTGCGCCGCGTGATCGCGGAGGTGCATAACACCTACGGCGATCGCCACGCCTACCTGTTGCCGCCCGCCGAATCACCGGTGCCAGTCGCGAAGACGTTCTATGTCTCACCGTTCAATCCGGTGGATGGCTACTACACGGTGCGTGCGCCCAGGCCCGGCAGCCACCTGCGGATCATGGTGTCGTATCACCGCGACAACCAGCCGGCTTTCGTTGCGACACTGAGCGGCAAGCAATTACCGGCCACGGTGTGGCAGGTGCTGCGAATGCAGATCGTGGCGCCGCTGGCGCCGATGGTGGTGACATTGCGTATCCGGGTGCAGGGAATCAAGTTGTGGTTGCGACGAGTTCGCGTGGTGCCGCGATGAACGTCGCCGTCAGCAGCCCACGACCGTCGGCAATCGATGCCCGACGCTGGCCGGCGGTGGCGAAAGTGCCGTCGGGTCCTGTCGCCGCAGCGTGCGGGGTGGTCGCAGAGTGGTTGCTGCGCCGGGCCGCCGCGGAGCTGCCACTGCGGGTCGCCTACCCTGACGGCACCGTCCTTGGCGCGGGCGACGCGACCTCACCGACGTTGGTGATCACCCGGCCGGACCGTTTCGCGCGCCGGGTCGGCCGCTACGGACTCATCGGCTTCGGCGAGTCCTACATGGCAGGCGAATGGGATTGCGACGACCTCTGCGGGCTGCTGACGGTCTTCGCGACCGCGGTGTCAGACCTCGTGCCGTCCCCGCTGCAATCGTTGCGGCCGATCGCCCACGCCGTCCAACCTCGTCCCCGGCGCAACAACAGGGGTCAGGCTCGGCGCAACGTGGCCGCGCACTACGACCTGTCCAACGAGTTGTTCGCGGCGTTTCTCGACGAAACCATGACGTACTCGTGCGCGTTGTTTAGCGACCTGCCGGCGTCGTGGTCCGACCTGCCCGAGGCGCAGCGGCGCAAGATTGACCGGCTGCTTGACGCCGCCGGAGTGCGTAACGGCAGTCGCGTGCTTGAGATCGGGACCGGGTGGGGCGAGCTGTGCATCCGCGCGGCCGCTCGAGGAGCGCACGTCCGGTCAGTGACCTTGTCGGCCCAGCAACAGCGGCTTGCCAGCCAACGGGTCTGCGCCGCGGGACTGTCGAGGCAGGTGCACATCGATCTGTGCGACTACCGCGACGTGACAGGCAGCTATGACGCTGTGGTGTCGGCTGAGATGATCGAAGCCATCGGGTACCGCTGGTGGCCGCACTTTTTCCGGGCTTTGGAGCGGCTGGTGAAACCGGGCGGCCGGGTAGCGATTCAAACGATCACCATGCCACATGCCCGGATGATGGCCACCCGCAAGACGCACACCTGGATGCAGAAATACATTTTCCCCGGCGGCCTGATTCCTTCAGCCGAGGCAATTCTGGGAATCGCCGCGCGCCACACCACTTTACGCCCTGTTGACCTTCTGCCGATGCGGCCGCATTACGCCGAGACACTGCGGTTGTGGCGGGAAAGGTTCAGCCAGAGACGAGACCGATTGGCAGGCTCAGGTTTCGACGATGTCTTTGCCCGTATGTGGGAGTTGTATCTGGCATATTCGGAGGCGGGCTTTCGGTCGGGTTACCTCAACGTCTATCAGTGGACGTTCGTGCGAGAGCACAGGCCATGAACTTCGCAGTGGTCTCCGGGGTGTCGGCAGTGGTGCTCGCCGTGCTGCACGCGGCGACCTTCTGCATCGGCCGCCGACTCGGGCGCTACAACGTGGTAGACGTGGCCTGGGGCGCCGGCTTCGGTGCGGTGGCCGTCACCGCGGCCGTGCTCGGCCGAGGTGACGTGCTGCGTCGATACCTGCTGTTGGGACTGGTCGGCCTCTGGGCGCTGCGGTTGAGCTGGCACGTATACCGAAAAACGGCCGGGCACGGTGAAGATCCCCGTTATGCCGACCTGCTGCGGGGTGCCACCGTGAGCCAGGTAATACGCAAAGTGTTTGTCGCCCAGGCCTTCGCGACATGGTTTGTCTCATTGCCGCTGCAATTGTCGGCAGTCACCGGTCCCACGCCCAGACGGCTGCTCGCCATCCCGGCGATCGGTCTGGTGGTGTGGGCCGTCGGCGTCACCGTCGAGGCCGTGGCCGACCGGCAGCTGCAGGCGTTCAAATCCGATCCCGCGCACCGCGGCCAGGTGATGGACCGGGGTCTGTGGGCGTGGACGCGCCACCCCAACTACTTCGGCGATGCCTGCGTGTGGTGGGGGCTGTGGCTGGTAACGATCACCGGGTGCACTGCGCTGGTCACGCTGCCCTCACCACTGCTCATGACCTATTTTCTGGTCTACGCGACCGGTGGCCGACGCACCGAGAAGTACATGCGGGGCCGCCCGGGCTTCGACGAATACCAGGCGCGGACATCGTTTTTCGTCCCGTGGCCGCCCAGATCGGCACGCAGATGACCATGGTCGCGGAGCGGAGGATAGGCTACCGGTCGATGACCGGAGCGCCGCGGCTGAGCAGCGACCTGGACGCATTGTTGCGCCGGGTGGCTCGTCGCGACGCGGATGCGTTTGCCCAGTTCTACGATCGCACCAGGGCACGCGTTTACGGGCTGGTGACCCGGGTCCTGCGCGATTCCGGTTACAGCGAGGAAACCACCCAGGAGGTGTACCTCGAGGTATGGCGTACCGCAAAAGACTACGACTCCACCAAGGGCTCCGCCTTGGCGTGGCTGCTGACCATGGCGCACCGGCGCGCCGTCGACCGGGTGCGCAGCGAGCACGCCGCCAGTCAGCGTGAGTCACGCTACAGCGCAGCCAACGTCGACCCGTCCAGCGACGTCGTCGCCGACTCGGCGATCGCCGGCGACGAGCGCCGCCGGGTGGTCGAGTGCCTGGACGGGCTGACCGACGCCCAGCGGGAATGCATCGAACTGGCCTATTACGGCGGGTTGACCTATGTCGAAGTGTCGCAGCAATTGTCCGCCAATTTGTCGACGATCAAGTCGCGCATGCGTGACGCGATACGTAGCCTGCGCAACTGCCTGGGTGTGACATGACCGAGCCGACCGAATTCGACCTGCTCGAGATGGCCACACCGTATGCCCTGGACGCCGTCTCCGACACCGAGCGCGCCGACATCGAGCGGCAGGTCCAAGCCGCCCCACCGCCGGTGGCCGAGGCCTTCCACGAGCAGGTGCGCGCCGTCCGTGAGACCATGGCGGTGGTATCGGCGGTCACCGGCGCAGAGCCGCCGGCCCACTTGCGTTCGGTCGTGCTGGCAGCGGTGGATTCCGATCGGCGTCGCCAGAAGCGTTGGCGCACAGGACTTATCGCTGCAGCAGCGGCGATTGTGGTGGGCCTGGCCGCATTCGGTGTCGGGGCGGTCGTGCGGCCGTTCGCATCGCCCACGGTCGCTGAGCAGGTGCTGACCGCGCCGGATGTCCGCACGGTCACCGGCCCGCTGCTCAGTGGCGGGAGCGCGACAATCGTGTTCTCCCGCGACAAGAACGCCGGCGTACTGGTGATGAACAACGTCCCGCCGCCGCCGCCCGGCTCGGTGTATCAGATGTGGCTGCTCGACGCGCATGGCCCGACCTCGGCGGGCACGATGGACACCAAAGCCGTTGCGCCGTCGACCACCGCCGTGATCCCTAATCTGGGAAGTTCGAGCGCGCTGGCATTTACCGTCGAGCCCGGCAACGGGTCACCACGCCCGACCGGGCGGATGCTGACCGAGTTGCCGCTGACCTGAGCCGCGCCACGGTGGCGTCACCGCCTGCGCAGACCACCCAGTATCGCGACCAGCACGCCGAGCGCCACCAGCGCGCCACCGGCCGCCAGGATGACGTTGAGCCAATGGTGCAGGCTGGCTTCGGCAGAGCCGAGCAGCGCCTCAGCGATCCGGCGCGTGTCGCCGCCCGTGCGGTTAAGCACGTCGTCGATGCGGCGGCGGCCGACCTCGATGCCCGCATAGCCGACCGCCGCGACCAGCAACGCAGCGACGCCGAGGCTGGCCAGCGCCTTGCCGCGACGTCGCGCGGCGGCCAGTGTCAGCACCGCGCCACCCCCCGCCAGCACTGTCGCCCCGAGACTCACCCACGGCCCCCAGATGGCCAGTGGGTGTAATTGACCGGGCCGCAAAGATTTTGGCGCGGACACCGTCAGGGGAACGGCCGTGACAGCGGGTATGTGGATGTCGTTGTCGGCCAGCGTCTGGCGAAAAGCGCTGTCGTTCAGCAGGGGGGCCAAATCGATCACCCATGGGTCGGGCCCCGGCTCAGTGCCGGCGAACGCCCAACCGTGTGCAATCCTGTTGGCCTGTACGAACTGCGGCGAAAATGACGGTCCGCCGGTGTAGGCCGTCGCAAGATCGCGCACCAGCCCGGGATCGGCGCGGGATCCGTGTTCTCTGACCAGCAAACACGCCTTGGCGGCCAGTTGCGATGCCACCGCGGCCTGCACCGCCGGATCAGCCGCCGCTTTCTGGGCCATCGCCGCATAGCCGTCGGCATCGACAATGTTTCGCTGTGCCCATACCGCCGGTACCGCCACCGCAAGTGCCGCAGTGGTGCTCAACCACAACAGCACCGTCGCAACGAAGCGCACTGCTATCTAGCAGGTTTGGCGGCTTTGGCGACGCGACCAGGACCCTTCAGCGCCGAGTTGATCCCATTCCCGTTGCGCTGCACCCAATCTGGCGGCGATGCCAGGGACGTCAGCGGGGTGGGTCCGGATGATGCCGGTGCCGGGAGACTGTGGTGCGGTGGTGGCGGTCATAGCGGTCATGCTAGCCGCGTCGACAGGTGTCAAATCCGCGCCTCGGAGGCAATCCCGCGCACATAGGCGGCCTGGCCGAGATGTTGGGCACAGTCGTCGACGATGCTGACCAGTCGCACGCTCGCCGTCACCGGCGGATCCCAGCGCTCGTCGACGATCCGGGACAGCTCGTCGGCGGTCACGCTGGCGATGTACTCCAGCGTCAGCTTGTGCACGGCGCGGTAGTAGCCGGCCAGCAGCTCAGCCGGGGCACGCACCTTGGCCACGTCGTCGGGACTGTGCCCGTAGCCGGTGTCGCCGCGCGGGAGGTCCAGACCGAAACGGTCCACCCAGCCGTCGCGCGTCCACACCTGCTCGACACCGGCGATGTCGGCGACCTGCACATCCTGCACACGCGCGCTGTGCCAGATCAGCCAGGCGATGCTGTTGGCGGTGGGGTGCGGCCGCCACTGGGACTGTTCCTCGGTGAGCCCGTCGGTGAGTTCGTCGACGTGTTCGATCAACCGGGTGAACAGGTCGCGCAGCAACTCTTGGGCGGAGGCGGCATCGGTGCTGGGCATACCTGCGAGATTACGGGCCCGCCGCCGGCTCGGTCGAAGACCGCTTCGCCGTTGTCGCCGCCGGATCGCGGCCGAACGCGCGGAGGGGCCCGAGCCGCGGCGCGTGCGGCGGTTCAGCCTGGCATGAGCCGCCGACCCGGTCGTAGATTGTTTAGATGACCTACGACCTGGTGATTCGCAATGGCAGCATCGTCGACGGGTTAGGCGGTAAACCGTTTGTCGGGGACGTCGCCGTCAAAGACGGCGTCATCAGGGCCGTCGGCGCGGTCGACGATACCGGCGCTTCGGAGATCGACGCGACCGGATTGCTGGTCACGCCCGGTTTCATCGACCTGCACACCCACTACGACGGCCAGTCGATCTGGTCGGACCGGTTGAACCCGTCGTCGGCGCACGGGGTGACGACGGTCGTGATGGGCAACTGCGGTGTCGGCTTCGCCCCATGCCGCCAGGACGACCACGAGGTGCTGGTCGACGTGATGGCCGGCGTCGAGGACATTCCCGGCGTGGTGATGACCGACGGGCTGCCGTGGACCTGGGAGACCTTCCCCGAATACCTGGATGCGCTGGAGGCGCGACAGCGCGATATCGACGTGGCAGCCTACCTGCCGCACTCGCCGCTGCGGGTCTACGCGATGGGTCAGCGCGGCGCGGACCGCGAACCGGCCACGGCTGAGGACCTCGCGACGATGCGGGCCTTGGCCAAGGAGGCGATCGAGTGCGGGGCGCTGGGGTTCGCGTCGTCACGGCTGATGATCCACAAGACCGCCAGCGGTTCGCCGATTCCGAGCTACGACGCGGCCCGCGAGGAGATCCTTGAGATCGCCAAGGGCGTCGTCGACGGCGGCGGCGGGCTGATCCAGTTCGTGCCCGACGTGCCCGCGGGCGGGTATCAGCCGGTGCTGCAGCAGGTGTTCGACGTCGCCGAGGACGTCGGGCTTCCGGTGACGTTCACGTTGGCGATCGGCAACGCCGGCGACCCCATGTGGCCGGATGCCATCACCATGATCGAGAAGGCCAACGCCGTCCGCGGTGACGGACCCTCGGTGACCGCGCAGCTGCTGCCGCGCCCGATCGGGCTGATCATCGGGCTGGAGCTGAGCGCCAACCCGTTCGTGCTGTATCCCAGCTACCGGGAGATCGCCGGGCTGCCGCTGCCCGAGCGCGTCGCCGAAATGCGCAAACCCGACGTGCGTGAGCGCATTCTGGCCGACAAGCCGGGGCAGGGCCATCCGCTGATGTATCTGGCGCAGGCCTGGGACTGGATCTTCCCGCTGGGCGACGACCCCAACTACGAGCCGCGGCGCTCGGACAGCATCGCGGCGCGGGCCCGCGCCCGCGGGGTGCGCCCGATCGAGGAGGCCTACGACCGGCTGCTCGACGACGACGGCCACGCGATGCTGCTGGTCACCACCAGCAATTTCGAAAACTATTCGCTGGATACCGTCGGCGAGTTGCTGCGCCGCGACGACGTCGTGCTGGGCCTCGGCGACGGCGGCGCCCACTACGGGATGATCTGCGACGCCAGCTATTCGACGTACTTCCTGGCGCATTGGGCCCGCGACCGGGCCTCCGGGCGGTTCAGCGTCCCCGAGGCGATCCGCGAGCTCACTTCGGTGCCGGCCCGCGTCGCCGGGCTGGGCGACCGCGGCCGCATCGCCGTCGGCTACAAAGCCGACCTCAACGTCATCGACCACGCGCGGCTGCGGCTGCACAAGCCGATCGTCACCCACGACCTGCCGGCGGGCGGGCGTCGTCTGGACCAGACCGCAGACGGCTACGTGGCGACGATCGTCTCGGGCGAGATCATCGCCCGAGACGGTGTACCGACCGACGCCCGGCCGGGACGGCTGGTGCGCGGCCGGCAACCCGCGCCGGCGGCCTAGCCGCGCCGCCGATCTAGCCGCGCCGCCGGCCTAGCCGCGCCGACGGCCTAGCCGCGCCGACTGTGCATGTTATTGGTGAGGAATCGGCGAAATCGTCGGCATAACCTGCACACTCGGCGCTAAAGCGGGCAACCCGCCACCCGCAGCTTGGCGGTCACGCGCTCGATGATGACCCGCGGACGGGTCATCATCTCGGCGCTGACCCGGACAACAACCCACCCGAGCGCTTCGAGCATCGCGACGCGGTCGATGTCCCACGACCGTTGGTACCGGTCCGACCAGTGCTGCACGCCGTCATACTCGACGGCTACTTTCCACGCACGCCAGCCCATGTCGACGCGGATCCGGGTGACGCCGAACTCGTCGACGAACGGGATCTGGGTTTCCGGCGCGGGCAGCCCCGCATCGACGAGCAGCAATCGCAGCCGGCTTTCCTGCGGTGACTCAGCGCCGCCGTCGACCAGCCGCAACGCTGTTCGTAGCCGGCGAACACCGCGAATGCCCGGTTTGCCGTCGGCGAGTGCGACAACATCGGAGACCGTGAAATTGGTCGCATTCGCCAACGCGTCGAGCACCGGAATCGCACGATCCCGGGGCATAGTGCGGCCGATGTCGAAGGCGGTACGTTCCGGCGTCGTGATCCGGATCCCGTTGACGAGGCATACCTCTCGAGCATCGAGAGTGTAGGAATGCACGACGACGCCGGGCGGGACGTGCCGATTGATGCGGATCAGCTCGGCGGGACTGTCAACGTCGATCCATTTCGTTCCCAGCACCGCCGCTGCGGACAGCCCGGCCAGCGTGGCGCGGCCGCCGGACCACAGCCAGGCGGCGCGGGCCCGGGTCAGCGCGCTCAGCGGTTGGTGCTTGGGCACATAGACATTGCGATACACAGCTCGGTAGTTCTTCTCCAGCTGGTATTCCGAGATGTCGCCCCGCCGCACGGCCTGCCGCCCGAGAAATGGCCACTCGTCCCCGCCCACAGCCGGCAGCATGACCGCGGCCCGCGAAACCCGCCTACAGTTATCCACATGAGCGCAGACGTGGACCTCGACCGGCTGGCTGACGCCCTCGGCAACTACGGGTTCGCCTACCTGATCACCGTCAACGACGACTACCGGGTGCGCGCGGTGGAAATCGAGCCGGCTTTCGACGGGCGAGCGTTCGACATCGGACCGGCCGGTGGGCACACTCGCGCCAACCTCGCAAGGCACGGCACCGCCACCCTGGTCTGGCCGCCACGCGACCCCGGCGAATACTCGCTGATCGTCGACGCCGACACCGAAAAGCCCGTCGACCCCGAAACGACCGAACCCGTGACGATGGTGCCCACCCGCGCACTCCTGCACCGACCGGCCGCGGGCGACTCCCCAACCTGTCAGCGCGGGCACACCTACGACTGCGTGATCTTCAAGGCATCGTCGTCCGCACGCGCGTAGCAACGGAAAAGCCCGGCCCCCAAGGGGACCGGGCTTTTCCGGCTTTTCCGGTACGGACTTCGGCTCGATTCTCCGGCTCCTCCTCACGCCGCTACGCGGCGCGCATCGTCGCCGAACTAGAAGTCCATGTCGCCCATGCCGCCTGCGCCAGGCGCTGCGGCCTTCTCCTTCTCCGGCTTGTCGGCGACGACGGCTTCGGTGGTCAGGAACAGCCCCGCAATCGAAGCCGCGTTCTGCAGCGCCGAACGGGTGACCTTGACCGGGTCGGCGACGCCGGCCTTGAGCAGGTCCTCGTACTCGCCGGTGGCGGCGTTGAGGCCGTGACCGGCGGGCAGGTTGCGCACCTTCTCGGCGACCACACCGGGCTCCAGACCGGAGTTGAACGCGATCTGCTTCAGCGGAGCCTCCAACGCCAACTTGACGATGCTGGCACCGGTGGCCTCGTCACCTTCGAGCTTGAGCTCGTCCAATGTCGGGGCGGCCTGCAGCAGCGTCACGCCACCGCCGGCGACAATGCCTTCCTCGACGGCGGCCTTGGCGTTACGCACGGCGTCCTCGATGCGGTGCTTGCGCTCCTTGAGCTCCACCTCGGTGGCGGCCCCGGCCTTGATCACCGCGACACCGCCGGCGAGCTTGGCCAGCCGCTCCTGCAGCTTCTCGCGGTCGTAGTCGGAGTCGCTGTTTTCGATCTCGGTGCGGATCTGGGCCACCCGGCCGGCGATGGCGTCGGTGTCACCGGCACCCTCGACGATGGTGGTCTCGTCCTTGGTGACGACGACCTTGCGGGCACGGCCCAGCAGCGACAGGTCGGCGTTCTCCAGGGTGAGCCCGACCTCTTCGCTGATCACCTGGCCGCCGGTGAGGATGGCCATGTCCTGCAGCATCGCCTTGCGGCGGTCACCGAAGCCGGGGGCCTTGACCGCCACCGACTTGAAGGTGCCGCGGATCTTGTTGACGACCAGCGTGGACAGCGCCTCGCCCTCGACGTCCTCGGCGATGACCAGCAGCGGCTTGCCGGACTGAATGACCTTCTCCAGCAGCGGCAACAGATCCTTGATGGCCGACACCTTCGAGCTGACGAGCAGGATGTACGGGTCTTCGAGGACCGCTTCCTGGCGCTCGGCGTCGGTGACAAAGTAGCCCGAG
>Ga0070737_10001739_pt1 | contig 29358 bp, 27 predicted proteins | sample Coa_R1_10_FD_66438 | JGI IMG/M metagenome (GOLD analysis project Ga0070737, IMG submission 66438) | Surface soil microbial communities from Centralia Pennsylvania, which are recovering from an underground coalmine fire - Coalmine... | ecosystem: Environmental > Terrestrial > Soil > Unclassified... | reverse complement strand
GTTCCGTACGATGGAACACGTCGAAGTCGATAGCCGGTACTGAAAGCTTCATGGGCGATCCTCCCAACGCGTTTGCGGCGGCGCAACCCACATACGTCGCGGCTTGACAAGGCGGAAGCCGCTCGATTAACAGACGAGATGTTTTCCCCGAACAGCCGCACGCCGACGCCCAAAGCTTAGGCCGCAGCGCCGGCGCAGGGCAAGGCAATCGTCAACTGTCCTCAACTCCGGAGGGCCGGTCATGGATATCGGCAAAGAGGTGGTGCTGGAGATGTATCGCAAGATGCATCGTATCCGGCAGTTCGAACAAAAGATCAAGGACCTGATCACCGCTGGCGAGATTCCCGGCTTCGCGCACGTCTCCATTGGCGAAGAGGCAACCGCGGTGGGGATTTGCGCGGCGCTGCGCCCCACCGACCGCATCACCTCCACCCATCGCGGCCACGGCCACCTGATTGCCAAGGGCGGCGACCTGGCGCGCATGATGGCGGAGATTTACGGGCGGCGCACCGGTTATTGCAAGGGCAAGGGCGGCTCGATGCACATCGCGGATTTCTCGCTGGGCATCCTGGGCGCCAACGGCATCGTCGGCGGCGGCATTCCCATCGCGACCGGCTCGGCGCTGGCCGCCAAGCTCAGCCACAAGGACGACGTTACGGCCTGCTTCTTCGGCGACGGCGCCGCCAACGAGGGCACCTTTCACGAATCGCTCAACCTGGCGTCGATCTGGAAGCTGCCGGTGATCTACGTGTGCGAGAACAATGGCTTCGGCGAGTTCACCCCTACCGCCAGCGCCACCTCGGTCAAAGATATTGCGGTGCGCGCAAAGGGCTACGACATCCCGGGTTACGTGGTGGACGGCAACAACGTGCTGGAGGTGTATCGCTACGCAAGCGAGGCCGCGGCCCGCGCGCGGGCCGGCGAAGGGCCTACACTACTTGAATGCAAAACCTACCGATGGGAGGGACATGTGGTCGGCGAGCAGGCCTTTATCACCGGCAGCTACCGCACCGAGGAGGAAGTCGCGCGATGGAAGGCGCGATGCCCGATTATCGCGCTGGAGCAGGAGGTGCTCGGCTCCGGACTGATCAAGCGCGAGGAACTCGAGCGTATCGCCAGGGAGGCTCGCGACCAGGTCGAGGCCGCAGTCGAGTTCGCCCGCCAAAGCCCGATGCCCGAGCCGGCCGAAGCCGGCGAGGATCTGTGGGTCGAGTAGAAGAGACGTCCTGGTTTCCCGATTGGTCGGAGCAACGTCGATGGCACAGCTGACCTTTTTGCAAGCGATTCGAGCGGCGCTCAGCGAGGAGATGGAACGCGATCCGAGCACCTTTATCCTGGGCGAGGACGTGGCGCTGAGCGCCTTCGGCTCCACGCGCGGATTGCTGGAGCGCTTCGGACCCGAGCGCGTGCGCGACACACCCATCTCGGAGGCCGGCTTCGTGGGCGCGGCGGTGGGGGCGGCGATGGCCGGGATGCGGCCGATTTGCGAAATCGAAATTGCGCCCTTCATCTATTGCGCCTTCGACCAGATCGTCAATCAGGCGGCAAAACTGCGCTACATGTCGGGCGGCCAGGCGCGCCTGCCGATCACGTTTCGCACGCTGTACGGTGCGGCCGGCGGCGCTGCGGCGCAGCATTCCGAAACCGTCTATCCGCATCTGCTGCCGGTCCCGGGACTCAAAATCGTCGTGCCCTCGGGCCCCGCCGACATGAAAGGGCTGCTCAAGAGCGCGATTCGCGACGACAATCCGGTCATCGTCTTCGAGCATGCCGCCCTGGGGCGCACCCGCGAGGAAGTGCCCGACGGCGACTACCTGGTTCCCATCGGCAAAGCCAGCGTCAAGCGCGAGGGCAGGGATGTTACCGTGGTGGCGATCGGCGCGATGGTGCCGCGCGCGATGGCGGTCGCGGCGCACCTGGCCGGCGACGGCATCGCGGTGGAAGTCATCGACCCGCGCTCGCTGGCACCGCTGGACGAGGAGACGCTGCTCAACTCGCTGAGCAAGACCAACCGGATGGTGATCGTCGACGAGGCCCACCTGCGCGGCAGCGCCGCCTCCGAGATCGCCGCCACGATGGCGGAGAAGGGCTTCGACCTGCTCGACGCGCCCATCAAACGGGTGGCGGCGCTGGACGTACCGATTCCGTTCAGCCGTCCGCTGGAAGCCGCCGTGATTCCCGACGAGGCACGCATCGCGGCCGGCATCCGGGCGGTGCTGGGCTGAGCACGGCTGGTTTCCGGACGCAAGAACTGAAAGGACAGGGACCAAGCGGCGATGGCAGTGGAAGTCGTGATGCCCAAGTTTGGGCTGACGATGAATGATGGAATACTCAAGCGTTTTTTGAAGCAGCCCGGCGAAACGGTCACCGAGGGGGAGCCGCTGTTCGAAGTGGAAACCGAAAAGGTGCTCAACGAAGTTCCGGCGCCGGCTTCGGGGGTTCTCGTCGCCTTCCTGTTCAACGAGGAAGATACCGTCGATTGCGGCGTGACGGTGGCGATTATCGCGCAACCGGGCGAGGACGTCGAAGCGCTCAAAGCACGCTACCGCAGCGCCGCTCCACGGCCGGATGCGCACCCTGGCGCCCCGCCGCCGACGCCGGCCGGGGCAAAGGATGCGTCCGCGGCCGCGCGCCGAGCGATCACGCCGATCGCGCGCAAACGCGCGGCCGAACTCGGCGTCGACCTTTCAAAGGTCGCCGGTACGGGGCCCGGCGGCAGGGTGACGCGTGAGGACGTCGAGCACGCCGCCGCTGCCGCTCAAGCGGCGCCCGCGCCGCGGGCGGCCGCCGTTGTTCAGGCGGCCGAAGCGGGCGCGGTGATCCCGCTGAAAGGGATGCGCAAGACCATCGCCGAGCGCATGATGCAAAGCCTGCACGGCTCGGCCCAGCTCACGCTCAGCACCGAAGCCGACGTCACCGCCGCCGCCGACCTGCGCGCCCATCTGGGACGCGAGGCGGAATTCACCTACACTGACTTGATGATCCACGCTGTCGCGCGCGCCCTGCGTCGCCATCCGCGGCTCAATTCGGCGCTTGAGGACGGTGCGATCAAGCTGCGCGGCGAGGTGAACATCGGGATGGCGGTGGCGCTGGAGGAGGGACTGATCGTGCCCGTCATCCGCAACGCGGATCGCAAGACGCTGCGCGAGATCGCCGCCGAGACCAGGGAGCTGGGCAAACGCGCACGCGAGGGAAAACTGCGGCTTGAAGATGTCGAAGGCGGAACCTTTACCATCACCAACCTCGGCACCTACGGCGTCGATGCGTTCACGCCGATAATCAATCACGGCGAGGCGGCGATTCTGGGGCTCGGCCGCATCATCGAGCGTCCTGCGATTTACCGCGGCGAGATCGCGCGCCGCTTTATGATGACGCTGAGCCTGACCTTCGACCATCGCATCGTCGACGGCGCCCCCGCCGCCGCCTTTTTGCAGACCGTAATCGAAACCTTCAACTACGGTGAGCGTTGAAAGCCGGCAGGCCGTACTTCCACCCTACTGGCGAACGATGCTGCATTCGAGTATGCCTGAGGGCTGGTTGCCCGCGCGATTGAGCCAAGGAGCGTTGCGATGATCGACTACAGCAAGTACAGGGCCGTCCTGGTTGAAAAGGACAATCGGGTCGCGACCGTCACGCTCAACCGGCCCAACGCGCTCAACGCCATCAACGACGACATGAGCGCGGACTTCGACACGCTGTTTGGCGACCTGTCGCGCGACGAGGAGGTCGACGCGATCATAATTACCGGCGCCGGACGCGCGTTTTGCGCCGGTGGCGACGTCAAGGGCATGGACGCGCGCAACGTTGCTGCGGCGCGCGATTTCGCCATGAATCCGCGCGATCCGGGGCGGCTTCTCAACGACATCCTGGACGTCGAGCAGCCGATTATCGCGGCGATCAACGGCGACGCGATCGGCCTGGGCGCCACTATCGCCCTGTTCTGCGACATCCAGATCGCGGCCGAGACCGCGCGCCTCGCCGATACCCACGTGCGCATCGGCGTGGTCGCGGGCGATGGCGGTGCGGTGATCTGGCCGCCGCTCATCGGCCCCAATCGCGCCAAGGAGTACCTGATGCGCGGCAGCATCCTCAAGGGCGCCGAGGCCGCGCACTTGGGCCTGGTCAACTACGCGGTGCCGGCCGCCGAGGTGATGCCCAAGGCGCGTGAGATCGCGCGCGAGTTGGCCGACGGTCCGCGCTGGGCAATTCGATGGACCAAGCTGTCGGTGAACAAGCTGGTCAAAAAGGCGCTGCATCAAGTGCTCGACACGTCCGCGGCGCTGGAGGCGGTGACCTTCGCCACACCGCAGCATCAGGAGGCGGCGCGGGCCTTCGTCGAAAAGCGCAAGCCCAACTTCCGCGCCCTGAAGTAGCGGTCCCACACCGGCGCAGGCAGGCCGCACCGACATCCTGCTTGACGCATAAAAATTTTCTGCAAGCCACGGCCGCATCGCCGTTCAAAGCCCTGAGGGCTCAAACGGCATGCAGACCGACCTTTGGAGCCGCACGCTTTTGCTGCGCGGGCGCGCCCAGCGGATCGACCCGCGTCTGGCGCAGATCCTGTTTCTCGGGATGCTGCTGGCGGCGGGCGCTTACCTGCGCGATTTCGCGATTCATCCGCTACAGATAGCCCTTACCTTTGCCTGCGGGCTTGCCTGCCAGAGGTTTTGCGAAGCGTTGACCGGCCGGCCCGGCCGTTCCCTGCGCAGCGCGCTCATCACCTCCTTCAGCGTGACTTTGCTGCTGCGTGCGGCGACCTGGTGGATCCATCCGCTCGCGGTCTCAGCGGCCATCGCCTCGAAATTCGTCGTGCGCTGGCGCGGCAAGCATCTGTTCAATCCGGCCAACTTCGGCGTGCTGGCTGCACTGATGCTGCTGCCCGGAACGTGGATCTCGGCGGGCCAATGGGGCGCCGACGTGGCGTTTGCCGGATGGATGGTCGGCATGGGCAGCATCGTAACGCGCCAGGCGCGGCGCGCCGACATCAGTTGGACCTTTTTGGCCTTCTATGTGGGCGCTCTGGCGCTGCGCGTGATGTGGCTGGGCCAGCGCTGGGCCGTGCTGCTCCATCAGTTGAGCAGCGGCGCGCTGCTGCTGTTTGCCTTCTTCATGATTTCGGACCCGATGACAATCCCCAACGCGCGGCGCGGGCGCGCGGCTCATGCCGCGCTGGTCTGCGCAATCGCGTTCATCTGGCAATTCTGTTTTTACCGCACCAACGGTCTTCTGTGGGCGCTTCTGATTGCGGCTCCGGCGGTTGTGCTATGGGACGCGATCTGGCCGGCGCCCAAATTCGAATGGAACAGCAAAGGAGAAAGCGATGAGACGACGCTTGTGCCCCTACCATTTAATGGCGGCGCTGACCGCCCTGGCTGGGCTGACGGCGGCGCCGTCGGCGCACGCCTTCTGCGGCTTTTACGTCGGCAAAAGCGATACCTCCCTGTACAACCACGCCTCGCAGGTCGTGATGGTACGGCATGAGGACAAGACGGTACTTAGCCTGATGAATGACTACCGAGGTGAACCCTCGGAGTTTGCGCTGGTCGTGCCGGTGCCCGAGGTCCTGCATCGCGAACAGATTCATATCGGCGACCGCGAGCTGTTCCGGCGTATCGACGCCTACAGCAGCCCACGCCTGGTTGAATACTACGATCCCAATCCCTGCCAGATCATGATGAGAGAGATGACTCCAATGGACGCCGCGCGATTGGCCGCCGGCAGCAAGCTGCGGAGCGCACAAACCGAAAGCCTGGGCGTTACCATCGAGGCGCAATATACTGTCGGCGAATATGATATAGTCATTCTGTCGGCCACACAGTCGGACGGGCTTGAGGAATGGCTACACATTAATGGTTATCATATTCCGCCCGGTGCAAGCCGCGCTCTCAAGCCATATCTGCGCCAAAACATGAAGTTCTTTGTCGCCAAGATCAACCTCAAGGAGCATGCCGCCACGGGACTGAGCTATCTGCGCCCGCTGCAGTTCGCCTTCAGTTCGCCCAAGTTCATGCTGCCGATCCGGCTGGGGATGCTCAATGCGCAAGGGCCGCAGGACCTGGTAATCTACGCGCTGACCGAGAACGGGCGGGTGGAAACAACCAACTACAGGACCCGCCAACTGCCAACGGGTGTGGATTTGCCCTCCTCCGTCAAAGATGATTTTCAGTCCTTCTACAAGGACATGTTCGACCATCAGGTACGGTTGAACGGCATGACCACGGTGTTCACCGAATATGTGTGGAATATGGCATGGTGCGACCCGTGCGCAGCGCAACCCCTAAGTCAGGAGGAACTGCGCAAACTGGGTGTGTTCTGGCTGAGCGATGTCAACCGCCTGGTGCCGCAGATGTTTCCGCTCCCCCCGCAGGGCATGGCGCCGGTCATACTCACCCGGCTTCACGTCCGTTACTCGGCCGACACGTTCCCCGAGGATCTGGTGTTTCAGGAAACGCAAGACACCGAACACTACCAGGCGCGCTATGTACTGCATCGGCCGTGGCAGGGATCGCCCAACGAATGCCCGGCTGCGAAAACCTACTTCGAGGAACTCGAACAGCGCCGCCGCAAGGAAGCGGAAAATCTGGCTGATCTGACCGGATGGAATATGGAGAAGGCGCTGCGCAAAGCCGGCCTCAACCCGTCCGAGAAACCTGGCCCATGGTGGCACGGTTTGTGGGATTGAACCCGAAAACGTCAGTTTTGATGAAACAGTGGTTGCTGGAAGCAGGCCTCTGCCCTCACCCGCCGAGCGATTTGACGTCAAACCCTTGGGCGGCCTGTATCGGTTTGTGGCTGCGGACCGGGTCGCAGCCGTGGACGAGGCGAAAAAAATGCCACCGCTTTTTTCTGTCGCCTCTCCCACGATCAGTGTGGAAGGGGCGAGGGCGCAGAGAACTGAAAAACTTCGAGCACCAACCAATGCAGTTTTCATGGAGAATACGTCGGCAGGCGCTTGAAGTGTATCGGGGCACCCTCACCTGCCCGGAACTGATCGAGATCGGCAGCGAAGTTTTTTATGCGAAGCGCGCCTTCGGCACCGGCAGGCCGGGGATGTCCGATCTCAGGCGATAAATCGTTCCCGACGCGACTTTGTCGCGGGCGGTAACCACGTAGAGGTCCTGAAGGTCCGGGCCGCCGAAGGTCAGGCTGGTGACGAAGGGCTGCGGCATCCTGATGCGCCGGTCGATGGTGCCATCGCTCTTGATGCGTAGCACTTCGCCGCCGTGCGCCATCGCCACGAAGACCCCGCCCTCGGCGTCCACCGCCATCCCGTCGGGCCATCCCTCGACTTTGGCGAAGATGCGGCGGTCCTTCACGGTCCGGTCGGGCATCACATCGTATACCCACACCGCTTCGGTAGCGGTATCGCAGTGGTAGAGCAGTTTGCGGTCGGGGCTGAAACCCAGTCCGTTGGTGACCTGGATTCCTTCCCACAACTTGGTAACGGTGCCGTCCGGATCGACGCGAAAAAGATTGCAAGGTACCTGCTGCGTTTCGTCGGACTCCAGCGAGCCGACATAAACACTGCCGTAATCGTCGGGCTGCAGGTCGTTGAGACCTTTGAGGGGACGTCCTTCGAATTGAGTAAAGATGTCGCGGCTTTGCCGGGTCTTCTCATCCCAGTAGATCAGTCCCCTGCCCCCGCATACGAAGCCGCCCCCCGCGTTGAGCGCCAGTCCTCCGACGCCCTTGCGTTTGGGGATTAGCGTTTCGATTTGGCCGTCGGGGCCGCGCCGATAGACTCCGCCATTTCCGCGCACGTCGCTGAAATACAGTCGGCCCTGCTCGTCGACCCGCGGCGCTTCGACCAAAGTGTAGCCGCTTGACAGAATCTCGATCGCCATCACTCAACTCCGATTACTCAGCAGCTTTGATATTTTCTGTCCCTGTGGGGCCATCTACACCGCTACTTCGGCTTCTGCTCGAAGCTCGGCCCCATAAAGCCACCCGGCGGGGTCTCTCCGATCGGACGCTGCCCGAACACCATCGTGCCCGCGGTAAGCCCGCCGTCGACCACCATCGCGGTGCCGGTTATCCATTCGGCGTCGTCGCTGGCCAAAAACGCGGCCATCGCTGCGATGTCGGCCGGGCCGCCCGCGCGTGGAATCGGCTGAATGGACTTGAGGAACTGGTCGGCGACCTCGAAGCCGCCCGGCACATTGTTGTAAATCAGCGGCGTGTTGATTCCGCCCGGGCAGATGCAGTTGACGCGAATCCGGTCCTTGCCTACTTCCAGCGCCACCGAGCGGGTCAGGTTGATCACCGCCGCCTTGGCCGCGCTGTAGGCGTGCGGACCGGCGCCGCCGCGCAAGCCGGCGATCGACGCGGTGGAGATGATCGAACCGCCGCCTGCCTTGCGCATTTCCGGCACCGCATACTTCATTCCGAAGAACACGGCGCGCAACAGGATCGCAAAAGTGCGGTCCCAATTGTCCGCGGTGGTCTCTTCAATCTTGCCCACGGCGCCCGCCAATCCGGCGTTGTTGAATATCACGTCGAGCTTGCCGAACTCGGCCACAGCGCGGTCGACGGCGGCCTTGATGTCGGCCTCGTTGATTACATCGACGCGCTGAAAGACCGCCTGTGCGCCAGCCCGTTTGCACTCCGCGACCGTTTCCTCGCCGCCCCTGGGATTGAGATCTGCGACCACCACCGCGGCGCCTTCGGTTGCAAAGCGCACGGCGCTGGCACGTCCAATCCCACTGGCCGCGCCGGTAATCACAGCCACCTTGCCATCGAGTCGTCCCATCGATTTTTCTCCCTCGACGTTTCGTTCATCGGGCTGTTTATCACGATTCGCGGCAACGCTGCTAACTTGCCTCGACCGAGACATCAGCGCGGCCGGTGGCTGTTTGCGGCGTCACCTCGGCCGGATCCTCGACGTCGCGCAGGGCCGGAAACAGCCACCATCCGGCAGCGACCACCAGGATGGTTCCGACGCCGCCGATCACGACCGCAGCGACCGTGCCGAACCAATCCGCAGTCAACCCCGACTCGAACTCGCCCAGCTCGTTGGAGCCGCTGATAAATATGCCGTTGACCGCACTGACCCGCCCGCGCATCTCGTCGGGAGTCGCAAGCTGCGCAATCGTGGCGCGCACGTAGACGCTGACCATGTCGGCGGCGCCCAGCGTGGCGAGGGCGCCCAGCGAGAGCAGGAAGCTGTGCGACAGGCCGAATACGATCGTCGCGATACCAAACAGCGCCACGCAGGCGAACATCTTGCGTCCGGCCTTTTCGCGAATCGGGGCGTGCCCCAGCACGACGCCTACAGAGGCGGCACCCAGCGCGGGTGCGGCGCGCAGCAGACCCAGGCCGCCCGGCCCGATCCGCAGGATATCGCGCGCATAGACCGGCAACAGCGCGGTGGCGCCGCCGAGCAGGACCGCGAAGAAATCCAACGCCATTCCGCCCAGCAACAGCGGATTGCTCCACACGTATTCAATGCCTGCAATCAGGCGCCTGAATCCCGGCGGTCCAGCCGCGCCAGCGCGGGCCCGCCCGCTGGTGCGAATCGCCAGGGTCGCCACCGCCATTGCAAACATGGTGACGGCACACACCCCGTACACGACCGCAGGACCGAGCAAATAGAGGCCACCGCCCAGCGCGGGTCCGAGGATGGTGGCGGTCTGGAAGGCGGCACTGTTCCAGCTAATCGCCTGCGTAAAAAGCCCTTGGGGCACCAGCAGCGGCAGAAACGACTGCCGCGCGGGCCATCCCAGGGCGCGTCCCGCGCCGAGCAACAGCAACACCAGGTAAAAGGGCCACGCGGCGTTGGCGCCGCGCAGGGTCAGCGTCAGGAACAGCGCGCCGACCGCGGTCTGCACCATATATGAGGCGGCCATCAGCCATCGCCGGTCGAGCCGGTCGGCCAGGCCGCCGGCGGGCAGCAAAAAGCACAGGATCGGCAAAAACGGCATCAGGCCCGCATAGCCCAGTGCCAGCGGCCGGTGCGTAATCGCATAGATCTGCCATCCGACGGCGACGGTCTGCGCCTGCGCCGCCATCGCGGAGAAGAACGACGTGGCCAGATACAGCCGATAGTCGCGGTAATAGAGAACGCTCGGCTGACGATCACCGGACGGGGTCGGTGCCGGGTCGTACTTAAACAAGCCGCGCACCGATGAGCGCAATGATCGGATGACAACCAGTCCTGAATGAATCGGCCATAAGGCGTCGCTCTTCCTCCGGGCGTTTTTATCATGCCCGACGGCGCGCGACGATAGAGTCCCTGTCCTCAAAGCGGCGCCATCGACCGGGGGTCTGCTCCTGTGGTGGTCTGGCGCCGGCTGCCAGGCCCATTTGCGGTGATGCGCCGCTGCGGCTGCGACTGCCCGGCGGTCGACAATCCGCGTCATCTGCGTTAGCAGCCGCCAGGATACGACTTGTTGTAGTATTTATTGCGGACCGGCGCCCCCGGATGGTTGAAGGGCGAGCGATTCGCTGACAGCGCGTTCCGGCTTCATGCCTGAATGCAAAGGAGTGTCGCGATGGGCGTCATCATGCAGGCGTTTTACTGGGATTGTCCCAGACTGGAAGGCAGGGAATATGCGTGGTGGAGCTGTGTGACGGGCAAAGTCACGTCACTGCGAAAGGCCGGGTTCACCGCGCTGTGGCTCCCACCGCCGTACAAGGCGGCCAATCTGGGCGGGCCTTCCATGGGCTACGACCCGTATGACTACTACGACCTGGGCGCGATCGATCAGAAAGGCGCGCGCGAGACCTGGTTCGGGTCCGAAGACGAATTGCGCGCGCTGATTACCGCGGCACACGACCAGGGGATGCAGGTTTATGCCGATGTGGTCTTCAATCACAACAGCGGCGGTGACGCGCCCGAGGTCAATCCCCTCGACAACGTCACGCGCTGGACGCGCTTTAATCCGGGCAGCAAAAAGTTCCCGCGCGACTACAAGTGCTTTCATCCCTCGCCCTACGAAACCTGGGACGGCGGCACCTTCGGCGATATGCCCGACGTATGCCATCGCGATCCCTACGTTTACGAGCAGATCATCGAATTCGCCCGCTTTCTACTCGAGGACGTGGGTTTCGACGGCTTCCGCTACGACTGCGTCAAGGGCTACGGCGGATGGATGACGCGCGCCATACAGGAATTGCGGGCGCTGCGCGAAGGCAGGGTCTTCAAGCCCTTCGGCGTGGGCGAATGCTGGGACAGCGACCGGGTGATTACAGACTGGCTGGATGAGACCAACGCCTGGTCGGACAATCCGGCCGCCGCGTTTGACTTCCCGTTGCGCGACCGGCTCAAGAATCTGGCCGACACCTATGGCTACAGCCTGACTAATCTAGCCGCGGCCGGAACGCTGGTAGGCGAGCGGCCCGCACAGGCCGTCACCTTCGTCGAGAACCACGACGTCGCGCGCAGCAACCCGATCATCAACGGCAAGATGCTGGCCTACGCCTACATTTTGACGCACGAGGGATACCCGTGCGTGTTCTGGCAGGACTATTACAACTGGCAACTGGGCCGCGAAGGCGCCGCCGACGGAATCGCCGCATTGGTCGGCGCGCATGAGCAATACGCCGGCGGTGCGACGGCAATCCTTTACGCCGATGAGGTCCTGTACGTGATGCAGCGATGCGGCTTCGGTGCGCAACCGGGTTTGGTGGCGGTCATCAACAATCTGGGCGATCGCTGGAACGGGCGCGCCGTAAAGACGCAATGGGGCAGCACCCGGTTGGCCCCGGCCGCATGGGGCGGCCAGGATCGGGCCACGCCGCAGGAAAAATGGACCGACGCGCAGGGCTGGGCCGAGCTGTGGGCCCCGCCGCGCGGTTACGCGGTCTACGTGCCCCGCCCGTAGCAGGGCGGGGTTCGAGCGGGTCAGATGTCGTACTCGACGGGCGGGTCCTGCAGCCGGGCACGCATGTTTTCAATCCATACCGAATGCAGCCGTTCGAGATCGAAGCTGCCCCAGGTACCCTTGAAACCGGCCTGGATCTCGCGCATGCGCCGCAGCGCGCTGGCGATCGTGTCCAGGGCGGCCTTGCCGCGCGCCTGTGGCTGATTGCCGGCCGACGCTGCCAGGTACTCACCGATGCCGGACAGGGTTTCCAGTCCGTACCGCCACAGCTTGCGCTCGGCTTCGACCAGCGGATCGCGACAGCGCGCCAGCACTTGTTCGGCGGCATCGATGGCAATCCGCATCTGCTCGGCGGCGGCTTGCAGTTCAAAGCGTTTTTTGCGCGCGGCTTCGGGCGCCAGGAACGGGCGCAGCAAGTCCCCATAGCTCAGCGTCAAAGCGGAGGCCTGCTGGATGGCGCGGTACGCCGACGCCATCTCGGAGCGGCATATGGGATGGCGCTGGGCGGCAGCCTCGACCACCATCGCGTCGGCGCTCTCTTCGGGATTGATGCTCAGCCGGGCGAAAGCCAGCAGGTTGACCGGATAGGCGAAGACGCTGAAGGCGCCGAAGGTCAGGCACGACACGCCGGCAATTCCCTGTGCTCGATAGGCGCGCAGGTCCTGGGCTATCACACCGGGCATCGCGCAGCCCAGGCCGCAGTACAAGATCGCGTCGGCATAGTACTCGAATACGTGGCCGCGCCCTTCAAATAACTCGACGTAGCGTTTGAGCGCCTTGAAGTAGCGAGGGTTGGTATCGCAGCGCGGATCATCGATCGCGTGACGGTAGCATCGCTCGCGCGGCGCCCATTCGAACCACACGTTGCCCAACGGATTGAGTCCGGCCACCGGCTCGATGGTGTCGTGATAAGCCAGATATGCGATTGCGGGCGGGGTGCGGCCAGGACCGCAGCCTTCGGCGGCCGCCGCGGCAATCGCATTGACCAGCTTGAGGTATTGGAGCTGCGGGGCGATCGCGCGGCATTGCTCGCACATGCACCAGCCGCCCTTGCGCACGTCGGCGCCCCAGACGTGCAACAGGCGGCTGTCGGGATGGCGGCTAAGGTAGTCGAGCGCACCATTGCGGACCGTAGCCAGCGCACCCGGACTGGAAACGCACAGGTTGCCCATCTGCATCCGCGCGCCGTTGGCACCCGCTGGGAAATACTCGGGATGGTCGGCGAATTGCTCGCGCGGCAGCAACTGCTGGATGATGTGGCCGCCGTATTCGACGTCGATGCCCCGTTGGGCGAACAATTCCTCCAGCTCGGGGATTCGATACTGAGTGTCGAAGGCGTGGCGGATGAAGGAAAAGGCGTTGAGCCCGTTGCGCGCCATCCAGGGGATAAACTCGCGGTCATGCTCCAGATGGGCCGCCAGTTGCGCCGGGTCGGTGTAATGCCAGGTCATGATGTCCGACACCAGGCATCGGCGGCTGAAGGCCGGGCGCACTTCGATGGGCTTCATTTCCCCAAGCCGGGTGCGGTCGACGGTAGGGAAAACGGCGGGTGCGCCCAGCGGAAACGCCGCGCCCAACTCGTGCATCAGCCGATAGACGGCATCGAGCACCGCGCGCTCATCGGCGCCGCACAGCACAATTCCGTGGCGGGCAGGAATGATTGCGTAACCCGCGCCCGACCAGTCATCGAATCGCGCCCGGCCCGCACCAAAGTTCAGAACCAGGCGCGCTGCGCGCAAATCGTCGCTGCGCTGCACCGCGACCGGCTCCGACAGCATCCGGCCCAGCCCCGCAGCCAGCTCGCGGGCGGCGAATTCCAGCACCCGCCCGCCCTGGGGCAGCGTGATATGCAGCTTTCCCGCCGCAGCGCCGGCGTTCGCGCCATCCACCTGGTTCTTCATCGCCGCGTTTTGTACCCGTCGCCGTGATGATAACATTTAAGGGCGGGTCAACCAGAACGATGCCAAGTCCCAATGAAATCCTGAGCGAGCTCAGGAAGATTAAATATCCCGGCTTCAGCCGCGACATTGTCTCCTTCGGCCTGATCAAGGACATCGAAGTCGCCCATGCCGGCGTCACCGTGTTCCTGGCCCCGGTGTCGGCTAATCCCGACGTGGTGCGGACGGTGATCGAGGAGGTCAGGCGCACGGTAGCAGCCATGCCCGGCGTGCCCGGCGTGCAGGTCGAAGTCGAGGCGGCCCAACCGCGAGCCGCGGCGGCGCACAGCGCGCGCCGGCCGATTCCCGGCGTGCGGCACGTGCTGGCCGTGGCCAGCGGAAAAGGCGGCGTCGGCAAATCGACGGTGGCGGTCAACCTGGCGTTGGCCATGCATGCACTGGGACAGCGGGTCGGCCTGATGGACGCCGACGTGTACGGCCCCAGCGTCGCGATGATGATGGGGGTCGAGGAAGCGGCCCGGGTCAATCCGCAGCGGCGCATCATCCCGCCCCAGCGCTACGGCGTACGTTATGTGTCGATGGCGCTGTTCGTCGACGATCAGACTCCCGTGATCTGGCGCGGCCCGATGGTGACGAAGCTGGAGACCGAGTTCCTGTTCAATGTCGAATGGGGCGAGCTCGACTGCCTGGTGCTGGACCTGCCACCGGGCACCGGCGACGCCCAACTGACTATCACGCAAAGAGTGGAGCTGGTCGGCGGCGTAATCGTCACCACGCCCCAGGAGGTGGCGCTGCTCGACGTCAAGCGCGGCGTCGCGATGTTCAACGAGGTCCGCACTCCGGTGCTGGGTGTGATCGAAAACATGAGCTACTACGTGTGCCGCAAATGCGGGCATCGGCACGAAATTTTCGGCCACGGCGGTGGCGCGCGGATGGCGGCGGAACTCAATCTGGCGCTGCTCGGCGAACTGCCGATTGCGCCGGAACTGCGCGCCGGCGGCGACAACGCCCGCCCGCTGGTCGCGGTCAGCCCGCAGCATCCGGCAAGCCTGGAGTTCAAGGCGATCGCCGGGCGCATCCTGGAGCGGATGGCGCGTCTGCCCAGGCCGATCGAGGCCGAAATCATCCAATAGGAGCATCAGCCTGGCGCCATCGCGGCGGCGATCCGATGCGGTTTGCAGTTCTTGACATCGAAACCCGGGTCGACAAGCGGCTGGCGCGCGAGGTGCTGTATTCGGGCCAGCAGATGGACGAGGAGCAGGCCTGGCTGCGGATGCGCGAAGAGCTGGGCGGGGGCTTTCCGCCTGCCTCGCTACACGTGCCGATTTCCATCTGCGTGGGCAATGTCAACGAGCAGCATATTTTGGAATCGGTCGAGAACCTGGCCGAAGGCAGGCCGTCGGAAGCCGAGCTGGTGCGCGAGTTCTGGCGGCGGGCCGAGCACTTCAGCGGATGCATCGTCACCTACAACGGACGCGGCTTCGACTTGCCGGTGCTCGAACTGCATGCGTTGCGCCACGGGATCGCCGCGCCGGCCCATTTCGCGCAACGCGGGCGCTATGCCAACGAGCGTCACCTCGATTTGCAGGACTTCCTGACCAATCGCGGCGACTTCCGCATCCGCGGCGGTCTTAACCTGCTGCTCAAAAGCATCGGACTGCCGGGCAAGAGCGAAATCGACGGCGCCCGGGTCCAGGAGCTGTACGACGCCGGCCGGCTGGAGGAAATCCATCGCTACTGCCGTTCCGACGTGATCCAGACCTACTTTTTGTTTCTGCGCGTCGAGCTGATGCGGGGCCGAATCGGCCAGGCGCAGTATCAGCACGCGTGGGAGGCCAGCGCGCATTTTTTGGCCGAAATCGGCGCCGCACCCGACGCCGGCCGCTTGCCGTGAAGACATATCGGCCCATGTCCACGGTGCGTCTTGTTCCGGCCGCCGCGGCGACGCGCTTCCCTAACCTTCCAAACCTGATAACTTAGCCCCACCAATGAGGCGTCTGCTTGGCTACATGCGCGGCGTGGCGTGGCGTTACGTGTTCGGCATCCTGTGCACGTTCGCAACCGCCGCGCTGGCGATGCTGGTTCCCTACCTGCTCAAGTTGGGAATCGACGCGATCAGCGCCGGCCATTATGAGCGCCTGGCGCGGATTGCGCAGGAGATCGCGGGCGCGGCGCTGCTGATGGCGATTGTGCGCTCCTGCTCGCGCTTCACCATCTTCAACTGCGGCCGCGACATCGAATACGAAATCCGCAAGGACCTGTTCGCGCGCCTGATGATGCTGGGCGGCGAGTTTTACGAGCGGCTGCGCACCGGCGACCTGATGTCGCGCATGATCAACGACCTGTCGGCTGTGCGCATGATGCTGGGGATGGGCGTGCTGTCCATCGCCGACACCCCGCTGCGCTACATCCTGGCGCTAAGTTTCATGTTCTCCATGAACGCGCGCCTGACCTGTGCCACGCTGGTGCCGTACTTTGTCCTGGCCGGCATTATGAAGCGACTGACCCGCTCGCTGATGGAACGCAGCCTGCGCGTCCAGGAGGGACTGGCCGAACTGGGCTCCAAGGTGCAGGAGAGTCTGACGGGGATTCACGTCATCAAGGCGTACTGCGTCGAGGAGCATGACGCGCAAATCTTTCGCGCGCTCAACGACGACTTCAATCAGCAGGGACTGGCGCTGGCGCGCCTGCGCGGCTCGATGTTCCCGATGGTGCGTTCCACGGTGGCCACCGCGGTGATGATCGTGCTGATCTACGGCGGCACGCTGGTCCAGCGCGGCGCCATGACGCTGGGCGAACTGATCGCGTTTATCGGCTACATGGGCCTGCTCGCCTGGCCGACCACCTCGCTGGGCTGGATGGTGAGCATCTATCAGCGGGGCCGTGCCGCGATACGCCGGCTGGAAGCGATCTACAACGAACCGCTGCCGGTTTCGGTGCCCGCCGCCGACGGCAAGCTGGAAATCGCAGGCGCGGTTGAATGGCACAACGTGTCGTTCAGCTACTTCTCGTGGCTGGGCGCCGCGATCAACGGCCAGCCCTATGCGCTGCGCGACATCAACGTCAAGGTCGAGCCGGGCAGCAAGCTGGCGATCGTGGGGCGCACCGGCGCGGGCAAGTCCACGATGGTCAAGCTGCTGACGCGGCTGGTGGAGCCGACCGCCGGACGCGTGCTGATCGACGGACGCGACATCCGCGACATTCCCCTGAGCGAACTGCGGCGCGCGGTCGGCGTCGTGCCGCAGGAGGCCAACCTGTTCTCGCAGACCATCGCCTACAACGCCGCGTTCGGACGCATCGACGCGAGCCGCGATGAGATCATCGAGGCGGTGCGTGTGGCGGGATTGGAGAGCGACCTGGCGGCGATGCCGCGCGGCCTCGATACCGTGGTCGGAGAGCGCGGGATGGCCCTGTCGGGCGGCCAGAAACAGCGCGTCACGATCGCCCGGGCGCTGATCTACGGTGCACCGATCCTGGTGCTGGATGACGCGCTGGCCAGCGTCGATACCGAAACCGAGCGGACCGTGCTGCAAAACCTGACCGAGGGAGTGCGCGGGCGGACCACCATCGTGGTCTCCCATCGCGCCTCCACGGTGCGCGATGCCGACCAGATTATCGTGCTCGACGGCGGACGCATCGTGGAGCGCGGCACTCACGAAGAACTGATGGCGGAGGGCGGCATTTACGCCGAGCTGTTCCGCCGCCAACTGCTCGAAGAGGAATTGGCGGCCTATTGACGATGGACGAACCCGAACGCATCAAGCGGGCACGCGCCTCCTACGACTGGCGGCTGGTGCGATGGATCTGGCAGTATGTACGTCCCTACCGCGCGCTGTTTTTTGTCTCGGTTGTCCTGATGCCGCTCAACACCGCCTTCTCCCTGGCCCAGCCCTACATGATCAAGCTGACCGTGGACCTGTTCCTGGCGCCGCATGCGGGCCATCGCCCGCCCGCATGGCTGGCGCCGCTGCTGCGCGCCGCCGGCCCGCACGGCCTGTTGATGATGGGCGCGATCTACACGGTGCTGCTGCTGGGTGAGTTCAGCAGCTTTTACGGTCAGTTCTATCTCACCAACATGGTGGCCCAGTACAGTTTGTCCGACCTGCGCCTGGCACTGTTCGAGCACGTCGAGCGGCTGCCGATGGCGTTTTTCGACCGCAATCCGGTGGGCCGGCTCGTCAGCCGCATGACCACCGACATCGACGCGATCAACGAAATGTTCGGCGCCGGCTCGCTGACGCTGTTGATCGACGTGCTGACACTGAGCGGCATCGTCGTCATAATGCTTACTCTCAGCCTGCGCCTGGCCCTGTGGGCGTTGTGCGCGGTGCCGCCGCTGCTGGTGATCATCCGCTTCTTCCAGGTCAGATCGCGCGTCGTGTTCGGCCAGATCCGCGACCGCCTGGCCGCGCTGAACTCCTATCTGTCCGAAGCGATCGGCGGCGTGTCGATTGTGCAGCTCTTCACCCGCCAGGCCGAGACCGCGCGCGAGTTCGACGTGCTCAACCGCCGCAGCCGCGACGCCCAGATGATGGCCAACGTGTACGACGCGGGGTTGTTTTCCACCATCGAGGCGATCAGCACCATCACCATCGGCATCATCCTGTGGGTCGGGGGCGGCCAGGCGATGCATCGGCTGATCGGCCTGGGCACGCTGTTCGCCTTTATCGAATACGCGCAGAAATTCTTCCTGCCGCTGCGCGACGTCTCCTCCAAGTACACCGTCCTGCAGTCGGCGCTGGCCTCCGCCGAACGGCTGGAGGCTCTGATGCGCGAGCCGCTCACTATTCAAAGCCCGGTGCATGCACGCACGCCGGCGGTCAAGTCCGGACGGATCGTGTTCGAGGACGTGCGTTTTTCCTACCGGCGCGGCGAGCCCGTGCTCAAGGGGTTGAGCTTCGAGATCGAGCCGGGCCGCAAGGTCGCGATTGTCGGCGCCACGGGCTCGGGCAAATCGACCATCATCAAATTGCTCAACCGCTTTTACGACGTCGACAGCGGGCGCATCCTGGTCGACGGCGTCGACGTACGTGAGTGGGACCTGCGCGAACTGCGGCGCGCCATCGGCCTGGTCCAGCAGGACGTCCAGATTTTCACCGGCAGCATCCTCGACAACGTCCGGCTCAGCCGCGTGGATCTGACCGAAGCCGAGATCCTCAAGGCGCTGGAACGGGCCCAGGCGCTGAACTTCGTCCAGCGCCTGCCGGCACGGCTGCAGGAAGACCTGCGCGAGCGCGGTTCCAATCTTTCCGCGGGCCAGCGCCAGCTTCTGTCGTTTGCCCGCGCGCTCGCCTACGATCCGGGAATCCTGGTGATGGACGAAGCGACTTCCAGCGTGGACAGCGAAACCGAACGCCTGGTGCAGCTCGCGCTGATCGAGCTGCTCGCCGGACGCACCGCGCTGATCGTGGCGCATCGCCTGTCTACGATCGAGAAGGCCGACCGCATCATGGTGCTGAGCCATGGTGAATTGCGCGAAAGCGGCACCCATGAGGAACTGCTCGCGCGCCGCGGTCTGTACTACCGGCTGTTCGAGCTTCAATACGCCCGTGTCCGTGCCGGCGAGCCCGCCGCCGGCGTCGCAGGCCAAAACAGCCGGTGAAAAGTGCACGTGTGGCGATAGGCGCTATCGCGCTGGCCGTGTGCGCTGCGGCGCTGGCCGGGTGCGACGTCAGTTATCTGGCCCACAGCGCCTGTTCGGAAATCCGCCTGCTGTGGAATCGCCGGCCGATCGAGCGCGTGCTGGAGCGCAAGGACATCGAGCCCCAGGTGCGCTCGAATCTGGAGATGGTCCTGGAAGTGCGCCGCTTTGCCTCGCAGCGGCTCGGCCTCAACGTCGGCGGTGCATACAGCACGGTTACGCCGGTGGATCAGTCCGCGGTCACGTGGATCCTGATGGCGGCCGAGCCCGACCGGCTGACACCCTACACCTGGTATTTTCCCATCGTGGGCTCAGTGCCGTACAAGGGCTACTTCAACAAGGCCTCCGCGCAGGCGGCGGCCGCCGTAATGCAGGCGCGCGGCTACGATACCTTCATCCGTCCGGCAGTGGCATTTTCCAGTCTTGGCTACTTCAACGATCCGCTGCTATCCAACCTGCTCAGCCTGGATCGCGTCGTATTGGCGGGCGTGATAATCCACGAATTGTTCCATCGCACCTACTTTCTGGCCAGCAACGTGATGTTCGATGAATCGGCGGCCAATTACGTCGGCAGCCGCGGTGCGGTGGAATTTTTCGACCATATCGAGGGTCGCGATTCGCGCGACGCGGCCGACGCGCGCGCGGTGGTGCAGAGCGACATGAGGTTCGGCGCTTTCCTGGAGCGCCAGGAAGACAAGCTGCTGGCGCTGTATTACAGCGGCAAGCCGCGCGAGCAAATTCTGCAACAGAGAACAGCCCTGTTCCACGACATCCAGGCCGACTACGCCAGGCTCAAACCGCAGCTATCGGGCCTGGAGCGCTTTGACCTGGACAAGGTCAAATTGAACAACGCGGTGTTGATCAACTACCAGCTCTACTTCCACAACCTGGAGGACTTCGCCGCACTCGACGCGCTCCATCAGTGCGACCTGCGCGCGACGATCGAGGCGATTATCGATCTGGCCAAAGGCGAGCCCGACGACCCCTTCGGCGCGCTCCACCGCGCTGCCCAGTTACGCCCGAAATATCCGCTGCCCGACTGCGTCAACGGGCCAGCAGGTGGCGCGCCGGAAAACCGACCGGCCCGGCCTTAGGCCCGACTTCGGCGGCCGGCTCGGATGACGATGAAACGGGGGCTGCCTCGGTACGCTTGGGATGGGCCGCCGGCCTGACGATTTGCGGCGCGGCGCCGAGCAGTTGGAAGATCATGTCGGTGATCATCTCCATGATCTCCTCGCGCACCAGCAATTCCTTGGGGTAGTACCATCGCGCCGGCCCGCTTAAGATGTCGCCCACGGCCAGCGCCGCCACGGTGGCGTTCTTGACATGGAATTTGCCCGCAGCCACGCCCCGGCAAATGATCTCCTTGACCCGGCCCAGGAACGATTCGCTCAAGGCGCTGATGACGCGATAGTTCTCCGGCGTCAGGCTGCGCACTTCGCTGCTGATGATGAACGCCTCTTCCTTCTTCTCCCACTGATTGGCGACGAAGAACGAAATCAGGGCGCGCATCTGGTCTTCGGGATCGGCCACGTCCGCCAGCCGTTCGTCCAGCGCGGCGAGATTGCCCTCGATGATCTCCTTGAGCAGGCGGAAGAGGAAGTCCTGCTTGTCCTTGATATGGTAGTACAGGGAGCCGCTTTCCAGGCCTACGGCGCGCGCCAGCATCCGCAACGTCATCGCCTCGTAGCCATGTTCGTAAATGAGACGAATGCCAGCCGCTTTGATCGCGCTGAAGGTGCCCGCTCGATGCGAGCCTCGCTGTCTCATCAGAGCAAAACCTCCCGGAACCGTCTTGCCCAACCTCATCGCCCGCCCCCCGCCGGGACCGCCAGCCGGCTTTTCTAAGTAGGGTATTTTCAAGCAAAAGCCAAGCGGCTGGTGATGGAAATAGTAAGGGTCGTCGCGGTGCGGATGACCCACATCGGTCCGCCTCAAAGCTCGATTCCGTAAAGCCGCGCCGCGTTGTCGCACACGATCTTGCGCGTGACGGCGGGCGGAATCGAAGCGAAATTCTCCTTGATGACTTGGCGCGAATGGGGCCAGGTCGAATCCAGATGGGGAAAGTCAGAGGCCCACATGAAATTGTCCTCGCCGAAGAACTTGTACAGCGCCACCCCGCACGGATCGTCCTGGAAGGTCGCCCACAACTGGCGGCGCGCGTATTCGCTGGGTTTGAGCGGAGGCAGGTTGGGCTGCACGCCCAGGCCGTGATTGTGATCGAGCCGGTGCAGAAAATAGGGCAGCCAGCCGATGTCGTTTTCGGTCGAGACCAGCTTAAGCCGCGGATAGCGCTCCAGCACCCCGCCCATCAGGAAGGCCGACAACGAGCCCCACGTCTCGTGCACCCAGTCGAACAGGATCATGAAGGGATTGCCGCTGCCTTTGGCGAAGTCGGTCACGCTCTGCTTTTTGCTGGTGGTGATGATGTGCAGCGACAGCGGCATCGACAGCTCCGCGGCCGCCTCCCAGAAGGGATTGTACAGCGACCGATGGTAGGGCTGGCTGGGACCGTTGGAGATCATCGCGCCGCGCAACCCCATCTTCGCGCATCGTTCCAGCTCCTTGACCGCCTCGGGAATGTCGAGCACGGAAATCAGCGCCACGCCGATCAACCGCTTGGGATTGACCGAGCAATACTCCGCCAGCCAGTCGTTGTAGACCCTGAAGCAGGCCCGCTGCAACTCGGCGTCCTGGATCGAAAACAGCGCCAGGCCGTTGCTGGTGTACAACACCTCGGCCTTGACGCCGTCGGCCTCCTGGTCGGGGATGCGCTGGGTCGGGTCCCATCCGCTCGCACGCCCAGCCTCGTAGCCTTTGCCCAGATGCTGGCGCAGTTCCTCACCGCGCTTGCCTGCGGCAAACTGACCGGCAACCGGGAAGGCAATCCCGTCGGGTGCGACGATCAGCCACTTGCCTTCATGCTGCACCACGCGCGGAGCGGAATCGCGATACTTGCGGTCGATGCGTTCCACCCACAGGTTGGCTGGTTCGACCACGTGCGAGTCGGCTGAAACGATGGGGGTGTTGTCCATTGCCGGTCCTCCGGATTGAGTTGACTGCATGGCACGGGCGTCGGGCCCGTGGTCTGGTCCCGCTGCGTCTTTAATAGCGCTGCCGGAGGGATTGTCAAACGCACGCAAGCGCCGCCGTCCGCTTGAGATTCAGTTGCGCGGCGGGTTATAGCTGGCGTTGAGGCAAATCGCTATGGCATCGGAGGCTTTGACGATCAAGGACAAGGCGGCAATCGTCGGACTGGGGGAGACCAAGTACTACAAGCGCGGCGGCGCGCCGGTCAGCGAGTTCCGCCTGGCCTGCGAGGCGATCATGAAGGCGGCCGATGACGCCGGCATCAAGGTCACCGAGATCGACGGCCTGGCCTCCTACGCCGACGACCGCAACGAGCCGATCCGGATGGCATCGGCACTGGGATTGTCCGAATTGCGGCTGTCCAACATCTTCTGGAGCGGCGGGGGCGGCGGGGTCGCGGGCGCCATCGGCAACGCCGCCGCCGCGATCGCGGCCGGGTACGCCAACTACGTATGCGTCTTCCGCTCGCTGGCGCAGGGGCAATTTTATCGCTTCGGCGCGGCGCCCGCGCCCAAAACCGTCACCGGCAACGCGATGTACACGCTGCCCTACGGGATGGGCACCGCGGCGCAGATGATCGCGCTGCGCACGCGCCGCTTCATGCACGAATACGGCGTGCGGCAGGACGCGCTGGCCGCGGTGGCGATGGCCTCCTACTATCACGCGCAGTTCAATCCCCGCGCCGTCATGTACGGACGGCCGCTGACCCGCGAGCAGTACGACAATTCGCGATGGATCGTCGAGCCGTTCCATCTGTACGACTGCTGCATGGAAAACGACGGCGCCGCCGCCGTGATCATGACCAGCGCCGAGCGCGCCGGCGACCTGCGGCACAAGCCCGCCTACGTGATGGCGGCGGCGCAGGGCTCCAGCTTCCGCCAGGGAGCCGGGGTCCACAACGCGCCCGATTTCGGAACGTCCAACTTCAAGACGCTGGCGCCGCGCCTGTTCGAGATGGCCGGCATCACGCCCGCCGACGTTGACGTCGCGCAATGCTACGAGAACTTCACCGGCGCGGTGGTGATGGCGCTGGCCGAACACGGCCTTTGCGCGCCGGAAGAGGTCAACGACTTCTGCCGTTTCGAGAACCTGACCTGGCCCGATGGCAAGCTGCCAATCAACACCAGCGGCGGCAATCTCGCCGAATGTTACGTGCATGGGATGGAACTGGTGCTGGAGGCGGCGCGCCAGGTGCGCGGGACCTCGACCTGCCAGGTGCGCGACTGCGAAATCTCGCTGGTAGTCGCGGGGCCGGCCGTGCCGCTGGTCAGCGATCTGATTCTGCATGGATAGCCAAGGAGAATCTGCGATGGCGCCTGACGCTGCCAAATCACGCTACGTCCTGCCGGCCGGAATGCCAATGCCGGACCCGGCCCGCTCCGCGCCCTTCCATCATGGCTTTTGGGAAGCCGCGCGCCGCCACGAGTTGGTTGTTCAGCGATGCCGCTCCTGTGCCACGTTTCAGTTCGGACCCGAGGAGATTTGCCATCGTTGTCACAGCTTCGATCTCGGATGGGAGTCTGTCGAGGCGGTCGGCAAAATCTACACCTGGGAGCGGATCTGGCATCCGTCGTTCCCGGTGTTGAAGGAAGCCTGTCCCTATCTGGTCGTGCTGGTCGAACTGCCGCAGGCAGGCGGAGTCAGGATGATGGGCAATCTGCTGGGCGACCCGCGGCGCGATCCGCCGATCGGCGCCAAAGTCGAGGCGGTATTCGAGGACCACGACGAGGGTTTTACTCTGGTGCAATGGCGGCTGGCCGAGTAGGGGCGGCTGCTAATCGTTTGAGGACATCCTGCGCAATCCTACAATGACTGTTGAGGAGACGGACCGTGGAAACCAACGAACATACGATTGACGAAGCCAACCGCTGGCGGCTTCAAACGCCGGGCTGTGCGGGATGGGAACACACGGCGCGTCCGGGCGACCCCAACAAGTACCTGATGATCTCGGTGGACTGCCACGCCCAGGAACCGCGCGGGTTCATCAGCCAGCGCATCGACAAGAAGTATCGCGAGCGCATGCCGCGCGTCGTGGTCGACGAAAAGGGCGTCAAGTTCACCGTTACCGACAGCGGCGACAAATCGCGCCTGCTGATGAACCGCGATCTGGAAGGCGAGGACTTCCTCCGCGGCAAGGCCGGCTACACACCCGAAGCAAGGCTTAAGGACCACGCGCGCGACGGCGTGGACGCCGAAATCATTTTTCCCAACAAGGGACTGCTGGTGTGGGCCACGCAGGACGGCGAGTTCGCGATGGCGCAGTGCCGCGCCTACAACGACTGGGCGTGGGAGTTCTTCGGGCCGTACAACGAGCGGATGTCGCCGATGGCGGCGATCGCGCCGGCCGACCTGGAAGGCGCCATCGCGGAGATCAAGCGCGTGGCCAAGATGGGCTTCCGCGGCCTGGCGCTGCCGTGCAAGCCGATCTACGGTCCGCCCGACTCCCGCCATCCCAACTACAATCTGCCGCTGTACGATCCGATGTGGGCAGCCATCCAGGACACCGGGCTGCCGATCACCTACCACATCTCAACCGGACGCGATCCGCGCACCGCGCGCAAGGACGGCGGCGCAGTAATAAACTACGTTTGCCATTCCCTGTCGCCGACTATCGAGCCGATCGCGAACATGTGCGCGTCGGGCGTGCTGGAGCGCTTTCCGGGGCTGAAGTTCGCCGCGATCGAATGCGGCATCGGATGGGTGCCGTGGGCGCTGGGCGCAATGGATGAAGCGTACCGCAAGCATCACATGTGGGTGCAGCCCAAGCTCAAGATGCTGCCCAGCGAATACTTTCGCCAGCACGGGTTCGTGTCCTTCCAGGAAGATCCGGTCGGCCTGGAGCTTGCAGCCAGCCACGGGCTGGTCGACAACTTCCTGTGGGCCAACGACTATCCGCATCATGAGGGTTCCTGGCCGCACTCGGCGCAGGCTATCGAGCGCCAGATGGGCCATCTGAGCGACGAACAGCGCGCCAAGATATTGGGGCTTAACGCAGTTCGGCTGTTCAAATTCGATCCCGCCGTCCTGCGCAAGCCGCATCCCTCGATTCTGCACTGATAGACCATATGAAGCGGCGCCGGTCTGGAAGGACAGATTGCTAATGGCGCTATTCGGATTTTTTGACGAAGGAGCTGTGAATCAGTCCATTGGATCATCAGGCAACAGGTGCAGGCGGTTGCCGTCAAGCGCCACGATCAGCCAATTTACCGTCGCGTTATCGGCAGCCTTTTTCAAGCGTGAGATCTCGCGGCCGCTGATACCGGCCTTTCCGCCTTTCAACTGGATAAGGCGAACATCCAACAGATCGGGGTCTTTTCGACCGAGCCGGAACGCAATAGCGTCGATGATGCCGGTTCGTGGAGCGCCGGTGTCGCCCTCGAAAAAGACGATGCGCCAGCCATGCTTCTTGCAGTGCGCTTGCAACGCCAGCTTGCTTTGCGCTTCGGCGGCGTGGGCGACAGTCCACGCCTTTATGCGTTTTTTCGTTACTACAGCCTTTGCGGCTGCCACGCGACTTTTGCGCGTCCGTGCTGCTTTCTGGCCCGTTGATAGGAAGCTTGGAATAGAGCTCATATGCTTTATCGTTGCGCCCGTGCTCGTGACGGCTTCTTGCTTTCTGCTGAATCTCAGTAGTCTTCTGGATCGCTTTCTTCGGAACCGCGAACAGCGTTTTTGCCAGCTTCTCGAACCGCTGGAAAGGGGAGAGGGAGCTGAGTTCGCCATGCTGGGACTTTACCCTCTTTCGCATGGCTTTTGGAAGTCCGCGCTTACTCCGGTCCTGCCGGTCAACTAAGATCATCGGCGTTGACTTGAAGTTTCGTTGTCAGCGTTTCGTACGTCACGCTTCCCTTCAGCACGGGCTAGCGCGCGAATAAAGCGATGGCCGTCATCGGTCTTGCGGTTGTTGTACCGAAACGCCTGCTCGTCCAGGTAACGGAACAGATGGAAGGGCTTGACCGCGACGCAGGTTCCTTTCAGGCTGCGCTTGAGCAGCGGCCATAAATTCGCAATCCCGTTCGTGTGGACCCTTGCCGACGGCGTAAGCCTCGGAGTGGTCGATCTCATTGTGGACGTACTCCGCATCCAGGCCGGTGTAAGCGATCCAGGTATCCGTGTAGACTTCCGAACCGGGTTGCACGTATTCGCGAACCTTGCCCTGGAGCGTTTTCCGCTTGGTGTCGGCGGCCTGCATCGCGCGAATCTCTTTAGAGTGCCGGTCCAGTATTCCCATTACAACCGGTTTACCGGTTGCGCGACCCGCTGATAATTTGGGCGCGCTTCCACTTGTGCATATTGCGGGAGAGGCCACCGATGAAAGACTCGTCGCCTCCGATCTCCCCTGCTTGAAATGTAGTGCGGGAAACCGGTGAGTCAATTATATTATCGCCCTCATTCGGTTGCCGAGGTCGGACCCGGTCCGGCCTCTGCTCCCTTCTCCAGGTGCCACACCGATCGATAGGTATTCGGGCATTCCCGCCAACGGAGAGCACGGGGAAGGAATGCGGCCAGCGGCGACTTTGCGACTTCACTGCCCTGCCCAGGTCCTGCTGATTGCGTTACGCTGTCAGATGGGACTCGACTCCAGCAGATTGCTGAGCGCCCGGGTCACATCCTCTTCGTATCCCGCGAAGAAATGATCGGCGCCGTCGATCACCCTGCACGCGGCCGCCTCGCCCATACGCGCGCACAGCGCCTTCAGCCCTGACGCCGGACAGAAAGAATCCTGCGAACCGCCGATCAGCAGGAGGCGGCGGGCCGGGGGAGCCGAGCGCGCATTTATCATCTGCAAGGGGGCGGCGATCAGCACCAGCGCATCAAGCGCACCGGCCTCAGGTGCGGCGCGCCAGGCGGCGGCTGCGCCGAAGGAGTATCCAACCAGCACGATGGGCGCGGACTGCATCTTGGGCTGAGCGCGCAGGTAATTGACCGCCGCCACCGCGTCCTGCGCCTCGCCGTCGCCGCCGCCGTAGCTGCCCTCGCTTTCGCCGACGCCGCGGAAGTTGAAACGCAGCGTCGCGAAGCCCCGCTGCCACAACGCCTCCAGCACCGCATCGACCACGTTGTTGTACATCGAACCGCCGTACTGCGGATGCGGATGGCACACGACGGCGCCCCTGGGTGCGGCTGCGGAGGCGGGCGGCGCGTACAGCCCTTCCAGGGTCAGGTCTTGCGAGGGAAAGGTGACGTGTTGTTCCTGCATAAATCCTCCAAGGTCGCGGCGCGGCCTCTTAAAGGCGCCGTCGTTTGCGCTGCGGGCCGTGTTTCCCCATCTGCTATACTATGGACTTGAGATGAGCGAAACGCCGCGCTTTGCAGTCGATCGGATGCTGGCCCGGCTGGCGCGATGGCTGCGGCTGATGGGCGCCGACGTGCTGTTTGACCCCGCCTTGGGCGGCGCCGCGCTGCTGCATCGCGCCCGCCAGGAGGGCCGAACCGTGGTGACGCGCGACAAGCGCCTGCGCACCGCGCCCGACGTCATCTTCCTGACCGCCAACCTGTTTCGTGACCAGTTGCGCGAGGTGCTGGCGCGCAAACCCTTCGATCCGCGCGCGCACGCCTTCACGCGATGCTCGGAATGCAACGAGCCGCTGCAATGGCTGGATCGCAACCTGGTCGCGCGCCGCGTTCCGCCCTTCGTCTTCGCCAGCCACGACAAATTCGCCTGCTGTCCGCGCTGCGGCAAAATCTACTGGGATGCCACCCACGTCAGCCGCGCGCTGGCCGAAATCCGCGCGCTCACCTCCTGACCGCTTCCGCGTCCCGCTCTTGCAACAACGCGCACGATGATCAGAAATTTAATTTCGGGGCCCGGAGGCGGACGGCACTCCGCTGACTTGATCGCCAGGCGCCTGGTCCGCGGCCGAGCACAAACCGGCAGTGGGGCAGCAGATGGTGGATGACAGACCGCAAAGAGACAGGCTGCAAAGAGCCGTCGCGCTCGTCAACGAAGGCTTGCGCGCCCAACAGGAGGGCGAGATCGAACGCGCCATCGAGTTGTATCGCGGCTCGCTCGACCTCTATCCCACCGCGGAAGCCCATACTTACCTGGGCTGGGCGCTCAGCTACCTGGACAAGCTTGATGAGGCGATCGAGCATTGCCGGCGCGCGATCGCGATCGATCCCGATTTCGGCAACCCTTACAACGACATCGGCGTTTACCTCATGCAGCGCAACCAGCTCGACGAAGCCATCGTATGGCTGGAACGGGCCAAGCAGGCGCCGCGCTATGAACCGCGCCACTTTCCTTACATCAATCTGGGCCACATCTACACGCGGCGCGGCCAACTGATCAAAGCGATCGAAGAGTTCAAAGGCGCGCTGAAATTCGCGCCCGGCGACGAGCGTATCCAGCGTCAGATCGATGAACTCAGTGCGGCCCTGAACTGACCCGCTGCCGGCCAGCGGCGGCGTTTTTGGCTTGCCTTTAATTAACCATTTGGTTAAAGTCTTTGAGATCGCGCCGCAGATTTTGTCCTCGCTATGGAGCAGCCCATGGAACTGAGTGAGATTGACCTGAACAACTTTGAGCTGTTTGTGCACGGCGATCCGCACGCCGCCTGGAAGGTCTTGCGCGAGCAGGCCCCGGTGCATTGGAACCCGATGGGCGACAGCGGTTATTGGTCGATCACGACCTATGACGACGCGCTGACGGTGTACCGCGATCCGCGCACTTTCAGTTCGCAGCGCGGCGGTATCGCGCTCAACTACGGCCTGACCGACGAGGAGACGATGGCGCAGCAGGCGGGCTTTGGCCAGATGCTGATCGTGACCGATCCGCCGCGCCACACCCGGATGCGCCAGATCATCAACAAGCGCTTCACCCGGGCAGCGCTGGCGCCGCAGGAGCCTCATATCCGGGCGATCGCGACGGAAATCCTCGACGCGGTGGCGGCGCGCGGCCAATGCG
>Ga0070737_10001737_pt1 | contig 29365 bp, 29 predicted proteins | sample Coa_R1_10_FD_66438 | JGI IMG/M metagenome (GOLD analysis project Ga0070737, IMG submission 66438) | Surface soil microbial communities from Centralia Pennsylvania, which are recovering from an underground coalmine fire - Coalmine... | ecosystem: Environmental > Terrestrial > Soil > Unclassified... | reverse complement strand
ATTCAGGCCCACGCCGCCGGCTTTCAGCGACAACAGGAACAGCGGCACCTCGCCATCCTGGAACTTGCGCACCGGTTCAGCGCGGTCGCGGGTGTCGCCGGTCAGTGTGGCATATTGCAGGTGCCGGCGATTCAACTCGCGCGCGATCAGCGCCAGCATTTCGGTGAACTGGCTGAAAAGCAGCACGCGCCGGCCTTCGCTCAAAAGGTCAGGCAGCATGTCCATCAGGAGTTCGAGCTTGGCCGACTCGCGCACCGTGCGCGCGGATTCGAGTTTCACGAGACGCGGATCGCAGCAGGTCTGGCGCAGTTTCAGCAGCGCGTCCAGCACGATGATGCCGCTGTGCTCGATGCCACGCTGGCGCACCACTTCGCGCACTTCTTCGCCCAGCGAGATGCGCAGCGCGTCGTAGAGTTCGCGCTGCTTGCCCGACAACACGACACGTCGCGCGATCTCGGTTTTCTCCGGCAGCTCCTTGATGACCTGTGCCTTGGTGCGGCGCAGGATGAAAGGCGCGATGCGGTGATTGAGCCGCGCTTGGCAATCGGCATCGGCCTGGCGCTCGATCGGAATGCGGTAGTGGCGACGGAACGAACCTTCGTCGCCAAGCAAACCCGGCACCGCGAGATCGACCTGCGACCACAGTTCGCCCAGATGATTTTCCAGCGGCGTGCCGGTCATGCACACGCGGCGCCTGGCGCCGATCGACAGCAGCGCGCGCCGCGCCTGCGTGCGCGGATTCTTCACCTGCTGGGCTTCGTCCAGCACCACCAGCGCGAACGGCTGCTCGCGCAGGACGGACAGATCGCGCGGCAGCAGCGCGTAGCTGGTGAGGATGATGTCGTGTCCGGCGAGCCGGTCGAAACTCTTGACGCGCTCGGGGCCGTGCAGGGTCAGCATCTTGAGCGACGGCGCGAAACGCGCCGTTTCCGACTGCCAGTTCGGGATCAGGCTGGTAGGCGCGACGATGAGCGCAGGCTGCGTGAGCGCCGAGTTCTGCTTCAACGCAAGGATGTGCGCGAGCAGTTGCACGGTCTTGCCGAGGCCCATGTCGTCGGCCAGCACGCCGCCCAGGCCTGCCGCGGCCAATGCATTCAGCCAACGCAGGCCTTCGCGCTGGTACGGGCGCAACTCGCCGCGCAGCGCTTCGGGCACCGCGCCGGAGGCGTGCGCGGCGGCTTCACGCAGGCGCGCGGTGAAGCCCGTCAGATCCTTCGGCGCGTCCAGCTTGCCGTTCTTCGGCAATGCGTTCTCGAATTCCTCCAGCCGTCCCGCCTGCACGCGCGGCAGGCGCAGCTTGTCGCGTGGATGCGCAAGATACTCGGCCAACGGCGCCAGCAGTTTGCGCAGCGTCGCCAGAGGCACGGCGACGCGGCGGCGATCGTCCACCGGCGCGTACCACACCGCATCCTTCGTTTCGTTCTCGGGTGCGGTCAGCGAAAGGGAATGCTGGGACAGTGCACGCGCGACGGTCGGCAGCAGGTTGATCCGCTTGCCTTCGACTTCGATGCCCATTTCGAACTCGAACGCCTCGCCGCCGTCGTCGGCGTGCGCGACGCCGTACCAGCGCGGCGGTCCTTCCAAAACTTCGAACGGGAAGGTCGACGCGTATTCGACGACGAAACCTTCCTTTTCGAGTTTCTCGCGCAGGCCCAACCAGCGCGCCGGCGTGTTCACCTCGAGTGCACCGGCATAGCCCTTGCCGGGAAACACCCAGGCGTCTTCCGGCAATGCGTCGGCCATGTCCCACGGCAACCCTTCGCAATCGACGGCGGGTGCGAGGCCGAACGATTCGAGCCGCTCCATCGTCGCCAGTTCCTCGGCGCGCTTGCGCACGATCTCGACCAGGTTGCCGTTGCGCACGCGGCGCACCACGGCTTCACCGCCGCGCCCCGGCAGGCGCTCACCGCCGTAGTCGAAGGCGAGCCGGGCATACGCCAGCGGCGGCGTACCGGCGCCGATGCGCGCATGACGGGTCAGCGCCTGGAAGATCATTACAGGCTTGGGCGCGAGGTCAGCACGTTGCACGGCTTCGAACGCCTGGGGTGGCGGGATCCGCGCAGCCCAGGACGAGCGGGCGAGGCGCTCCGCCACGGCTTCGGCGTGTTCCGGCGCCAGCGGCGGTGCCTCGACCAGGCCGACCTCCGCGGCATCTCCGTCGAGCGGGCCGAGTTCCGCGCGCTCCACGTCCAGATACCACAATCCGCCGACGCGGATCAGGCGTTGGTGCGCGGGCAGCCGAGGCAGCAGGCGCTGGCGACCATCACGCTCGAGTTGCCACGCCCATTCGAGCGGGCGCTGCGGCCCGAGCGTCAGCCGCAAACCGGCCACGCCCCCCAGGAGACTGGGCGCGGCGGTCAGGACTTCGCGCAGCAGCGCATCACCGAATGGACCCGCGAGATGTGCGTAGGTGCGGCCCTTGCGCTGCGTCTGCGGCAGGCCGAGCACGCTGGCGGCGAGCCGGATCTCGGCTTCCGGCAAGGCGACACCCAGCAGTTGCTTCGAATCCAGCGGTACGGCGCGGCCCAGCCGCCCCTTGGCGACGGTTTCCAGCAACACGGGCGCCAATTCGATCCGCGCCACCGGGGGCTCGTCCTGGAACAGCTCCAGCAGGAAACCGAGCGTCGAAACCCGGCGCGAAACGACACCTGTCTCGCCATCGGAAGCCGCGATCAGACGGGACCACTCCGCCGGCAAAGGTGGGGCGGCGGCCTTGGCGAGCGGGGGCGGAGTCGGTGCTTCGGGCTGGCTGCTGCGGTGCTGCATCCGCGAATGCTTCCACGGCTCAAAAGGCCCAAGCATAGCGCAAGCAAGATGTGGCGCGCTCAGACCACCTCACGCGGGTGTTTCGATTCGACTGATCACCCTACCATTCCCCCTCACCCGCCAAGCCTGTCCTGAGCACCGTCGAAGGCGCTTCGCGCTTGTCTCCCTCTCCCCAAGTGGAAAGGGCTGGGTGAGGGGGGAAGCAGGCTGATTGCCTCAGTTGAACAGGTTCTCCGGGTACTCCGGTTTGCGCTCGCGCGCGAGCAGGGAGTGCACGGCGCCGGTCGGCGTCATCTGGCCGCGCAGCACGGCCTGTACATGTTGCGAGATCGGCAGGTCGAGGCCGTGCCGCTCGGCAAGCCGCATCACCTCGTCGGCCGTGACTGCGCCCTCCACCACCTGGCCGATATCCGCCAAGGCCTGCTCCAGCGGCACGCCGCGGCCCAAGGCAAATCCGAAGCGGTGGTTGCGCGACAACTCGCCCGTGCAGGTGAGGACGAGATCGCCCAGGCCGGCGAGCCCCATCAAGGTTTGCGCCCTTGCACCCAATGCCGCGCCCAGCCGCAGCATTTCGTTCATCCCGCGCGTGATCAGCCCCGCTCTTGCGTTCAGCCCGAGCTGCATGCCGTCGGCGACGCCGGTCGCAACCGCCAGCACGTTCTTCATCGCCCCGCCGAGTTCCGCGCCCAGGATGTCGTTGCCGGTATAGGCCCGAAATGTGTGGCTGTGCAGGAGCTCCGCCACGTGGTGAGCAAACCCGTCGTCGCTGGAGTGCACTGTGACCGCCGTCGGCATCCCGGCCGCAACCTCGCGCGCGAACGACGGTCCGGTGACCACCGCAGCGGGCGTCGCCGGCAGGCGTTCGGCCACGAGCTCGTGGAGAAACCGCCCGGTGCCGGGTTCGAAGCCCTTGGTCGCCCAGGCATAGCCGACGCGGGCCGACAACAGCGGCGCCACTTCGTCGAGCATCTCATGGAACGCGTGGCTCGGGACCGCCACCAGCGCCACGTCGACGCCGTGCACGGCTTCGGCCAGATCGGGCACGCAGGCCAGTTCCGGCGGCAGTTCCAGATCCGGCAGGTAACGAACATTCCGACGGGCGGCTGCGATGCGCGCGAGCGCCTCGGCGTCCCGGCCCCACAATCGGGTCACAACGCCGTTGCCACACAACAGTGCCGCCAGCGCGGTGCCCCACGAACCGGCGCCGAGAACGGCAACCGTCGCGCGAGACATGGCGCCTTACGCGTTCAGGGCGGGCTTGATATCGCCGTTGGCGCCCTGTCCCATCTGCTGGCGTTGCTGCTCGGCGTACAATGCGTCGAAGTTGATCGGCTGCAGCAGCAGCGGCGGGAAACCACCGTGGAGGACCAGGTCGGAGATGATCTGGCGCGCGAACGGGAACAACACGTTCGGGCAATAGGTCGCCAGCACGATCGAAAGGTTGTTCTGGTCGAAGCCCGTGAACGAGAACACGCCGGCCTGATGCACCTCGGCCAGATACGCGGTGCGCTCGTTGAGGGTGCAGGTGACCGTGAGCGTCAGCACCACTTCATAGTTGTCGCCCTCGATCGGCGTGGCCTTGTGGCTCAGGTTCAACTGAACCTGCGGCTGGCCCTCTTCCTGGAAAACCTTGGGCGCGTTGGGGACCTCGAACGAGACGTCGCGTGCATAGATCTTCTGCAGCGCCATCTGCATCTGGGGGGCGGCTTGGCCATTGCTCGGGGCCGGGGTCTCTTCTGCCATGTTCTTGCAAGCTCCGCTGGGAAAGGGTCAAAGGTGGGAATTGTCACACACCCTTGGGCTCCATGCACGCGCTCCGATTGCCCGAAAACTCGGCGCCTGCTACATTTGACGGCTGTCTTCAGCCGATCCGGGCTTCCCGGGTGTCCCGCCGCGCGATGCGGGGCCGACGCGGCGATTCCGACGATCGCGTGTTGGAATGTCGGGCCGTACGTCCGCGGGCCACGCGGACCCCATGAGGAGAGAAGCCATGGCACGTGTCTGCCAGGTTACCGGCAAAGGTGTGCAAGCCGGCAACAACGTATCGCACGCCAACAACAAGACCCGCACCCGCTGGCTGCCCAACCTGCACGAACGCCGGTTCTGGGTCGCGAGCGAGAACCGCTGGGTGAAACTGCGCGTATCCGGCAAGGCCCTGCGCACCATCGACAAGAACGGCATCGATGCCGTGCTCGCGGACCTGCGCAAGAACGGGCAAAAGGTCTAAGGAGAACTCCCATGGCAAGCAAACGCGACAAGATCCGCCTGATTTCCTCGGCCGGCACCGGCCATTTCTACACCACCGACAAGAACAAGAAGAACACCCCGGACAAGATGGAAGTCAAGAAATACGACCCCGTCGTCCGCAAGCACGTGATCTACAAGGAAGGCAAGATCAAGTGACGTTTTGGCCCGCGCGCTTCGCGCGCGGAATGCCAAAACGTCACCCCGGCGAAGGCCGGGGTCCAGTGTCTTTGCTCTTGTGAAGCCCGCCACGAGGCGGGCTTCGTTTTTGGCGCGTTCGCGTTTTCCGCGAACGCCTTTGCCATCGCGTCATCCCGGGGCAACGCGAAGCGTTGAACCCGGGATCCAGTGCCTTTCTCAAAAGGTCATCCCGCGAAAGCGGGGGTCCAGTGAAAAGTGAAAGCCCCGCCGCAAGGCGGGTTTCGGTTTTTGGCGAATTCGCGTTTTGTGCGAACGCCTTTGCACCATCCTCAAACCGCGGAACGCGGGATCCTGCGAACGATCGCTACAAACCCGCCACGATTCGCCCAATCTCCGCCAGCACGGCCTTGCGCGCGGCAACATCAGCGCTGTCGGTCATGTAATACGCCGTAACAAGCAGCGGCTTTCGATGCCGCGGCCAGACGATCGCAATGTCGTTGCTGGCGTGGAATCCGTCCCCATCCCACTGACCGGTCTTGTCGCCGATACGCCAGCCAGCAGGCATCCCGGCGCGCAGCGTTTGTAGCCCGGTTTGGCAATCCGCCAGCCATCGCGTCAATCTCTCGCGCGATGGTCTCGATAGTGCATCGCCCAGCAGCACTTTCTGCATATCTGCGAGCATCGCCTTCGGAGTGGTGGTGTCGTGTGGGTTGAGCGCCGGTTCGATGCGATCCAGCAGCGTGAACTGGTCGCCCAAACCGCGCGCAAATCGCGTGACTGCGGTCGGCCCTCCGATGCTCGCCAACAGCAGATTTGCGGCAGTGTTGTCGCTCCAGACGATGGTTGCCTCGCACAGTTGCGCAATGCTCATGCCGGGCGTCCCGACGTGCTGTTTGGTGATCGGTGCGTACTCGAGCAATGCATCCTCGCCAAGCACGAGGCGCCGATCCAGTTTCTCGGCGCCTTGATCGATTCGCTTCAATACAACTGCAACCAGCAGCAACTTGAAGGTGCTGCAAATCAGGAAGCGCTCATCGCCGCGATGTGCGATGCGACGCCCGCTGCCTGTATCCAGTGCCGCGACACCCAGTCGGCCGCCGTGTTCACGTTCCAGCGCGGCGAGCCGCAGTGCGGCCGGATCATCGGCAAACGACAACGTCGGAAACATGACGAGCGCAACGGCGCCCGTTATGGCGTTTTTCAGCAAGTCACGACGGTTCATGGAAGACCCGATACGTTTGACTTCAAAGTAAATCACGAATCGCAAAACGGCAGGCAAGCATTCTTTGGCGAGCGTCAATTGCCGCACGCCTCCGCCATCGCCTGTTCCAGCGAACGCTCCGGATGCTCGCGCAAAGCCGTGATTTCATCTGACCGCCATATTCGCCGCACTTGGCCCTCCAACAGGAGCACAATGCTTGATGCGTAGCGTTCGGCGACATCGAGCGAATGGGTGGCCAGCAGCACGCTGGTATCGCCGCGCGCAACCATGGCAGCGAGGTGCGCCTTGAACGCCAGCGCACTGCGCGGATCGAGCCCGTTGAACGGCTCGTCCAGCAACAGCAGCGGCGGGTCGCCGAGCAATCCGAGCAGGATGCCGAGCTTCTGCCGCATCCCGAGCGAATAGCTGTCGATCCGCCGATCCAAGACGGGAGTCAGCGAAAGTGTTTCGCCAAGCGCAAGCGTCGGCGGCGGAATGGCGGCCAAACCGCGTGCGCCGGCGACGAGCGCAAGGCTCTCGCGGCCGGTGAGCAATGCCGGCAGGCTCGCCGGATCGATCGCGAAGCCGGCCACTGCCTTGGCTGCGCGCGGCGTGGCGGCAAGGTCATGCCCGGCGAGCTTGACCACACCGCCCATCAAAGACACCAAACCCACGATCGCGCGCAGCAGCGTGGTCTTGCCCGCGCCGTTCGGACCGATCAATGCAACGAATTCACCGCGCCCGATCTCCAGATCGACGCCGTCCAGCACCTGAGTGTCGCCGTACGCGACACGCAGATCCGTGGCGCGCAGCAAAGGCATCACACCGGCGGTTCCGGTCGCGTCGTTACGCGAAGCATCCGGAACAGTGGCCACACCGAAACCGCCAGCGCACAGGCGACCCACGCCAGCGCGACGATGCCGCGTCCCGTCAGCAGTGTGCCGGCAATCATCGGAACCAGTGCGCACAGCGCGGCGACAAACGGGTAGCGCAGCGAAGCTGCGCGGGCGCAATGGACATCCAGAGGCGTGGCGCCAAGCAGGTCCATGACCGCCCTCGTTGAATCGGCACTGGCCCGCATCACCACCGCAAGCCATGCCCATGCCAGCACCAGCAGGACCAGGGCAACCACGACCGGTATGGACGGCCCGTCCGGCACCCCAGCAAGCACGACTGCGGCCAGGACGAAACTGCCGCCACGCCGCCACTTCACCAATGCGGCGCGTCGTTGCCAATCCACGAGATGCGGCAGGCGCCGATCGTTCAACCATGGCAGCACCAACAGCGGCTCGCGAATTCCATCCGCATGCGCCACACGTCCTACGGATGCCCGCGATACACGCACCAGCGCTATGGCCGTGCCGATGATCACCCCGAGACCCATTCCCGCCAATGCGTATGGCAGGTCCGCATGATGCGGCGCATGCCAGGAGACCGCCAGAAGCAGTGCAATGATGAACGCGAGCGACACGATCAAGACTGCCGTCGTGAGGACTGACAACGTCCAGGTCATCGCGCCCCGCGCGGTCGGCAACGCGCCACACCACCCGAACCGCCAACGCTCGATCGTACCCAGCATCCGCGCATGCGCGATCGCGTGGCTACCGCCCAGCGCGAGCAGCGCACCTGCTGCGAGGCACCATCCATAACCACCGTAAAGGTCGCCGCACGCAATGGCCACGCAGCACGCCAGCAGCAGCGCCGGAGTACCGAGGACTGCAGACGCAGCCCAGCCCGTGCGTCGCAGCACAAGCCAGTCGGCGCGAAGGGCGGGATGCAGGGCGAGAATCATCCGCGCGGATTGTGTCATTACGAATTGCGCGCAGCAAAAACCCGCCTCACGGCGGGTTTTGCATAATCTGAGGTACGTCTTTCTTTTCTACGCCCTCGCAACCGCATACCGTCGCAGGCGCGCGGAAAATTCGGCAAGCTTCAGGTTGCCGCTGGCTTCGGCCTCGCGGCACCACTGCTGCAGCGCCGCGAGCGCGGATTCGGGTTTGCGCTGCTCCATCAATGCGGCGAGACGCGCGCGGTACTCGCTGATCTGTTTCAGGCGCGGACGGTTTTCGACCACGCTCGCAAGACGCGCCTTGCCGCTCTTGTCCAGCCAGCGGCCGCCGTTGGCCAGCGCACGGCGCAGGCGGCGGCGCGGCATCTTGCCGAAGTGACGTGTGCCTTCGGCGTCGGACTGTTCGCGCACCGTGGGCTTGATCACCGTCTTGTAATAGTCGGTCATCGCCTCGAAACGATGCGTCAGCAGCGCCTTCAGCGTTTCCATGTCGGGCAGCGACACGTTGGGACGTTCATCCAGCGATGGCGCCACGCGCAGCACTTTCGCCAGCCCTACCCTTTCGAGGCCGCGGATCACCACCCAGCCGATGTCGACTTCGAATTTGCGCAGCGCGAACTTCGCCGAGCTCGGGAACGCGTGGTGGTTGTTGTGCAGTTCCTCACCGCCGATCCACACACCCCAAGGCGTGAGGTTGGTGGCCTTGTCGGCGGTTTCGAAATTCCGGTAGCCCCACCAGTGGCCGAGCCCGTTGACGACGCCCGCGGCCCAGAACGGAATCCATGCCATCTGCACGGCCCACACTGCGCCACCGATCACGCCGAACAGCAGCACGTCGATCACCGCCAGCAGCGTGATACCAAGATAGGGATGCGCCGCATAGACGTGCCGTTCGATCCAGTCGTCAGGCGTGCCGCGGCCGTATTTCTGCAGATCCGCTTCGTTCGCGGCCGCCACGCGGTACAACTCGGCGCCTTCGAAAAACACCTTGCCGATGCCGACGACTTGCGGGCTGTGCGGATCGTCCTCGGTCTCGCAGTGCGCATGGTGTTTGCGGTGCACCGCGACCCACTCCCTGGTCACCATGCCGGTACCAAGCCAGTTCCAGAACCGCAAAAAGTGCGCGACTGCTGGATGGAAGTCCACGCCACGATGTGCCTGGCTGCGATGCAGGAACAGCGTGACGGCAAAAATGGTGAACTGGGTCGTCACCAGCACATAAATGAGAATCGCCAGCCAGCCGGCATTCGCCAGGCCGTGCGCGGCAAAATCGAGGAAAGTTCCGAGCATTACGATCACACAGGAAAAGGACGGACCAGAGCAAGCCCGCGACCATCAGTCTAGGGCAGATGCCACCCGACCGCCACAGTCTTGCCTAAACAATGTGATGGCTACGACAATGTTTTCAATGATGTTTACATTATCGTAACCCGATGGTCGCGACGCCGGCGTTGCTCGAACTCGATCGCGTGTGCCGCCGGTTGGCCGGGCGCGCGGTGCTGCAGGACGTTTCGTTCAGCCTGCATCGCGAAGACGTGCTGGGCCTGCTGGGTGTCAACGGCGCCGGCAAATCGACGACGTTGGCGATCATTGCCGGCGTGTTGAAACCCGACGCGGGGCGCGTGCGGATCGAAGGCCGCGACATGGATGATGATGTCCGTGCGCTCCGCGATCGGATCGGCTGGGTGCCGGAACGCGTGCCGCTCTGGTCGGAATTGACGGTGAGCGAAGCGCTCGAAGCGTGCGGGCGGCTGCGCGGCCTGCCGAAATCCGCGCGCAAGGCTGCTTGCGAACGCGAACTCGCGCGGCTGGAACTCGAAGCCGTCGCGCACCGCCTGTGCGGCCAGGTGTCGCTCGGCCAGAGGCGCCGCGTCGGACTTGCGCAGGCGCTGCTGCACGAGCCCGACCTGCTGGTGCTGGACGAGCCCGGGAACGGCCTCGACCCGGTGCAAAACGCGCAACTGTGCGATCTGATCGGATCGCTGTCGCGCGGGCGCGGCATCATCCTGTCCAGCCATGTGCTGGCCGAAGTGGCCGCGATGTGCAATCGCGTGGTGATCCTGCACGACGGACGTGTGCGGCACGATGCAAAGCTAGACGCTAGCCTTGATGACCGGCGCGGTCGGCTGGAGGCGCAATTCCGCGCGATCGCGCAACCCATGGCGGCCGCCGCCGCATGAGCGCACTCGCCGTTGCGCGCCTCGACCTGAAGCGCCTGGCCGTTCGGCCATTCGCCTGGACGCTGGCCGGCATCGCGCTCGCGATGATGGCCTGGCAATTCCTGCTGGGCGTGTCCACCTTCCTGCACGCGCAGCCGACACTGCCGGGCGCCGCGACGGAGCCCGGATTCGTCGACGCGGTCGTGTCGCCGTATCTGCTCAACTACATCCAGTTGTGCCTGATCATCGCGCCGCTGATCACGATGCAGGCCCTGGCCGGTGAGCGCCGTTCGCAGCGCCTCGCGCTGTTGACGGCATCCGGCGCCTCCGGCGCCGGGATCGTGCTGGGCAAGTTCGCCGCGCGACTGGTATTCGTGTGGCTGCTGCTGGTCGTGGTCGCCACGCTGCCGCTGGTGCTGAGCGGCGCGACACATCCCGACTGGGGCCAGTTCGGCGCGGCGCTGATCCTGAGCGCGCTGTGCGTCGCCGCGCTCACGGCGATCGGCATCGCCTGCTCCGCCTTCACGCCGGAACCCGCGTTGGCTGCAACCGCCGCGCTGCTGATCGGCGAGGGCTTGTCGCTGATCGACGCCGGCGTTCGGATCACCGGCGGCGATGGTGGCTGGCTGGGCTACCTTGCCTTGCACACGCATCTCGCGCCCGCGATGCGTGGGCTGGTCCGCAGCGAGGACATCGTGTACTTCCTGATCGTGATCGTGCTCGCGCTGGCGCTTGCGGTCCGGCGTGTCGCGTCCGAACGGGAGCGCGACTGATGCGCGGCGCGTGGAAAGGCTGGTTGCACGCGCTGCTGTGCGTCGTGATCGCCGTGTGCGTCGCGGCGTTGTCGGCGCGCTTCGGGTTCACCGCCGACTGGAGCGCGGGCGCACGCGCGACGATCACGCCAAGCAGTCAGGCGCTGCTCGCGCAACTGAGAGGGCCGATCCAAGTCACGAGCTATGCGCGACCGGGCACGCTGCGCGCGAAGACCAGCCTGCTGGTCGACCGCTACCGCCGCTTCAAGCCCGATCTTTCCCTGAAGTTCGTCGACCCGGATCTCGATCCCATCGCAACGCAGGACGCCGGCATCGCGTCCGACGGCGAACTGATGCTGAGATGGAATGGCCATACCCAGCACGTTGCGCAACTCGACGAACAGGATTTTTCCGACGCGCTGGTGCGGCTCGCGCGCGGCGGCACCAAACTGGCCGCTTTCATCACCGGCGACGGCGAACGCGACGCCACCGGACAGAATGCGGGAGATTTGGGCGACTTCGTCAAGCAACTGTCCGCGCGCGGCGTACGCGCGCTGCCGCTGAACCTCGCCCAGGCCGCCGAAGTTCCGCGCAATGCGAACCTCGTGGTGCTGGCGAGTCCGCAAGCGGCGTTGCTGACGACGTCGGTGCAAAAACTCGTGGACTACGTCGCCAACGGCGGCAACCTGTTGTGGCTGACCGAACCCGGCAGCGACGATCTGGGACTCGCACCGCTGGCGCAGGCGCTGGGCATCAAGCGCCTGCCGGGCGCGCTGTTCGACGCGCAGAGCGCGGCTGCGGGTCTCGCCGATCCGCGCATGCTGGTCACGACGCAGTACCCGGCGCAGGCGATCACCGACGGCTTCGACATCAATGCGCTGTTCCCGCGCGCCACCGCGCTGGCTGCGTTGGCGGGCGCGCAATGGAACGCCCAACCGATCCTGCAGTCGAGCACGCGCAGTTGGAACGGGACCGCGCCGGACGATGCGGCACAGGCGGGGCTCGATCCGCGAGCCGGGGATCTGAAGGGCCCGCTCACTTTCGGCTACGCGCTGAGCCGGCTGTCGCCCAGCCCCGACAAGAACCAGCAGCGCGTAGTCGTGATCGGCGACGGCGATTTCCTGTCCAATGCGTATCTCGCCAACGGCGGCAACCTGGCACTCGGCGAGCGCGTGTTCGACTGGCTGCTCGGCGACGACGCACTGGCGAGCGTCCCGCGACCGGCACCCGATGCCGTGTTGAAGCCGACCCGTGCGGAACTGGGCGTGCTCAGCTTCGGATACCTGATCGCGCTGCCGATCGTTTTGATTTTGATCGGCTTCTCGATTGCCTGGCGCCGGCGCCTGCGGTGACCCGCGCGAATCGAAACCTGGTCGGGCTGACGATCGTCGCCGCGGCGCTGGTCGCGGCGGTGCTGTGGGTGGGGCGGCGCGAATACCTGCGCGACCCGCCGTCGGTCACGCCGCTCGATCCCGGCGCCGTAACGAGGATCGAGCTCGACATTCCGCCGGTCACGCCGCAGGTCTTCGAACGCCGCGCGGACGGCTGGTGGCGCATCGAGCCTTCCGCGGCCCGCGCTGACGACCAACGTGTCGAACGCCTCGCGGAACTCGCCGCCTCGCCGGTCGCGCGCTGGATTCCGGCATCCGGTATTGCGTCCGCCAGCATTGCCCTGGAGCATCCTTCGGCGACGCTGGTGTTGAACGGCGTGCGCCTCGAATACGGCGGTCTCACCGCGATCGACGAACTGCGTTACGTGCGGGTCGGGAACAAGGTCGCGCTGGTGCCGAGGCAGTATTCACCGGAAGTGATGCTTACGAAGCCCGCAGGTGAGTGAGTGCCGGAACTCCCCGAAGTGGAAACCACCAGGCGAGGCATCGCGCCGTTCGTGACGGGACACATCGTGGAACGCGTGGTGTTGCGTCGCGGGGATTTGCGCTGGCCGATCCCGCGCGCGATCGCGACCAAACTGCCGGGACAACGCATCGACGCCGTCGAGCGCCGCGCAAAATACCTGTTGCTGCACACCCAAATCGGCAGCGCGCTGCTGCACCTCGGGATGTCGGGCTCGCTGCGGATCACCGATCCTGCCGCGCCGTCGCGCGCGCATGATCATTACGACCTCGTGCTTGATTCGGGCCAGGCGCTGCGCTTCAACGATCCGCGCCGGTTCGGCTGTCTGCTCTGGCAGAAGCGAGGCGAAGTGCATCCGCTGCTGCGCGACCTCGGCCCCGAACCGCTGGGCGATGCATTCGACGGCGACTGGCTCTGGGCGGCATCGCGCGGGCGCAGCGCTGCGGTCAAGAGCTTCCTGATGGACCAGTCGATCGTCGTGGGCGTCGGCAACATCTACGCCAGCGAAGCCCTGTTCGCGGCAGGCGTACACCCCAAGCGCGCGGCAGGCGCGGTATCACGCGCGCGTTACGCGCGCATCGCCGCGGAAATCCGGCGCATATTGAATTACGCGATCACCCGCGGCGGCACGACCCTGCGCGATTTCCTCGCACCCGACGGCGCGCCCGGGTATTTCGAACAGGAATTGTTCGTGTACGGACGCGCGGGCAAACCTTGCAAGGTTTGCGGCACGTCAATCCGCTCGCAAGTGATCGGGCAACGCATGACTTATTGGTGCCCGCGCTGCCAGCATTAGTGTGCGGTCGTCCTTGACCGCTCCTTCGACCCACCGACAGTTGATTTGAAACAACCTCAAGTCATAAACATCACCACAGCCAAAAGCCGCCGTCCATGGCCAAACCACTCCTTGGCCTGATTTCTCACAAAAGCTCGCATGCGCTACGGCTGACAGGCGTCACACGACAAGGATCGTGATTTGCACCAGAATGTGTATCCCCTTGGACGAAACGTCGTCATGACTCCCAACGTCATCGTTCCCATCGTGGTGGCGCCGCTGATCGTCTGGCGCCTTTATTACCGCATGCGCCGCAATTTCGGCCGCCAGCCCATCCGCACGAAACGCATGTGGACACGCGTAGGCATTCTTTCGGCGGTCACGTTGCTGGTCGCGACCCAGGGGTTCATCGATCCGCGGCTCGCCGGCGGATTCGGCGCGGGTCTGGTCGGCGGGGTGATGCTTGGAATGGCGGCATTGAAGCTGACGCGCTTCGAGATCGACGGCAGCAACGACTGCTACTTCCCCAATCCATGGATCGGCTTGGCGTTGACCGCGCTGTTCATCGGCCGCCTGCTGTATAAGTTGATGGTGATCTGGCCCGAAATGTCACACGCGACCGCAGGCGGTTACGCGGCTTACCAGCGCAGCCCGCTCACGCTCATGATCCTGGGTCTGCTGCTGGGCTACTACATCGCGTATTACGCGGGGCTGCTGATCCACCACCGCCGCGTATTGGCGACCCGACCGGTCGCGTGAAGGGTCGCGCAAAGCTGCTTTCGTGAAAAGTCAGGCCAGGGAGTGGTTTGGCCATGGACGGCGGCTTTCGGCCGTGGTGACGTTTGTGACTTGAGGTGATCTTGGGCCGTTGGGAGTTCGCCGAAGGAGCGGTCAGGGACGACCGCACTACAACGCATCCGCGTCCAGCTCGCCCGTCCGTATCCGGATCACCTGATCCAGCGTCGAAACGAAAATCTTGCCGTCCCCGATCTTTCCGGTGCGGGCGGCGTGGGTGATGGCCTCGATCGCCCGTTCGACCAGGTTGTCCGGCAATGCGATCTCGAGTTTCACCTTGGGCAGGAAATCGACCACGTACTCGGCGCCCCGATACAACTCGGTGTGGCCCTTCTGCCGGCCGAAGCCTTTCACTTCGGTGACGGTGATGCCGTTGACGCCGACTTCCGACAGCGCCTCACGCACGTCGTCCAGCTTGAAAGGCTTGATGATGGCGGTGATCAGTTTCATCGGCCGGATATTACCGGAGAGGCAAAAAAGTGTCCCGTCCGAATCAGCTTTTGTGAGAAGTCAGCCTGTCATGGACGATCGCAAAAGAACAGAATTACCATGTAGGAGAATCCTTACTCCACAACACGGCGTCCACCGATTGGCGCACCGAAGCCGGGGGCCTAACCTGTGGAGGCATCGAGGCGACGACATGATCGACGTGCACTCCATAGACCAGCTTGCGCACCGGTTGGCTACTTTGGTTCCTCCGGGACTGGCGCAGGCGCGGGACGACATGGAAGCCAATTTTCGGGACGTGCTGGCGCACGGATTGCGCCGCCTCGACCTCGTCACCCGCGAGGAATTCGACGCACAGCGCGCGGTGCTCGAACGCTCGCGCGAACAAATCATCGAGCTGGAAAGGCGCGTGACCGAACTCGAAACCGCCCGGAAGGTGTAATCCGCGCCAATCCGAGGCTGCGCGAAACGCCGGCAATCGACGCCGGCGTTTTTGTCCCGGGGAGATTGGATGCAATGAGTCTCGCAGTGGCGCTCACCAGGGCTTCCGAAGGCGTCGCCGCGCCGCTGGTCACCGTGGAAGTGCATCTTTCGGGCGGACTGCCCGGCACCTCCATCGTCGGTCTGCCTGAAGCGGCTGTGCGTGAGGCGCGGGACCGCGTGCGGGTCGCGATCCAGAATACACAGTTCGAATACCCCGCGCGCCGCGTCACGGTGAACCTCGCGCCTGCCGAGCTGCCGAAAGACGGCGGCCGTTTCGACCTCGCGATCGCGCTGGGCATCCTCGCCGCCGGCGGACAGGTCCCCCGCGAAGCGCTGCAGGATTGTGAGTTCCTGGGTGAACTCGCGCTGTCCGGCGAATTGCGGCCGGTACCTGGCGTGCTGCCGGCGCTGTTGCGCGCGCGCCACGGCAAGCGTTGTGTCATCGTGCCATCCGGCAACGCGCACGAGGCGGCGCTGCTGGGTGACGTCGAAGTACGCGTTGCACGCACGCTCGCCGATGTCTGCGCGCACCTGCGCGGGTCGGAACCGTTGCCTGCGCCCGACGCGACAGTTGGACATCACGACCCTGGCAGCATGCCCGATCTCGCCGACGTGCGCGGGCAACTGCACGCGCGGCGAGCGCTGGAGATCGCGGCAGCCGGCAGCCATCACATGCTGATGATCGGACCACCCGGCACGGGCAAGTCCATGCTCGCAGCCCGCCTGCCGGGCATCCTGCCGCCCATGACCGACCAGGAAGCCATCGAGGCCTGCGCGGTGCGCTCGGTGGCCGGCGAACCGTTCGACACGACTGCCTGGCGGAGACGTCCGTTCCGTGCGCCGCACCACACCGCATCGGGCGTCGCACTGGTGGGCGGCGGATCGCACCCGCGACCAGGCGAGATTTCGCTTGCGCACCACGGCGTGCTGTTTCTCGACGAGCTGCCGGAATTCGACCGCCGGGTGCTGGAAGTTCTGCGCGAACCGCTCGAGTCCGGCCGCATCGTGATCTCGCGCGCTGCGCGCCAAGCCGAATTCCCCGCCCGCTTTCAACTGGTCGCCGCGATGAATCCCTGTCCCTGCGGCTATGCCGGCGACGCCGACGGGCGCTGCCGCTGCACGCCCGATGCGATCGCGCGTTATCACGGCCGCATTTCCGGGCCGCTGCTGGACCGCATCGACATCAGGAGCGACGTACCACGGGTACCACTGGTCGAACTGGACGCGCAGCGCGGCGCGCGCGACGAGGATTCCGGGACCGTGCGTGCGCGCGTGGTTGCCGCGCGCAACATTGCGATGCGGCGCGCGGGCAAACCCAATGCCCTGCTCGCCACCCGCGAGATCGAACGGGATTGCGCACTGGGCAATGCCGAACGCGCGCTGCTGGAACGCGCGATGGAAAAGCTGTCACTGTCCGCGCGCGCCTACCATCGCGTGCTGCGCGTGGCACGCACCATCGCCGACCTGGCCGGGAGTGAACGCATCGCGCGGGAGCATCTGGCGGAGGCCGTGCAATACCGGCGCACGGAAGCACGCGCGACGGGTTGAATGGCGTCACGATGCCCAAGGCATGGACACCCAAAGCGCAAGTGAAGCTCAGCTCATCACGTGTGCGCCGTCGCCGCCGGTGCCCTTGACGTGGTACAGCGCGCAGTCGGCCTCGCTATACCACACCGACCAATCATTGTTTTCGGGACAAAGTCCGCCGCCGACGCTCACGGCCACGACAAGTGCAGGCGCGGTGCGAGGAAAACGCAATTGGCGCACGCCAGCTGTGATGCGCCACGCCCGCTCGGCCAACTCGTGCTGCTCGCGCACCTGGCTCAACAATGCGAACTCATCGCCGCCCAGGCGGCAAGGCAAGTCGGTGGGTCCGGCGGCTTCCTGGATTTCCGAGCCGACCGCACACAGCACCTCGTCACCGACGAGGTGGCCATGCTGGTCGTTGATCTGCTTGAAATGATCGATGTCGATCAGCAGCAGACCGAACCGGCGGTTGCGGTCGCGCAGCTCTTTCGCATTTCCGAGAAACCGGTACAGGCCTTGGCGGTTGCACAATCCGGTGAGATCGTCCGTGCAGATCTGTTGTCGTGCCAACTGCATCTGGTCGGGATTCTGCCGCAGCGCCTCCAGCATCCGCGACAGGTCCTCGTGCCGGCGCTCGTAACTGGCGATCGACTGCTGCTCGTTGGCCACCACGTCCGCGAACGAACGCAGCATGAACTGCGCCATGGGCAACGGCTCACGCTGCAGCACGTCCCGGAACGATTCCGGATTGATTACGTACACCACGCAAGGTTCTGTGGCCAAGGCGCTGCCGGGTCGGGCCTGGCTGCCCGCGAACAAAGCCAGTTCGCCGAAATATTCGCCGGGCCCGATCAGCTTGTCGGGCGCTTCGCCCGCGAATTCCAGCAGCACGTGTCCGGACTCGATCACGAACATGCTGCGGCCGAATTCGCCGCGGCGAAACACCGCACGACCCGCCTCGAGTTGCTCGCGCCGGCCGGCGCTGGCGAACAGTTCCCGCTCGCGCGCGGACAGCATGCGCGGCGGATGACCCGCCACTGGCAACCCATGCCCCTGCTCTTCCAGATTCTCTGCGGATTGTGCCAGCGCACCGGGCATCGCGACTCTCCCCTCGGCAGCGATCATATCCGACCACCCCGCCACATCAAACGCCTCGATGCTTCCCGCCCTTTCCCCTCTCCCGAAAGCGGGAGAGGGGAAGTAGGTGTCGGCACGTTCGGCTTCGAACGAATGCATGCAACCCGTGCCAACTAGACACCACGGTACTTCCCTTTAAAGGGAGCATAGAAGGCGCGCAACGCAGCGATGTCGGCATTCTTGTCGTTGCCGGGCTCGAACAGCGGCCCGAGACCGATCACCTTGCGCGGATAGTCGAAATAGCCGGGCAGGATCGGCACGCCGGCCTCGCGGGCGATATGCCAGAAACCCGACTTCCACTTCGCCACCGCCTTGCGGGTGCCTTCGGGCTCGATCCCCAGCCACAGCCGTTCGCGCGCGCGGAAACGCTCGACCATCTGCTCGACCACGTCGTGCGCGGCGCGGCGCTCGATCGGGACTCCGCCCAGGCGGCGCAACAATCCACCCAGCGGCCAGCGGAACAGTTCGCGCTTGGCCATGAAGCTGATGTCCACGCCCATTGCAACTTTGAACAGCAACCCCCAGATGCCGTCCCACCACGACGAGTGCGGCGCGACGATCAGCACCAGTTTCGGCACGTCTGGCAACTCGCCCTCCAGCCGCCAGCCGCTCCAGCGCACGAGGGCGCGAAACGCGTGTCGCCACGCACGATCGGGAAACTGCGGCATCGAAACCGGGAGGCACAACGGCAAATTGCCCCCTCCCGCTCGCGCCGTGTGCTCACCTCCCTCCCTCGCATGCGGGCGAGGGATGGGGTGGGGGCGATAGTGGCTGTGATCGCTCACGCGTCGTCCTGTGGCCGTGCGCGATTGCGTTTCACTCCCCCGCGCAGTTTCTTGCCCGCGAGTCGGCGTTCCTTCGACGCACGAGTCGGCTTCGTCGCGACGCGTTTTCTGGGCGGGGTAAGTGAAGCGCGGATGATTTCGGCAAGTCGCTCACGCGCGTCTTCGCGGTTGCGCGCCTGGTCGCGGAAACGGCGCGCCTGGATCACCAGCACGCCATCGTCCGTGAGCCGGCGATCGTGCCGCGCCAGCACGCGCGCGCGGACCGCATCCGGCAATGACGGTGAATGGGCGACGTCGAAGCGCAATTCCACCGCGCTCTCGGTGCGGTTGACGTGCTGTCCACCCGGGCCATCCGCGCGAAGGAAACGCTCGGTCAGTTCCGATTCGGGAATGTCGATCGCGTTCGAGATGCGCATGCCGCAAAGGTTACGCGATCCGGTGATCGCGCGAGCTTTTCAGCCCCCTTGAGTCAAGGGGGCGACATAACACGCTAGACGGCTGGCCAGACGATCTCAAGATGCGTGTTGTTGAACTCGGGATCATCCAGCGAGCCGCCGCGCGTCACGGTCAGCCCCTTGGGCAAGCCTTCGGCGGTGATTTCGGAACCGTCGCCGAAACGCATCCCGCGCGCCTCCAATTCGACGAGCTGCGCCGCGACCGCGCCGGCGCGTTGCACCTCGGCCTGCGGCACGCGGCGGATGCTGATGTCCGGCCGCGCGAATTTGCGCATTCCGCGCGTCTTGATCCGCGCCGTGCCGGCTTCGCCGTCGTGGCACAGGATCGCGACGTGGTTGCGCGGCGCGCCAGCGGCATCGCCCAGGTAGCGTTCGCGCCAGTCATCGGCCGAAAAGATTTCCAGGATCTGCGGATCGACGACGGCGACGCCTCCCGCATCCAGCAACGCTGCGACCACGCCCAACGTGTCGCGCAGATACGCGAGCGAAGCCGGGTCCGGCAATTCGCCGCGCAGCATCAGGCACTCGGGCGCTTTGCGGGCGACCTCGAACGCCGCGGGATTGCCGTCGCGGAGAACGCCACCCAACGCGCCGCGCAAAGGATGTCCGTCCCAATGCGCGAGCATCGCCTTGGGAATGCGCCGCATCTCGATGCCCTGCGGCAAGCCGCGGCTGTCGTGCGCGGACAAGTCGATTTGCGGCTCGGCCCCGAATTCGCCGAACACGAAATACAGCAGCATCGCGCTGGCTTCGTCGCAGCTCCAGTGCGGTCGCGACCAATCGGCGATTGTGGACATGAAATGCTCCGGAACGCGCGCTGGATACGCGCAGGGATTGGGGGCGGGTGGTGGGGACCGCACGAGGAAGCGCATCGCAACGACTGGCCTTTGCGGTGCACGTCTTCGACAATGCTGCATTCTGGCATGAACCGGCATGGTCACGCCCCCGCTACCCATCTCCCATCCCCATGTTGAATCCCCAACAACGCGCCGCCGTCGAATACACGGACGGTCCCCTGCTGGTGATGGCGGGCGCGGGCTCGGGCAAGACCCGTGTCATCAGCGAAAAGATCGCGCATCTCGTCGAACGTGGCCTCGTGCCGCCCGGGAAAGTCGCCGCGATCACGTTCACCAACAAGGCCGCGCGCGAGATGCGCGAACGCGTGGCGAACCGCGTGAAGGGCGAAGCGGCGGACGCGCTGTCGGTCTGCACCTTCCACGCGCTGGGCTTGAAGTTCCTGCAGATCGAGCACGCGCGGGCCGGGCTGCGCCGCGGCTTTTCGGTGCTGGACGCCGACGACAGCGCGGGACTCGTGAAGGAACTTGCGGGCGCATCCGTCAAGTCCGACAAGCTGTTCCGGTTGCGTTCGCTGCTGTCGCGCCTGAAGAGCGACGGCCTGTCGCCGGAGGAAGCGCTCGACGCCGCACGCGCACCGCGCGAACTGGAAGCCGCGCAAATCTATGCCGCCTACCAGAAGCGACTCGCCGCGTTCAACGCGGTGGATTTCGATGATTTGATCCGGCTGCCGGTCGCAGTGTTGCAACGTGATCAGGAAGCCCGTGCGGCATGGCGCGAACGCATCCGTTACCTGCTGGTGGACGAGTGCCAGGACACCAACGCCGCGCAATATGCGTTCCTGAAGCTGCTCGCGGGCGAGCGCGGCGCTTTCACCTGTGTCGGCGACGACGACCAGTCGATCTACGCTTGGCGCGGCGCCGATCCCGGCAACCTCGACAAGCTTTCTGCCGATTACCCGAACCTGCGCGTAGTCAAGCTGGAACAGAACTACCGCTGTGCGCAGCGCGTGCTGCGCGCCGCCAACGCGCTGATAGCCCAAAATCCGCACGCATATCCCAAGAAACTGTGGAGCGCCCACGGTGACGGCGAACGCATCCGTGTGCTGGAATGCCGCGACGCCGAACACGAAGCCGAGCGCGTGGCGTCGCAGCTCATGTATCTGCGCGACCAGCACAAACTCGCGTGGTCCGATTGCGCGGTGCTGTACCGCGGCAACCACCAGGCGCGGCCGCTGGAAAAGGCCTTCCAGTTGAACCGCATCCCCTACCACCTTACCGGCGCGTTGGGCTTCCTCGACCGCGGCGAGGTGAAGGACCTGCTGGCTTACCTGCGCCTCGTCGCCAATCCCGACGACGACGCGGCGTTCCTGCGCGTGGTCAATGTGCCGCGCCGCGAGATCGGCGCGACCACGCTGGAAAAGCTCGGCGAACTGGCGCAGTCCAAACACCTGTCCCTGCTGCGCGCAGCGCACAGCCCGACCGTCCTGCAACAACTCGCCGCGCGTCCGGCGGCAGCACTGGCGGGCTTCATCGACCTGATCGACGCGCTCACGCATCATGCGAAACATGCGAAACCCGCAGACCTGGTCGAGGAAACGCTGAAGCGCACGCGCTATACCGAGCACATCGCCCACGCAGCCAGGGATCCTGCGTTGCAGGAACGCAAGCTCGGCAACGTGCGCGAACTGATGGACTGGTTCCGTGCGATGGACGGCGGTCGCGTGCGCGCCGGCGACCTGGCTGCACAACTGGCGCTGCTCAACCATGCCGATCGCGACGACGGCGGCGACGCGGTGAGGATGATGACGCTGCACGCGGCTAAGGGCCTGGAGTTTCGCTCGGTGCACATCGTCGGTTGCGAGGACGGCACGCTGCCGCACGAGGGCGCGATCGACGAAGGCCGGATGGATGAGGAACGCCGCCTGCTGTACGTCGGAATCACGCGCGCGAAGGAACGGCTGCATCTGAGTTACAGCGTGCAGGGCCGGCGCTTCGGGCAGACGTTCCGCCAGAAGCCGAGCCGGTTCCTCGACGAATTGCCCGCCGCCGAACTGCGCCGCGACGGCGCCGATCCCGAAGCCGATGCGCAGGCAAGGCGCGACGTCGCGGCCGCGCAACTCGCGAAGATCGCGGCGATGCTGGGATGAGGGCCGATGCTTGTGCGATGCCAGTGGCATCGCACGACGGCCCGAACGTGCGGCCAAGGATGGCTGCACGAGACCCGGGGTACCGTGGACGGTTGCTTGCGGCGCGCTTAGTCGTTACGGCGTCGTTGCTATCATCGCCCGCCATGCCTGTCCCGCCCTTTCCACGCAAGCTGCTGGCGCCGAACCATTGGACGGCATGGATCGGCATCGGCTTCATCCGTTTGCTGGCGCTGCTTCCGGCGCGATGGGTGGTCGGGCTCGGTGCCACGTTCGGTGCGACCATTGCACCTCTGTTGCGTGCGCGGCGCCACGTGATCGCGCGCAATCTGGAACTGTGCTTTCCCGCGATGGATGCTCGGCAGCGCGACACGCTGCGGCGCGAAGCGACCCGCGAGATGGGACGGATGCTGGGCGAGTTCGCGCTGGGCTGGTTCGCATCCGACGCCAAACTCGCGCGATTGGACGTCGAAATCCACGGGCTCGACCACCTCGAAGCCGCACGGGCAGCGGGGCGCGGCGTGCTGCTGGTGGGCGGACACTTTTCGCACCTGGAATTGTGCGCTCGGCTGATCTCGCGCCGCATCCGGATCGCCGGGATGTACCGACGCATGGATTCGGACGTGTTCGAATACATGGTGCTGCGTGCGCGCCTCGCCTACGCCGATGCGATGTTCGACAAGGACCAGTTGCGCGGATGCGTGAAATACCTCAAACGCGGCGGCACGGTCTGGTACGCACCGGACCAGGACATGCGCGGCAAGGACTGCGTGTTCGCGCCGTTTTTCGGCATTCCGGCTTCGACGATCACCGCGACGCACCACCTCGCGCGGCTCTCGGGCGCGGCGGTGATACCGTTCTTCCACCGGCGCACGCCGCAAGGCGGTTACGTACTGCGGCTGGAAGCGCCGTTGGAGGATTTCCCGAGCGAAGACGTCGTTGTCGACACCGCGCGCATCAACGCCGTGATCGAACGCATGGTGCGCGAAGCGCCCGCGCAATACCTGTGGGCGCACAAGCGGTTCAAGACGAGGCCACTTGGCGAGCCTCCTGTCTACGATCGGGACTCGGTGCTGGGGACTGGGGGCTCGGGAAAAAGCTGAAAGGCTCTGGGTGCGCATCGTTCTGCCAAGCAGAACGATGCGCACTGAAAGCGGGCTGGCACCGCGCAAAGTTCACGAATGCCGGCTCTATGGCTCTTGATCTTCCCCAGTCCCCAGCCCCCAGTCCCCGGTCCCGGCTCTCCTCGCCTCATGCAGCTTCGCGTACTTCAGAAATACGTAGAACGACCCCAGCACGCTCGCAACGAAGCCCGCCCAGCCGGACAGGAAATAGCGTTTGAAGACGTATTGGCGCACGAAAAAGATCGGCGGATACACCAGCATCATCGGACCTGAGAAGCGCTGCCTGCGCGCAAGCTTGTCCGCGACCATGCCCGACGAATAGCGATTGATCTTGGCGACGCGCGCGGCAATGTCGTCGTCGCCCATGTTGACGAAATCGGCGCGGTGCAGCGTCGCGACCGGACCGTCCACCTCGACGGCCGCGTGCACCGGTACCGCGTTCATACGCCCGCGGCGCCGGTCGAACAGGCGCAGGTGGCCGTTGCGGTGGCTCCAGGGATGCTGCACGCCCCAGAACATGCGTTCGCGACGCGGCAGGCGGAAACCTGCGGCCGCAGGACTTTCGAGTGCGTGCTCGATCACCCCGCGCGTACCAGGAGACAGGACTTCGTCGGCGTCGAGATTCAGTATCCAGTCGTGCGCCGCCATGTCGATCGCACGCTGCTTCTGCGGGCCGTAATCGTCGAACGGGTTTATCGCAACGCGTGCACCATGGCGCTTCGCGATTTCCACCGTCGCGTCGGTCGAACCCGAATCCAGCACCACGATCTCGTCGGCAAAATCCGCAGCCTCGAGACACTGCTCCAGCGTGTCCGCATTGTTGAACGTGATGATCACCAGCGAGAACGGCTCACGCGCCATATCAACCACTCCGTCCACGCAGCCGCATGTACGGCATCACGACCGGCGCATCGTCGGGCACGTCCGCGTACAACGCCGCGCACCACAACGCCAGCAGCCACCAGAACAGCGATCCCCACCACGCAGAATAAAACGCAAGATGGGTGTTGAGCGGGAACACCGTCACGGCGAGCGCCACCGTGACCGGAAACGCGCGGCGCCGCGCGTCCGGCTCCACTTCGCGCCATGCGCGAACCGCGAGGCCAAGCGCGGCCAGCCACAATGCCAGCCCCACCGCGCCGGTGTCCGCGAGCACTTCGAGAACGATCTGGTGCGGGTGGCACGCGCCCTCGCCCACGCCGCAGGCCTCGGCGGTGACGAAATGATCGTTGGGCGGCGCGTAATGCGGATACGCGTCGCGGAAATCGCGTACGCCCACGCCGATCACCGGATGCGCCGCGATCATCTTCGCCGTCACGCGCCAGATGTCGAGGCGGCCGCTGCCGGCGTAATTGATCGCGTGGCGGGTGTCGTGCAGCGCGGCCAGCGTCCGCTCCATCCGCGCGTCGAAACGTGACGACGTCTTCCACGCGACGCCCATCGCCGCCGCAACGACCACGCAGGCAGCGAGAATCCACGCCGCGAACCGCAGCGGCGTGCGCGCCTCGATCCAGAAGAACGCCAGCAGCGCGACGCCATAAGTGATCCACGCCGCGCGCGATCCCGCGAGCAGGATCGGCACCAGCAGGAACAGCATCGCCACGATCAGGCCGACGCGCCCGAAGTGGCGCTTCGCCATCCACAACACGAATGGCGACAGCGACGCCAGCACCGGTCCGAGCTTGAGATTCCCTGCGCCGAAAATGCCGGAAATGCGCTCCGGCGGCGCGGGACCGCCGATGCTGTGGCCGGTCAGCGCCTGCACCCACGCGTCCAGCGCCCACAGCGCAACCACGATGCCGGTTGCGAGACACAGCGCGTTCAACCGCGATTCGCGGCGCACCGCGAAGCACACGTACACGCCAAACGGCGCGAAGCGGACGTACGCGGCCACGCTGCTCCAACTGCGCCCCGGATCGATCGCGGCCGGCGCCGAGATCAGGGCCGCGAGAAAATAGGCTGCCCACAACCACAACAGCAGTCGCGCGCCCGGGTGGCCGGCGAGCGCGCGGCGGTCGCGCACGAACAGGATGACCGCGCCCAGCAGGCAGATCAGTATTCCCAGTTCGCTCGCGCGCCCGAACGGCAGCAGGAAGATCACCAGCCAGATCGGGGTGAGCGGCGAACGCACGGCAGCCCACAAGCCGGCCCGCAGCGATAGTGCCATCGATCATTGCCACCCAACGAAAGCCCGCATGCTAGCGCGAGCCGCGCGTGCGCGGGATCAGCCGAGCCGGTTCAAGGGCAGACGCAGGTACCGGTGCCCGTTAGCGTCCGCGGGCGGCAACCGCCCGCCGCGGATGTTGACCTGCAAGGCAGGCAACAGCAGACGCGGTACCGGCAGTGTGGCGTCCCGTGCACGGCGCTTCGAGATGAATTCGCCTTCGCCCACGCCGCCGCCGATTTGCAGGTTCTCGTTCGCCTCGCACCAAACCGACGTTTCGCGCTGGTGCGCGCGCGCCGGAGGCGGATAGTCGTGGCACAGGAACAGCCGCGTCGATTCGGGCAGCGCGAGGATGCGCCTGATCGATGCGTACAACTGCGCGGCATCGCCTCCCAGGAAATCGCAGCGTGCGGTGCCGATATCGGGCGCGAACAAGGTGTCGCCGATGAACGCGGCGTCGCCGATCCGATGCGTGAGACTGTCGCAGGTGTGGCCGGGCGTCGCGAGGGCGCGAGCGGTGAGCGAACCTATGGTCAGCTCATCGCCCTCGTCGAGCAGGCGATCGAACTGGCTGCCATCCGCGGCGAAATCGTCGCCCAACCCGAACACCTCCTTGAAGTGCGCTTGCACCGTGACGATCCCGCGCCCGATCGCGATCGGCGCACCCAACGCATCGTGCAGGTAACCCGCAGCGCTCAAATGATCGGCGTGCGCGTGGGTTTCCAGAATCCACGCGACCGACAAATCCTGATCCCGCACGAATGCCAGCACCGCATCCGCGCTTGCCGTGCCCGTGCGTGCGGATGCGGCGTCGTAATCCAGCACCGGGTCGATGACCGCGGCCATGCGACCATCATGGACAACGTGCGTCCACGTGCCGGTCTCACGATGAAAGAAAGACTCGACGGCGGGATGTGAAGGATCGATCTGCGACATCTTGGTTCCCGTGAGCGCGACAGGCGCGACGGCGACGCGGTTCAGCGCGGCGGTGCGACGGAATCCGCGACTTCGTAGAGCCGCACCAGCGGTTCCATGTCCAGCAGGTACTTGTCGTCCTCGTCGTAGTAGACCGCACGCTCGGGCTGTTTGCCCGCGAAGGCATGCAGCGCCTTCATGGAATCCCAGAGCGTCAGCACCTGGAATTCGCACTGGTCACCTTGCACGCGCCGCAAAACCCAGGCGCCACGCTGGCCCTTGGATTCCTTCAAGGCAGGCAGCGCGGTTTGCTGCAGGTGTTCGAGGTAGGCGTCGGCTTGTTCCTTCGGGGTGATACCGCGCCAGATGCGCATGATCATGGGAAGCACTCCTTCAGACCGAAGCCTCTTTCGGCAAGGATCCCGACCCGCATTGTGCGGCCTAGCGTAACCCCATCGCCTGTTCGCGAATGGTTAAGCCGCGGAACGGAGAAAGCCGCGTCCGGCTTCCGCTACCATCCGCACATCGCTCGACGAACCACCGGCATGAACCCGCTCGACGCCTCGCCGCATCACCGCTCCACCTCGCTGCACAAGAATCTTCCGCTGCTTGCCTCGATTTTCGCCCTGGCGGCATGTGCATCGCCGGCGGTTTTGGCGCAGCTTTCGGCGGCGGCGCGTCCCGTCCCGGCGGCATCGACGCCCGCGCCGGTCGCTTCGACGGCTGCGGCGAGCGACGACTCCGCCGCCGCCCAGGCCGCACTGGTGAGCGAAGTGGCTGCTGCGACCGGCAAGAATCCGGCAGATCTGAACGCGCTGCTGGACGGCGCGGTGGTGAAGCAAAGCATCATCGACGCGATGAACCGTCCGGCCGAAAGCAAGCCGTGGAGCCAGTACCGGCCGATTTTCCTGAACCCGGAACGGATCGCCGAAGGCGTTTCGTTCTACCAGCGCCACCACGCGCTGCTGGACCAGATTTCGCAGCAGTACGGCGTGCCGCCACAATTCATCGTCGCGATCATCGGTGTCGAGACCAACTACGGCGCCAATACCGGCGGTTATCGCGTGCTGGATGCGCTGGTGACGCTGGCGTTCCACTATCCGCCGCGCGCGAAGTACTTTCGCGGCGAGTTGAAGACCTTGCTGGAATTGCCGCCGAGCAAGCTTCCGGGGCCGATTCCCGACATCTACGGATCGTACGCGGGCGCCGAAGGGCTCGCGCAGTTCATGCCCTCCAGCATCCGCGATTTCGCGGTCGATGCCGACGGCGACGGCCACATCAATCTCGTCGCGTCGTTGCCGGACGCGTTCGCCAGCATCGCCAACTACTTCCGCGCACACGGCTGGCAGACCGGCCAGCCTGTCGCGGTGCAGGCCGACCCAAGCCCCAAGGCCACGCCGGCGCCCGCGTATGCCAACGCGGTGCCCAGCACACCTCTCGAACAGTTCACGGCCGACGGCTACGCACCCACCGCCCAGGAAAATCCGGGGCTGCCGGCCAACCTCCTGACCCTTGACGGCGCCCGTGGCCCCGAGTACTGGCTGACCTTCCAGAACTTCTACGTGATCACCCGCTACAACAAGAGCCCGATGTACGCGCTGGCGGTGACGCAGCTTGCCGACGCGATCGCGCGCGGTGTCGCCGCGCAATGAGCCGCCGGCTGCGCGGCCTGCTGCCGCTCGCGCTGCTGTCGCTCGCCGCGTGCTCGTCGAATCCTCCTCGAAGCGCACAACGTGGCGGGACCGCAGGCACCCCATGGCGCGACAACACCGGCCTCTCGCAGGCCGAGCGCTACCGGCAGCGCAACGATTCGACGCCCGACATCGCGGGGATCGACTTCAGCACGATTCCCGAGCCGGTTCCGGTGGTGGAGCCGCTGTCGCGTTACGGCAACAAGTCACCGTACACCGTGAACGGGCAGACCTATCGCGTGCTGCCGAGTGCCGCGGGGTACGACGAGCGCGGCATCGCGTCGTATTACGGCACCAAGTTCAACGGCTACAAGACCTCGGACTTCGAGACCTACGACATGTACAAATTCTCGGCGGCCAGCAAGGTGCTCCCGCTGCCGAGCTTCGCGCGGGTTACCAATCTCGAAAACGGCAAGAGCGTGATCGTGCGGATCAACGACCGCGGTCCGTTCATGCCCAACCGCATCATCGACCTGTCGCTCGCGGCGGCGGTGCGGATCGGTATCTGGCCCAAGGGCACCGGCCTCGTCGAAGTCCAGGGCATCGATCCCGCGCATCCGGCGGCGGAACCCGCGCCGGTCACCGCGGTCACATCCCGGACCGGCAGGCAACCGCAGTTGTACGTGCAGGTGGGCGCGTTTGCCGACCCCGCCAACGCCGAGCGGCTCGCGGCGCGCCTGCGTAGTCTCGATTTGGGCGCGGTGCGGGTGGTCGCCGCGGCGGTGGACGGCCGCACGTTGCAGCGCGTGCAGATCGGTCCGCTGCCTGACGTCGATACCGTGGACCGCACGACGGCGCGGCTGGATGCGCTGGGCTTGCCACACGCGAATGTATCGATACAGTGACGCAATTCGATTAATCTGCTGCGCTGCGCGCGTCACGATCCCGAGTCCCGAGTCCCGAGTCCTGAATCCCCAGCCCCCAGTCCCCGGCATTCTTTGTTGCAGAGCTACTTGAGTCATTCAATGAAAATCGTGCGTCCTCTGCTGTTGATCTCCCTCATTGCTTTCACAGGCGCCTTGTTTGCGCAAACCGCGCCGCTGCCGCCGAAACCGGAGGCGCCACCCAAGCCGGTGCCGACGACCCCACAGACGCCGATCCCGCCAGCGCCGCAGCCGAACGCCGCCGCATGGGTGCTGATGGATTACGCGAACGGCCAGATTCTCGCCTCGCACGACATGGACGCGCGCCGCGCGCCGGCCTCGCTGACCAAGATCATG